>Ga0111538_10000819_pt1 | contig 43156 bp, 36 predicted proteins | sample SoiMethybrSBSTD1_FD_79669 | JGI IMG/M metagenome (GOLD analysis project Ga0111538, IMG submission 79669) | Bulk soil microbial communities from a Populus tree surrounding site in Tennessee, USA - Soil MetaG P. TD hybrid SBSTD1 (version 2)... | ecosystem: Environmental > Terrestrial > Soil >...
ACCTCCCGTGCCATCCGCGGCTTCTCGCGCGACCCGGTTATGCGGTTCTTCACAGGCACCCGAGACTGCCGCTTCATTAAGCGGGTCCATTGCAGCCGAGTCGTCGAGTAGATACCACTCTTCGTAAGCTTCGTCGCTTGTTTTCAACCAGCTTGCACCGCGCATGCGAAAGACCACCGACTGCTGAAAACCTTTCGATTTATTAGCGACGAGTGTTTGCTGAAACTCGCGCAGGTGGTCTTCATACGCATTGCGGTCTATCGTTGGTTGTGGCCAGTGCCAGAAGACGTAAGCAAGCATTCCTGTCAGGCGTTCTGCATCGCTTTGATATCGTTGAGTAGCACTTGCTCGTGACCGTCCGGACTTACCTTCAGGTATGTCTTTCGTAAGTTACCCTCCGGATCGACCACGAAGCTCGTGCGGTTCCAGTACATCGTCCCCTTGTATTCGCTTTGGCCCACGCCGGAGGCATTCAGAAATTCGTGATTCGGATCGGCAAGCAGATCGATCGTGAAACCGAATTTGTTGCAGAAGCTCTTGTGCGATGCGACGTCGTCTTCACTGACTCCGACAACCGCGATGTTTGCATCGTCAAAGTCCTGCTTCGTCGCAGTGAACGACTTTCCCTGAATCGTGCAACCGGGTGTATCGTCCTTTGGATACACGTAGACGACGAGCCATTTGCCTTTAAAGTCATCAAGCTTCACGGTCTCGCCGTCCTGGTTTTTAAGGTTGAAATCTATGAAGCGCTTGCCTTGTTCCAATCCCATGATTGTTCCCCTGTAAGTTTGATTTTAGAGCGTTGTATCAGCCAGATTCGATTTGTATTTCGTGTTGGTTTTACGATCGTTCATCTCGATGTAGACCCAACTTGGGGGTATCGTTCCTTCTTCCAGCGCGAACCAGATAGTACCCAGATCGGAAGATTTTCCTAAAGCGCAGAAGCCCTGCAGTCTCTTCCCGCTTTGATCGTAGACATCAACCCACGTACGAGCCGCTTGTGTGTTGCTTCCGCATGGCGGCAAGGCCGGAGATTTAGCGAAAAGATCGTCGGGGTACGAGTCTTTGTTGAGCACATCGAACCGGTAGCGCACATAATTCTTGCCACCCGTTGTGAAATACTCCTGACCCATTAAATACAGCACCGGATTCGGGAGCACCGGCGCAGAAGCTATGCCTTGAGTTGCGAAAACAAGAACGAGTGTAAGTACAGACAGCACGGCGTGCTTTCGGTTGAACATGGGGGCTCCTTTGTTGAGGAAGAAGTTGTTTACCAAGCGACGGCGTAACGACTGCGCCTCGGATCAGCGCCTGCCGACGCGACACCGGTTTTCGGATCAAACATGATCACTGTGGGCGCTGACAGCGTGCCCCATTCACCCTGTACCTTGACCTTATGTCCTTTCTGAGAAAGCTCCTGGATCGTCTTCAAACTCACCCGCGATTCGACGTTCAGCGAACCGGGAAGGAACTCATGATCGTCGAACGAGCTCACGTAGTGCTGCGTGTCAAAGCGAGGAGCTTCGACCGCCTCCTGTGGGTTCATTCCAAACTCAATGATATTCAACAACACCTGAAGCAGTGCCTGATCCTGATTGTCGCCTCCCGGCGTGCTGAGAACCATGAATGGTTCGCCGTCTTTCAGCACCAGCGTCGGCGTTAAAGTGATTCGGGGACGCTTACCCGGTGCGACGACGTTCGGACTGGTTGGATCCGTCAGCGACGACTGCAGTCTCTGGCCCATCAACACGCCGGTATCTCCGGCCACGACAGCCGGCAGCCAGGCCCCGCTTGGCGTAGCACTAAAAAGATTGCCGTCTTTGTCGACAACGTTGACACAGGTCGTGTCGTTTGCACGCTCGATCTCGGGTACTGCGGAAGCTTTGCCGATGGTCTGTGCGGCGCTGGCAAGAATTGCCTTCATATTCATTGGATCACCCGGTTGCTGCGCGAGCGATGCATGACGTTCATCGATCAACGGGCGTCGCAATGCGGCGTAATTCTTTGATAACAGCTCGGTGGAGGGAATCTTTACAAAGTCCGGATCGCCGTAATAACGATCGCGATCTGCAAGCGCGAGCTTGAGAGCCTCAGCGAGTGTGTGAATGTAGGCGGGCGAGTTGTGGCCCATCTTCTTCAAATCGAAACCCTCGAGCATGTTGAGTGTCTCGACCATAGCCGGGCCCTGTGTCCAGAATCCTGCCTTGTACACCTGATATCCGTGATAGTCGGCTTCGACCGGTTGGCCCACTTTCGCGGCAAAGCGTGCAAAATCTTCGGCGGCGATCAAACCGCCATTCGCCTGCATGTATTCGCCTATGCGACGCGCAATAGGACCGCGATAGAAGTAGTCGCGCGCGGCCATCAAGCCCGCATGCCGGTTGTTCCGCGAACCTTTTGAGGCGAGGCGCTCAGCGCGAACGATCGCACGAAGTGTGCGTGCCAGATCAGCCTGCACGAAGATGTCGCCGGCTTTCGGAATCTCTCCTCCGGGTAGAAACACTCGTTTTGCGTCAGGCCATTGCGAGAAGATCGGCGCGCGCGTCTTGATGTACTGCACTCGCAATTCGTCAATAGGAAATCCATCGGCGAGCTGAATGGCGGGTTCCATTACCTCGGCAAGTGTCTTCGTGCCGAATTGATCGAGAGCAGTCACACACGCGTCGAGAATCGCGGGAACGGTGGCGGAAAGTGGACCCGTGGACGGGATTAGCCCGCCTCTCCTGGCACCCGGCTGCGTAGTTCCGGTTGCGTCTGACTGAGTTCTGTTGACAAAGAACTCGCGAGTCGCTTTCATCGGCGCCTGGCCCATACCTTCAATCACGGCAACCTTCTGACCCTTCAACTTGATCAGAATCGGCACTTCGCCGCCAAACGAGAAGTGTGAAAACTCAATCACCGAGGCAGCGAGGATTGTTGCCACGCCCGCGTCAACTGCATTGCCGCCACGCTGAAGTATTCGCAATCCGGCTTCTACTGAGAGAGGCGAGCCGCCGGCTACAGCTCCACGTTTCCCGCGAACGACAGGTCTGAATGTGTCAGCAAAGCCCGTTCTTAAGGGCAGACCAGCAAGGATGAAAGACGTGATCAGACAGAAAACGATCAGGTTTCGTTTGCGAATGAACATGGGCGGGCACCTCTTTCGATTTTGACTGGCGAATTGTGCCACAAAGAAGCACAAAAGGCACAAAAGAAAAGGCGCAAGAGATCTTCCAGCAGCAGGAGCAGACGTCAGGAGCAGCTAAATTAGATCACCTGCACCTGCTTTCGGCCGGTGCTCCTGTTTTCCTGCTTTTGTTTCTTGCTGTTACTGGTAAGATGGCGAGCAGACAAAAAGAGAGGGCGCTGACCTCCCCCAAGACCAGCGCCCTTGCCTTTATCTCAGTTCTCCCATGGAGAATTAACGACAGGCAAGATACTAACTGCCAAATGCCGGAGGTAGGTTGCAGCTAGCTTGTAAAGCCTTTGCGAGGTTGTGACAAAAGTTTGCCGCCGCGACACAAACGTGAACAACTATCTGAGTTCGTAGATTATATAAGCGAGGATGGACCTTGTTGAATTCACCAAAGATTGCACCATACGGCTCCTGGAAGTCGCCGATCACCTCAGATCTGATCGTGGAAGGGTCAGTCGGTCTCAGCCAGCCGCTATTTGATGGCGACGATATTTACTGGTTGGAAATGCGTCCGAAGGAAGCGGGACGCAACGTCATTATTAAGAGAAGCCCGACGGGCACTTCGGTCGATGTTAACCAGCCACCCTTTAACGCTCGCACGAGGGTTCACGAATATGGCGGCGGCGATTATATAGTCAACAAAGGCCTCGTCTGTTTTTCCAACTTTTCCGACCAAAGGCTTTACCGTCAGGATGGAGTGGAAGGAACACCCCAGGCGCTGACAGCGCCCGGCGAGATGCGTTACGCAGATAGTTGTATGGACCAGGCGCGAGGTCGCCTCATCTGCGTCCGCGAAGATCATACGCCCAGAGATACCGAAGCAGTCAACTCGATCGTCAGCGTAAACCTCGAACCGGGCGATAACCTCGGAACCATTCTCGTCGCGGGAAATGATTTTTATGCGACGCCGAGAATAAGTCCGGATGGCTCACAACTGGCCTGGCTCACCTGGAATCATCCGAATATGCCCTGGGATGGCTGTGAACTATGGGTCGGCGAGTTTGCCGAAGATGGCACCTTGTCTTCGTCCCGATGGGTTGCAGGCGGCGCCGCGGAATCCATCTTTCAACCGGAATGGTCGCCGGATGGTGTCTTGTATTTCGCCTCGGATCGGAGTGGCTGGTGGAATCTTGAACGGATTACTGCGGATGGAGGGATCGAGAGAGTTTGCCAGTCAAAGGCTGAGTTGGGCATGCCGCAATGGGTTTTTGCTATGTCTGCCTATGCTTTTGCCTCAAAGGAAACCATCGTCTGCAGCCACGTCGATCAGGGCGTGTCGACTTTTGCCACAATCGATACGAGCACGGGAAAACTGACGGCCATCGATTGTCCTTACACTGACATTCAGTTTCTGCGTGCTGCGAATGGTCAGGCCGTGTTTCGTGGCGGCTCGCCGACTGACGTCGGTGCGATTGTGAAATTCGATCTGGTCACGCGTCAGTTTGAGACACTGCGAAAATCAAATGATCTGGAGGTGTATCCACGGTATTTCTCCGTACCACGTGCGATCGAATTTCCGACCGAAGGTGGTCTGACCGCACACGGGTTCTTTTATCCGCCGCAGAATCCTGATTACCGCGCTCCCGACAACGAAAAGCCACCGCTGATCGTGAAGAGTCATGGTGGACCGACTTCTGCTGCTTCCACCGCATTGAGTCTCTCGATTCAGTATTGGACCAGTAGAGGATTTGCAGTGCTCGATGTGAACTATGGCGGTAGTACCGGCTATGGTCGCCAGTATCGTGAAAGACTTAACAGAAAATGGGGAATCGTTGACGTTGACGATTGCGTGAATGGCGCGCGTTATCTTGCCGAACGCGGTGAAGTCGACGGCAACAGGTTAATCATCACCGGCGGCAGCGCCGGCGGTTACACAACTCTCGGTGCGCTCACTTTTCGAAAAGTCTTCAAAGCCGGCGCCAGTCATTTCGGAATCAGTAACCTGGAGTCGATGGCGCGCGACACGCACAAGTATGAGTCGCAGTATCTGACCGGGTTACTCGGTCCGTACCCGGAGCGAAAGGATATTTACTACGATCGTTCGCCGATTAATTTTTCCGAGCGGCTTTCATGTCCGGTGATCTTTTTCCAGGGACTGGAAGACAAGGTGGTGCCGCCGGATCAGGCGGAGACGATGGTCGACGCGATCAGAGGGAAGGGAATTCCGGTTTCGTACGTTGCGTTTGCCGGTGAGCAGCACGGCTTCAGACAAGCGAAGAACATCAAGCGCGCACTGGATGGCGAGCTTTATTTTTACTCGAGGGTGTTTAGATTCGAGCTCGCTGAACCGGTTGAGCCGGTGGAGATAGAGAATTTAGGACGCAGATTCCGTGGCTAATTTATTGCTGGATCGGATGCCGAAGCCGCGGCACCACTCTTGTCTCCACCATGCAAGGTGTGCGCTGCGTCCAGGAACAGAGATAGCCTGCCAGTCTTTCCATATTCAAGAGGGACTGCTGACACCTCGAATTTGTCACCACTGACAGTCAAATCAAATCGGTAGCCGGATCTTTCAATGGTGTCTTTGGGAACCAGATCCGCTGCCATCAACTCCTCGAGCGTACCGTACGCGCCGGAGTTTTTCTTCTGGTATTCGCCTTCCGCGTGCATGATCGTATACATCATGCCGATAGCCAGGCGCTCATTTTGGACGATCGGTGTTGGATTGACCTCGCCTGAGATTCCGGCCACGGCCATGAGGATCAGATTTCTGGGAATGTGGAGTTCATGTAATGGTCCAAAGCCCTCGTTGGACAGTGAATAGGTGATGGGAAGTGCGATTGTACTCGCGCGTGTTAAGAAGAGTCTTACCTGATCGCTGACTTGCGTACTCGGCTGTTGGGCCCACGTCTTAAATCCCTCCATCAACGTAGACGAGATATAGAGTTGGCCCTGCAGAGGCCTCGGTTGCCAACGAGTAGCATTTTTGAACTGAATGTCGCTCGCAAGTGTTTCGTGTTTCAGGTACGAATCGACCACATGGCGCGTGGAGGCCACATCCGTAGAAAGCACGATAAAGTTACCGACAAAAGCGTAGGCTATGGCATTCCCAAACGAGACGAGTTCGGTGTCTTCGCGTCGCTCTGTTTGCATCAATGAACTAGCACCCTTGAAGCCGAAGCTGTCGATCAGTTTAGGCATGAGTGCCCGCAAACCTTCTTTATCTCTGACGGCAATTGCGAGGACGGGCGCCGCATTGGCTTGCTGCTGCTCTGCTGTCGGCGGCATGCCGGCTGCGATACCCGGCAGTCCGATTATGTTTGAGTCCTTGATCGGCAGGCGAAGTGCGATTTCTGAACCGAGCAACGGCAGCAGATCGTCTTTCAAACTGATCTTCAACCGTTGTTCGATGGTTGCGAATGGAGATTCAGGCTGGACTTCTTTGACCTCCATAGAGGTGCCGCGCGACTTGGTATAGATTTGTTTCGTTGGCGGCTTCGACATCGCAGCATACATCTGCGGTAGATCGAGCGACATCATCGCGAGTAATTCAGTATCAGCCGGAAAGACGTTTGGCGCCTCGGGCGATAAGGCGGGACCGGTGATCAGCATCGGGGCAAACGGTAATGCGTCCGCTTTTTCGCCAGCCTGATTCACGAGTAACGCTCGCAAATCAAAAGTATCGCCTTCAAACGAGAGTGCGACAGCAATGCCTTCAGGCCAAACGGTCTCGCCCTGGAAAAAGGAGGAACCGATTGAAGTCAAAGCCATCGAGATTGGATCAGGTCCGGGTGTTTCTTTCGTCCCCTCGGGAGGAACAGCCTCGAGCTTCGCGCTTACTTGTAGTTCAACATCTTTCTTAGGAACGAATGCGGGTTCGTCCGGCTCTTCAGATTTCTTCGTGTCTGCTTTAGCTTCCTCTTGTTCGCGTTTGGCTTGTTCTTCTGCAAGTCGTCGTTGTTCTTCGAATTGCTTTTCCCGTTCTGCCTCTTCCTTTTGTATTGCTTTCGTATTGATGTAAAGAAAGAGAGGTTCAGTACTGAAGCGATTGTGTGCAGCGCGGAAGTTTGGGTCTTCAGCAAGCAGTTTGCTACCGGCGGGCTTCAACTGCTTCATGGTCCACGGACGCGGCGTGATTACGATGAGCGAGCCCATGCGTTGCAGGTGAAAGCCTGGCTCCGGAGGCGTCGCCGGTTTTGATTTGTCAGTCGTGTTTGTTCCCTCAGCCGATTTTGGAGAAGGCTCCGGCGTCGGTGTTGGGATTATCGTCGGCAGGAATTCATTCAATGTTCCGGCAAACTTCGTAGCTTCTTCAGCAGAAGCAAACTCGATCGCGATGAGTGTCTGCGGAGCTTCTTTGGCGTTAACTGTGGGCCATGCTGCAACCAGCAGACGGGAAGTCGTCACGTCTTCGGAGTGCGCATTCAGCCACTTCACGACAGTCTTGAATTCTCTCGGTGGTCCGGAGAGTTTCAGAATCGGTTCGAGCAGATCGTTCAGCGCGCTGGACCGGATCACTTGTCCGGCGCCTCTTACCTCGCCGTAGATCGTGTACGAGTCGGCTGGTACTAAGGTGTCGAATGTTGGTGCTGGCGTCGCTCGCGGTGGCGGCTTCGGAGTTGGCCGTTTTTGCTGTGCAATAGCAGGCGCTATGAGGACGAGGACGAGCAGCAAAACCGGTGCTGCCGTACGTTTGATAACGTTCATGGGAGTCTGCCTTCTGGTGTCAAAAAACTTCAACTGATTAACTCACGATTCGCTATCCTGGTGCAATAATTCTGTTTCAACTGACTCATTAAATTGGACACGAAACGAGGCGTCGACGCGGTGGATCTCCCCTCATCACCGCGTCGACGCGGTTCCGGGTGAGCGTAGCCCTCACTCCTTCCCGGAAATCGAATTCTTCAGTAGCAAGTACGGGGCCAAGTACATATCCGTGGCTTTGATCCGCGTCATTCGCGGCTAATGGCGCTCCAGGAACATGAACTGTTCATCCTTGAACACGCATCGCATACTGAAAAGTTGCATCACCAACAAAACGATCGAGGAAAACGTGTACCACTCGGTCCAATTCGGCTCGCCATATCGCAGATTAGATTCCGACCGCTTCAATTTGTTCCGCTCCTGACGGAATTGGATCCCTCATTCCCAGTTAATGCGTTTGCTTCCCAAGAACGCTGTGTCATGGAAATTCTTGCGTATGGTCGTTCTTGAAGTCGTGCCATGGTCCAGCGCGCATTATTGCGACCAAGTGTTTGTGCAAACAGGCGCTTGGTATCAGCGTGAGGTCAGGTTAACACCGTATTAAAATGTGGAAACCCACACGAACGTACTGTAGGGGTGGCCCTCCGTGGCCGCCCCTTGCCAGACATTCAACACTTGGAGGTTGGTCTGTGCCGCGCGAGAGGTGGCGATTCTTTCGAAGGGTAGTTTAATTCAACGCAGGGGCGGCCACGGGAGTGCTGCCCCTACCGTTCGTAAAGACACACTCCCTCCAAGCAATATTTCGGCATAAAAATGTAACCATCATTGGCCCAACAATCATGGAAAAAGAGTGTTGCAAATTCCAGCGCTCACGGGTAGATTGATTTGGTTGCTTACAAGGTGGCGATGCTCTCCCGACGGGGATGTATCCCTGCCTTTCACTCAATGCGGGGAGGACGAAACTGTGCCGACCGGAACTTGCCCGGAATGTGATGCTGATGTCCACGTTGATCTGGACACGGACAAGGGCGAAATAGTGTCTTGTGAGGAGTGTGGAACAGACCTTGAAGTCGTGGGACTCGATCCCGTCGAGTTGGACATTGTAGAAGAAGAAAGCTACGACGAAGACGAGGACGAGGACGAATATTGAAAGACGGGAAGCAGGAGCACACACCAGGGGCACGCAACCTGCTCCTGCTGTCTGCCCCTGCTCCTGTTCTTGCTACCTACTAGCCGCTCGATACTCAGACCGGCTCTGTCTTAAAGTTAATCCACGCGGTCCCTCGACTCTAATCGTGTGCACCTGCCCATCGCGCCTCTTTTCTTCGGGTGGATAAAAAGCCAGGACATACGCGGAACTAACTTCTTCCGCAAGGGCACGAAATAATGGCGCGTAGTCTTTCTCGTTGGCGTAGACATTGCGACCGCCCGTCGACTCCGCTAACCCACTGACGTCGAGCGGAGTCGGCAAAGGTGTTTGTTCCGACGACGCGATCACGCGCGAGTACGATGGCAGCGTGACGACAAACACACTCACGTCAGCAGCATTCGCGCGCTCAATCACTGTCTTCGATGAAACCGTATCGCCCACGGGAAAACCGTCGGTCACAACCATCACCGTGCGTTTCATCAAACGCTTCTCACGCGTTCGTGGCGCGCTTCTCACGAGCATTCGAATCGCATCATCAACCGCGTCGTAAGTGTGCGTAGAGAGGCCGCTAGGGGCGTCACGCGAGAGTTTTTCCAGCGACTCGTCCAGCTTGTCCGGATCAGACGTGAACTTTTGGATTGTCTTGACGCGCATCCCGAACGTCATGACTGCGTAGACAACCGGATGGCTGGCCAGTTGATTCGAAAAAGACTGCAGCGCGGTGCGAAGACGAAGGAGCTCGTCCGACGTCATGCTGCCGGAAACATCCAGGGCAAAGACGATTGCGAGCGGCCGGGCTTCGCCCTGACGTTTCTCGATTTGAAAGAACGAAATCGACTGCTCTATGCCGTCTGAGTAGACTTTGAAATCTTCCTGACGCAGATTGCGTACGGGACGTCCTTCGACATCCATCGCGCTTACGTCAACCGAAACTAGATCGGTGTCGAAACGCACCACGTCTTCCGGTTCCTGCTCTTTGGGAAACACTTTGCGAGGTCGTTGCGCCGGGGTTGCAGGGTCCTGGTTCTGCGGCACGCTGGGCGTGGCAAGGGCGACGAGCAGCAGGAGAGGAAGGGATAGTTGCGCTAAAAAAGCCGCGGGTCTCTTTGGCATTAAAACTCTTTCCAGGGGGACGTGCTCAGGATTATACGGGCGCGACCTGCGGAAGCAAACGGTGATATCATCCCGAGCGTCTTAAACCCGTATAGTCAGACCATACTACGTTAAGGATTGAGCATGAGATTCAAGAAAACTCTTTTTTTGTTTGCTGTCACACTCGCATTTGCAGCAACGGCGCTGGGTCAGGACAAATCACTCGGCGCGATTAAAGGCAAGGTTCGGGTCGAAACCGGGTCACCGTCCGGCGTGACTGTCGTAGTGAGACACGGAGAAACGGAAGTGACGCGTTCGACGACGGACAAAAATGGAGATTTTCTTGTGTCGCGATTGAAGCCGGGGATTTATGGAGTCACTTTCCGCAAACCCGGATTGAGTATCGGTTCGCTGGAGGACATTGAAGTCAAAGCCGGCAAGACGCGTTCACTCGGTGATCGCCTGATCCTGACAATCGACGAAGGCTCGATCGCTTTTCTCAGTGGCAGCGTCTTCGGTGCTACGGGACGAAGCGTGCCGAATGTGAAAGTTGAGTTGTTGCGAATACTTGAAGATGGAAACACCAAAAAGATCGACAGCCGCGTCACCACGGAAACCGGGTCGTTCAAATTTCGACTGTCACCGGATCCAGGGAAGTATCGTGTGAGTGTTAAGGCTGACGGCGTAGAACCTGTGACCAAAGACGTCGAGATCGATGGTGCCGCAGTTTATCGCGTAGCTCTTAATTTACCTGCCAAGTCTCAATGACCCTCCATGACCGACGCGCGTGAAGAGTTCTTAACCGCCCGGCAGCTTGCCGCACACCTGCAGGTCAGCGAATCGACCGTTCGGCGATTGGCCGCAAAGCGCCGTATCCCTTCGGTAAGGCTCACACCACGAATCATCCGCTTCCATCTCGACGCGGTCCGAGAGGCACTCGAAGTGCCTCGCTATCGCATCCGTCACGGCGAGTACACGGAAAAAGTCGACGACGCTCAGATGTCTTTTGAAGACCTTTTGATTTTGAGCTGAATCTGATCCGCGTAAATCGGGTTTTAAGATCCGTTCTATCTGCGCCCGGGATTAAACTCCACCCATCGATTGTCCTGTTTGATATAAACCTGTGGCTGCTTGATCTTGAAACTTTTACTAAAACCCGGATTCGCGGCCAGAACCTTTCTCACAGTTGATTGATCGCCGGTGGCAACGCGCCACTTTCCGTCTTCGCGCAGCAGGTACTGCTGGACCACGATCTTTCCTTCTGCTTGAACGGGAGTTACGACACGCCCGTACAGCACTGTGTCAACCACGGCGAGATTGCCCATCACTTTTGTCGCTCCGATCTCCATGCGATCGAGCTGATAAAAATCCTGCGCGCGTTGTAGTGCGCTCACAAAACGTTCGCGTGACATGCGACTGCGAGCCGAGCCGGGTAGCAGGTCGTAGAGACTGCTGTAATCGTGAGACTTTAATTGGTCAAAGACACTCTGGACCGTGGCGCGTACTTCCGACTGATCAGTGGCTTTTACCAACGTTGCGGAAAACGATGTCGCAAAAATCAAAACCGCAATACTAAGAACTTTCTTCATCAGACTCCTCATTCTCCTCGTTCTCATCATTTCGACTGGCCAGCCGCTCTTTTAGTTGCACACGATAGTTCAGAAACCAACAAACCGCACCGCCGGCAGCCGCCACAAACGCCTGTTCATAATCTCCGCGAAAGACGAACACGACGGCGAGTACGCCGCCGGCTGCGGCAAGCGTCATCCAAACTGCTTTCACTTGATGTTCACCGGCATAACTAGATCGAGAGCACCGGGCGCGTAACAAACTTTGTCGTCACACGCCTGTACGCGCAATCTAGCGGAAAGGTTGTGTTTACCCGGCACGGCTTTCTTGTCAGCCTTCAGGTTGACCTTCAGTTGAATATTTCCTTCGTAAACCTTTAGCGGCGTTTCGGAGAAGGAGAAGTTCTTGACGAGCGCGTCGGGATAAACGATGAATCCGACTGAGATGCCTTCGGCGGGTTTAAGTTCGAGTTCAGTAGGCTTTAGATAAGGTTGGCTGGGAGGATTCGCATTTACGTGATAGCCGTTTGCGATCTGAACCAGCACCACGGTCTCGGCCGATCCGCCGGGCGCGAGCGTGACTTCCTGTGGTTGTGCTTTCACCACGTCAACTGAATTAATCGCCGGCGGATCATTCGCGTTCGCGTTTGAATTGCTGCTCGTTGTGGCGGTGTTGTTTGTCGGAGCCTTGCTGCAACCAATCAAGACAAAAGTCAGGAGCAGCAACGCTAAGCATGTTTTCATTTTCTTCGCGGCCCTCTGCGATATCTTTGCGTTCTACGTTACACGCCTCAGTTTAACGCAAGAGCGCAGAGATACGCAGAAGGGTCGCAAAAGTTGCCTATTCCGCGGCGGGTGTTGCCAGTGCCTGGGCCAGACGAACTCTTTTGGCGCGTCGCACTAAATAACGAGCCACCAGTCCGGACGGCAATACGATAAATATCAGGATGGGAATCATCAGGATCACGAAGCGCATAAAGAAGAGCACCAGCTCTGACGCGATGCCAATGCTGTCTGAAACCGCGTCGCGCAGGTTCTGACCAAAGCCGGGCACTGTAACCGCGATGGCGGGTTTAGGTGTTTGAATATTGACGGTGATAGTTGAAAGGCTGGCGCGATTCTCGAGGAAACGCTTGCGACCCTCGAGCTTCTCGATGTCGGTTCGCACGTCAGCAATCTGGCGTTGCACTTCGAGTGCGTCGGCGACTTTGTTTGCCTGGCGCATAATCTCGAGAAACTGAAGCTCAAGTGCTTTCTGAGTTTTGATTCGTGCTTCGAGATCGATGAACTCCTCGGTGACGTCCTGGCCGCTCACGTTTTCCTGGGGCATGTTGCTGGCGAGTTTCTTGATCTCGTCAAACGTGACGCCAAACTGAGTGGAGGGAACTCGGACCACCAGCTTGATGTCGAGGGTTCGTTGCGCCGGATCGACGTTTTCGCGTTGTTTTGCTTCTGAAGTAACGACAAAGCCGCCGTTCGCCTCGGCTATTGAAGTGACCTTGTGTTGCGTGTCGGTGGTTGAACCGACCTCCATCGTGATTTCGGCATTACGGATGATCTTGCGTTCAACCGCCTCGGCAGTTGCGCCAACTTTATCGACATCGGTGAGGGAGACTTTTTGTTGTGGGACGCTGTCATAGCGCAGAGATTTTGTAGATTCCTTATCAGGCGCTTCGATCTGCTCTGCGACATTGTTTGATGACGCAGTCTTTGAAGATACGTTCCGTGGTGAATCAGCCGCGCCTCCGCCACACGAAAGTGAAAAACTCAACAAAGCGAGCAATAGAATGATTGGAGATTTCATGATCGGCCTCCATGCAGTTCTAGGGATTACAGCCCTTGAACGTATGAGGCGCTTAAGACTTGCATGGGACGTGCTGCGACGGGTTTATTTATTGGACAGGATAGACAAGATGTAACAGGATTTACAGGATAAGAGAGTTCCGAATCCTGTTAATCCTGTTACATCTTGTCAATCCTGTCCAAATATATTTTGGGGAGTCACGACATCTGATAGTTGCAGCTACTCGTCTTCGTCCAGATCTTTGCCGTCAGGCTTCTTGATGCCAAACTTTTCCAGACGATATTGCAGTGTGCGGAAGGTGAGACCCAGGAGCTTGGCAGCCTTGGTGATGTTGTAATCCGTCTGCTCCATTGCCTGCGTGATTAAATTGCGCTCGACGTCTTCGAAATTGATTCCCTCGGACGGCAATTTGAACGCGCCGTCGGCTGTTGGCCCAACGTCTTGTCGAACTTCCGTGGGCAAGTCTTCCGGTACGATCAGATCGCCTTCACTCAAAAGGATTGCACGCTCGATCGCCGATTCCAACTGTCTGACATTCCCTGGCCAACTGTAGTCATTCATCAACTTCTTTGTTTCCGGTGTTAGACCCGTGACGAGGCGTGACGTGTTCTTTGTATGCTTCTTGAGGAAATAGTCGATCAGGACCGGAATGTCTTCACGTCGCTCGCGAAGTGGCGGCACATCGATCGACAGCACGTTGATCCGGTAATAGAGATCGTCTCGGAACCGACCATCGGCAACCATCGCCCGCAGGTCTCGATTTGTTGCCGCAATCACGCGCACGTCGACATTCATCTCGTGAGTGCCGCCAACACGACGTATCTTCCGTTCCTGTAGCGCGCGCAGGAGTTTCGCCTGAATGCCGACGTCGAGTTCCGCGATCTCGTCGAGAAACAACGTGCCGCGATCTGCGATTTCAAATAAACCTTTCTTTTCGGCATGCGCGCCGGTGAACGATCCCTTTTCGTGCCCAAACAACTCCGACTCGAGCAGGTTCTCATTAATTGCCGCACAGTTGACTGCCTGGAACATCTCCGTCGAGCGAGGTGATTGATTGTGAACCGCGCGCGCAATTAACTCCTTGCCTGTTCCAGACTCGCCTCTAATCAACACAGTCGAGTTTGAGCGCGCCACTTTCAAGATCATCTTCTTCACTGCTTCCATCTTCGGAGAAGCGGAAATGATCTCGATGTCGATAGCGTCGAGGCGATCGAGCGCGCGATTGATTGTTTCCAACAGCGCCGATTTGTCGTAGGGCTTTTCGAGATAGTCAAACGCACCACGTCGCAGCGCTTCTTTCGCCGATTCGATTGAGCCGTGTGCAGTGAGCAGAATGACGATGATCGAAGAATCGTAAGCCAGCAGTTGCTGGAGTAGTTCGATGCCGTCCATGCCGGTCATCTTCAGATCCGTCAACGCGAGATCGAAGCGCCGGTCTTTCGCGAACTTCAGTGCAGCTTCGCCGGACGCGGCGGTGGTGACGTCGTAACCTTCCTCCGCGAGGATCATTTCCAGGATTTCTCTCTGCGACTTCTCGTCGTCAACGACCAGAATGTTCTTTCGTGGCATGTGTGTTCTCTTTAGCCGGTAGAATTATGGTGAAAGTTGTACCGCCGCCCTTTTTAGACGCCACGTTGATCGTGCCGCCGTGATCGTCTACAGCCTTCTTCACAATCGCCAGACCAAGTCCGGTGCCGGTCTCCTTGGTTGAAAAGTAGGGTTCGAAGACTTTTGATATATCGTCAGCAGCGATGCCGCATCCACTGTCTGTGATCTCCACCTTAACAGAGTTTGCGATAGCGTTCGAAAGCCTGATCGAGACATTGCCGCCGCCTTCGCCGTTGATCGACTCGACCGCGTTGATAACCAGGTTGGTGAAGACCGAACGGAGCGACTCGCGGTCAGCCATGACTGGCGGAAGCTCACCATCCTGAATGATGTTCGTTTTGATCCCACACTCTTCGGCCCTGCCTTCAACCAGACGCAATGCGTCTTCCGCTTCCGCACGAATGTCGACACTCTGCAGTTCCAGTTTCGACGGTCGCGAATACTTCAGGAAGTCGCTGATGTGACGGTTGATGCGCGCGACTTCGGTCTTCAATTGTTCAGTGAGCTTGACAAAAGTAGCTCGCTTGTTTTGATCGGCGGGAGCAAAGGACGAGCGCAGATGATCGAGCGTCAGGTTGATGTAATTGAGGGGATTACGAATCTCGTGCGCGATGGCGGCCGCAAGTCTCCCGACCACCGCGCCTTTCTCAGCCTGATGAAGCTGCATTTCGAGTTCCCGCGCCCGGCCGAGCTTGGCGGTCATTTCATTGAACGCGCTGGCGAGTGTTCCCATTTCGTCGAGCCTGTCTGCCGGTACTTGCACGTCGAAATCGCCGCCTGCAACTTTTCGTGCGGCGTTTGACAGCTCTTTAATCGGGCGAGTGAAGCGCCAGACAAAGAAGCCGGTGACGAGAGTGGTCACAAACAGTACGCCGAGAGTGTAGAGCGCAGAACGCGACGACTGTCGCTCGAGAACATTAGTCAATATGTGCGCTGAGTCGAGGACGACGATGATGAAGCGTCGCCCTTTGTCAGTATGCACCGGGAAATAGAAAGCGCCCGCTTCGCCGAAGTCGACGTCGGTGGACGGCGGAATCCACGAAGGGAGCTGTTCGTGCTCTTTCGTAAACTGCACCGCGCTTCTGAGCGGCAGCAGTTGAATGTCTTTGAACTGGACGTATTGGGTGGTCTGGTCCTCGCGTTCGCGAGGAGTGAATTCCGGAATCAGGCTATCTCTGACGTTGCCGTCATCGTCGACAACGAGAATGTTCCTGACGCGGATTCTCTTATCATTGAGCAGGGGCTCGCGCAGGTCGCCGATGATTTGATCCAGGTACTTGTCGCTCTGCAGGCTTTCGAGACCGAGGGCAATGCCGGTCATAATGGCTTGTTCCTGCTCGACGATCATGGTCGCGTTTGCACGCACGGCCCTGAGGTTGAAGTAATACTGGATGCCGAGAGTAAGCCCGAGCATCAGGGCCAGCAGCAAGAGCAGCCGAGCGCGGAAGCTTCGAATCTGGGCCGAAAATCTCATTTCGGAAACTAAGAGCAAAAAGCTGGCATCAGAGGTTGTTCAGTTTTGGTAGACCTGTCGCATTGAGCGTTTGTCTTTACTTTAGAGTCCGCAAAAATTCACGGGTGCTTCAAAATTTGGAAACTGGATAATGCCCAAGCACGTGCTGTTCCAGCGAAATATGTATAATCGATTACTTTTTGATTGCCCACAACTGTTGATTGATGTTATATTTGCGGCGGTCTCAAATCAATGTCCCCAGAGACCGCCCGTTTGGGAAACTCTTCCCGCCCTCAAGTTGCAGCAGAAGGTTTGATCGAAATACGAAAAGAGGCGTTTTTTGAAAGAGCTTGGAACTGCAAAAGGTTTTAAAAGATTTACAGGAACGCGGTCGGAAGATTCGTTTCTACTCACCACTTGGTGAGTACATCCCTTAAAAGAGAGGTACTTAGGCCTGATGACTCTGCATTTCTATTCCCCTAAGTCACACCGGCTTGTCTTTATTCTATTTGTACTAATTTCTCTCGTTTTTTCCGGTACCGCATTCGGGAAGAAGAAACACTCCTCGGGCCGTAGCGCCCGCGCTTCAAAAAACAGAAAAGTATCTGCCAGGGGCCGCGCCTCGTCACGACGTGGAGGGCGGCAGGTTGCAAGAAGTTCACGTCGCGGTCGTGGTGGTCGTGTTACGGCTCGCGATGTTCGGCATCAAAGACAACTCGTTGCGCGCGAGCAGTCTAACGCGGTCCGAGCGATGGAACGAAAGCTTCGCCGGCCGTTGACCAAGCGAGAGCGTGCGGCCGCGATGCGCCAGGCTTCTGCCCGCAGTCGCCGTGCGTTGCTCGAAGCTCGCCGTCGTGCCGAAGCTGCCCGCCGTGCTGCGATCGCGCGCCAGATGGCATTGGATAAAGCGATGCGCGACGAAGTGCAGGGATACATCGCCAAGGACGACGTCTCCGGAGAAGATCCCGAGGTGCGTCGCATTGCGGTGAATGCGCTTGGTTTTCACGCCGGTACAGTGGTCGTGATGGATCCGATGACTGGTCGTGTGTACTCCATGGTCAACCAGGAATGGGCGCTGCGTCGCGGATTCAAACCATGCTCGACGATCAAGCTCGTAACTGGTGTTGCCGGACTTTCTGAGAATGCCATTCCGATGATTGATACAGTCGGCGATGGATACCGGCTCGATCTCACCTCAGCACTCGCTCACTCCGACAATGGATTCTTCCAGCAGGTGGGAACCAAGATTGGAACTGAGAAGATGGTGACCTATGCACGTGAACTCGGTCTCGGTGAGAAGACCGGAATCAACGTGCCTTTTGAGTTTCCGGGCCGCTTGCCGGAAGTAAAACCAGACATTCTCGAGAGACGCGTCTTTTCACATGCTGATGGTTTTGAAGTAACACCGCTGCAACTCGGAACTCTGGTTTCAGCGATGGCCAATGGTGGCAAGCTCCTCGTGCCGCAAATAGCTCATAGTGAGAAAGAAGCGCACAAGATGGGCGTTAAAGTTAAACGCCAGCTACCGATCACGACCGATGTTTGGCAGCGTATGGTGCCAGGTATGGTCGGCGCTGTTAACTATGGCACCGCTCGCAAGTCTTACGATCCAACGCAAACTGTTGCCGGCAAGACCGGAACTTGCATTGGTCAGGGTGGTTGGGTCGGTTCCTTTACCTCTTATGCTCCGCTCGCAAACCCGCGACTCGCAGTAGTCGTTATCGCGCAGGGAACTGATGGCCGCCGTCACTTCCCGGTACAAGTAGCGGGTGAGATTTACCGCCAATTGAATCACCGGTTTGGAACCTCGATCAACCTCCAGGTTGCATCGACTCTTGATGACGAAGAAAAAGAAGGAGCCGACGCCGAAGCTGACGCAGAGAATGCTGCTGCCGATGGCACCACTACCGAAGGAACTAACGGAGAAACGACAACCGCGGCTACCGCAACACCTACTCCCGCTCCAAATACTGTTGCACCAGCAGCCGCTAAACCCGCCACGTCCGAACCAAAGAATACGGTGAAGCGTGTGCTCATGCCGCTCGAAAAGAAACCGGTTGAGGCGCCAAAGACTAATACCACCTCGACCAAAACGACTCAGACTCCCGCGACTGCTGCGCCGGGTGAACAACGACCGCGCCGAATTCAACCCTGACCAGAACCCTTGATCTACCCCCCTCTTCTGATTGCGCCGGATATGTTATCCGGCGCAAATTTTTTTAATGTTTTTCTGCTCTAAGCGTGGTATGTCTTGACACATTTCCCATAGTTGCACGATTATTGCGGGCGTTCTATTTACCCAGGTTTATCTAGCACCCTTAAGTGCTTCCCCATGGATTCAGAGATCGGCAACCGGTTTTTGGATCACTCGCATCCTAAAATTCCCCGCGGCTACGAAAAAGGGCAAAGCCCGGCCCTGGACGCGACTGCTTGAATTGATTTTTTGGAGGTTGGGAACGACTAATGAAAAAGCTGATAACGTTTTTTGGTATTTGCACTACAGTCGCGATACTCGCTCTGCCCGTTGCAGCGCGCAATTTCATCGCGCAACCGGACATGGCTTTTCAAGATGCTGCATGTGCAGACGAAGCTAAGGAAGCCCTGTACGCATCCTTCCTGAAGAACCGAGAGGCTGACCAGGCGAAAGCTTACGAGGACGCTAAAAAGTACCTGGCTTGTCCTACCACGGGAATTACTGAAGCCCAGACCAAGATTGTTGAATACCTGAAGAAGTGGGTCGCCAAATACGAAGAGATCACGAGAGCCGGTCGCTTCCAGGATCTGCTCTACAATCAGAAGAAGTATGTGGAAGCCTACGCGCTCGGCAAAGAGATCCTGGCAGCACAACCAGACAATCTGAAAGTCATGATTGATCTCGGTGCCAATGGATATCTCGTGCTTCCGTTGAACAATGCCGCGTTGAGTGCTGAAGCTCTGCAACACGCGAAGAACGCGCTGGCCGCTCTTGACGCCGGAAAGACTGTTGCGGACTGGAAGCCGCTTCCCAGCAAGGATGTGGCGGTCGCATACCTCAACTACTCGATCGGCACGCTTACATTGCAGGCCGAACCGGCAAACGCGCTGAAATTCCTGCTCAAGGCCGCACAGTTTGAAACTCCCTTGAAGAAGTCGCCTTTCACGTATGCCTACATCGCCGGCGCATATGAAACCGGTCCATACGCCAAGATGTCGGAAGAATATAAAGCTTTGCACGGCGGCAAGGACGAAACACCGGAAAGCAAATTGATGTTAGCCAACATCAACCAGTTAGTCGATCGGATGATCGATGGCTATGCTCGTGCAGTTGCACTCGCGGGTAGCGATTCCAACTTCGCCCAGCCAAAAGCAGTTTGGAACGACAGTCTGACAACCTGGTACAAGTATCGTAACAACGGTCAGCTTACCGGAATGGATCAACTGGTTGCCGGTATTTTGTCGAAGCCACTGCCACCGGAGCCGACACCGTTAACATCACTACCGACCTCCACGCCGGCTGCAACTCCGGCCAACAATGGTGCGGGTTCCGGCGTTGGTACAGCTACGGGCAATGGTGTAGGTACTGCTAATGGTCAGGGCGTTGGTGCAGCTCCGGGCACTGGCCTTGGCACAGCCAATGGCCAGGGTGTTGGTACGGCTAACGGCCAGGGCGTCGGTAACCGTGCGGCGAGTACCGCGACTCCAGCGACGAAACCCACTGGTGCGAAAGACAAACCACGCAATCGTTAACAAGTAGTCTGTTCTCCATTCCAACGCCGGAAGCCGTCATTTAGACAAGCTTCCGGCGTTTGCTTATAATTCAGCGCGTTTTGAAGAACTCCGAAACGATTCCCGATCTGGACCTCCTCCAAACCGTCCTGGCTTACAAGTTCAATGATCGCGCTTTGCTCGAACGCGCGATCACACACCGGTCGTGGGCGCATGAGAAAGTTGCGCCGGGCGATGAACAACAGGCGCGCAAACTGCATAACGAGTCGCTCGAATTTCTTGGTGATTCGGTGCTGGGATTAGTGGTGTCCAATTACTTGTGTGCTTCGTATCCGGCAGGCACAGAGGGTGAACTATCGCGAATGAAGCATCGGCTCGTGAGCGCGCCCACTCTCGCAAAAGCCTCGCTCGAACTAAATCTCGGCGAGTTTCTTCGCTTCGGACGAGGTGAAGAAAAAAGCGGTGGCAGACAAAAGAATGCGTTGCTGGCCGACGTGTTTGAGGCAGTTACGGGCGCGATCTTTCTCGACGGCGGTCTGGAAGCTGCAACCCGGTTTGTTTGTTATGCGCTCCGTGATGAACTGGAAGGCGCGGATCCGCTGACGGCGGCGAAAGCAGACTATAAAACGATGCTTCAGGAGCGTCTGCAAGCCGCACGCCGCCCCGCGCCGCGTTATGCCGTAATAGAAACCCTGGGGCCACCGCATCAACGTATTTTCCACGTCGAAGTCTCCTGGGACGGCGGCAGCATCCAAGGAGAAGGGCACTCGATCAAGGCTGCTGAAGCCGCGGCCGCGAGAGCGGCATTGGAGGGAATGAGTTGGGATGAGTCCGACGAGTCGCCCTCGGATTTGTCAGTTTGAAATTTGGATTTCTCTGTTTCACAGAGAAGAATTTCAAACTGAACTAGTACGAGACGCCCCGTAAACTTGACCGCCGCCAGCAACGTATCTAGGATGTTTTTTTAATGGCTACCAACCGTACTACTGACAAGGTAACTGGCACCGAACCCGACACCACCGCGGCGAAGCCTTTTTCATTCGCCCGGCTATTCAACCGTAACGGGCACGAAAAGCAGCCGGCCGCGCCGGTGAAACCGCATGGTCCGCCCAAGTCTGTCTGGCGGGAATACTTCGAGTCGGCTGTCGTGACGGTCATCATGGCGTTGTTCGGTATGACCTTCATCGTTCAGGCGGTAAAAGTTCCGACGGGCTCGATGCAAAACACGATCACGATCGGCGATCACCTGCTCGTGAACAAATTCATCTTTGCTCCGGGCACGTCGCTTCCGTTTCTGCCACAGAGAGATATCAAGCGGGGCGATATCATCGTCTTTAAGTATCCCGGCAACCCTTACGATCCGAAGCGTGACGATCGTCCCGACAACCGGCCCATCCTGACGAACTATGTGAAGCGAGTCATCGGAACACCGGGCGATCGCATCAGCATTAAGGGAAACAGCGTCATTGTTAACGGTGAAGTCGTGCCCGAGCATCGCATCACCGCCAGAGATCACAACCGCAAAGATCCTTTGGAGATTATCGAGGCGCCGCCAAAGAAACCCGGTGAGCTTTATGACGTCTATTACAAGCCCGGCCAGGAAGACGATGAACAGGAGTACGACGTGTTTCAGGGCAAGAGCGAGATCGTCGTTCCGCCAAACAGTTATTTTGTGATGGGCGACAATCGCAATAATAGTGAAGACAGTCGTTACTGGGGCTTTGTCCCGCGCGACCTCGTGATTGGCCGCGCGATGTTTGTTTACTGGTCCTACGACGAGAGCGCGCCAACCAGTAATAACCCGGTGATTGATTTCTTCATGAACACGCGTTGGAGTCGCACTGGTACGTTGGTGAAGTGAGTACCCGAAATGCACAAAAAGTAACGCAGACGATCATCTGTGCTTTTTGTGCATTCTTTGTGCTTCTTTGTGGCGACGTTTCTGCGCAACGGAAGACGAAGAAGAAACCCGCTGCATCGCCTCCTGCTCCCACTGAACTCTCAAAGCTTCGCGACGAATACGTCAGACTCACAAACGAATACAAAGCAAGTCTCGAAAAACTCCTGCCGTACTACGAAAACGAAGTGAAGCGGGCTGAGGAGAAGCTCGAGCAGGCGAAAAAACTGCTCGCGGAAGGTCTGATCGCGAAGACTCAAGTCGAAGAGAACGAACGTGCCTTAGCACTCGCGAAGGAAAAGATCAACGACACCAATCGGCAGATGACGAATGCCGAAGCTCAAATTGCAGGCGTGCTGGTCGAGGAGGCTGCTGACGAGGAGATTTCAAAAAATCTTCGGCTCGCGAGGCAGAGACTGATCCGTACGTCGTCGTTTACGCGTTTCACAGGCGCGGGTGGTTGGAATCTTGGTGATGCGTGGAAGATTCAGCGATTCTTTTCAGACACTTTCAACAAGCAACTCCCAATCGCAGTCTTCGGGCAGGGAGCCATTCACGATCGCTGGCACCTGGACCATCGCAACGCAATGGATATCCAACTTCATCCTGATGGCGTCGAGGGGCAAGCGCTCCTGAACTTTTTACAGAAGAACGGAATTCCGTATTCAGCTTTTCGTTCGGCAATTCCCGGCACTGCCACTGGTCCACACATACACATCGGTAGACCATCTCACCGTTACTGAATCGGAACCTATGAAAACTCTCTTTGTTTACTTCATCATCGTGCTGTATCCAACCATCGCTGCCAGTTCCCAAATGAGTACCAGCAAGTCGTTTACAGAAAAACAGGCGTCGCACTTTGCCGCCCTCGCATTGAAGTGCGTGAGCCGGGAGTTTCCAAACAAGCCCGAGCACGTGATCAATAACGCGAGCGAGGTAACCAGTCCTAAAGTTCTGCATCCTGCTTTCTACGGCTGTTACGACTGGCATTCATCGGTGCACGGTCACTGGATGCTCGTGCGATTGTTGAAGTCGTTTCCAAATCTTCCCGAGTCGGCACAGATCCGCGACGCGCTGAATGCAAACCTTACGGCCCAGAACATTCAGGCTGAAGTCGCGTACCTGAAACAACCGAACCGCCAATCGTTTGAACGTACTTATGGTTGGGCCTGGGCGTTGAAACTGGCTGAGGAACTTCATTCATGGAACGACGCTGACGGCAAGAAATGGTATGAGAACCTCCAACCGCTCGCGGAGACGCTCGCAAAGTCGTACCGGAATTTTCTTCCCAAGCAGACCTATCCCATCAGGACCGGTGTGCATCCAAACACCGCGTTCGGGTTGGCGTTCGCGCTCGACTATGCAAAAGCAGTCGGCGATCGCGAATTGGAAGCACTACTCAACGAACGCAGCCGGACATACTTCGCAAACGATACTGACTATCCGGGTGTTTGGGAGCCCGGGGGCGAAGATTTCTTTTCTGCCGCATTGATGGAAGCCGACCTGATGCGGCGCGTGATGAAGCCGCAAGAGTTTAGCCGATGGTTTCACCGGTTTCTGCCGGCCGTTGCGAAAGGTGGTCCCGCGTCGTTGTTACAACCGGCAATCGTCACCGATCGCAGCGATCCGAAGCTGGTCCATCTCGATGGTTTGAATCTCAGCCGGGCGTGGTGCATGCGCAGCATTGCGGCCGTGCTTCCGGCGAATGATTCCGCGCGGCAAATCCTTTCCTCTGCCGCCGAACGACACGCCTCAGCCGCACTCGCCCACGTCGCCAGCGGCGACTATGCGGGTGAACACTGGCTCGCCTCATTCGCCGTGTTCTTGTTGTCGACCTATTAGCCACAAAAAGCACACAAAGAAATAGTTCACCTGCTGAATGTGCTTTTTGTGCCTTTTTGTGGCGCAAGTCTATTTCACTCCGTCCGTTCCTTTACCGCTATGAAGACAATCATCCTTTCAATCTCCGTCTTTACCTTCCTGTTGTTCAATGCCGTCGCTCAGCAGAACGATTACTCCCAACCGCGGAATGACGCTGAGGCCGCGTACGCCCAGGGCTCATATTCGCGCGCAAATGAACTCTATTCCAAAGTCGACAAGAGCAGGCTCAACCGCGCGGATTTGCGTTGGGTTGAGTTTCGTCTGGCCGACACGACCTGGCGCGCACAGGCAGCCACGCAAACGCCCGATACGACACGCTTCGAGCAGGCACAGAAACAATTGGAAGAGCTGATTCGCGTGGTCGACAAGGAGACGGATCGCGATCAGGTGTGGGTCGAAGCTCAAGAATCACTCGGCGATTTCTTCTGGACGCGCCGGGGCCAGATGAACTGGGGCAACGCGTGGCCCCACTACCTGCAAGCGCTCGACTATTGGGCCGGTCAACGCGATCTCGATCGCGCGCGCGATCGTTATCTGAAGATTGTTTTCAAAGCCGCGCATCCACCTCGTGCTGATGAGAATTACATCTACACCTCTTACGGGAACTACATTCCACTCGACATCCTCGAGAACGCCTTAAAGATCAGCAACTCCGCAAACGACACTTCGCACCTCAATTTCTTACTCGCAATGACCATGCGTTCCGCGGGTGGTGATTACTACGCGCGCTACCGCGTTCCCGATCAGTTTGAAGACGCGCTCAAAGCTGGTCGACAAAGCGATTGGTACGACGATGCGCTCTTTTACTATGCCGAATGGATGAACAGTTACGGCACGATCCGGCGGCTCGAAGACGGCGAATTGGAGCAGGAACCGGATTATGAAAAGGCACTCGAGCTTTACCGGCGTTTGCTTAGGGAATTTCCCAAAGGCCAGAGTCGCTACTACGATCAGGCGCAAGAGCAGATCAAAGCGATTATTGAGCCCTCACTCGGAATCGGCGTGGCAAACATCTTTCTGCCGGATTCCGAAATCCAGTTTGCACTGAACACTCGTAACGTCCGTCGCATCGACTTTGCGCTCTACAAGATCGATATGACACGTGATGTCCGCTTCATCGCCACCGAGGATGAAGAGGGTGAAGGAGATCTGTCGCCGTGGATCCAGAGAATCTCGACTGTAGGCCGGGCGCCATTCAAAGCATGGTCCAAAAATATCAATGACAGCCACACGCACAAGAGTTTCGACGAACAGGTTCGCATCGAAGGCAAACTGCCCCTGGGCGCATATCTGCTCGAAGCAAAAGGCGGTTCACTATCGGCGCGTGATCTCATACTGGTCTCGGATGCGACTCTAGTTCTCAAATCATCAAGCAAACAGGCCCTCGTGTTTTTCGCAGATGCGTTGACGGGTGCGCCAATCCCCAACGCAAACATCTCGTTGTGGGAAAGTTACTATCTCAACAATAAGTACCACTGGCGTCGTACACGGCAAACGACCGACGCGGACGGGCTGGCGCGCTTTTCCTTACGAGACAATTACGATTCCGGCAGCATCTTTGCTACGGGAGCCGGTAACGATCGCCAGGCATTTGCATCCGGTTATTCTTCCAGTAGCAGTAGTGTGGACCAGAATTGGAAGATTTATGCCTTCACCGATCGTCCCGCTTATCGTCCAAAGGAGACAATGCAATGGAAGTTCATCGCCAGACGATCCAAAGGCGGAGTCTATTCAACTCCGGCGAACGAGATTGTTGAGTACGAGATCAACGATCCAAAGGGAACGAAAGTCAGTGAAGGCAAGGCGACGCTAAATACTTTCGGTAGTGCTTGGGGATCGTTGGAGTTGGGCGAGCAACTTCCGCTCGGCGAGTACTTCGTTCAGTTCTGGGACCAGGGCCACAAACAAAGCATCGGTTCTGCCAAACTGTTTCGACTCGAAGAGTACAAGTTGCCGGAGTTCAAAGTTGAGGTAAAAACCCCGGAACAGGACGGCAAGAAAAAAGCCTTTCGCACTGGCGAGAAAGTCGAAGTGGAGATCCAGGCCGATTATTACTTCGGTGGTCCAGTCGCCAGCGCGTCGGTCGAAGTCATCGTTTATCAAAATCCCTTCTATCACTACTGGTTCCCACATCATGCATACGCCTGGTACTACGACGATTTCGACTGGCGTCGCAACTACTACGCCGGCCAGGGAACGGTCATCAAACGCGAAACAATCAAGACAGATGCGACGGGCAAGGCGACGTTGGTTTTCGACACGCCTGGGGAGAACTATAACCAGGATTTCGAGTTTCGCATTGAAGCTCGTGTGGTCGATTCGTCACGACGCGAGATCGTCGCCAGCGACAGCGTGCGCGTGACTCGCCAGCGTTATTACGTCTATCCGCGGTCGGAACAGAATCTCTATCGCCCGAAGGATAAAGTCACGATCGACATCAAGGCTTTGGACGCGAATGAGCAACCGGTTCAGACCGAAGGAACGGTTAAGGTCACACGCGACTATTGGTGGGAGATCTGGGTCGATCCGCGCGGGCGTGAAGTGAAGGGCGAGGAACTACGGCAGTTGCGCGAACGTTCGGATGTGTTTCCTCCCATCACCCCAAAAGGCCAGGGGCGCTGGCGTCTGAAGTTTCGCGGCTATCAGCGAGACGAGATCGCCACGCAAACGGTCAAGACTGATAAAGATGGCGTGGCCCAATTGAATTTCACTGCCGAGCGCGAGGGCTACTATCACGTCGCATGGCAGAGTAACCAGGGCGCGGATCCGGTGCGCGATCGTTTGCTGCCGCCGATCAAGGCGGAGACATACGTTTTTGTTTGCTCCAATACCACCACTAATCTTGGCTATCACCATGACGGCGTCGAACTCATCGTCGATAAAGACACATTCCGCACCGGACAAACTGCGCCGGTGATGATCTCAGTAGGGGAGCCCGATCGTTACGTCTTGTTTAGCGTCGAAGGCGACGACTTGATGAGTTATCGCCTGGTCCATGTCACGGGAAACACGAAGCTCATCGAATTGCCGATCGAGGAGAAGCATGTTCCTAACATTTTTCTCAGCGCGTTGATGATTAGCGATGGAGAGGTCTACTCGACTGAGAAGCAGGTTGTCATACCTCCAGTCGAACGATTTCTGGACGTTGCCGTCAGAGCCGACCGCGAACAATACCAACCGCGAGAAGAAGGAACTCTCTTCGTAAGCGCCAAGGATGCGAAAGGGCTTCCGGTTTCTGCTGAGATCGCACTCGGTCTTGTTGACGACTCGGTCAAATACATTCAGCAGGATTACGCCGGCGATCCGCGGCAGTTTTACTACGGCAACAAGCGAGCGCATGAGGTACAGACTCAGAGCACTCTTGATCAGCGCAGTTATGCGCAGCTCGTGGAAGTCGACGGCGAACTGCGCGACCGCAAAGACGAGGCAGAGAACGAACTCGACGACGTGGCACAGAATAGTCCCAAAGAGTTGGCTTCCACATTTGGCGCCGCCGCGAAGATGAAGGCTCCTGTAACTTACGACGCTTTGGGAAAAGCGGAATCAACCCGAGCACGTCGTGGTCTCGACAATATGCCGCCGCCACCATCCGCAACACCCGTCCCGGCGGAAGTTCCACCTGGACAGGAACCTGCTGTACAAGTCCGCAGCGACTTTCGCTCGACCGCGCTTTGGCTTCCGGATGTGAAGACCGATGCCGATGGTACGGCGACGGTGAAGGTAAAGTACCCCGACTCATTGACGACGTGGTCTGCAACCGCACGAGTGGCGACTGCGGAGAATCAGTTTGGCATCGGTAATTCAACGACACGGACCAAGCAGCCACTCATCGTTCGACTCCAGGCGCCACGCTTTTTCGTCGTCGGCGATCAGGTGACAGTGTCAGGCGTCATCAACAACAACACGGACGAAGCGATGAGTGTAATGCCGGCTTTGAATGCGGAAGGACTGTCAGTCACTGGTCTGCTCGTCGACGGCAAACCTGTTAATAGTCCGCAAACGCCGGTCGAGATCAAGGCAAACAGCGAAGCACGAGTCGATTGGCTCGTGGCGGTGAAGCACGCCAGCGAAGCAAAACTGCAAGTAGAAGCGCGCAGCAGCAAGTACGCCGATGCTATGGAAAAGACGTTTACCGTCTTCGAACATGGCATCGAGAAGTTCGTGACACGATCCGGCAAGATGCGCGGCGATAGTGTGTCCATCAAGCTCGACATTCCCAAAGAACGTCGAGCCGACTCGACCAAACTCACCGTTCAGATTGCGCCCAGCATGGCCACAACGATGCTCGACGCGCTGCCGTACCTGATTGACTATCCTTACGGATGCACTGAACAGACGATGAGCCGGTTCCTGCCGGCAGTGATCACTGCCAAGACATTGCGGGATCTCGGTCTCAAACCCGAGACCGCGATGCACAAGATCTTTGGCGGCATCGAGCAGTCGAGTGCCGCGGCCACTCATACGCAAGGCCGGAGAGATCTGAAAGAGCTCGACGCCATCACAAAGAAGAGTTTGGATCGTCTCTACAACTTCCAACACAGTGACGGTGGTTGGGGTTGGTGGAAGGACGGCACCAGCGATCACTTCATGACGGCTTACGTTCTCTGGGGCATGACGCTGGCACACCAGGCCGGCATCGATGTGAAGTCGGATGTTATGGAACGTGCCGCAGCGTTTCTCGATAAGGAGCTGGTTGAAGAGGAAACCAACTACGACTCGCAATCATGGATGCTGCATTCGCTCGCCGTTTACCACGCCATGCGGAAACAGTCAGAGGCGAGCAAGCTTCAAGCGACCGCCTTTACAAATCTCTGGAACAATCGCGACAGGTTGAACGCTTACACACGCGCGCTACTGGCGCTGTCGGCTCACAACTATGGGTATCGCGACCAGGCGAAGACACTCGTCGCGAATCTCGAAAACGGTGTTAAGACGGATTCACAGCCTGACACTTCGATCGTGCAGAGTGGCGCGCAATCGTCTGATCCTTCAGTGATCGGAACTGCGCACTGGGGCGAGGATGGAATCTACTGGCGCTGGTCCGATGGCGGTGTCGAAGCAACGTCGTTCGTGTTGCGTGCTCTCCTCGCGATCGACCCGCAAAACAAGCTGATTGAGCCCGTTACAAACTGGCTGGTGAAGAATCGACGTGGCGCGCAGTGGAGCAATACGCGAGACACTGCGATCGTTGTTCTGACGCTGAACGATTACTTGCGTGTCAGTGGAGAAGTGCAGCCCGCAATCGGTTACCAGTTGCTGGTAAACGGGAATCCGGTGGCGACAAAGCAGATCACCGCGGAAGATGCGCTCAGCGCGCCGAGTCAGTTTGCTATTTCACGCGAGCTGCTTCGCGATGGCTCAAACGAGATCAGCATCGTGCGGAATAGTGGTAATGGCCCACTTTACTTTTCCGCGGCAGCGGAGTTCTTTAGTTTGGAAGAGCCTTTGAAACCTGCGGGCAATGAGATCTTTGTGAAGCGGCAGTATTTCAAACTCGTGAACCATCCGACGCTGTTAAAAGGAGTCGTCTCCGAAAGAGTGCTGCTGAACGACGGCGAAACAGTGAAGAGCGGCGATCGCATCGAGGTTGTTCTGACGGTTGAGGCTAAGAATAACTATGAGTATCTGCTGTTCGAAGATCTCAAACCCGCTGGGTTGGAGGCGGTGCAACTTCGCAGCGGCGAGAGTCTCTACGTGCGTGAGCTCAAGTCAGGTGGTGGATTTACCGGACGCCAGCAATGGGTTTACCAGGAGCTGCGCGATCGGAAAGTCGCGATGTTTGTAGACAAGCTGCCGGAAGGAATCTGGCAGCTGAGCTACGAGATGAGAGCTGAAGTCCCGGGCGCGTTTCATGCATTACCCGTGTTGGGACATGCGATGTACGTGCCCGAGATCCGCACGAATGGCGCTGAGACACGTGTGCGCGTGGTTGATTAGGCCACAGATTACACGGATCGGTTAACGGGTCTCGTCGAGCCGGGCTTTGGCTTCCTGGATCATCGCTTTGACTTTAGCGAGTTCGTCCAGGGTAATTGACGTAGTAGCACGATCACAGATGCCGGTGCTGATGATTACAGCGTTGCCACTGCGCGTTTGACGGAATACGGTGATCTCGAGATCGCCCTTGGTTTTATATCTCCCTTCAAACCCGGTGAGTTTAGTGGTGTTCTCGTCGATTTGCGAGATCGCGTCAATCGCGTTCAGGAGGGGATCAATCTCCTCGTAATCGACAAAAGCGCGGTTGTCATCCGGACGATCGCCACCTTCTCGCAGTACCACGACAATGCCTTTCGCGAACAGCAGACGCTTCTGAGGTGTCTTTTGCGTGTCGCGCATCTCCAGGGCGTCGATCCTCACCCCCCGAACTTCAACCGTCGTGATACGTGTAAAGCCCTTGATGATCACGCTGTTGTAGCGATCCTCCAGATCTTCGAGATTTGTCCGAGGCTCAAAAGGTTGACAACCAACCTTACGCCAGAACTCTGGTCCAGGTCGCTGGGCTTTGGCCGCGCTGCCACACAGCAATAGCAACATCGAGAGAAGAAGCACTCTTTTATACATAGGAATCTCCAGTGGGAGAGCAGATTGTTGTGCACTGTCACTTACAAGTCTGCCGTGAGTTCCAAAAAATAACACAGATCCGTAAAATCCGTCCTCAATGACTGAAGACTTTTACTGTGATGAAGTGCTGAGCGGCCGCACGCCCGTAAGAATCGTTCGGGAAACGGATAACGTACTCGCTTATCACCACACGCGACCGTTCTGGCCCGTGCACATCGTCGTAATTCCGAAACGTCACATCTCTTCGTTGATCACGCTCGAGGAAGCTGATGGTCCACTGCTGCTTGAGATGTTGGGTGTGGTTCGTGAAGTGGCGCAGGAAATCCTTGCGGAACACGGCGCGTGTCGTGTGTTGACTAATCTGGGACGGTACCAGGACTCGAAACACCTGCACTGGCACGTGAGCTCAGGCGATTCTTTGTAGGGGCGGCACTCCGTGGCCGCCCCTTTTCGGAAACGCACATTCTAGAAAGTTCGCCTCGAAACAAGGGGCGGCCACGGAGTGCCGCCCCTACAAAGCGCCCCTGATCAAAGCTAACCCGCCGCTTCGACCTGACCCGCCGACAAACCTACTTCGAAGCCCCCTTGGTGCGAGCCTGTTCTGCACGCGCGGCGCCGATTGCCGTTTTTACATCCTTTTCCTCTTCGGGTGGCGGCAGCACAGCCTTCATACCGAGCGATTCAATCCAAAGCTCTCGACACCATCCTCTGGTGTGATAGAGGTGCTCGTCCTCTTCGTCTTCCACCTGGTCATGCGCCTCTTTGAGAACTGTGGCCATGTCGCCTTTTGCTTTCTTCGCGATTTCGCCAATCAAGTGCCAGTTCTGATGGTCCTTTGTTTCCGCCAGGACCACGGCCTCGCAGGCGACCAATTGCGCCGCGCCTGGTTTACCTTCGGCCAGCGCCATTTCCATCGTCTCGACTAACGTTTCGCCGATTGTGCGTACAACCTTGCGACCTGGTGTTTCCTCTTCCAAGTCGAGGTCGAGTTTCGTCAGCACGTCTTCCATGATGTTGACGTGGCTCTTGGTTTGTTCCAGATATTCTTCCCATTCTTCTTTCAGATCGTCGTTCTCGGCACAGCGGATGGCTGTGGTGTAAACCTTGACGCCGCCGAGTTCCGTTTCGAGTGCCTGATATAAGAGTTCTCGTACTTGCTCGTCTTTCATGCCCCCTCCTTGATTCTTATAGCCATGGATGTCCGAATGGGGGTTGAGCAAGCGGCAGGCCAGAAAATACGCGGGAATTTGGGGTTCAGGAGAAGTTCAGACGTATTTTTATCAGACATGCGCGACTGATTCCGAGAGGAAATGAGGACAGGATTGCAGGATGAACAGGATTTACGAGATTCATCCTGTAAATCCGGCAAATCCTGTAATCCTGTCTAAATGTGTGGCAGTTAACGAAGTGTAACGGCAATGAAGATCGCTTTGACTTCCATTGCGTAATCTAGCGAGCTTGAAATTCTTTCTTTCAATTTTGCTGTTGCTTGTTTCGCTGGGAACGGTCTTCAGTCAGCAGCAAGCCCAACTCGATACGCTGCGCGCCGAGGGGTATGAGGCACTCTACAACCTCGACTACGAAGGCGCTCGGCGTCGTTTTCAGAAAATGGTTGAGCTCGCGCCTGACGATCCCGCGGGCGCGCAGTGTCTCGCTTCGAGTTTATGGTTGCAGCAGTTGAACGAGTCGTATCAGCTCAAGTCTACGCTCTACAGCAACAGTGAGACTAAGGAGAAGACAGATCGCCGCCAGACCGACGAATTTCGGAAATGGATTCGCCGGGCAAAGACACTCTCCGAAGCACGCTTGAAAAGGGAACCCCGCAACATTGAAGCGCTCTATTATCTCGGCGCGGCCGAAGGGCTGGAGGCCGCGTATACTGCGCAAGTAGAACGGAAATACGTCGCCGCGTTACGTGCCGGAACCAACGCCTTGGAGCACCATCGCGAGGTGATCAAGCTCTCGCCTGAGTATCACGATGCCGAACTTACGATCGGTTTGCACAACTACATTATCGGGTCGCTGTCGTTGCCGTTGAAGATGATTGCCGGAACGATGGGTGTGCATGGATCGAAGAAGCGTGGGCTCGAAACACTCGAACGTGTGACCGTGGAAGGGAAGTGGGCTCGCGATCTTGCTCGTATCCTGCTCGTCGATATTTACAAACGTGAGAAGCGTTACGAAGACGCCGTGAAGATGGCGCGCCAGTTGTCTGATAAGTACCCGCGAAATTATCTCTACAAGTTGCAGATGGCCGACGCGCTCACTTCGCAAATCGCGACGTTGCAGAAGAAGAAGGCGCCATTCAAGAGCGAAGAAAACGAGTTGCAGAACATCTTCACCGCTTTATCTCGCGATAAATCGTTCGACTCCACGACTCGCAACCTCATCAACCAACGCTGGACTCTTGCCCGCCAACAACTCTCAAGAGATTAAGCTTAGGAGCATTGAGGCGTTAGGGTAGGTTGGACAGGATTTACAGGATGATTTTCAGGATTTACATGTAAGTCTTGTTCCGGTCTTGTAAATCCTGTCCAACCTTACTTCACCAGCTCCTGCGTGCCGGGTTTGAAGCGATACAACGCCACGGAGATCGCGAGCCTGCCGTCATCCACGAAGTGCATGAACACCGGCACAACGCGGCCGTCATACGCTGAGATGCTGCTGTAATCACCAAAAAATAGGCGTGGATTGGCGCTGAACGCAGGCAAATCAACCTTGTGATTCACAAACGTCTTACCGCCATCGACGCTGCGCGCGAGAGTCAGGTGTGTTTCGGTGCCCTTACCGTCGCGTCGATCGTAAAAGATGACATTGACGGATCCATCTGCCGGATCGATTGCCATCCAGGTAAAAAACTGCACCTTCCCGTTCTTGACCGGATCATCATTTACGCGCATCGGAGCCGACCACGTCTCCCCGCCATCTCTTGACGACATGACAAACACATCCTGGTCGCCATTGCGTTCATCAATCCAATTAACGTAAAGCGTTCCCTTGTTTGGGCCGTTACTCAAATCGACGCCGGTCACAGGCATGCCGTTGGCCCGGTCGAGTCCCTCAACTGAAAAATCCCAACCACCGGGCATGTTCCCGATTACTTTGTCTTTACCGAAAGTCAAACCGCCATCGAGTGACTTGTCCATGACCAAGCCGAGCGGCCCGGCCCACACAACGTAAACCTCACCGTTTGGGCCAACCGCCGGCACCGCACCTTCAACCGTATTGTCACTATCGAGACAATCTCCACCAGTGTCGGAGATACGAAAGGGCATCGAGAATGTCTGGCCCTGATCCGTCGAACGCGTGAAATAGATCTGCGAACGATGTTCCGGATTTGAGCTGCCGTAGACATCAAACCTGGTCCAGGCAAGATAGACATTGCCCTTTGAACGCGACGACGTAGCATTGTCGACTACTAAACCTGGTTTGTCTTCGAAAGGAATTACGGTGTTGATGTGATTGATCGCAGGAGTGCCATCTGTCCACGTGTTACCGCCATCCTTCGACACGTTCACGATCATCCCGTTCTCCGCGCGCGGCGGTCTTGCGAGACGAATGCCGTCAAATGATAAATGAGCGTGGTAGGCAATGCCGTCGTTACTGAATGCAACCACATCGTCGCCTTGAACGAGATTTTTTGGATCGGGAGTCGGAACGGTTTTCCAGGTCTTGCCGCCATCAAAGGTGACGTAGTGATAACTTCCGGCACGTGGTTTCGGCGGATGTCCAGTTTGGAACGAGGCCGCGATCATGTTGTCAGGATTCTTTGGATTGATCGCGATCGACACTTCGGCCGGACTGATTGCTGAAGGCTCAGTAATGCGGACCACCTGCTGTGCCGAAGCAATAGGGACGCTCAAGACAAGGACGCACAAAGAGATGAACAAGTTGCGCTGGTATCTCATCCGAACATATTTAGCAGGACCAACACGATCATGTAAATCATGTGAAACGTGGGCAAACCTATTGACACAAAGAACGGACAGAAATCCCTGACCATTTTGCAGGGGGAAAAAGACATGGCTACTGAATCATCTGAATCTCAAGTCACAACTGATCACGACGAGATACGTCGCTGGGTAGAAGAACGAGGCGGACACCCGGCGAGAGTTAAGGATACTGAGAGCAAGAACAGCCCCGGCTTGCTGCGAATCGATTATCCGGGTTACTCCGGGGGTGACTCGCTGGAAGAGATTACCTGGGACGAGTTCTTCACCGGGTTTGATGAGAACAAGCTGGCTTTTCTTTATCAGGAGAAAACGAAAGATGGGAAAGTGAGTCGCTTCTCGAAACTGATCGAGCGCGGCCACTAACAACGAACTATCCACAGATTACGCAGATTCTGTGTAATCTGTGGATGATATTTACTCACTCAAGAGGCTGGTGTCTTTGCGTTTCAATGCGGCCAGGAGGCGGCTCCACTCGAAGCGTCCCTGTGAGAGTTTGCTGAAATCTCCTGTTTTATCCTCTTCCAAACCACTCAACATCTCGTTTGCTTTTCCAGTGTGAATGGCTTTTTCGGCGGCTGCGTTCAGTGCCTTAAAAGCCGCTGAGTCGTGTGATCCCTTCATTGCCAGCTTCGCTCGCTCATAAGGAAAGCGATAGTCACGCGGATACTGTTTTTCAACTTTCTCCAACGCCTGGTAAATCTTGGGACGCTCAGAAGGCTTTGCCGACAACCGTTTTTCCTGAAGCTTCTTCAACTCGTCTTCGGGATTGACCGTAACTTGCTGGGTCGTTGTTTCGGCAGGCGCCGAACGAGAGATTTCCGTGGTGACGGGAGCAGTCGGTTGCGGTTGGGAGTGCGGTTGCGTTTGGCTCTGCTGCGCGACCGGAGGTTGCGCTGCTGTGGCAGATGCGGTTTGCGTGTCTGAACGGAAGAGACCGAACAAGCCGAGCGACAACAACAGCAACGCGATCCCACCGATGGAAAGCAGCTTCAGTACGGATCCGCGACTCGACGACGGATGTTCCTGAGCTTTTGCCGTTGTCCATGGCAGCACACTTGAACTCAGTGGGCGCGGTTCATGTTGAACCGTCATTTCGTCGTCTAGGTCGAGGTCCGACGACGAAAGTATCTTTCCCGGCTTACGCTCACCCTCCAAAGCATGCCCGCACTTCCAGCAGAACGAATACTTCTCCTCGATCATCGATCCGCAGTCAGGACACGCTCTGGCGCCGGCTTCCTTTTTCTTCGCAATTACCGGTGGCTCTGGTATCACCGGTTCTTCGCGTTTGACGACTGGTGGTTGGATCGCCGGCGCGACCGGTGGTTGGACGACAGGCACCACAGGCTTCTTTGGTTGTGGCTTGACGACTTCGAGAATACCGGTTGCGACAAGATTCCAGCCATTGCCTGAGTCCGCCACAAATGCCGGTTGCACGATCTGCACGTCGCCCATATCCGGATTAGGACAGTGGTAGTAATCCTGATAGAACTCGTAGAAGTCGCGCTTGCTGGAAAACTTAGACGCTCGCGGTAAGATAACTGGCTGCGAAAGATTTGTGATGACTACGAACTCGCCATCCTCTACCGGCAGGAACGTCCCCGTATCGTAATCGAAAGTAACGTTTATCTTGTTTGCGGCTTTGGTTCTCTTCAGATACCCGGCTACGAGAGAAGGGAAGGCCGGTGCGATGTCCAGGCGTTCGTCGCAAATCGGACAGGTGCTGAGGCCCGTGACGAATGTCGCGTTAACCGCGTCGCAGACGTGTTCGTGCAAGTCCGTTGAAGTTGGTCGCAAACAGCCCGGGCATGAAGGCTGAGGCACGCCCTCGCCTGTGAGAGTAAAGTTTTTCGTTTGCAGCGGCGTGTTTGACTCGAAGCTGATCACGTAGCAACGGTCGCAGACGTAGATGAGCGAACTTCTCCGTGTACAGACAGGACAACGTTGTAAGCCATACTGGTCAAAGTCAGCCGGGCAGAAGTGCTCACAGTTACAGCAATACTGCCACTGCAAATCGACTGGAGTCGTGGCCTGACCTTCGAAATCGATATCGCCGAGAAGGTGTCCGCGGTTCTCACACTTGATGGGATTTTGCCGGGGTGCGAAGAATCCTTTTTTGTGTTCCGGACAGAATACTCTCATTTTCGTAGCTCCCTTTAAGGACGGGTGACCATTCAAGTTGTACTTGGCGCGAAGCATGACATATTTGCTTTTGGGGGAGATACGGACTTCTAGATGATTTAAACGGGAAGAGCGTTGCGGTTTCGTGAGATAGATTACGGTTTACACGTGATTTTTGCAATCTGTTTTCTGGGGTAAGTGGAGACCGGATTTACAAGATTTTCAGAATTTACAGGATGAATCCTGAGAAATCTTGTAAATCCTGTCCCGGATTTTGGTAAGCTGTCGCGGTTTTGGAGCTCGGGAAGCCCCGGAGGACGGCTTATGACCGATAAAAAAGGATGGGGGTCAACTGTCGCCGGCTGGTTTATCGAACGTGACGAACCGGCGACTTCTGCAACACCCGATCTTGGCGAGGTCCCGGATCAGCCTTTACCTGCGAACCTGGAAAGCTACACGACTCCATCGCCCACGCAGTCTGTTTTCCAGACAGCACCGCCGCCTCCGACGGCCGGCCAGGTCGATTTTCCTGCTGTCTTCTCTGCCGCGGGCGTAGACCAGGAGGAGCAGCAGCGTGTGGCGAGAACGACCGACCTGCTTCGCAGCTTGCCTGCCGGCACGGACGCCGCCGTTAAGAAGCAGATCGTCGAGGCTTCGCTCAAAGCCTTCGGCGTGCCGATTGAAAAGATCATCGAAGCCACGGTGGAAGAGATCCAGGCACTCGACGGTTACATCCGCAACGGCGCCGCCGACAATGAAAAGCTCATTCAGGAATCCGACGCGCGCATCAAGCAGTATGAACAGGAAATTCAAAACATCCGCTCAGTCATGCAGCAGAGTGTCGACGAACAGCAATCCTTAATCAAAGTATGCAACGATAAAAAACTCGAGATTCAGCAAGTGCTGGAGTTTTTCGGTCAGGATACAGTTGCGAAAGTTGTTAAGGCTTCGCCGAAGCTCCACGATCCTTCAGACCCGGCCGCTTCAGGCCCTCCGGCTAAGTGAGCCGGTTAGTTAGAGAAAGGAACCAGTCCCTATGTGGAAACGGTTGGCTAACCTTTGGAAAGGTTTCCTATCGCTCTGGATTTCAGACATCGAGAAGGAGCATCCGGAAATCGCTTATGAGAACGCGATCAATTCGATGGTGGCGAAGTATTCAAAGCTGAAAACAGCTACGGCTGGAATCATTCGCCGGCGCGAAGATCTCGACGAACGTTATAAACGCGCCAACGCGGAGCTGGCTCAAACTGAAGCCGAACTCGATACAGCGGTTTCCACCAATCAGGATGATCTTGCCGTCATACTCATTCAGAAGAAGAACCAACTGGCGGTCGACGTAGCCGAACTGAAGACCGAAATGGAGCAGGCGCGTTCTGACGCCGACTCGGCGAAGGGTTCTCTGCTCGGCGTGCAGTCTGAAATCAGAAAACTGCAGAGCGAGCGCGACTCGATGCTCGCCAAAATGCAGTCGGCACAGGCCCGTATCAAGGTGCAGGAGCAGCTCGATGGCCTGTCCGTCGATGCTGAAGTCAAGGCACTCGACAACGTGCGACAGCACATCAAGACAACGATTGCAGAGGCGAACCTGGGGAAAGAGCTTTCAGAATCTTCGCTTGACTCGCGTCTGGCTGCGCTTCGCAATCAGACCGGTGAGGTTCAGGCCAAGCAACAACTCGCCGAACTGAAAGCAAAGAAAGCAGCACAACAGGCGCAGACGAATAAGACGATGTAGAGTCTTCTCGTACAGACATTAGACAGGATTCACAGGATGTTCCAGGATTGCAGGATGAATCTTGTTAATTCTGAAAAATCCTGTAAATCCTGTCTAGAACAACGTGAGGTGACAGATGAGACTGACCCCCTTGGCAAAGGCTTTCATAGCTGTAGTCGTGTTAGTAGTGATCGGCTTTTCCACCTGGTATTACAAAGGTGATGCAATCAAACGATGGGCCGGCGGTGAAAAGGCTTCCGGCGAAGACTCCAAAGGTGATTTCGACAAGTTGAAGGGTGGGCCGAACGATCCCGGTCGGAATGTTGGTTCGACTGGCGTCAATCCTGGTTCTGTTGGTACAGGAAAACTAAATCGTCCACTCGTCGTTGGCATCAACACCTGGGCGGGTCACGCTCCCGGGATCGTCTTCAACAACGGTATGGATCCGAGCGGTGGGTCACACTACAAGACTCAGTACGGAATGGACGTGAAGTTTGTACTGCTCGAGGATCCGGCGGCGAAGCTCGCAGCGTTTCGTAGTGGCCAGGTCGACATCATGTGGAACACGGTCGATAACTGGGCCCGTGAGGCCTCGATCCTGGCTGAGAATAATCAGCAAGCTAAGTCGATCATCATGCAGGACTGGTCACGCGGCGGAGACGGAATCGTTTCCCTCTCGTCGATCAAGTCAGTCGAGGATCTGAAAGGACACAAGATCGCGTGTACGCAGTTTACGCCTTCACACTTTTTACTTCTGTACCTGTTAGCTCAATCGGGCCTGACGCCTCAGGAGCGTGCCGGGGTTGAGCAAAACATCATCTTCACCACTGACGCGCCGGCCGCAGCAGCGGCGTTCAAGGCAAAGCAAGTCGATGCCGCAGTAACGTGGGAACCCGATCTCTCGGGTGCTGTTACTGCGCGTGGTTCGGAGGCGCACGTGCTTGTTTCGACGCAGGCCGCTACCAACATCATCGCTGACACGCTTTGCGCGCGTCAGGAAGTGATCGATCAGGCGCCGGAAACCGTTCGCGACTTCGTGCGCGGTTGGTTCGATGGCATCGAGATGATCAAGAACAACCCGAATGGTTCGTATGAGATTGTCGGTCGAGCGCTCAAACTCGACACCGACACCGTGTCGGGCATGTTGTCAGGTCTGAAGCTCACGCCGTTTGCTGACAACGCGCAGTTCTATGGGCTGACTGGTCCAAAGGCGCATTACGAAACGCTATTCGATACAGCGTTTGTCATCTGGAGAAAGAAAGGCCTGGTCAGTAAAGCGGTTGACGCCAAAGGCTGGGCCGACACACGTTTTCTTTCCGCCGTAGCTGCGAATTATCCGGGTCAGAAAGTTGAAGAGGCTCAGGTGGTAGCGAAGGCGCCTTCGGAAAAAGACGTGCCGATTTTGCACCAGCAGATACAGATTCAATTCACGCCCGGCTCTGATGAGATCATGCCTGGCTCGTATTTATTGCTGGACAAACTCGGCGAGACGATGACTTCGTTCGGCAGCACGGTCCTGCGCATCGAGGGCAACACCGACAGCACGGGCTCTGCCACCGGCAATCTGACGCTTTCAGAGAAGCGTGCGCTGTCAGTGAAAAATTACATCGTCAAAAACTTTCCAAACATTCCTCCGACCCGTTTCCAAACCATCGGGCGCGGTTCGAGCAATCCGATTGCTGAGAACACCTCGGAGGCCGGACGGCAACAAAATCGCCGCACGGACATCAAGGTGATATTGGCAACGCAGTAGGTTCACCACAGATTACGCGATTTAATGTCTCGCTCTAAGAGTACGCTCTTCTCAATTCGGGCGCCGCTATCCAAAGAGACCGCATTCGTTCTCGGTTTGGTGGCGCCTGCGCTTGTGCTTGGTGCGTGGTGCGGTCTTACGTACACAGGCTATGTTCGCCCCGACTTCCTGCCAACCCCAACGGAAGTTGTTCGCGGCACGTTGCAACTCTTCATTCATTACGATCTGACCGATGCGATCCTGATCTCCACACGCCGTATCGCAATCGCTTTCTTCCTTGCCTCTGCGATTGCCTTGCCGCTTGGTGTTTTGATGGGCGCATTCGATCCGATCAATCGTTTCTTCGAACCGATCATGGCGCCGTTGCGTTACATGCCGATCTCGGCGTTCATTCCGCTTTTGATTCTATGGTTCGGCATTTACGAGAAACAGAAGATCGCGTTTCTGTTTCTCGGCGTGTTCGTCTATCTGCTGCCGGTTGTAGTTTCTTCGATCAGGCTTGTGCCGGAGGAGTTAATTCAAACAGCCTTGACGCTTGGAGCGTCGAAGTTTCAGGTGATCAGAACGGTTTTGGTTCCGGCCGCACTGCCGGAGATATTCGACAGCTTTCGTGTGATGAACGCGATTGCATGGACCTACGTGATCCTCGCCGAAGCAGTGAATCCCGAACACGGCCTGGGTTACATGGTTGAGCTCGCGCGCACGCATCAAAAAGCGTCGTGGTCTTTTGCCGGGTTGTTGGTGATCGGCGGCATCGGACTCTTGACCGACTTTCTCATTCGCCTCTTATCGAGCCTGCTCTTCCGATGGCGTGAAGCATCCTGAAAAGATCGACAATGGCCGAACACGAAACTCCGCCAACACTTCCACAATCAGGAGAGCCCGGCACCATTGCTGTCGACGTCGGCGTGCCGAAGGGGCAGCCGCACGTTACTTATCATGCGGATCAAAGCGGGGCACCGCCGAAGTTGCGCGTGTCAGATCTGAGCGTGACCTACATCGATCGGAAAGGTAATCGCACCGAAGCCGTACGCGATGTTTCGTTCGATGTTTACGACAAACCTGATGCCGGTGAGGTTATCGTTTTTCTGGGACCATCGGGTTGCGGCAAGTCGACGATTCTGAAAGCGGTTGCGGGACTCTTGCCGCCGACCGAAGGCGAAGTGCTGGTTGACGGCAAACTGGTGACTGACGTCGGACGCGATCGGGGCATGGTCTTTCAGGCTTACACGTCTTTCGGTTGGCTTTCGGTACGTGAAAATGTCGAATATGGCCTGAAACTTCAGGGCATGAAGAAGTCGGAGCGGCACAAGATCTCGGATTCCATCTTGAAGCAGGTTGGTCTCGCAGACTTTGCCGATCGCTATCCAAAGGATCTTTCCGGTGGAATGAAGCAGCGGGTCGCGATTGCGCGAACGCTTGTGAATAATCCACGCGTGGTGTTGATGGATGAGCCGTTCGGCGCTCTGGATCCGCAGACACGCTGGGGAATGCAGAGCCTGTTACTCGAGGTTTCTCGCGCCGAGAACAACACGATTCTGTTTGTGACGCACGACGTGTCTGAAGCTGTTTACCTCGGCGACACGATTTACGTTTTGTCGTCGCGTCCGGCACAAATTCTCCATCAGGTCGACGTGCCGGCCTTCCCTGTGCGCGACATTGCGCTAAAATCAGCACCGGAGTTTCGTACGGTCGAGAAGAAGTTGCTGGATCTGATTTATGCGCCAGCCAAGAGCTAAATCCACAGACAACAGCGAACATGGGAACGACTGAGAAGCCGAAAACCGCGATGCGGAAAGACGGTGTGCCGGTTAACGTAACGCCTCTGCGCGACGACACACTGGCTGCCAGCCAGGCTTATATCAGGCAAAAGGTTTACGAGAAGCGCAACTATCTCAAGAAGGCTTTTGCTAATCCGTACAATCTCTCTTTGCTCGCCGGCGGCCTCGCTGCTTCGGCACTCACGTTCAATCCTTTGCTTGCGATCGTCACAGTAGGTCTGGAAGTCCTCTGGATCGTAAACGCGCCCGGATCGAAAAAACTTAAGGAGTGGTTGTGGGATCCGAGTTTCGATCAGGAGCAGCAAGCCGAAGAACAGGCCGCGCGCGCCGAACGGCTCAAGCATCTCGATGACAGCGATCGCGAACGTGTGTTGTCACTTCTCGAACGCCAGAGAGAAATCAACGCTCTCGCCGCACAGAATCCCTCGTTCACGGGTGAGTTGTTGCGCACAGAGTTGACCAAGACAGACCGGCTCGTTGAAGCGTTTATCGAGATGGCGAACACGTGCAGTCGTTATGAGGCATACCTCAATTCCATCGATCTCGGTGAACTGGAAAAAGATCGTCGCCGTTGGGAACAGATCGCTCGCAGGGAAGGAAACCGCGACTCGGAAACTGAGATCGCGGGAAAGAATCTCGCCGTCATCATGAAGCGGTTTGAGAAGATGAAAGAGATTCATCACTACCTGAGTCTGGCGCGTGGTCAACTCGATCTAATCGAGAACTCTTTTCAGTTGATTGCAGATCAGATCGTCACGATGCAGTCGCCGCAGGAGTTGACGGGCCAACTGGATGAATTGCTTGATGGGGTCGAATCGATCAAACAGACTGCTGCCGACACGGAACGATTGTTAAATCCGATGGGCTTAAAGGATCTTGACGTATGAGTGAAGCGCGGTTGCTTCCGGCGTGGGCCGAAGACTTGCGACGTCGCTATTTACGCGGCGAGGCTTCGATGTTTGTGTTGCACGGCAATGTTTATGACGTTGTCCTTCACAACGGCAAGACGATGGCGCTCACCGAGTTTCTCACGGACGTTCTGCTCAAGGATTCGAAAGATACGATCGCGGTTTACAACGTCGCGACAGGCGCTCAGTTTACCAAGCGCGCAAAGACTGAGATCACCGCAGAGGATTTGCTGCTTGCCAATCAAAAAGATCGGGTCTTTGCTGCTTTAGAACGGTTGTTGATTAGTTCGACCAAAACAGCGGTGATCATGGAGTACGCGGAGTCGATCGCGCCCGCCGGAGATCCAAATTTCCAGGGCGAAGCGGATCGCGCCGCGATTGTGACTTTGCATCG
>Ga0111538_10000820_pt1 | contig 43153 bp, 29 predicted proteins | sample SoiMethybrSBSTD1_FD_79669 | JGI IMG/M metagenome (GOLD analysis project Ga0111538, IMG submission 79669) | Bulk soil microbial communities from a Populus tree surrounding site in Tennessee, USA - Soil MetaG P. TD hybrid SBSTD1 (version 2)... | ecosystem: Environmental > Terrestrial > Soil >...
ACGCGGTCGCCCACCGGGTGGCCCAGCGTCTCGTTGATCGGCTTGAAGTGGTCGAGGTCGAGGAACAGCACGGCGGCGTGGCCCTCGGCGGCGCGCGCCACCGTGTCGAGCCTGTCGAGGAACGCCTCGCGGTTCGCCAGCCCGGTGAGCTGGTCGTGGGTGGCCGCGTACTGGAGCGTGCGATGGCTGCGGTGCCACTGGAGCGTCAGCCGCAGCAGCTGGCCCACCCGGGTGACGGTCGTCCAGGTGAACCGCGTCGGCGCCCCGGGGCGGACCCGCCAGATGACGATGGCCGCCGTGGGGGTCGACCCCCCGGGCGCGCAGACGGGGTGGACCCAGCACCCGTGGAGGCCCGCCGCCCCCGCCAGCGAGGCCAGCGGCGCCGGCAGCCCGTCGAGGTCGGCGACCCAGACGTCCTGGTCGGAGTCGAGCGCCCGCCGCCAGGGGCTGTCGCCCTCGGTGGCCAGCAGCCCGGCGTTCTCGCCGGCCGTGGAGGCGAACTGCGCGCCCGACCAGCCGTCGCCGATGGCGACCCGCGAGTCGGGCACCATCTCCTGCAGTGCGTCGACGAGGCGCTCGAGGATGTCGGCCATCGACCGGCCCTCGGCCATGGCGGCGACGGCCAGGTCGAGCGCCCGCTCGTAGCCGACCCGGCGGGTCGTCACGACGTACCAGGGCAGCCCGCTGCGCCGGGTGGTCAGCACCGACAGCTCGCACGGCGCCACCGTGCCGTCGGCGCGGAGCAGGTCGGCCGGGAACCCGACCCCGCCCCAGGGCGTGACCTCGAAGGCGTCGTCGATGGCGGTGAAGGCATCGACGACCGCAGCCAGCGACTCGGGGGCGATGATCTTGGCGAAGCTCTCGCCCATGATCTCCTCGGGCTTCCACCCGAAGAACCGCTCGATCGAGGCGCTGACCCACACGACCGTGCCGGTGTTGTCGACGAGCGACAGGGGGAAGATCGAGTGCTGGACCATGGCCTCGAACGAGGCCAGCGACGGCCCCGCCGCCTGGATGAGCTCGATGCGGTTGCCGAACGGGTCGTCGGTGTGGACGCGGAAGACGCCGGGCAGGCCGTCGGCCGGCCGTACGGTGCCCCCCGCGGCCACGATGCGCTGGCACACGACGTCGAGGTCGTCGACGAGCAGAGCGGGGTGGGCCTTGGTCGCAGGGCGGAAGTCGGCCTCGACCCCGAGGTGCAGCCGCACCGCCGGCGTCTCGAACCAGCATCCGCCCCGCGCCGCCAGCTCGGGCGGCTTGGCCACCCGGTCGAGCCCGAGGACGCCGGTGTAGAAGGCTTCGGCGGCGCGTTCGGCCTCCTCGCCTGCCGGCATCGCCACCTGGACGTGGTCGAGGCCGAGGAGGCGAGGAGGCGGCAGGTCGCCGCCGGGCGAGGTCAGGCCGTGTGCTTGCCCCGGATGATGTTCAGCGCGCTGCCCGCCTGGAACCACTCGATCTGCTCGTCGTTCATCGTGTGCGTGGCCAGGAACTCGACCGCCGCACCGTCCGGCTTGTGGATCGCACACCGTACGGGCTCGTCGGGTGCGAGGTCGGCCAGGCCGAGGACGCTGATCGTGTCGTCCTCGTCGATGGCCTCGTAGGTGGAAGGGTCTGCGAACGTCAGGGCCAGCATGCCCTGCTTCTTCAGGTTCGTCTCGTGGATGCGGGCGAAGCTGCGCGCGAAGATCACGCGCCCGCCCCGGAACCGGGGCTCCATGGCGGCGTGCTCGCGCGAGCTGCCCTCGCCGTAGTTCTCGTCGCCGATGGCGCACCATGCCACGCCCTCGCCGTGGAGGTGGCGCGCGATGTCGGGGTAGGTGCGCACCTCGCCGTCGAGGGGGTCCTTGCCGTGGCCCGCCTCGTACTCGCCGCCGCCGGCGGGCCGGAACGCGTTGATCGCCCCCAGGAAGAGGTTGCCCGAGATGTTCTCGAGGTGTCCGCGGTAGGTCAGCCACGGCCCCGCGGCCGAGATGTGGTCGGTCGTGCACTTGCCCGATGCCTTCATCACCACCGGGAGGCGCTCGAGGTCGTTGCCGTCCCACGGGGCGAAGGGCTCGAGCAGCTGGAGCCGCTCGCTGTCGGGGGCGACGTCGACCGCCACGTCGCCGCCGTCGGCCGGCGGGGCGACGAACCCGGACTCGCCGGGGTCGAACCCGCGGGCGGGCAGCTGCTCGCCCGTCGGCGGCTCGAGCCGCACCGGCTCGCCGGACGCCGACGGCAGCGTGCCGGTGCGGGGGTCGAAGTCGAGGGTGCCGGCGAGCGCCAGGGCCACGACGACGTCGGGGCTGGTCACGAACGACAGCGTGTTGGCGCTGCCGTCGTTGCGCTTCGGGAAGTTGCGGTTGTAGCTGTTCACGATCGTGTTGGGGCGGCCGTTGGCCGCCGGGGGCCGGCTCCACTGCCCGATGCAGGGCCCGCAGGCGTTGGCGAGCACGGTGCCGCCGATGGCCTCGAGGTCGGCCAGCAGCCCGTCGCGTTCGATGGTCGCCCGCACCTGCTCGGAGCCGGGCGTGATGAGCAGCTCGGTCTTGGCGGTGATGCCGTGGGCGGCCGCCACCCGGGCGATGGAGGCGGCGCGGGTGATGTCCTCGTACGACGAGTTCGTGCACGAGCCGATGAGCGCCGACGAGATCTCGGTGGGCCACCCCTCGGTCCGGGCGTGGTCGCCGACCTCGCTGACCTTGTGGGCCCGGTCGGGGGAGTGCGGGCCGTTGATCATGGGCTCGAGCGTCGACAGGTCGATCTCGACGACGCGGTCGAAGTAGCGGCCGGGGTCGGCCGCGACCTCGGCATCGGGCCGCAGGTCGGCCAGCACCGCGGCGGCGGCGTCTGCGAGCGCCTCGCGCCCGGTGGCCTTCAGGTAGGCGAGGCCGCGCTCGTCGAAGCTGAAGATCGAGGTGGTGGCGCCGATCTCGGCGCCCATGTTGCAGATCGTGGCCTTGCCGGTGGTGGACAGGGCGTCGGCGCCCGGACCGAAGTACTCGACGATGGCGCCCGTGCCGCCCTTGACGGTGAGCAGCTCGGCGACCTTCAGGATCACGTCCTTCGGCGCCGTCCAGCCCGACAGCTCGCCCGTGAGGTGCACGCCGATGAGCTGCGGCCAGCGCACGTTGAACGGGAAGCCGGTCATCACGTCGACGGCGTCGGCGCCGCCCACGCCGATGGCGACCATGCCGATGCCGCCCGCGTTGGGGGTGTGGCTGTCGGTACCGATCATCATGCCGCCGGGGAACGCGTAGTTCTCGAGCACGACCTGGTGGATGATGCCCGAGCCGGGCTTCCAGAAGCCGATGCCGTACCGGGCGGAGACCGTGCGGAGGAAGTCGTAGACCTCCTTGTTGACGTCGACCGCGAGGTCGAGGTCGATGTCGGCTCCCGCCTTGGCCTGGATGAGGTGGTCGCAGTGGACCGTCGACGGGACGGCGACCTCGGGCAGACCGGCCGTCATGAACTGGAGCAGGGCCATCTGCGCGGTGGCGTCCTGCATGGCGACGCGGTCGGGATCGAAGTCGGCGTAGCTGCGACCGCGCTCGAGCTGTTGGCCGCGGGGATCGCGGAGGTGGTTGACCAGCACCTTCTCGGCCAGGGTCAGCGGGCGGCCGAGTCGCTCACGCCCCAGGGCGACGCGCTCGGGGAGGCGGGCGTAGACGGCGTCGACCAGGTCGATGGGGGTGGTGGCGGAGACGGCCATGGGCTGCGGTTCCCCTTGCATCGGCGGCAGGATGTAGACAAGTATATGACAAGTGCGCGAGGTCCGCTACCGAGCGATCGCCGACGAGTTGCGTCGACGGGTCGAGGACGGTGACCTGGCCGCGGGCGCCCTGCTGCCCAGCGAGAGCGAGCTGTCCGGAGCATACGACGTGAGTCGCGTCACGGTCCGCAAGGCCCTCGACCTGCTCCGCGACGAGGGCCTCGTCGACAGCCGCCAGGGGTTCGGGTGGTTCGTCGCCGCCGACCCGGTGCGCCAGTCGCTCGGCCACCTCGGCACCATCGAGGCGCAGCTCGGCGAGCTCGGGGTCACCTCCGAACGCCGCGTGGTCGGCTTCCGCTTCACCGCCGCCCCCGCCTGGGTGCGCCGCATCCTGGCCGTCGACAGCGTGCTCGAGGTGCGGCGGGTCAACCTCGCCGACGGCCAGCCGTTCGCGCGCGTCACCGTCTGGTGCTCGGAGCAGCTGGGCGCCCGCCTGTCGCGCGCCGACGTCGAGACGTCGCCGTTCTACGAGCTCGTCGACGAGCCGATCGGCGGTGCCTCGCAGACGATCGGGGCGGCCGCGGCCTCGACGGCCGATGCCGAGCTGCTGGCCGTGCCGCCCGGGTCACCGGTGCTGCGGTGCGAGCGCGTCACGCGCAGCGTCGACGGGCGCCCGCTGCTGGTGTCCGAGCACGTCTTCCCGGGGCACCGCACCGAGTTCGTCGTCGACCTGCCCCACGCGGAGCCGTCGATCAGCCCGTCGGGCCTGCGCCTGGTCGAATGAGCCGCCCCGACGGGCCGGGGCGCCTGATCAGCCCTGGACCATGTCGCCGGCCGACGCCCCGGGCGTGCACACGGGGCCCGAGGGCGGCCCGGTCTCGCCGTCGGCCCCGGCGGCGGCGACGGTGAAGCACCGGCCGCCGTCGGCGGCGCCCTCGACGTTCGGGACCAGCGCCGACGTGCCGATCGTGGCCGGCAGCGCGCTCGGCGGCGCATCCGCGCTGAGGACCGTGACCACGTAGCTGGCGTCGTCCGGTCCCGACCAGCTCACCTGGACGCCCTCGGGCAGCTCGTCGACCCGGAGCCCCGACGGGCCCCCGGCCGGGGATGCGCTCGGGGACGCGGTCGACGAGGCGTCCGCCGACGACCCCGCCGGATCGTCGGGGGCGCCTTCGGAGGCCGGCGGATCGCGGCGGTCGGTGGCGGGCGATCCCTCGTCGTCACCCGTCAGCACCAGCCAGGCGACGCCCAGGGCCAGCACGACGACGACCGCGACGAGGATGACCACCGGCAGTGCCGGCGGGCCCGCCGATGCGCTCGGTCGCAGCGCGGGACCGGGACGCTGCCCGGCGGCGGGCGCGACCTGACGGGGCCCGGGGCGCGTGGGCCGCCGGGAGGGGTCGACCTCGTCGGCCCGGGGAAGCCGGGTCGGCGGCCCGGTGGTGACCTCGGCGGCGGGCGACGGCCAGGTCTGCGGCTCGTGGCGCCGGGGCAGCCGGGCGGGACGACCGGCCTCCGCGGGATCGCCGTCGGCGCGGGCGCGACCTGACGGGAGGTACGGCGTGGGGCCCAGCGGACGGTCGAGCTGGCCGAGGTCGATGGGGGGCCGGGACTCGGGCGGACCGAGGGGATCGTCGTCGAACGCCGACGGCCGGCGCGCCTCGAGCGGCGGCGGGGTGGCCGGGTCGCCGACAACCTCGCCGAACAGCGAGCGGAGCTCGTCGCCGGCCCCGGGCAGGCCGCGGGCGTCGGACGGCGGAGGCGCCGCCGGCGCGGCCCACCCTGTGTCCCACGGGGACGGTGCCGCGTCGGGAGGGGCGGTCGGGAAGCTGCCGGGCGGCGCGTCGGAGGGCCGGGGGTCGGGCCCGGTGGGGGCGACACCGCGGCCGGGCTCCGCCGCGGCCGGTCCGGTCCACGAGCCGGGCGCGGGCCCGTGGCCGTTGGACGGCGGCCGGCCGGGGAGGCCGTGGCCGTTGCCGGGGCTCTCGCGCTCGTTGGGCAGCGGGTCGGTGTACCACGCAGGGAGCTCTTCGAGCTCGGCCGGCAGCGAGGTGACGGTCGGGGGCGGCGGGTCGCCACCTCGGCCACCGGCCCCGAGGGGGCCCGAGTCGGCGATCGATCCGCCGTCGTCGCCGCGCGCCGGGGGGCGGGCGGGGAGGTCGGCCTGGTCGCTCGCCGGGGGAACGGCCCACGCGGGCGGCTCGTCGCCGGCGCCCTCGGCGGGCCAGGTCGACGGCCACAGCGTCGGCGGCGAGTCGGCGTCGGCCGCGGGGTCGGCCCAGGGCGATGCGGCAGTGTGGTCGGCCGCGGCGTCGGGGGTGGTCGGGGCCCAGGGCGATGGGGCCGTGTGGTCGGCCGCGGCGTCGGGGGTGGTCGGGGCCCAGGGGGATGGGGCGGCGTGGTCGGTTGCGTCGGACCAGGGAGGACCGGCCGCGCCGGGGGCCGGGTCGTCGGGGGCCGGGGTCGCCCACGGGGCGCCGGGTGCGTCGTCCGCGGGCGGTGCCCACGGCGACGGCGCGGCGGCGGTGTCGGCCGCCCGAGCCCAGGGCGAGTCGGCGTCGTCGGCGGGGCCGGCGGGTGGGGCCCAGGGCGACGTCTCGCGGTCGTCGGTCTCGGCCGGCGGTGCGGCCCAGGGCGCGTCGACCGCGTCGGCGTCGGCGGGTGCCGACCACAACGCCTCGGCGGCATCGCGGCCCGCCAGACCCGACCAGGGCGAGTCGGGCGGCGCTTCGGCGGGCGCCGCCCACATGAGATCGTCGGCGCCGGCGCCGGCGCCGGTGCCGGGCACGGCCCACGGGTCGGCGGGCGGCTCGGCGAGCCCGGCGGCGCCCTCGTGCTCGCGGCCTTCGGCGAACGGGAAGATCGTCGGCGGGGGCAGGACCTCGTCGTCGGCGGCGGCGAGGCCGGCACCGGCGGCGCCCCCGAGGCCCCCGAGGTCGGCGAGCGGCAGGGCCGACGGATCGTCGCCCGCCGACGAGCGCCGTGACGAGGCGTACAGCTGCTCGATCTCGGCCTCGACGTCGGGACGGGGGCCGGCGGGCAGGCCGGTCGCCGCCGCGTCGGGCGGGGCGAGGGGCCCGGGGGCGCCGGCGCCCAGGTCGTCGAGGTCGAGCACCACCGGCTCGGTGACGGGCAGGCCCGCCCGGCGCTGCACGTCCTGGAGGAGCCAGGCCACCTCGATCGCCTGCTGGGGGCGCTTGCTGGGGTTGGCCGACAGCGGCCCGCGCAGCGCGTCCTCGAGGCCGGGCGGCAGGTCGCGGCGACCGATCGGCGGCACCGACATCTGCAGGATGCGCAACAGCAGCGAGGCGTTGCTGTCGGTCACCTCGGCGGGCTTCTGGTGCGGCGCCCGGGCCGCCAGCAGGGCGTAGACGGTGGTGGCCAGCGAGTAGACGTCGGTGGCCGGGGTCACCTCGGTGCGCTCGAGCACCTCGGGCGGCGCGTGGTAGCGCACCGGGTTGTTCAACGCCCCCAGGCCGGGGAACACCGCGAACGCCGCCAGGCCGGTCTCGACCAGCAGCGGCTCGCCGTGGCTGCCGAACACGAGCCTGTCGGGCTGGAGGTCGCCGTGGACGATGCCGGCCCGGTGGGCGGTCTCGAGGGCGCCCGCCAGCAGCACGCCGACCTGGAGGGCGCGCTCGACCTCGAGCGGGCCGTCCATGGTGAGCAGGGTGTCGACCGACTCGGGCGGCTGCGGGTCGGTCACGATCCACGGTCGGCCGTCGGGCGCGTGGCCCCACCCGTGGATGGTGAGCACGCTGGGGTGGGCCCCCAGGCGCTGGGCCGTCGCCGCCGCCTGGTCGAAGCCCGCACGCGTGCGGCCCTCGGACAGCGGCGGGAACACCGTGACCGTCACCGGACGGCCCGCGGCGTCGCTCCATGCCGAGAAGAGGCTGCGTGCCACGCGCTCGCCGATCAGCGACAGGTCGCGGCAACCAGGTATGTGGGGGGCGCTCCCAGCCATGACGACCCGCGAATCTACTGCGGATTTCGGGGGCTGTTTCCCGACCGCGCGATCAGACGGTCGCGACCCGTCCGGCCTGGCCCTCTTCGTAGCGCCGGACCTGGTCCTTCGGCAGGACGTGCCACAGGTGGGTCGTGGCCTTGGCCCAGTGCTCGAGCAGCAGCGCCGAGCGCGGCGACCCCGTGAGCTCGGCGTGGCGCTCGACGAGCCAGCGCACCTCTTCGAGGCTGGCGGTGTCGGGTCGGAACGCGTCGACCAGGTCGGGGTTGAGGCGCGAGATGAGCCGCTCGTGGTCGCGGTCGACCACGAACGCCTGGCCCCCCGTCATGCCGGCGCCGAGGTTCCAGCCCACCGGTCCGAGGACGACGATCGTGCCGCCGGTCATGTACTCGCAGCAGTGGTCACCGGCGCTCTCGACGACCGCGGTGGCGCCCGAGTTGCGGACGCCGAAGCGCTCGCCCACGCCGCCGGCCACGAACAGCTCGCCCCCCGTGGCCCCGTAGAGGCAGGTGTTGCCGGCGAGCACGGGCAGCTCGGACGCGTCGTTCTCGGGTCGGCGGATGACCACCCGGCCCCCGCCCATGCCCTTGCCGACGTAGTCGTTGGCCTCGCCCTGGAGGTCGAGCTCGATGCCGTGGGCCAGAAACGCCGCGAAGCTCTGGCCGGCCGTGCCGGTGAGGCGCACGTGGGCCGTGCCCCGGGGCGGGAGCTCGCCGTACTCGAGGGCGATGGCCCCCGACAGCGACGCGCCGATGGCGCGGTCGGCGTTGTGGATCTCGTAGGCGAGGTCGACGTCGTCGCCGTCCCAGATGGGCCGGAAGGCGTCGGCCAGGAGGCGGTCGCCGAGGTCGGCGCGCGGGTCCTGCAACGGCACCCGCTCCTCGAACCGGCGCGGCCCCTCGGCGGCCGGCGGGGCCAGCAGGGGAGCGAGGTCCATCGCATCGGCCCGCGGGTTGCCCGTCGTGCGCTGGCGCAGCAGGTCGACCCGGCCGACGGCCTCGTCGATCGTGCGCAGCCCCAGCTCGGCCAGGTAGCCGCGGACCTCCTCCGCGATGTACAGGAAGTAGGCGGCCACGCCCTCGGGCGTGCCCGTGAAGTTGGCCCGCAGGTGCGGGCGCTGCGTGGCGACGCCGGGCTTGCACGTGTCGCGGTGGCAGGCCCGCAGCATGATGCACCCCTCGGCGATCATCGCGGCCGTGCCGAAGCTGTACTCGTCGGCGCCGAGCAGCGCGGCCACGATCACCTGGCGGCCGGTGAGGAACCCGCCGTCGACCCGCAGCCGCACCCGGCTGCGCAACCCGTTGTCGACGAGCGCCCGCTGGGCGTCGGCGAGGCCGAGCTCCCACGGCATGCCCGCGTGCTTGATCGACGACAGCGGGCTGGCGCCCGTGCCGCCGTTCTGGCCGCTGATGTGCACCACGTCGGCGAGCGCCTTGACGCACCCGGCGGCGATGGTGCCGACGCCCTCCTCGGCGACGAGCTTGACCGACACCTGGGCCGCGTTGACCTGCTTGAGGTCGTAGATGAGCTGGGCCAGGTCCTCGATCGAGTAGATGTCGTGGTGGGGCGGAGGCGAGATGAGGCCCACGCCCGGCTGGGTGTGGCGCAGCCGGGCGATCTCGGCCGACACCTTGTGGCCGGGCAGCTGGCCGCCCTCGCCGGGCTTCGACCCCTGGGCCATCTTGATCTGCAGCTCGTCGGCGTGGGCGAGGTACTCGGGCGTGACCCCGAAGCGGCCCGAGGCGATCTGCTTGATCTTCGAGTTCTTGTCGTCGCGGCCCCGGCCGCGGGTGCGGTAGCGCAGGGGGTCCTCGCCGCCCTCGCCGCAGTTCGACATGCCCCCCAGCAGGTTCATGGCCTGGGCGAGCGTCTCGTGCGCCTCCCTCGACAGCGCCCCGTGCGACATCGCGCCCGTGGAGAACCGCCGGGCGATGCCGGCGGCGGGCTCGACCTCGTCGAGCGCGACCGTGTCGCCGGTGGGGGCGAGCTCGAGCAGGTCGTGCAGCTCGATGAGCGCCCGGTCGTTGGCCAGCTTGGCGAAGGCGTCGTAGCGCTCGGACGACTCGGACCGGATCGCCGACTGCAGCAGGTGGGCCACGAGCATGCCGCGGTCCTGCCCGTCGTCGTCCTTCTCCTGCACCAGGGTGAGGTCGTTGAGGGCCTGGGTGGTGTCCTTGTCCTTGCTGTGGGGCTCACCGCCCTTGCGGACGCGGTAGAAGCCCGGCGAGGCGAGATCGGCACGCTCGCCCCACGCCGACGCGTGGCGCTCGAGGACGTCCTCGCCGAGCGCCCGCCAGCCGATGCCGCCGACCACGTTGGGCGACCCGGTGAAGCACACGTCGACGACCTCCGGAGCGAGCCCGACCACCTCGAAGATCTGCGCGCCGCGGTACGAGTCGACCGTGCAGATGCCCATCTTCGAGAGGATCTTGAGCACGCCGGCCTCGACCGCGGCCTGGAAGCGGCCCTGTGCCTCGGGGCTGGTCACGTCGCCGTCGTCGGCCTTGTCGGCCTCGGCGGCCACGGTGGCGAGCGCGAGCCCCGGGCAGATGGCGTCGGCGCCGTAGCCGAGCAGCGCGGCGACGCCGTGGACGTCGAACACGTCGTCGGCCACGGTCACGAGCGCGGTGCGCGACCGCAGTCGGCGCTCGGCCAGCGCCTGGTGCACGGCGCCGGTGGCGAGCAGCGACGGCACCGGCGCCCGCTCGGGACCGGCGGCCGAGGCCTCGATGATGACGGTGCCGGCGCCGCCCTCGACCGCGGCGGCCGCCTCGGCGACGAGGCGGTCGACCGCGGTGCGCAGCCCGGCGGGGCCCTCCGCGGCCGGGAACGTGGCGTCGAGCGGGATGACCGGCCACGGGGCGCGGTCGGTCAGCTCGAGGTTGTCGACCCCGGACGGGTACAGGAAGAACGAGTCGAGGGTGAGCAGCTCGGCGGCCTCGGCGGACTCGGTGAGCAGCGGCTGGCGGGGGCCGAGCACGGTGCGCAGGCTCATGACGAGGCGCTCGCGCAGCGGGTCGATGGGCGGGTTGGTCACCTGGGCGAACCGCTGGCGCAGGTAGTGGGCCACCGGGCGCGACCGCGGCGCCAGGTTGGGCAGCGGCGAGTCGTCGCCCATCGAGAACGTGGGCTCGTGGGCCTCGTTGGCCATGGGCTTGAGCACCATGGCCAGCTCCTCCCTGGTCAGGCCGTGCATGGCCTGGCGGGAGACGATGTCGTCGGGCACGCGCAGCGCGGGCTCGCCGGGGGACAGCTTGTAGAAGCCGTCGGCGGCCCAGCGGGCGTAGGGCGCACCGGCGGCGATGCGCTCGGTGCAGGCGTCGTCGTCGAGGAAGCCGCGCGTCGGGTCGACGAACAGCATCTGGCCGGGGCCGAGGCGACCGCGCCGGACCTGGCCGTGCCCGCTGACGTCGATGGCCCCGACCTCGGAGCACACGGCCACGAAGCCGTCCTCGCAGACCTGGTAGCGCAGCGGCCGCAGGCCGTTGCGGTCGAGGCGGGCGCCGACGCCGACGCCGTCGGTGAAGACGATGCCGGCCGGGCCGTCCCACGGCTCCATGAGGGCCGAGTGGTAGCGGTAGAAGCCCCGCACCTCGGGGTCGAGGTCGCGGACGTTCTCCCAGGCCTCGGGCACCAACATGGCCATCACGTGGCGCGGGTCGCGCCCGGCCCGCATCAGCAGGTCGGCGGTGGCGTCGAGCATGCCCGAGTCGGAGTCGCTCTCGTCGAGCACCGGTCGGAACAGCTCCTCGTCGCCGAGGCCCACGGCCTCGGTGCCCAGCTCGGCCCGGCCCCGCATGCGGCGCTCGTTGCCCCACAGGGCGTTGATCTCGCCGTTGTGGCAGAGGGTGCGGAACGGCTGGGCGCGCTCCCACGTCGACAGGGTGTTGGTCGAGAACCGCTGGTGGAAGACGGCGAACGGCGCCGCGAACGCCTCGTCGTGCAGGTCGAGGTAGAAGTCGGCCAGGGCGTCGGCGGGGGAGAGGCCCTTGTAGACCATGGTGCGGAACGAGCACGAGGCCACGTAGGTGCCGGTGGTCGTCGCCTCGATGCGGCGGCGCAGGCGCAGTGCCCGGCGCTCGGCCTCGGAGTCGGATGCCGCCAGGTCGTCGGGCCCCGCCAGCACGACGTGCACGACCCGGGGAGCGGTGGCGCGTGCGAGGTCGCCGAGGGCGGACGGGTCGAGCGGCGGCTCGCGCCACTCGACCACCGCCAGGCCCTCGTCGGCGGCCGCGGCCTCGACCGCGGGGCGCGGATCGTCGCCCCGCACGAACAGCACCGCCACGCCGGCGCCCTCGCCGAACAGGGCCGGCGGGATCGGCACGAGGAGGCCCGACCCGTCGGCCGTGCGGGCGTCGGCGGCGACCGCGCCCCGGTGCTTCACGCAGGCCAGGCCGCGGAGGGCGGCGGCGACGATGGCCCGGGACGGGCGGCCCTGGGCATCGGCGACGAAGCCGATGCCACAGGCGTCGAGCTCGCGGGTCGTGGGGGGCAGCACGGCGCAATCCTCCTACGGCGGGGTGGGCCGGAACGGGCCGGCGGCGGGATCAGAGCACGTCACCACCGGGGAGGTGACCGGCGTGCCTGACCCCAGGTCGGGCACTGGACGGGGTGGGGGGTGGATCCGCTTCGTCGCTGAGGCGAAAAGGGGCGCCGTTGCCCGCCCCCCGGGAGGGGTCCGGACAGAGTAGCCGATGACCTGCGAAAGCTACGACGGGGTAACCACCCGCGGACCCCGCGGGTCCGCGTTCCCGGCTACGACGACGGCGTGGCCGGGACCTCGGCCGGTGCCGCGTTCGGCGGTGCCGCGGGAGCGGCCGGGCGGCGCGCCGGGGGCGGCGGGCCCACGAACACGGCGGCCGGCTGCCCCGTGTCGTTGATCACCTGGACGATGCCCCGCAGGTCGTCGGGCAGGTCGTCGTCGAAGTACAGCTGGAACGGGGCCTTGTCGACGATCGGCACGAGGTCCTCGAGGCCCGCGGCCCGCAACCCCTCGATCGCCTGGGTGCGGGCCCGTTGGTACGTGGCCAGCTGCTCCGGGGTGCGCGGGTCGACGTAGACGATGCGCCGGACGTCGGGCTTGGCGTCCCACACGGCGATGTCGGGGCCGAAGGAGATGTGGATCTCGGCCGTGGCGTCGGTGGGGTCCATCACCCGGTGCTGACGCGTGCCGGGCCCGTACGGGCTCGCCACGCCGGCGTCGTAGCCCTCGCGCTCGAGCTCGCTCATCAGCCCGTAGCCGGTGGAGCCGAGGTTGATGCCGTCGGTCCACGTGATGAGGTAGCGGCCGTCGGGGCCGCCACCGTCGACCTCGTGGGCGTCGATGGCGGCGGTGGTCGCCTGGGTGAACCGGCCCAGCATCGACGAGTACACCGCCTGGGTGGGCTCGGCGTCCCGGGCATCGACCGCGAACCACCCGGTCCACCCCACCAGCACCGCGGCCAGCGCCCCGACGCCGACGATCGCCACGGGGCGCGGTCCTGTCGCCGGCCGCTCGGCCGGGGCGCGGCTGCGCACGGCGAGGACCGCCGTCCACACGGTGGCGACGACCAGGAGCATGGTGATGCTCCAGGCCCACAGGGCCAGGTAGAACCACACGAAGCCGAGGATCCGCGTGGCCGAGACGAAGCCGAGCACCAGCGCGGCGGCGATCACGAGGTCGAGGCGCAGCACTGTCGATCGGGCGGCGACGGTCCGGGGCAGGCGCCACGCCAGCAGCACACCCAGGGCCCAGACGCCCACGAGCACCACGCCCGGAACCACAGAGCCGCTGATCGCGGGCTGCCCTGCGGCCAGCCGCCACGGGTTGAGCTGCACCGCGAACAGCTCGGCGCCGCGCTCGATGCCGATGGGCTCCTCGTCGGGGTTCTGGAAGTGGTCGATGACGATGGAGGCGTTGCCGGGGTCGCCCGTGACCTGGTCGATGATCGGAGGGAGCCACAGGACGACCGCGAAGCCGACGGCGATGCCCGACCACAGGAGCAGGCGGCGGCGGGCGGGCCGGTCGTCCCGCAGGCGCACGAGGCGCACCACGAAGGCCACGAGCGCGAGCGCGGTGAACCCGCCGACGAGCCCCAGGTACGAGATGTGGGTCTGCAGGCAGAACGAGGCCGCGAACACCGCCACCGGCAGCATCGGCAGGTCGTCGCAGAGCACGGCCCACAGCGCGATCAGGGTGAGCGCCCACCACATGACCGGCATGTAGGGGTTCCACGGCTCGGTGAGCACCTTCGTGCCGTACAGGTGCACCAGCACGGCCAGGCCGCCGGCGAAGCCCAGCGCCACGACCGTGCCCCCCCGCCGCATCGCCGCCCAGACCGACAGCCCCACCGCCACCGTGTTGAGGACGACCACGCTCACCAGCAGCCCCCAGGCCGAGCCGCCCAGCACCCGGTAGGTCGGCGCCAGCGACCAGAAGCTGAGCGGCCCCGGGTGGCTGCCCTGGTCGTCGCCCGACGAGAGGCGGCCGACCAGCCCGACCAGGGGCGTGTGGCTGGTGCCGACGTCGCGCACCCGCAGCTCGGTCATCGCCAGGTCGAGCAGCGGGAACCACCGGGGGGTGCGCAGCGCGGCGAGGGCGACGGCCAGCGGCAGGACCACCACGCCGGTGAGGCCGACGACCCACAGGGCCGTGCGGAGGCGTGACCGGCGCGCACCGGCCCGGGCGGGGGGCGCGGCGGCCGATGCCCCGGGGGCGCCGCCGCCGGTGGGCTCGGACGCGTCGGCCGCGTCGGGCGGCGCGGCGGTGCCGGCGCCGGTGGTGTCGGTGCCGGTGGTGTCGGTGCGGCTCATGTGGTCGGATCCCAGGTGAAGACTGCCACGGGCGGGGGTGTCCGCCACATCCGGTCGATCTCGTCGTGCAGGTCGGAGGGCACGCGATCGTCGTTGGCGAGGCCGAACAGGTTGCGGTCGACCTCGGGCACGAGGTCGTCGAGCCCGTGTGCCCGCAGCTCGTCGATGACGTCGGCGCGGCGGCGCTCGTACGCAGCCACCTCGTCGGGAGTGCGCGGGTCGTCGCCGGCGATGCGCCGGGCCCCGGGATGGTCCTCGGCCTCGGCGATGGCGGCGAGGCCCGTGGCGACGTGGATCTCGGCGTCGGCGTCGGCCGGGTCGACGACGCGGTGGTCGCGGACGTTCAGCCGGACGCTCGGCGCCCCGCGGGCCCGGTAGCCGCGGCGCTCGAGCTCGAGCAGCAGGCCGAGGCCCTGCCCGCCGAGGTAGACGGGGTCGGTCCACGTCACGAGGTAGGTGCCGTCGCGCCCACCGGGCACGGTGCCGTCGGCGATCGCACCCACGGTGCCGGGCACGACCCGTCCGAGCTGCTCGGACTCGGCGACATCGGTGTCGTGGGTGTCGGGGGCGTCGATCGTGAGCAGCGCCGTCGGCACGACCAGCAGCGCCGCCAGGGTCGCGGCGGCGACCCGCGGCGCGTGCCGCGTGCGGGCCTGCAGCACGTCGGCGCCGACCGCGGCGTACGTCGCCACCGTGGCCAGCACGGTCAGTGCGGCCGTGCCGTAGGCCCAGAGCAGGAGGTAGAACCACGGCACGCCCGCGATGCGGCTGACGGCGGCCAACCCGAGCGCGAGCGCCGCGCCGACGACGACGTGCAGGCGGACCAGCACGTCGTCACGGCGGCGCACCGCCACCACCGCGGCGACCGCCCAGGCGGCGAGCACCGCGGCTCCGAGGGCGGCGTTGCCCCGCCGGGATCGGTCGCCCCCGAGCAGCGCCGCCGGATCGAGGTGCTCGAGCAGCAGGGTCGCCGCCGACCGGAGGCCGACGACGGCGCCGGTGGGATGGCGGAGGCTGTCGACGATGATGCTGACGTTGCCCGGGTGGCCCCCCGCCTGTTCGACCACCACGGGCACCCAGGCGACGACGGCGAGGGCGACCGAGGCCGCCGTCCAGGCCGCGATCCGGCGGCGGGCCGACGCCCGGCGGAACTGCGCCGCCAGCGACACGGCCAGCACGGCGGACATGCCGGCGACGAGGCCGACGTACGGCAGGTGGGTCTGGGCGCACACGGTGCCGGCCACGGCCGCGACGGGCAGCAACGGGAGGTCGCCGCACAGCACGCCCCAGGCGCACACGAGGAACAGCAGCCAGAACAGCACCGGCAGGTACGGGTTCCAGGGGTAGAGCAGCACGGTCGTGCCCCACATGCGCAGGGCGAACGCGGCCGTGGCGCCCACGGCCACCGCCCCGACCACCCCCCAGCGACGGAGCCCGGCCCACACGGTGAGGGCCAGCGCGGCGACGTCGAGCACGGCGTTCGAGGCCTGCAGCGCCCACGACGAGCTGCCGAGCAGCCGGTACACCGGGGCGAGCAGGTAGAACGCGGCCGGGCCGGGGTGGGCCCCCTGCTCGCCGAGGCCGAAGATGCGGCCGCCGAGGCCCACCACCGGCGGATGGGCCGGACCGACGTCGCGCACCCGCATCTCGATCTGGGCCAGATCGACGAGCGGGTACCAGGTGGGACGGCGGACCGCCACGAGCGCCACGACGATCGGCAGCGCCACGATCGCCGTCACCCCGACCACGACGGCGACGTCGCGCCGGCGGCGGGGGACGGCCCGGGCGCCCTCGGCGGCGGGCGCCGCAGCTGTCGCGTCGGGCGACGGTGGTGCGACGGCACCGTGGGCGTCGGGCCCGGCCGGAGCCACGCGGACGTCGTGTCCCGAGGTCGGCACGGTCACGCGGGGAAGCGCCGGAGCACCGTGGCGGTGACCACGTCGCGCCCCGGGCCGAGGATCCCCACGTCCCCGTGCTCCGGCCGAGTCATCCTGGGAAGGTTAGTGAGGCCGCCGCCGCCAGACCGTGCCCACGGGCGGAGCTGCTCACGAGCCCGGTTCCCACACCAGCACCGACATGGGCTGGGGCAGCTCACCCATGCGGTAGATCGCCAGTGCGAGGCCCGGCGGCAGGTCGGGGTTGGCGGCGAGCGCGAACAGGTTCAGGTCGACGTCGGGGATGGCGGCGTCGAGGCCGGCGGTCTCGAGGTCGTCGATCACCTCGGCGCGCAGGTCCATGTACTCCTCGCGCTGCTCGTCGGTGCGGGGGTCGAAGAAGGCGATCTCGCGGGCGCCGGGATGGGTGCGGGCCTGGTCGACGGCGCCGACGCCGAAGGCCACGTGGATCTCGGCGTCGGCCTCGTCGACGGCGACGACCCGGTGCTCGCGCACGCTGAGGTGGTACACGTCGAGCGCACCGGCGTCGTAGCCGGCCCGCTCGAGCTCGAGCACCATGCTGAACCCGGGGCCACCGAGGGTCACCGGGTCGGACCAGGTGACGAGGAACGTCCCGTCGGGGCCGCCCGGCACCGTGCCGTCCTCGATCGCGGCGAAGGTGTCGGGCAGCACGGCTGCGAACTGGTCGGAGAGCGCCTGCTCGCTCACCCGGGTGTCGGGTGCGTCGGCGAGGGTCAGGGCCACGGGCACGGCGATCGCCACCCCCAGCGCGGCCGTCGGCACCCACGACAGCCGGCGCCCGCCGTCGCCGGCGCGGGCGGCCAGCGTGGGGCCGACCGCTCGGGCCACCGTCGCGACGAGCGCGACGAGCGCCAGCGTGGCGGTGCCGTAGGCCCAGAGGCTGAGGTAGTACCACGGGTTGCCGAGGATGTTGCTGGCGTTGACGAGGCCCAGCACGAGGGCCACGCCGATGACGAGGTCGAGCGTCCAGAGGTCACGGGCCCGCAGCCGCACCGCCACGACCACCGACGCGGCCCACAGCACCAGCAGGGCGCCCCCGATCCAGGCGTTGCCGGCACCGTCGCCACCCCGCAGGAGGTGCACGACATCGAGGTGGCGGACGACGATCGACCAGCCGTCCGCGTAGCCGATCGCCGGTTCGCGCGGGTGGGTGAAGCTGTCGATGATGATCGACACGTTGCCGGGGTTGCCGCCGATCTGCTGGATGATGACCGGCAGCCACAGGAGCAGGCCGAACAGGGCGGTGCCCCCGCCCCAGCGACGGATGCGCCGGCGGGCCGCCGTGTCGCCCCTGGCTCGCCGGTGGTCCACGAACAGGCTGATCACGACGACGAGCACGAGCCCGCCGACCAGACCGACATAGGGCAGGTGGGTCTGGGCGCACAGCGACCCGGCCAACACCGCCACGGGCAGCAGCGGCAGGTCGCGGCAGAGCACGCCCCACACCGCCACCAGGAACAGCACCCAGAAGAGCACTGGCATGAACGGGTTCCACGGGTAGGTGAGCAGCTGGAGCCCGTAGAGCTGGACGGCGACGGCGAGGCCGGCCGCCATCAGCAGCAGCCCGTTGCGGCCCCACCGCCGGTGCGTCGCCCACAGGGTGGCGGCGAGGGCGGCCGCGTTCAGCACCGCGCCGGCCGCCTGCAGCGCCCACGACGAGCGGCCGAACAGCGTGTACAGGGGGGCGAGCAGGTAGAAGCTCAGCGGCCCGGGGTGGGCGCCCTGCGTGTTGTTGATGCCGAAGATGCGTCCGCCGAGCCCGATCGTCGGGGGGTGCGCCGAGAACACGTCGCGCACCCGCATCTCGATCTGGGCGAGGTCCACCTGGGGTACCAGCGCGGGGTGCGCAGCGCCACGAGCGCGACGACGAGGGGCAGCACCAGGGCGGCGGTGACGCCGATGCCCACCCACCGGTCGTGCCGCGTCGACGAGCCACCGGCGCGGCGGCCGTCGGCCGGGGCAGCGTCCTCGGCCTGCGACCGCTCGGTGCCGTCGGTGTCGTCGTCGGCCTGCGATGGGGTGCCGTCGTCGCCGGCCCGGGGCTCGGCGCCTTCGTCGGCGGCGGTGCCGTCGGCAGCGGTGTCGTCGCCGGCGGTCCCCGATCCGTCGACGAGGTCGTCGGCGTCGAGGCGGTCGCCGACCTCGCCACCCGGATCGTCGGTCTCGACGCCGGGTGCGGTCTCGTCCGCCGTGTCGTGTCCGCCCACCGTCACGCCCTCCCCCCTGGACCTGCGGCTCACGGCAGGCGCTTCAGCACCTTGAGCAGGCCGAGCCTGACGGGCGACTGGTGGTGCGACCGGTGCTCGCCCTCGAGCCCGTCGCGGTTGGCCAGGAACCAGTCGTACGACTCGACCAGCGCCGACGCGTTCGAGTGCTGCGGCTGCCAGTCGAGCTCGGAGCGGGCCTTGGTGGTGTCGAACCACAGCGACTCGGCGTACAGCAGCCAGTGGTAGGGCGCGAACGGCGCCAGGCCGACCGTGGCCAGGCCCTGCATGCCGACCCGGGCGGGCGTCGCCGGGAGCGACCGCACCCGGGAGCCGGTGCCGGCGTGGTCGACCACGGCCTGCAGCGTCTCGCGCATCGTGCCGAACTCGGTGGCCCCGATGTTGTAGGTCGTCGGCTTCTCGCGGTCGGACGCCCGCAGCACGGCGTCGGCGAGGTCGTTGGCGTGCACGAACTGGTAGCGGTTGTCGCCCGACCCCAGCACGTACACGGGGGCGCCCTCGGCGATGAACTCGAACAGGACGGCGATGATGCCGAGGCGCCCGTGCCCGAGGATGGTGCGGGGCCGCACGATCGTCACGTCGAGCCCCGCCGCCGCGGCGTCGTGGCAGAGGTGCTCGGCCTCGAGCTTGGCCCGGCCGTACGCCTCGAGCGGCCGTCCGGGGGTCTCCTCGGTCACGGGGTTGGACTCGGGGATGCCGAAGATCGCGCTCGACGAGGTGTGCACCACCTTGGCGACGCCGCGGTCGCGGGCGGCCAGCAGGACGTTGGCGGTGCCCGTGACGTTGACCGACCAGAACAGCTCGCGGTCCTTGGCCAGCGGCACCTGGGCGACGTTGTTGAGGACGACGTCGACGCCCTCGGTGGCCGAGCGCAGGGCGTCGACGTCGCGCACGTCGCCGGCGACGTACTCGACGCGCGAGGCGGTGCCGTCGCCCGGCGGGTTGAGGTCGAACACCCGGACGCGGTCGCCGCGGGCGAGCGCGAGCTCGGAGAGGATCGAGCCGAAGTACCCGCTGCCGCCCGTGATCAGGACCGTGCGCACTACAGCTGCTCCCCGTGGTCGAGGCACCAGCGGATGCTGGCCCGCATGCCCTCCTCCAGCGCGACCGCGGGCTCGTAGCCCAGCTCGTCGCGTGCCCGCGTGATGTCGCAGGCGATCGTGTGGCGGAGCTCGCCCAGCACGTGCACGGGCTGCAGGTAGCGGCCCCGGCCCTGGAGCACGACGTCGACCTTCTCGGCCAGCTTGGCGCCGGTGAGCGACAACGGCAGGCGCAGCAGCTCGGGGCCGGACGTGGCGAGGCCCTCGGCTTCGAGCGCCCGCCGCACGGTGGTGATGACGTCGCGCAGGCGGTAGGGCTCGGCGTCGGCGACCCAGTAGGCGTTGCCCGGGGCCTTGTCCGCGACCTCGGCGCGCAGCAGCCCCTGCACGAGGTTGTCGGTGTACGCCATCGAGCGCCGCTGCGACCCGTCGCCCACCAGCGGGAACCGGCCCCGGCGGATGGTGCGGAAGAACTGGCTCTGCCGCGACGGCTGGTAGGGCCCGTAGAACCAGGGCGCCCGGATCATCACCGTTGCGAGGTCGCCCCGGTCGCCGGCGGTGGCGACGATCTGCTCGGCCTCGTACTTCGACTGGCCGTAGCCGAGGTAGGGGTCGTACGGCGAGTCTTCGGTGAACACGTCGTCGGGGGTGGGGTTGACGCCGAACGGCGAGTTGGACGACACGTGCACGAAGCGGGCGGCGCCGGCGCGGCGGGCCCGGTCGACGATGTTCTGCGTGCCGCCCACGTTGACGTCGAAGAACTCGCGGGTCGACGCGTGCGGGTGGATGACCGCCGCGGCGTGGAAGACGGTGGTCCCGGCGGGCACGCCCTCGAAGAGCCGGTCGGCGGTGGCCGGGTCGCGCACGTCGCCCACCACGACCTCGATGGTCGGCGACACCAGCGCCAGCGGCGCGGCCTCGCCCTCGGCGGGGACGAGGCAGCGGATCCGATCGCGGCCGACGAGCGCCCGGGTCAGGTTCTGGCCCAGCCAGCCGGAGGCCCCGGTGACGACGACGGTCGACGCGGGGTCGGAGGTCGGCACCCCGGTCGGCTCGTCGGCGCCCGGGGACGGCGTGTCGGTGGGGTCGGAGGTGCTCACGGGCATCGGTCCGGTCTCGAGGGGCTGAACGGCGGCGCGGGGCCGCCGGAGGCGACGGGCGGGCGGATCACCGGCCGTCGGCCAGGAACTGGTCGCAGTTGCGGGTGGCGATGGCCATGATCGCCGCCTGCGGGTTGACGCCGGGGGCGTCGGGGATGAGCGATCCGTCGTTGACCCGCAGGTTGCGGTAGCCCCACACCCGGCCGAAGCTGTCGGCCCCGGTGCGGGCACGGTTCTCGCCCATGCGCACCGTCGAGGTGAGGTGCACGGTCATGAGGTTGGCACGAGCCCGGGTGACCTGATCCCACCAGGAGCCCAGCTCGTCGAGGCGGCGCACGATGCGGCCGCCGACGACCGACGGGTGCAGCTCGGTCGCCCCCGCCGCCAGCAGCATCTCGCCCAGGTGGACGAGCCCGCGGGCGAGCCGGCTGAGGTCGGCCTCGGTGAGCGCGTAGGTGACGAGCGGCGAGCGCAGGCCCGGCAGGGCGAGCACGCGCCCGCTGCCCTCGCTGCGGATCGCCGCGTAGTAGGTCGAGATGTTCTCCCAGTCGGCGAGCGCGTCGTCGAAGGGGGCGCCGGTGTCGGACAGCGCCATCGCGATGTGGCCCTTGCGGCTGGCGGACCCGCCGATCGCCACGAACGGCGAGAACTCGGTGACGCGGTGCATCGGCACGTCGCCGTGGTCGACCGGATGCGGGAAGCGCGCCGCGATCTTGATCGTCGGGTGCATCTTCAGCCCGTTGCCGACGTTGTGCCGGATGCCGCTGCGCTGGAGCAGCGCCGGCGTGTGCACGGCGCCCCCGCACACGAACACGTGGTCGGCGGCGATCGTGAGCTGCTCGACGCCGCCACCCGGATGGGTGCGGCGGCAGCGGACGCCGACGATGCGGTCGCCGCGGCGGATCAGGCGCTGCACCCGGCAGTCGGGCACGATCGTCGCCCCTGCGGCCACCGCCCGGGGGAGCATGGTGCGCGACATGGTCTGCTTCGTGCCGCGGCCGTCGGCGTCGTAGCGGAAGACCCGGGCGAACTCGACGTTGCGCCACCCGAGCTTCGTGGCGCCGCGCTCCAGCACCGCCGACGACGCGGGCGGCGCCCCCGGGACGCGGCTGACGCTGAGGTCGGCCTCGACCCGGTCGGCGTAGCCGGCGAGGGCGGCGGGCGTGAACTCGTCGATGCCGTAGATCTGCTGCCACTCGGTGGCGAGGTGGTCGGGCAGGCGGTGGTAGAGGCCGCTGTTGATCTCGGTGCTGCCGCCGACGCAGCGGCCCTCGGCGTAGGCCACCGCGGGGTTGCCCAGGGCGGCGGCCAGGCCGTGGTGGCGGTACTTCGCCACCATCTCCTCGAGCGAGAACGGCTCCATGGCGTCGGCGTCGATCCACGGGCCCTCCTCGACCACCGTGACCGAGCGGCCGTGGGTGGCGAGGGCGGCGGCCGTGATGGCGCCGCCGGCGCCCGACCCGATCACGAGGACGTCGGTGGTCAGGTCGCCCATCAGGCGGCGTCCTCGCTGGCGTACTCGTTCTCGGCGAACACCACGAGCGACTTCATCATGCGGACGTAGGTGCGCAGCACGCCGATGCGGCTGGTCTCCCACGAATCGAGCTGGTGGAGCAGGGCCTCGCCGTCTCCGGACGGCAGCCGACCGGTGGCCCGCAGCGCGGCGACGTACGTGCCGAGCAGGACCGTTTCGCCGATGACGCCGGCTCGGAGGTGCTCCGGCATGTCGCGCAGCGAGCCGTCGACGAACGATTCGACCGACGATCGGACCGACTGATCCGGGGATGCGATGAGGCTCCCCACGACCTCGCGCTCGAACCAGAGCATGAGGGGGCAGCCTAGTGCCGCGCCGCGCGCGGGGTGCGATCCCGGAGCGACGGCCGGGCGCGGGGCGTGCCGGGCGGGCGGGCGTCAGGAGGCCGGGCCGGTCGGCCTGTCCGCACCGGGCCCCGGCGCCGCGTCCTCGGGCCACAGGCGACGGGCGGTGCGGACGGGCACCCGCCCGGTGACCATGGCCCGCCAGGCCCCGCGGTAGCCCGGGAGCAGCCCGGACACGACGATCAGGTGGCCGATGACCAGCACGGTGAGCGCGACGGTGGCGGCACGGTGCAGGCGCACCATCGTGGCGAAGGTGGGGCCGCCGGACAGCGTCGTCATCGCCACGCCGGTGACGATCAGCGTCCCCAGCGTGACGACGAACGCCAGGTTGGCCAGCCGCTGCCCGGGGTCGAAGTGCCCGCGGTGCCGGCGGAAGGCCCCGGTGACCGCCGCGAGCGGCCAGCGCAGCAGCCAGGCCCCGTCCCCGCGGTCGGCGCGGGCGGTCTCCCGGACGAACGTCCACGCCCCCCGTGCGCCGAGGGTCACGCCCACCGCGGCCAGCCCGACCAGCGCCCATCCGACCCGGCGGTGCAGCTCCGCGTCGGGGGTGTCGAAGGCCCTCGCCAGCAGGCTGGGTCGGCCCTCGTTGCCGGCCCGCAGCCACCACCCCGTGGCGAGGAGGCCGGCGACGACCAGGAAGTTCGCCCCGTGGAACGCCCGCGTGGCCGCGTTGTTGCGCACGGCCGGCGCGGGCGCGGGGCGCTCCGGGACGTCAGTACCCGTAGCCGCTGTCGTCATCGTCGGTCGTGTCCGTGGTGCCGGTCGTGTCGGTCGCGCCGGCTCCCCCCGCCGCTGCGGCGGCGTCGACCGTCACCGTGATCTCGTCGCGGGCGTCGGTCAGGCTGTGGTCGGCGTTGGCGACGACGGCCTCGATCGTGTGCTGGCCCGGCGAGAGGCCGTCCACCGTCACGTCGGGCTTGTAGGCGATGTCGTACTCGCCCTCCGCGGTGTTGCCGTCGTAGTAGAGGTGCACGTGGTGGCGGCCCGTGTCGGGTTCGCCGATCGGCTCGCTGGTGTCGACCTCGACGTCGAAGCTGCTGCCGACCGTGGCGCCGTCGTCCGGCGCGGCGATGCTGACGGTCAGGTCGCCGCTCCCGCTCCCGCCTCCGCCTCCGCTGCCGGCCGCCGTGCTGCCACCACCGTCGTCGCCGCCGCACCCGGCCGCGACCAGCAGGGCGGTCGCGGTCAGGGCGAGGCCCGCTCGCACGGCGTGGGGGACCCGCCGCCGGTGGTGTGCCGTCTCTGTCGTCGTCGTCTGCATGCCCTCCCTACCGCCGCATCCTCGTCGCGGATCTCCCGGCGGGGTGGCTTGCGGCCGCGGGTGGGGGAGAGTGCACTCGATGGGCGTGAACGGAGATCCGTTCCCGGCTGCCGCCGGTAGGGAGGGCATGTGGGACGTGCCCGACGAGGCGCTCTTCGCCGGCTACGCGTCCGGCGACCCGGAGGCGGCGGCGGCGTTCGTCCGTCGCGTCGAGCGCAAGGTCTACGGCCTGGCCCTGGCCATCGTGGGCGATCCGGGCGAGGCGCAGGACGTGGCCCAGGACGCGCTGGTGCGGGCGTGGCGCTTCGCCGCCAGCTTCGACGCCCGCCGGGGTTCGGTCATGGCCTGGCTGCTCGGGATCACGCGCAACGTCGCGCTCGACAGCGTGCGAGGCCGGGGTCGCCGGCCGGCCACGGTGGCGGAGGTGCCCGACTCGTGGGACGTCGACCTCACCGACCTGGGCGACGTCGTCGACCGTCGGGGCGACGCCGCCCGGGCCCTCGCCCTGGTGGGAAGCCTGCCCGAGCCGCAGCGGGAGGCCCTGGTGGCGGTCACGCTGCTCGGCCTGTCCACGCGCGAGGTCAGCGAGCGGGCGGCGATCCCGCACGGGACGGTCAAGACGCGGGTGCGACTGGCGCTGCGCAAGCTGCGCGACGAGATGGGGGCGCTCCGATGACCGACCGCCCGTCCTGCGAGCACGTGCGGGAGGTGGCTCCCGACGTCGCCCTCGGCCTGCTCACCGGCGAGGACCGGGCCCTGGCCCTCGCCCACCTCGAGCGCTGCGACAGCTGCCGGGCGGAGGTCGCCTCGTTGGCGGTCGTCGCCGACGAGGTGCTGCTGGCCGCCCCCGAGACCGACCCCCCCGCCGGCTTCACGTCCCGGGTGCTGGAACGGCTCGCGGCCGAGCGCGCCGTCGGAGACGGGCTCCCCGCCGTCTCCGGTGGCGCGCCCGGCGCGCTCCGTGCGGTCGGCGCCGCCGGCCCGCCGGCCGATCCCGTCCGCCCGGTCGACCCGGGCCGCCCGGCGGACCCCACCCCGCGACCGGCCCCCCTGCGCCGCCCGCGGGCTCTGGCCCTCGCGCTGGCGGCCGCCGCCGCGGTGCTCGTGGTGGCCGGCCTCGTCGCGGTCCTGCGCCCGGGCGGCTCGTCGGGGGCCGAGGCGGCGGTGGCCGAGATGCACACCGGGACCGGCGCGGTCGTCGGCGAGGCGACGGCCGAGGGCGGTGCCTCGACGGCGCTGGTCACCCTCGACGTGCCCGGCTGGGAGGGGATGGTGGAGACCTGGGGCGAGGCGCCCGAGGACGGCTACCAGCTCGTCGTCGAGGAGCGCGACGGCAGCCGCACCCTCCGGGCCCTCCCGACCGACGTCGAGGGCTGGTCGCTGCGCATCGACGCCCCGGTCGACGACATCACCACGGTGTCGGTGCTCGACGCCGAGGGCCGGGTGTGGTGCACCGGCCGGTTCACGACCTGAGGGCCGGCTCGCGCCTCCGGGCGCCGACCTACAGGTCGGGCCACCGACGCCGTCGGCGGGCGCGGCTGCGGTCGGGGTCGCCGAGCGCCCAGGCCCGCCGCCAGGCGGGGGCGTCGGGGCCGACGAGCGCCGGCGTCTCGCCGGCGTGCGCCCGCCGCCGCGCCTGCCACCAGTCGGTCGTGGCCTCGTCGGCCAGCGCCGCCACCGTGCGCTCGAGCGTCGCCGCGAACCGGCGGCTGTCGTCGCCCGGCGCGGGCCGCAGCGGCGCGCCGAACGTGACCCGGGTGGTGGCGGGCGACGGCAGCTTCCGCCCCTTGCGGAGGATGCGCCCGGTGCCCTCGATGTGCACGGGCACCACGGGCACGCCGCACCGCAGCGCGAGGTAGGCCGCACCGCCCCGGAACGGCTGGCCCCAGCCGTCGGGGCTGCGCCCGCCCTCGGGGAAGATCAGCATCGACCAGCCGTCGCCGAGCAGCGCCGCCGCCTGGTCGGCCGAGCGCCGGCCGACCTTGCTGCGCTCCATCGGCACCGCCCCCAGCGCGAGGGCGGAGAGCGCGCTGGTCACGGGCGTGCGGAAGAAGTAGTCGGCAGCGGCCACGACGAACAGCTCGTGCCGCCACGGCTCGGGGATCGACGTGACGAGCAGGGGCGTGTCGAGGTGGCTGTGGTGGTTGGCGGCGAAGATGACGGGGCCGTCCTCGTCGGCCAGGGCCGTCAGCCTGTCGAGTCCCCGGCGGTCGGGTCGGGCCAGGGCGGCCACGGCGGGGCGGGCGACGGCTTCGACGAGGGCGAGGCGGGCGACCCGGGCGGGCGTGCGCCGCGCCCAGTCGGTGTCGTAGTCGGGACCCGACCGGGGCGCGGTGCGCGGGGTCTCGACCCCGGCCGGCGCGGTGGGCGCGGAGAACGGGAACGGCAGGCGCGGCAGGCGCCGGGCCAGCGACGGCGGCACCCCGGCCATCAGGCCGTCACGTCCGCCATGACGAGGGGCGGGTTGTGGAGGTGGGTGATCGAGGCGTTGCGGCCGACGACGTCCTCGGCCATCTCGAGGGCGTCCTGCAACGTCGACGCCACGCTGAAGCCGAGCCGGCGCACCGAGCGGGGCTCGCCGCCCACGACGATGACCTTGCCGGCGTGGGCCATGCCGTGGCACCCCCAGTACCACATGTAGAACGGGTGGACGCCGTGGTAGGCGTAGCTCGTGCGGTACAGGTGGCGGTACCACTCGTCCTCGGCGAACTGCTTCTCGTAGCGGGCCTCGATCTCGACCGGGTCGGTCGTGTCGGCCAGCACCTGCTCGAAGAAGTCGATGTAGCTGGGGTGGTGCACGGGGTGGAACTCCCACGGCGTGGGGTGGCTCATGATCACCACGCCGCCCTCGCGCACCGGCGGCACGCCCCGGTACATGTTGAAGAAGTAGCCCAGCCCCAGGCACATGACGAGGATCGGGTTCATGACCGAGTTGACGTTGTAGGGGCAGATGTAGGGCAGCCCCATGGTCAGGATGTCGGTCTGGCCCTCGACGGGCACGAGCTGCTGGCGGAAGACGTTCTCGGTGGTGACCTCGTGCACCGCCTCGATCTCGCCGGCCTGCACCGAGGTCAGGCCGTAGGGCGCCTGCCACGAGTGGAAGATCTTGCGGCGGGCCTTGAGCGGCAGGCGGTCGAGGCCCGCCTTCATGCCCACGAACGTGGCCCGGTCGCGGGCCGTCCACTCCCACTCGCGCTTCTGCAGCACCGACATCGGGCCCGAGGTGCCGAAGGTGTCGTTGTTGATGGTGGTCTCGATCTGGAAGACCTTCACGCCGGCGTCGCGCAGCACCTTGCCCATCCGCCAGTTGCTGCTGTGCAGCTCGGAGCTGTGCCGGTCCATGAAGCTGCGGCTGTGCCGCATCGTCTGGACGTTGTGGTGGTGGCGGAGGCTGCGGTAGCTGGCGAGGCCGGTGGCCGTGGACTTGTGCCCGCCGTCCATCGAGACGATGTTGATGTTCACGTAGACGAGCAGGTCGCTCTCGGCCGCCCGCTTGTTGATCTCGACCTCCTCGCCCTGGGGCGTCGTGCCCAGGAAGGCGAGGTTGTCGGGATCCTCGGCGTCGTGGTTGTAGAGCAGGCCGTGCGGGGCGAAGGCGTCGTAGACCCGGTCGCCGACCGCGTGGCGCAGCTCGGCCTCGGTCATGCGGCGGTGCAGTGCGAGCGCGGCGATGAGGTGCACGTCGTCGACGCCGGCCTCGGCCGCCAGGTCGAGCACCGCCTCGATGACGCGCTGGCGGACGTCGGGCCGGCGCATGGGGGGGAGCGGCAGCGAGATGTCGTCGAAGGCGATCGTGAGCTTCATGCCCGGTCGCAGCAGCGACCGCAGGGGCACGCTGTCGCCGAGCGGGTTGTCGAGGGCGTGTCGGATGGCACCCTCGGGGTCGTCGAGCGCTTCGAGCGGCTCGCCGGGGTACAGCACCCGGCTGCGCCCGGCGGGCAGCTTCTCGAGCCGGAGGCTCTCGCCGTGGTGGAACAGGACCGGGGGCGTCGACCGGTCGACGTCGAGAACGAATCCGGGGCGGGGCATCAGTGGACCTCGGGAGGCATCGGGTACGGGGAGCGGAAGGGGGCCCGGTCGGCGGGGGCGGCGTCGCCGCCGTCGTCGAGCCAGAAGTCGGTGCTGCGGGTGATGCGCCCGTCGTCGACGTCGGCGAACGACAGGCAATGGAAGAGGTGGCCGGCGTGGTGGACCCGGACGCGGGCGACGACGCGGGCGCCGTCCGCCACGGTCTCGTCGACCGTGATGGCCCACCCCTCGGGGTAGGCGCGGTTCATGGCGATGAAGGCATCGGCGGAGCCGAAGCGCTCGTGCGACGCGGGCCAGTCGGCGACGTAGCCGTCGGCGAGGGTGGCCCGGGCCCCCTCCCAGTCGCGCGCCTCCATGCGCTCCCACAGGGCGCGCACCACGTCGGCGGGGTCGAGGGCGCTCACCGCGCCGCCCTCCGCGTCCCGGCGCGCAGGTCGAACGCGATCTTCACCGCGCCGCGCGCCCCCGCGTGGGCGGCGTGGTCGATCGCGTCCTCGTAGCGGGCGAGGGGGTAGGTGGCCGTGACGAGCCGGCCGAGGTCGAGCTCGGTGACGAGCTCGAGGGCGGTGGCGAAGTCGGCGCGCTCGTAGGCGTAGCACCCGCGCAGCGCCGTCTCGCGGTGCCAGAGCCCGGTCAGGTCGAGCGTGGTGCGGGCGGGCATGCCCACCGCGTGCACGGTCCCGCCGGGTGCGACGACCTGCAACGCCTGGGTCAGCGACGCCTCGCTGCCGACGCAGTCGACGACCGCCGGGCTGCCGCCCGTGAGCTGGTCGCCGATCACCAGCGACCCGGTGGCCGAGCGCACCGTGCGGGCCAGCTCGCCGGGGGCGCACACGGCGTCGGCGCCGAGCTCCTTGGCCCACGACCGCTGCTCGGGGTGCTTGGCCGTGGCGAGGATCTCGGTGGCGGGGGACAGCCGCCGCAGCGCCGCGATCGTCAGCAGGCCGAGCGTGCCCGACCCGATGACCGCCACCCGGCCGGCGCCGACCTGGCGCGCCGCGTGCACCGCGCACGCCAGCGGCTCGACGATGACGGCCTGCTCGTCGGTGAGGGCGTCGGGCACCTCGACCACCTGGCTGGGGTGGACGACCATCTCGTCGGACCAGCCCCCGCCCGTCGACTCGCAGAAGCCGCACTGGAGACCGGGCTCGAGGTGGCCGAAGGCGATGCGCTCGCACAGGTTGATGTGGCCGGCCGCGCACTGCTCGCACGGCGGTGTCACGCCGCGGGCGGCACAGGCGAGCACGGGCACCACCACCACCCGGCGTCCGTCCTCGAGGTCGCCGACGACCTCGTGGCCCGGGGTGAACGGGAACGACACGATCGGCTCGAAGTAGCGCGACGACTGCCCGTCGACCGTCGCCAGGTCGCTGCCGCAGATGCCCGACAGCCGGGGCCGCAGGCGCAACCAGCCGGACCCCGGCAGCTCGGGCGGGTCGACGTCGCGCAGCGACAGCGGACCGAACCGGGCGCCCCGTCCCGGCCGCAGCGACCCGGCGACCATGGCCGCCGCGTAGCGCGCGGGCTTGCGGGAGAACACGAGGGCCCTCATCGCCGGCCTCCGGTGGCGCTCGGGGTGGGGCGGACGGCGTCCTTGCGGCCGTTGCTCGTCCAGGCGTCGGACGTGAGGATGCGGGTCAGCAGCCCGTCGCCGCCACCGCCCTTCCAGGCCGGCCCGATCGGCAGCGGTGGCTCGGGCGCCCCGCTCGCCTTGTCGAAGTGCTCGACCAACCAGCCCCGCTTGCGGGCGAGCGCGGCCAGCCGGGTCTCGGGGTTGACCGCCACGGGGAAGCCCACCGCTTCGAGCATCGGCAGGTCGGACGTCGAGTCGGCGTAGGCGACGCCCTCGGCCAGGTCGAAGCCGTTGGCCGCCGCGTACTCGGCGAGCACCGAGGCCCGGGCCTCGCCGGTGGGGGGCACGTCGGTGAGCTCGCCGCGGTAGGTGCCGTCGGGCCGCGTGTCGAGCCGGGCGCACACCACGTCGTCGAACAGCGGGCGCAGGGGGCCGATGGCGAAGTCGAGGGCACCGGTGATGAGCACGGTGCGGTGGCCGAGCCGCCGGTGCTCGCGCACCCGCCGGATGCCGGCCGGGAACGACTTGGCCAGCAGCAGGTGGCTGAACATCTCGGTGGCGTCGGCGTCGAGCTGGTCGACCGGGGCCCGGTCGTAGCGCCGGTAGAAGTGGCGGAGGAAGTCGCTGCGGTCGCGGCGGTCGAGCGCCAGCAGCGACGGCGCCTCGGCCAGCGTCCTGAGGATGTAGCGCAGCCGGTCGTCGCGGGGCAGCCGCCGGGTGGCCAGCCACGAGTACGAGGCCACCACGTTCGAGGCGATCAGGGTGTTCTCGAGGTCGAACGCGGCGAACTGGCGCTCGGGGGCGAGCACCTGGCGGCGCAGGCGGGCGGCCCGGTCCTCGACCGTGCGGCCGCCGGGCGTGGTGCGGACCCGGGCGTGGTGGATGACCGACGGCAGGTGGACGTCGTGGACGTAGGTGGGCCAGTCGACGACCCGGGGGTCGAAGCAGAACGCGGCCCGGTCGGCGTCGTCGAGCCGCTCGTAGCGGGCGAGCAGCCGGTCGACGCCGTAGATGGCCTCGCACTCGGCGTACGCCCCGTACAGCTCGACGTAGCCGAGGGCGCGCTCCGCCTCCTCGCGCTTCTCCTCGAGCCGGGCGGCCCAGAGCGCCTGCCTGCCCCGCAGCGGCAGCGACTGCAGGACGCCCTCGGCCCGGTCCATCGTCGACTTGGCCCGCTCGAGCTGGCGCTGCACCCGACCCCGGCCGGGGAACGACCAGTCCGGCACCACGATGGGCTGGCCCTCGCTGTCGTACAGCGGGCGCTCGATGAACCACGCCCGCACCAGGTCGACGAGCTGGCGGTAGCGCAGCGGGTTGACCGACCCGGACGCCACCTGGGTGATCGCGGGCTCGTCGGGCGGGCCCCCGGCCGCGGCGTCGATGACGGCGGCGACGACCATGTCGACGGGGATGACGTCGACGGTGCCCTCGGGGACGCCGGGGAACTCCTTCAGCAGCCCCCGGGCGTAGCTGATGATGATGGGCTCCGCCATGCGGAAGCCGCGGATCCAGCCGGGCCGGGGCTCGGCCCACGCCGACTCGATGATCGACGGGCGCACGATCGACACCGGGATGTCGCCCCGCTGCTGGAGCAGGGCCCGCTCGCCGAACGCCTTGGTGTAGGCGTAGGCGTCGGGCCAGCCGAGCGAGCCGGCGCGGGCCCGGCCGGCGTCGACCATGCGCTCCTTGACCCACGCCTGGCGCCGCTGCTCGGTCTTGGCCGACAGGGCGGGGGTGCCGGCGGCGCCGAGCTCGCGCACGGCCTCGACCCGGAAGGCGGCCAGCGACTCGGGGGTGCGGCTCTGGGCCTCGGCGTCCCGCCTGGCCCGGCGGGCGCCCTCGACCTCGGCCCGCCAGTCGGCGTCGACGAAGAACGGGCTCTCGTGGACGGGCTCCTCGAGGGCGGCGCCCCGGCGGTTGCCGGCGACGTAGCACGTGGACACCGACACGAGGTGCGGGGTCACCCCCAGGTCGCGGAGCGTGAGGGCGATGCGGCTGGGACCGAGCAGGTTCACCTCGACCGCGCTGTCGAGGGGCGAGTCGAACGCCACGGTCGCCGCCGAGTGGACCACGATGTCGCACGAGGCGAGCACGGCCCTGTCGCCCTCGTCGAGCCCGAGCCCGTCGGTGCCGACATCGCCGGCGACGACCTGCACCCGCCGGTCGACCTCGGCGTCGAACGCGTCCTTCCCGAGGTCGGACCGCAGCCGGTCGAACGCGTCGTTGCGGAAGATCTCGCGCTTCGCCCGCTGGGTGACCGTCGACCGCTTGCCGGGACGGATCAGCAGGACCAGCTCGCAGCCGGGCACCGACCGCATCAGGCGCTCGACGAGCGCCGTGCCCAGGAAGCCGGTGCCGCCGGTGATGGCGATGCGCTTGCCGTCGAGTGCCTCGGGGATCATCGGTTCCTGTCTACCATTTGGTAGATGGCGATCGCGAAGCCCGACGAGCCGGTGCACGACGAGCCCGGGCACGACGAGCGGCGGCGAGGCGGGCCGACGTCCGAGCCCGGACCACCCCGACCCGTGGTGCGCACCCGGCCGCCCGGGCGCACCGCGGAGCGCATCGTCATGGCGGCCATCGGCGCCTTCGGCACCCGGGGCTACGGCGCGACGTCCCTCGACGACCTCGCCCGCGAGCTGGGGATCCGGAAGCAGACGATCCTGTACTGGTACCCGTCGAAGGAGGCGCTCCTCGACGCCGCGGTCGACCGCACCGCGGGCGAGGTGACGGTGCGCCTGCTGCGGGCGGTCGAGGGGTCCGACGTGGGGTTCGGCCGCGTCGAGGCGATCATCCGCGCCATGTTCCGCCTGGCGGCCCGCCACCCGGCGATGCTCGGCTTCCTGCGCGAGGTGACCCGGCTCGGCCCGCCGGCGTCGACCCGGCTGCTCGACGCCATCTCGCCCCTCATGGACCGCGCCGCCGGGCACCTCGCCACGGAGATGGAGGCGGGCCGCATCCGCCGGCACGACCCGCGGCTCATCCTGCTCGCCGCCTACTCGATGGTCACGGGGCTGGCGACCGAGGTCGAGGTGCTGCGCACGTTCGGCGAGGAGCCCACGCTCGGCTCGCTCGTGCGGCGCCGCGACGAGCTCATCTCGCTGCTGCGCGACGCGCTGGTGCCCGTCACCACGTGACGAGGACCGAGCCCAGGACGTACTCGATGCTCTCGACCGTCGAGAAGCACATCATGCGCACCCCGTTGATCGTCACCGACGACGACACCGTCCCTGCGGCGATGGCCCGGCCGGGGTCGACCGGGAAGTAGACCGGCCCGCCGCTGTCGCCCGGCCCGCTCGGAGCGTCGATGCAGCTGTAGTAGTAGGCGTGGCCCGCGGCGTCACAGCACGTCCACGTGTTGGCCCGCACGACCCAACCGCACCAGCCGGTGTCGGCGTACATCCCCTCGAAGCACAGGCGGAGGCCGGATCCGATCTGGGCGTTGCGGTACTTGCCGGTCACGCCCCGGTGGCCGTAGTTGCCGGTGTCGATCTCGGGCCATCCCGGCCAGCCGCGGGCCGACAGGGACACCAGGCTCGTGTCCGCCATGACCCAGGGGTAGCCGTGGTACCCGTTGGCCCGGATGACGTCGACGATGTGCGGCCCGATGAGCACGCCGTCGTTGGGGTACCCGCAGTGGCCTGCGGTGCTGCCGAAGAACCCGTACGGGTTCCAGTAGAGGAACCCCGTCGTGCACTGCAGCAACCACCCGCCGCTGACCACCCGGATGCTGAGGCCCGCCTCGTAGGGAGGGAAGTCGTTGCGGCTCGGCCCGGCGGCGGCCGTCGCGCCGAGGTCGGGAGCGACCTCGATGGCGGCGTTCGGCTCGACGCGCACGGCGGTGGCCAGGTCGGTCGGTGCGCCCGTGCCCGGGGCCTCGCCGGCCCGCGGCCCCGGGCGGCCCGGGCGGGGGCGCCGCCCGCGTTCGCCGCGCTCGGCCGCCCCGCGGCGCGCCGCGTCCTCGGCCACCGCCTGCGTCGCCCCCAGGTCGGGGTTCGCGGTCTGGACGACGACGCTGTTGCCGGCGACGTCGAGGTCGACCGCGAAGTTGCCCGCCGCGGGGTCGAGCGAGTGGGCGATCTCCTCCTGGGCGCTCAACAGGTCGTCGTAGCCGTGGGTGACGGCGTGCGTCCGCACCCGGGGGTCGCCACCCGTGAGCGACGCCACGGCGGCCTCGTCGTCGGCCGTCGCGTCGACGATCGCCACGTTCAGCACGTCTCGGTGGTGGCGCGGCTCGATCCAATAACCGCCGTAGCGCTCGCCGAACGCGTCCTGGAGCGCAGGGACGAGCGTGGTGAGGTCGAGGTCCGCCGCGACCTGCTGGGTCGGGTCGGACGGGACGCCTGCCCCGGCGGGGCGGGCGACGGGGGCGGCGCCCGCGGGCGCGGCGCCTCCTGGCGGGGATTCGGGCCCGGCGACCGCCGTCGTCGCGACGAGCGCGACGGCGACGACGATCGACGGGACGACGGTCAGGGGGAGGCGCGACCGGCGCATGCTGGCTCCTCGGGGAGGGGGAGGCCTTCGACGGTGGGGAGGACCGCCGCTCCGGACCGTACCGCACACGACCCCTCTGAGCGCGTGACCACCCACGTTCGGTGGGTGACGTGCGGTCTGTCACACCGAGCGCGCGCCGACGACGGCGCGGTCGCCGACGGGGCGGCGGCGCGTCCCCCCGCTCAGCGCTTGGTCGAGAAGCGGCTGCGCCGCTCGTGGCGGTCGACCGCCAACCGCACGAGCTCGTCGATCAGGTCGGGGTAGGCGACCCCCGTGGCCTGCCACAGCCGGGGGTACATCGACACCGGCGTGAAGCCCGGGATCGTGTTGACCTCGTTGACGAGGAAGCCCCGCCCGCCCGCCTCGTAGAAGAAGTCGACCCGGGCCATCCCGTCGCACCGCAGCGCCTCGTACGCCCGCAGGGCCAGCGCCCGCACCTCGGCCGTCTCGGCCTCGCCGAGCGGAGCGGGCACCAGCAGGTCGCAGGCGCCGTCGACGTACTTGTCCTCGTAGTCGTAGAACTCGTGGCTCGAGACGATCTCGCCGGGGACGGAGGCCCGTGGCTCGCGGTTGCCGAGCACCCCGACCTCGATCTCGCGGCCGTCGATGCCCTGCTCCACGACGATCCACTCGTCGTACGAGGCCGCCAGCGCGACCGCCTCGGCCAGCTCGGCCTCGTGGTGGGCCTTGCTCACGCCCACCGACGATCCGAGGTTGGCCGGTTTGACGAACACGGGGAACCCGAGGGCGGCCTCGGCGACGGCGGCGCCGGCCCGGTCGGCCTCGGTGTCGCGGAGCACGACGTACGGCCCCTGGGGGAGGCCGTGGGCCGCCAGGACCTCCTTGGCCTTGCCCTTGTCCATGGCGAGCGCCGAGGCCAGGACCCCCGACCCCACGTAGGGCACCCCGGCGAGCTCGAGCATGCCCTGCACCGTGCCGTCCTCGCCGAACGGGCCGTGCAGCAGCGGCAGGACCACCACGGGCTGCCCGTCGGCCGCCGGCGTGACCGTGGGCAGCGGCTCGAGGGCGGTGCCCGTGGCGTCGAGGCGGTCGGGCAGCGCGGCCACGCCCCGGGCGAGGGCGGCCCGGGCCTCGTCGGCCCGCACCCACGCCCCCTCGCGGGTGATGCCGACCGGCACCACGTCGTAGCGCTCGGGATCGGTCGCCGCGAGCACGTGGGCCGCGGTCGTGCACGAGACGTCGTGCTCGGCGGACCGGCCGCCGAACAGCACGACGAGCCGGACGCGGTCGGAGCTGGCCATGGAGCGTGAGCGTACCGGGGCCGCCGGGCGGGGTCGGGCCGCGCCGGCCCGGCGGTGGCGGCCGTCACGCCCGTTCGGGCGGACCGGCGCGAGGTGCGATGATCGTCCGCCGTGGACCTGCGCACCAGCGACGTGGCCGCCCTCACCGGCGGCCGGCTCGTCGGCCCCGACGTCGTCGTGGCGGGCGCCGCCATCGACTCGCGCCGCATCGCGGGCGGCGAGCTGTTCGTGCCGGTCGTCGCCGAGCGCGACGGCCACGAGTTCGTCGCCTCCGCCCTCGGGTCGGGTGCGGCCGCCACGCTGTCCGCCCGACCCGCCGGCCAGCTCGCGGGCCTCCCGCCCGACGCCACGGTCGTCGAGGTGGGCGACACGGTGGCCGCGCTGACCGCCCTCGGCTCGGCGGCCCGTGACCGCCTGGACCCGACCGCCGGGGCGCGCGTCGTGGGCGTCACCGGGTCGGTCGGCAAGACCAGCGTGAAGGACCTGCTGGCGGCGACCCTGCGGACCCGGTGGCGCACCCAGGCCAGCGCCGAGTCGTTCAACAACGAGCTCGGGGTGCCCATCACGCTCGTCGGCGCGCCCGGCGACGCCGAGGCGCTCGTCGTCGAGATGGGTGCTCGGGGCCCGGGGCACGTCGCGGCCCTCTGCGCGGTGGCCCGCCCCGCGGTCGGCATCGTGACCCGGGTCGCCGCCGTGCACACCGAGACCTTCGGCTCGATCGACGCGGTGGCCGAGGCCAAGGGCGAGCTCGTCGCCGCCCTGCCGCCCGACGGCACCGCCGTGCTCAACGCCGCCGACCCGCGGGTGGCGGGCATGGCCCGGCGGTCTTCGGCGCGCGTGCTCACCTTCGGCCCGGGCGGCGAGGTGCGGGCCGAGGGGGTGCGCCTCGACGACGGGTTGCGGCCGGTGTTCACGCTCACCTCCCCGTGGGGCGTGGCGGGCGTGCACCTCGGCGTGCGCGGCGAGCACATGGTCGAGAACGCCCTGGCGGCCGCGGCCGCCGCCCTCGCCTGCGCCGTGCCGCTCGACAGCGTGGCCGCGGGGTTGGCCGCGGCGGCGCTCTCGCACTGGCGGATGGAGCTCACGACCGCGGCGTCCGGGGCCCGGGTGCTCAACGACGCCTACAACGCCAACCCCACCTCGATGGCCGCCGCTCTGCGCGCCCTCGCCGGGCTCGACGCCACCCGGCGGGTGGCGGTGCTCGGCGTGATGGCCGAGCTGGGCGCCACCAGCGACGCCGATCACGCCGCCGTCGGCGAGCTGGCCCGCTCGCTCGGCGTCGAGGTCGTCGCCGTCGGCGTACCCGCCTACGGCGGCGTCCCGGTCGACGACATCGACGGGGCGCTCGCCGCCCTCGCCGGGCTCGGCTCCGGCGACGCGGTGCTGGTGAAGGGCAGTCGGGTCGCCGGCCTCGAGCGCCTGGCGGCGCGCCTGGTGGGGCCGCCCGCCGGCTGACACGGCCGGGTCGGCGGGTCGGCGGGTCGGCCTCAGGCTGCGTGCAGGTCGGGTGCGGTGCTGCCCGCGTCCGCGGCGGGCATCCGCTCCAGCCGGGCGTACGGCACGAGGGCGAGCGCCGCCACCGCGCCGACCAGCATCACCGCGGTCACGGAGGTCGCCTCGATGATCGGCCCGGCGAGCAGGTTGCCGATCGGCACCGTCCCGCCGAACCCCATGATCCACAGCGCGGTCACCGACCCGCGCTCGTGGTCGCGCAGGTTCTGCTGGAGGACCGTCGACAGCGACGTGATGAAGGCGAAGTACGTGAGGCCGACGACGAGCACGATCGGGTACGCGGGGGCGGCCGCCCGGACGAGGGCGAACGCCGTCAGCGCGATCGCGTAGGCGACGAGGGCCACGCGCACGATCCGCTCCTTCGACGACTGGCTGAAGACCGTGCCGATCGACAGGGCGCCGACGACCGCCCCGACCCCGAAGCAGGCGTAGAGGATGCCGTAGGCGGTCGACCGCTCGTCGATGCCGAGGTTCCGCTCGGCGACCACCGGGAACTGGCCGACGAACGTCAGCGAGACGAGCGAGAACGTCGCGATGGTGACCAGGCAGCGGCGCACCACGACGTCGCGCCGGGCGACCGCGAACCCGGCGCCGACCCGCCGGAGGCCCCGGGCCGCCGTGGCGCTGACGAGCGGGGCGGGCAGGCGGACCGACAGCAGCGAGGCGATCACGAACAGGTAGCTGACGCCGTTGACCGCGAAGACGGCCGGCGCGCCGAGGGCCGAGTCGAGCAGCGCCCCGATCACCGGGCCGATCACCCGCGACCCGTTCATCTGCGCCGAGTGCAGGGCGATGGCGCCGGGGAGGTCGTCGCGGTCGACGAGCTGGGGCAGCATCGCCGAGTAGGCGGGGTTGAACAGCGCCTGGCCGACGCCGATGGCGAACACCACCACCACGAGAGCGACCTCGTTGGGCTGGTCGGGCGCGGCGATGGCGGCGAGCACGAACGAGAGCACGAGCTGGCTGACGGCTACGCTCACCAGCAGCCGCGTGCGGTCGACGGAGTCGGCCAGGGCGCCGCCGACCATCGACAGCAGCAGCAGGGGGCCCAGCTGGGCGAACAGCACGACGCCGACGAACGTCGGTGACCCCGTGAGGTCGTAGGCGAGGGCGCCCAGCACGACGTTCTGCATCCACGTGCCGACGTTGGACAGGAACATCCCCGCGAACACCCGCCGGAACGTCCGGTGCCGCAGCGCCGCCCGGGCCGAGCCCGGTGCGAACGTGCGGTCGCCGTCGACGAGGGCGTCCTCGATCTCCTCGACCGGACCGTCGGGGTCCCGGGGCGGCCCCGGGCGTCGGCGGCGGACGGGTCGGAGACGCCGCGAGGTGTCGGGTCGCGGCCCGCTCATGCGGGCGCGGGCGCCCGGTGGGCGTCGAGGGAGCGGACGGATGCGGGGGGAGCGTCGGTGCGGATCGGGGACATGGGCGGGGGAGGGGGCGACGGCCGCGGGACCGCGCGGCACCGGTCGCCCTGCGGCCCCAACAGTGCAGGGCCTCGCGGCATTCCCGCCAGTCGGTACGGTGCGGGGATGGACTTCCGGACCACGACGGTCGCCGACGTGGCCGCCCGTGTCAGCTCGCGGTCGGTCTCCGCCCGCGAGGTGGTCGAGGCGGCGCTCGACCGCATCGAGCGGCTCGACGGCGAGCTCGGCGCGTTCGTCGCGGTCGACGGCGATGCCGCCCTGGCCGAGGCCGAGGCGATCGACGAGCGGCTGGGCACCGGCGAGGACGTGGGGCCGCTCGCCGGCGTCCCCCTCGCGGTCAAGGACCTCGAGGACGCCGCGGGCTACGTCACCACCAAGGGGTCGGCGGTCCACCGCGCCGACCCCCCGGCCAGGGTCGACTCGGCCCTGGTCGAGCGCCTGCGCGCCGCCGGGTGCGTGGTCGTCGGCAAGACCAACACCCCCGAGATGGGGTGGAAGCCCGACACGGTCAACGCGACCTTCGGCGCCACCCGCAACCCCTGGTCGCTGGAGCGGTCCGCCGGTGGGTCGTCGGGGGGTTCGGCGGCGGCGGTGGCGGCGGGCCTGGTGCCGCTCGCCACGGGCTCCGACGGCGGCGGGTCGATCCGCATCCCGGCCGCGGCCACGGGGCTGACCGGGCTGAAGCCGTCACTGGGCCGCGTGCCGATGGGCGGCCCGGACGCGCCCGACTGGCCGGGACTCTCGACGCGCGGCGTGATGACCCGCACGGGCCGCGACCTCGCCCTCGTGCTGGACGCGGTGGTGGGCCCCGAGCCCTCCGACCTGTCGTCGCTGCCCCTGCCCGAGGCGTCGTGGTCGCGCTCCCTCGTCGAGCTGCACCCGCCGCGGCGGGTGGCGTGGTCACCGACGCTCGGCTACGGCCGCACCGACGCCGAGGTGCTGTCCGTGTGCGAGGCCGCCGTCGGCCGCCTGGCCGACGCCGGCACCGAGGTCGTCGCGGTCGACGACGTGTTCGGCGCCGACCCGATCGACGACTGGCTGGCGCTCGTCGGGGTGTTCTGCCTGCGGGTGCTCGAGCCGGTGCGGGACGAGCCCGAGGCGTGGGCGCAGGTCGATCCCGGCCTCGCCATGCTGGTCGACTACGCCGCGTCCACGGTGTCGGCCACCCGGTTCGCCCAGGCGTCCGACGCCTGCCACCGGCTCAACGTCACGCTGGTCGACCTGTTCCACCGCGTGCCGCTGCTGCTCACACCCACCGTCGCCGGGCAGATCCCCGTGGTCGACGGCAACGGCACGATCGACGGCGAGCCCGAGGCCAACTGGGTCCGGTACACGTACCCGTTCAACATGACCCGGTCGCCGGCAGGCACCGTGTGCGCCGGGTTCACCGCCGACGGGATGCCGGTCGGGCTCCAGGTGGTGGGGCCCCAGCACGCCGACGTGGTGGTGCTGCGGTGCCTGACCCTGCTCGAGGACCTGCTGGCGCTCGACCCCGTGGCCCCGTTCGGCACCGCCTGAGGGCGCTCGCCGCGGCCGGCACGAAGGACGCACCGCCGGCCGGCGATCCCGGCCGCACGGCGTGTGCGTCACCGATGCCGGGGTGCACTAGAGTCTTCGTTCCCCGGGCGTATAGCTCAGTTGGCTAGAGCGCACGCTTCACACGCGTGAGGTCACAGGTTCGAGCCCTGTTACGCCCACCACATCCGGCCCCGGACGCGACGGCAGGCCCCCTCGGGGCCTGCCGCTCTTGCTCCTGCGCCGCGGTGCGGCGGTCGCCCCGAGGGCGACGCCGTCAGCTGATCCAGCCGGTGTCGACGTAGATCTCGGTGGTGGCGATGTTCGGGATCAGCTCGTAGCTGTTGACCTGCCCCGCGATCGAGCCGTTGGCCGGCACGAAGTCGAGGATGTCGTAGCTGCCGCCGATGATGGTGCCGCTGCCGTCGCGGTACACGGCGTAGGCGTAGGGGCTGTCGATCTGCTGGGCGAACGTCGACACGACCGTGAAGTTCGTGCTGACGCCGTAGTCGTCGGCCGACGTGGTGATGCCCTCGGCGGACAGCTCGCCCTCGTCGGGCACCTCGGTGGCGAACTCGGAGGGCTCGCTGACCTGCACGTCGATGCGGGCGACGTCGGAGGGGAAGTTCTCGCCGTAGAACTCGTCGCCGAGCCCCATCTTCTGGCCGGGGCGCAGCACGTAGACGGTGTGCGACGCCGACGCGAGGGCGCCGCCGTTGGCGTCGAACGCCGACACGTTGATCGTGACGTCGGTGGCGGTCTCGTCGCCGGTGTTCTCGACGATGAACCCGTAGGACGCCGACTTCTCGTCCTGGTCGAACCCGCCCATGAAGTTGGAGAAGCCCGACTCGACGACCTCGACCGTGGACGAACCCGACGACGGGCCGTCGTCGGTCGTCGGCGGCGACACGGGGCCCGACCCGGGATCGGCCTCGGTGGTGGGGGCGGACTGGGTGGTGGGCGAGGTCGACGGCTCGTCGTCGTCGCCCCCGCCGGTGACCAGCACCACCAGCGCCACGAGGGCGACGGCCGCCACGACGCCGATGGCGATGTAGAGCGGCGTCTTGTTCTGCTGGCCGGTGCCCGGGGGCTGGACGCCGGGAGGGATCGGGCCGTAGGGGCCTGACGGGGGACCCGGCGGACCCGGAGGGCCGACGGGCCCCGGGGGGAAGCCGCCGCCGGGCGCGCCCTGCGGGTACCCACCCGGGGGCGCCATGGGTGGACCGCTCGGCGCAGCCAGGCCGCCGGCCGGCGCGCTCACGGCGGTGGCGTCGCCGGGCATCTCGGGCCGGGGCGGGGGATACCACTTGTCGTCAGAGGCCTGCCACCAGTCGGGGCCCTGAGGTGTGTCGCTCATCGGATGCGTTCCTACTCGGTTCCGCCGGATGTCTCGGTCGCTGCCGGCGGGACGCGGACCCGCCGGGCGAGACGGGAACTGTAGGTGACGCGCGGCGGGGCGCAGTAGCGCGCGCGATCGCGGTGACAGCCCGCGCGGGGCTTGCCACTGCGGGTCAGGCGATGGTCTTGGAGAGCCGGTCCATCGCGTCGTCCTCGCTGATGTCGAGGGCGAACGCGAGCTCGGACACGAGCACCTGGCGCGCCTTGACGAACATCGACTTCTCGCCCGCGGACAGGCCCTTGTCGTTGTCGCGCAGTGCCAGGTTCCGCACCACCTCGGCCACCTGGTAGACGTCGCCCGACTTGAGCTTCTCCTGGTGGTTCTTGAAGCGGCGGGACCAGTTGGTGGGCTCGCGGACGTCCTTCTTGGCCAGGACCTCGAACACGTCCTCGACGTCCTCGACGCTGATCGGGTAGCGCATCCCGATCTCCTCGGCCTTGTCGACCGGGACCTTGAGCACGAGGTCGCCGTGCGTCATGCGGAGGACGAAGAACTCCTTGTCCTCGCCATCGGGTGGCATGGGCCTGGTCTCGGTGGCCTCGATCACGGCCGCTCCGTGGTGGGGGTAGACCACCCGATCCTTGACGCGAAACGACACGCGCAACTCCTCGAACGTCCCTGGGGGGTTCGTACAGGATGCCACTTCGGAGCGTGCCTTCCACAGCCCGTCGCCCTACAGTCGCTGCACACCGGGTGCGAGAACTTCGGAGGTCGCCGTGATCGAGTGGTCGGACGAACAGCAGATGGTGCGGGCCGCGGTGCGCGACTTCATCGACAAGGAGCTCGTGCCGCACCACCGCGAGCTCGAGCACGGTGACCTGCCGCCCTACGACATCCTGCGCAAGCTGTTCTCGACCTTCGGCATGGACGCCATGGCGCGGGACCGGTTCGCGCGCACGATCGCCCGCGACAAGGCCGTCGCCGCCGGCGAGCCCGTCGACGAGACCCCCTCGGCGCCCCGCGACCCGGTCGAGGCGGCCAACGCCACCGCGTTCCAGATGATCCCCATCATCGAGCTGTGCCGCTGGAGCCCCGGCATGGTCACCGCCATGGGCGTCTCGATGGGCCTGACGTCGGCCGCGATCCTGGCCAAGGGCACCATCGCCCAGAAGGAGCGGTGGGCGCTGCCGCTGCTGACCATGGAGAAGATCGGGGCCTGGGCGATCACCGAGCCGGGTTCCGGCTCTGACGCCTTCGGGTCGATGCGGTCCACCGCCCGCCGCGACGGCGACGAGTACGTGCTGAACGGCTCGAAGACGTTCATCACCAACGGGCCCTACGCCGACACGATCGTGTTCATCTGCAAGTTCGACGAGGGCAACCCGCCCGAGGAGCGCAAGATCCTCAGCTTCGTCCTCGACTCGGGCACGCCCGGGCTCGAGCAGTCGAAGCCGCTCAAGAAGATGGGCATGCACAGCTCGCCCACCGGCGAGCTGTTCCTCACCGACGTGCGCGTCGGCCGCGACCGGCTGATCGGCGAGACCGAGGAGCCCGAGGGCGGCGGCCGCGAGGGGGCCAAGGCGACGTTCCTCCAGGAGCGCTCGGGCGTGGCGGCCATGGCGCTCGGGATCATCTCGCAGTGCCTCGACCTCTCGGTCGCCTACGCCCGTGACCGCGTGCAGTTCGGCCGTCCCATCGGCGAGTTCCAGCTCATCCAGGACAAGCTCGCCCGCATGGAGGTCGCCCGCCTCAACGTCGAGAACCTGGTGTTCCGGGTGATCGAGTCCTCCGCCGCGGGGCGCGGCTTCACGCTCGCCGAGGCGTCGGCCATGAAGCTGTACGCCGCCCGCGCCGCCACGGAGGTGGCGCTCGAGGCCGTGCAGATCTACGGCGGCAACGGCTACATGAGCGAGTTCCAGGTCGAGCAGCTCGCCCGCGACGCCAAGGTGCTGCAGATCTACGCCGGCACCGACGAGATCCAGATCACCCACATCGCCAAGGACCTCCTCCGCACGTAACCCCGCGGTCAGCAGGGCGAGGCAATGGGTTCCGTCGCCGGATGCCCGAGGCAATCGGTTCCACATGCGGAACCCGTGCCTCGTCCTCGGCAGGACGGAACCCATCGCCTCGGGTCT
>Ga0111538_10000821_pt1 | contig 43142 bp, 45 predicted proteins | sample SoiMethybrSBSTD1_FD_79669 | JGI IMG/M metagenome (GOLD analysis project Ga0111538, IMG submission 79669) | Bulk soil microbial communities from a Populus tree surrounding site in Tennessee, USA - Soil MetaG P. TD hybrid SBSTD1 (version 2)... | ecosystem: Environmental > Terrestrial > Soil >...
CATTCCGCTCCACGACACCTACTACGTCATCGGTCACTTCCACTATGTGGTCGCGCCGGGCACGATCTTCGCGCTCTTCGCGGGGATCTACTACTGGTTCCCCAAGGCGACCGGCCGGATGATGAACGAGACGCTCGGCAAGATTCACTTCTGGGGCTCGTTCATCTGCATCAACATCGTGTTCATGCCGATGTTCATCCAGGGTCTGGCCGGCATGAACCGCCGGATGTACGACGGTGGCTTGCTGTATGCGCACAACGCGGGGCTTCCACTCAGACTGAACGTGTACATCGGCATGGCGGCATGGACAATGGGTTTGTTCCAGCTGCCCTTCATTTACAATTTCTTCAGCAGTATCAAGTGGGGCAAGAAAGTCGACAAGAACCCCTGGGATGCGACGACACTCGAATGGTCGGCGCCGTCGCCGCCCGGACATGGCAACTTCCTGACTGAGCCCATCGTTTACCGCGGGCCGTACGAGTACAGCGTGCCTGGCGCCCCGAACGACTTCACGCCGCAGTTCGAGCCGGAGAAGTCGGAGAAGGGCCGATGAACATCCCCTACACGGTTGAAACGCGGCCCGATACCGGGCTGGCAAACGGCAAGCTCGGCATCTGGCTGTTCCTGGCCTCGGAAGTGATGCTCTTCGGCGCGCTGTTTTCCTCGTACATCATTCTGCGGACCGGATCCGTCGAGTGGCCGCACGGAGAATTGAGCGTGTGGCTCGGCGCGATCAACACGGTCATCCTCATCAGCTCCTCGGTGACGATGGTGATGGCGTGGGCGTCGCTCAAGCTCAACGATTTCGGCAAACACCGCCTCTACCTGATCCTCACGTTCGTGCTGGCCGGCGTCTTCCTCGTGAACAAGTACTTTGAGTACGCCGATCACCTGACGCGCGGCGAAGGTCCCTGGCACAGCACGTTCCTCGCGATCTATTTCACACTCACCGGCCTACACGGACTCCATATCGTCGGCGGGATGATCGTGATGGGGTACTTCATCGGTCCGGGAGCGAAGATGTGGAAGAAGAACCCGGAGCAGTTTACGAACCGCATCGAGTACACGGGCCTCTACTGGCACTTTGTCGACTTGGTGTGGATCTTCCTGTTCCCGGTGTTGTATTTGCTTTAGCACGTAGTGTCCGGCTTGAGCCGGACTCTGGAGAATCGACATGCACTCAGACGCGGCCGAAATCAAGAAGAGCATCCGGACCTACATGATGGTGGGCGCGGCGCTGCTGGTCTTTACCGTCATTACCGTCGCCGTCAACCAGGTTCACCTCGGCTCGGTGGCGATGAACGTGACCGTGGCACTGATTATCGCCAGCATGAAGGGCTCGATGGTCGCGGCGATCTTCATGCACTTGTCGCACGAGAAGCGCTGGATCTACGGGGCGCTGCTGTTGACGGTCGCCTTTTTCGTGGTGCTCATGGCCGTGCCGCTCCTGACCGTGAGTGACACCATTGGCACGCCGATCCACGCAGCCCCGTCGGCGGCCGCCGAAGGCGCACACGAGGCGCATTGACATGTCGCTGCGTAACTTTCACCTGCTGTTCATCGGTCTGTCGGTCGTGCTGGCGGCGTTCTTTGCGGCATGGGCGGGCGGACAGTACCGGCAGGCCCATGAGCTGCAGTTTGCGGTGACGAGCGTGGTTTGTGTGGCGAGCGCCGCGGCCCTAACGGTCTACGGTGCCCGGTTCCAGCGGAAAACGAAGAACCTGTAGGTATGCGCACAGTCCTCTTTGCTCTTATCGCACTGGCGGTTCCGCGGGCGGCCCTGGCGTGTCCGGTTTGTTTTGGCCAGAATGATTCGCCGATGGCCGTGGCGACCAACATGGGCATCATTACGTTGCTCATTGTGGTTGTCGGCGTCCTCGCGAGCTTCGCAACTTTTTTCATATATCTCGTCCGACGGGCAAAACTCGTCGAGATGACGGAAACGGCTGACCCTGGTGGCTTCGCCGCGTCCGACCCGCAGGAGGGAACCGCTTAATGTTGAACAACCTCTGGCTGCCGGCTCAGGCATCCACGCACGCCGCCTCGGTCGACCACATGATCATTCTCGTGCACTGGCTCATGCTGGTGCTCTTTGTCGGATGGGGCGCGTTCTTTATCTTCGTTCTGTTCCGTTTCCGGAAGGGCGCAAATCCCAAGGCGAGTTACGTCGGCGCCAAGGGCAAGTTCGCGAAGGGCACAGAGCTCGCCGTGGTGGTCGCGGAAATGGTGCTGCTCTTCGGTTACGCGATCCCGGGATGGACCGCGCGGGTCGGGGCGTTTCCGTCGGAGACGGACGCCGTGGTCGTGCACGTCGTTGCCGAACAGTTTGCGTGGAACGTTCACTACCCCGGACCTGACGGAAAGTTCGGCGCTCGCAAGATCAGCCTGATATCTGCCGAGAATGCGCTTGGGCTGGATCGCACCGATCCGGACGCGAAGGACGACATCACGGACATCAATAATCTCAATCTGCCGGTCGATCGCCCGGTCCTCGTGCGGCTGTCGAGCAAGGACGTCATTCATAGCTTCGGTCTGCCGGAGATGCGCGTGAAGCAGGATGCGGTGCCTGGGCTGGATATGCCGGTGTGGTTCATCCCTAATAAGGTTGGCGACTATGAGATCGCCTGCTCGCAGCTCTGCGGGTTGGGCCACTTCAGGATGCGCGGCTTCATCCACATCAAGAGCGCGGCAGATTATCAGAGCTATCTCGACGAAGCGGGGAAGGAACTGCTGCAGCAGTAGACGGCGATCCGCCACACGGCGAATCGTCGGGTCGAGCAAGACACGGCAAGTTGAGGGCGACGGTCAAAAGATCGTCGCCCTTTCTGCTTTTGGTGACCGCATAAGCGTTCCGTCAAGCAGGCGCACCCGACATGCAGGATCGGATTCCCAGTCGGACGGCGTGGCGCGTCGCCGCTCGCCGTGCCGCACACCAGTTGTTCGACTCCCCCCGCGTCTTCGAGGATCCGCTGGCGCTGCGCATTCTCGGCTCGCAAGGCGCGCTGGCTGTCGAGCGGGACGTGATCGAGCGCGAGCACACGCGAGCAGCCCGTGCGCTCCGGGCATTCATGGCCGTTCGGAGCCGGTTTGCCGAGGACCAACTGGCGCTGGCGATTGGACGAGGTGTGGGTCAATTTGTCATTCTCGGTGCCGGGCTCGATACGTTCGCCTACCGCAATCCATTTGCGGATTGCCTGCGGGTATTCGAGGTGGACCATCCGGCCACCCAGGCGTGGAAGCGCGATCTCCTCGAGCAGGCGAACATCGCGATTCCCTCGTCGGTCACGTTCGTGGCCCTGGATTTCGAGCGGGATGCATTTCAGGAGGCACTGAGCGCCGGCGGTTTCACCGCAAGAGAACCGGCGTTCTTCTCATGGCTTGGTGTCACGATGTACCTGACGCGTGAAACGGCGCTGGCGGTGTTGCGGTTCATCGCCAGCCTTCCGGCCGGCAGCGGTGTGGCTTTCGACTACGCGGTTTCGCCGGCGCTCCTCGGGCCCATCGAGCGATGGGCAGTCACTGCGTTTTCGCGAAGGCTGGCCGCGATGGGAGAGCCATGGACGTTGTTTTTCGACCCGTCTGAGTTGCTGACTGATCTGCACGCCCTCGGCTTTTCGCATGTCGCGGACTTGGGCCCGAAGGAGATCAACAGCCGATTCTTCAGCGGCCGCACCGATGGGCTCGAGGTCGGTTCTCTCGGACGGCTCATGGAAGCGCGGCGCTAACGCGACAGCGCGTTCACTGCAGCGAGCACGTCCTCGGCGTGGCCGTCGACTTTGACCTTGTCCCACCGCTTCACGACCTTCCCGTCTCCGCCGATGAGAAATGTCGTGCGCGCGATACCCATGAAAAGGCGTCCATAGAGCGAACGCTTCTGCCAGACGCCGTATTTCTCGGAAACCGCATGATCGGCGTCGGCCAGTAATGGAAAGGTCAGGTCATACTTGTCGGCGAATTTGGCTTTGCTGGCTTCATCGAGGATGCTCACGCCGAGCACCACGGCCTTGCTTGTCTTGAGCCGTGGCAGGTGGCTCTGGAACGCGCACGCTTCCTTCGTGCAGCCAGACGTGTCGTCCTTGGGATAAAAGTAGAGGACGACGGGCCGTCCCGCGTAGTCCGACAACCGGTGCGGCTTACCCTGCTGATCGTTCAGAGTGAACGTCGGCGCTTTCTGACCTGGCTCGATGAGTGGCATCGTGACTCCGAAGAAGAAAAGTGGACGCTCAGTGAATGATAACTCTCCGAACCATTGATGCACACGTAGCGGGAGAGCCGCTTCGGCTGGTGGTCGAAGGCTTTCCAACACCGCGTGGCAGGACGATGCTCGACAAACGCGATTGGGTCGAGCGCCACGCGGATCGACTTCGCCGCGTGCTGATGCTTGAGCCGCGCGGGCACCGTGAGCTGTGCGGCGCCGTCCTGACTGAGCCGGTTCTGCCAGGATCGCACACGGGCATTCTGTTCATGCACAACGAAGGCTTTGCCGCGATGTCCGCGCACGGCATCATCGCCTCGACCATCATCGCGCTAGGGCGCGGGCTGCTGATTCCCGGCGGCGATGGCTCGACGATCGTCTACGACACCGTCGCGGGAACCGTCCGAACCCTCGTGACGCGCGATTCGGGCTCCGCATTCCGATCGGTGAGCGTGCTCAACGTGCCGTCATTCGTGCTTCACGGCGGGTTGCCGGTCAACCTCGGGGCCCGCGTGATTCGCGCGGATCTCGCATTCGGCGGCGCCTTTTACGCCATCGTCGACAGCGAGAGCGCCGGCCTGGCGATCGACGTGGCGCATGTGCCTGAGTTGCGGCGGGTTGGGATGGCGATTGCGCGGGCGATCGAGGCTCAGCATCGTGTTGAGCATCCGCTCGAGCCGCGTCTCGCGGGCATCGAAGGCACGATTTTTACGGGCCCCCCGACGAATGATCGCGCAGATCTTCGGAGCGTGACGGTGTTCGCAAATGCCGCAATCGATCGATCGCCGTGCGGGACTGGCATGTCGGCCGTCATGGCGGTCCTGAGCGCGATGAATCTGCTAAGCGACGGGCGTACGTTTCTCTGCGAGAGTCTGGTGGGGACGGAACTGTCGGGTCGCGTGGAGGGTCGAACCATGGTGGGCGACCATGAAGCGATCCTCCCCGAAATAGCCGGTGCAGCCTGGATCACCGGTGAGCACACGTTCTACCTAGAAGATGACGATATCGTCGGTGAAGGGTTTCTGGGCTGATTCTCGAGCTCTCGAGACCTTCGGCCTGTCGGAGCTCAGTTGTTGTGACTGGTAAGAAACTCTCGGGTGAGCCGTTCGAGCAGGCTCGACAGTGCCTCGCCGTTCAAACAGAACGTTCCGCTTTCCGGTATCCACGATAGCTTGAAGCTTCTGGACATCGCGGACACCCAGATCTGGCGAACGGGAGCATTGGGTGAGACCACGAACTTGGTCTCGACCGGCTCCTCGAACACCAGGTCGAGGACGCCATTCTGCAGCTCGACCTCGAAGCCTTCTGAGTCGGCAAGTGGCAGCAGCGCTTGCCTTGTCGCTTCCAGCGCCTGGTCGCTCTTGACCCGGAATTCCTGTTCGGACAGCGTCGTCATGCTGACCTATTAAACCTTTGCCAGGGGCCGCTCGTCTAATTTGGTGTTACGCGCGGGTCATGCAGACCTGGGCAACTCTGGAGAACGGCAATGCATGAATGGACGTTTTCGGCAACGGCGGAGTGGGTAGTCGGCGTGCTTCTCGCGACGGTCATTGTGGCGGCGCTCTTCGTCTAGCCTTCGGAGCACGTCCCCGCGATCCCGCGAAATTCCCGTAAAAACCGTCGCCCGCTCGTTCTACTTGCCGTCGTCTGCGGCCTGATCTCTCGCGATGTAGTTTCGACGAGCACGTGCGGTCATCCCGGGCTGCTTGAGCTTCACGACCAACTTATGCGACTTGTTGTCGAGAACAGTCGGTGTGAAGCCGAGCGTGTACTGGCTATGGAGCTCCTGGGCCACGCGGGTGAATGCCGGTCCTAGGGCGGTCGTCTTTTCGAGCTCGAAGTAACCTCCCCCGGTTTCTTCCGCGAGCTTCTTGATCCCCCCATCGGGCTTCGTGCGGACGCGCTGCGCTCCGTTGAAGAATTCGCTCTCAAGGCCGATCGAGTACACCATCACTTCTTCTGCGCGAACACGGTCGAGGACGCCGTTGAGTCCGATACCTCCGCCCGAGTCAGCGCCATCGGTGAACACGAGGATCACCCGCCGGCCGTCAGCTCCCTTCAAAGCCACAAGACTCTCGGCAATCGCGTCGAACAGACGGGTCGAGTTGCCGTAATCCAGGTTCTTGATATCCGAGATCATCGCGTCCCGATTGCGCAGAAAGTCCTTGCTGATGGTGATGCGATCGTTGAAGGCCCCGATCTTCGCTTTGTCGCTCGGAAACAACCGAATGAGGAACTGTTCGGCTCCGCTGCGGAGGAGCGCCAGATTGAGCGTCATGCTCAGGCTCGTGTCGAGCATGACGACGACGCTGATTGGCTGGGGGACGTTCTCGAAGACGACCAGCGGCTGCAGTTTGTCGTTGTCGAAAACTTCGAAATCCTCTCGTTGCAGATCGGTGACGAGTCGCTGTTGTGCGTCGGTGACGGTAACGAACACGGGGACGACGGTTTGTGTCGATCGGAACGTCGGCTGCTGTTGGGCAGTCGGCGAAGGCATTGACATGACCGCCGCAAGCGGCAGCGCGAAGAGTGGGGCGCGCATCCAAATTTGCTCGCGGGTCATGTCGACAGCTTAACCCAGACCGATTTCGCCATCCCGCTAATAACCGACTTGACCGGTCGGATATCCAGAAGTAGACTGGGCTTCTCATCTTGAGACTGAATCTCGTTTCAGCCCGATTGTCGGAGCCGACGAGCTAGATAGGGTGGTCGCCGTCATGTTGCCTGCATTCGTCATTACCCTGCGGGAAGGCCTTGAAGCATTTCTCATCGTGGCGATCAGTCTTGCCTACCTGCGCAAGAGCGGCCGACGCGAGCTCGTGCCGGCAGTACAGTGGGGCATTGGGTTGTCCATCTTGCTGAGCATCGGCGCTGCGTATTTGTTTCAGCGCGCAAGAAACCAGGCGCTCTGGGAAGGCCTGCTCGCTTTGGCCGCGGCCGCATCAGTCGCATCGTTGACGGTGCACATGTGGCGAACGGCGAGGCGGATCAAGAAGGACATTGAAGGACATCTCCACACCTCGACGCTGAAGACGGGGACGCAAGCGTTTCTAGGAGTCTTCGCGTTCACGCTGCTGATGATTTCGCGCGAGGGTATGGAAACGGCCATGTTGATGGGGACGCTCCTTTTTCAGGAGGGCATGAAGTCCACGAGCCTCATCGCCGGAGCCGTGTCGGGGACCCTTGCTGCTGCCTTCGTTGCTTGGCTCTGGTCGCGCTACGGACACCGGGTCAATCTTGGCCTCTTCTTCCAAGTGACTGCCGTGTTTCTTCTCGTCTTCGTTCTCCAGCTGGTGGTCTACGGGTTCCACGAGCTCAGCGAAGCCAACGTCCTGCCGTACAGCCGAGTGCTACACGACGCCTCCGAGCCTTACGGGCCTGATGGTCAGTACGGCAAGTACCTGACCTATCTCCTTGTCATGATGCCCCTTGGATGGCTGACGATCAGCACGCTGACATCACGCCACTCGATCGCGGAACAGCACGCCAGCGCCCCATCGCCCAAGCACGTCCGCACGTAGGCGACGGAGCACGCCATCCCCTTGTAAGATTCCGGGCAGATGGGGTCCGGTAGGCGACGGTACATCGACTGGATGCGCGGCCTGGCCGTCCTCGTGATGATTGAGGCGCACACGCTCGACGCGTGGACGCGTCCTGCCGATCGGTCGACTCTCGCGTATCGCAATCTGATTATCCTGGGCGGCTTTGCCGCACCACTGTTTCTCTGGCTGGCCGGTCTGGCTTCAGTTCTCGCGGCCGAAAGGGCGGCTAGTCGGACGGGAGATCGCCGATCTGCAGCGCTGACCATCTGCCGGCGAGGCCTCGAGATCTTCGTTCTTGGCTTTCTTTTTCGCGTGCAGGCGTTCATTGTCAGCCCCGGCAACTCCCTGCTCTCCCTGTTCAGAGTGGACATTCTGAATGTGATGGGTCCGTCGATTGTGGCCACCGGCATCGTCTGGGCCTGCTTCAGACGCCGGTCGACGCTCGCGATTGCTTATGCGGTGCTGGCCACGGCGATCGCGATGCTGACGCCTCCGATTCGATCCGCTGAATGGGTCAGCGTGCTTCCGGTGTGGCTCCAGTGGCACCTGCGGCCGGCGGGCGACCACACGGTCTTCACGGCCTTCCCGTGGGCTGGCTTCGTGTTGGGCGGCGGCGCCCTGGGCGTTCTTCTCGCAGGCATCGACGACTTTCGTGCGGAGCATCGCCTGCATGCGGCAATTGCGGCGGTGGGCACTGGTCTGATAGCTCTGGGCTTCTACACCGCCTCGCTGCCGTCGCTGTACCGTGAATCGTCGTTCTGGACGAGTTCCCCAACGTACTTCGCGATTCGGATCGGCGCCATGATGGCTGCCTTGGCGCTGACCTACGGGGTCGCAGCGCTTGTCGCTCGATGGAATGTGGCTCTCGGTCCGCTCGAACGGATGGGTCGAAGCTCGCTTTTCATCTATTGGATTCACGTCGAACTGGTCTATGGCTACGCGACCTGGCCTTTGCGTCGGCGTTTGCCCCTCTTCGTAGCGATCGTGGCCTACGCTCTTTTCTGCCTGCTGATGTACGGCGCCGTGCTCCTTCGCGACCGGGTCGTTCTCTCATGGCGCACGAAACACGGCCTCCCGGAAAACCCAGGGACCGTCACAGGATTGACAAGCTCATGATTGGGCGTTCGCCCACATTTTGCCATTGCATGATAAGTGACCTAATATCAGGCGTTTGGTGGTCGGCTCGATTGCAACCATCAGGGGCAAAACGAGGAAAACGGTGAAAAAACCGTTGAGATGGCCGCTTTAGGGTCAGTAGAATCGACTGTTTTTGACCCTCACCCACGCCAACTCCTAAGGCCAGCGGGACCGGAATCTATGATCAACGTTGCCGCGATTCGGATGCAGCAGTTCGGTGTCCAGTTTTATCAAGCGTCATTGACTGCCAGCGATATCGACAAGCTGGTGCGATTCGAGGTCCTCAACTACGGCGACAACGCGCAGCCTCCAGTTCGCGGCAAGTCTCGCGAAGGAGCGGCGGCACCATCCAAAGTGAATTGGGATTTGCTCGAGCGGCGAATTGCCTCGAGTGAAAAGGCCTATCAGCGTCAGATCATTCGCCGCAAGATCGACGAACTGGTGCAGTACTACGAGCAATGCCGTCAGGCGCGCGATCTCCCCTCGATTCCCGGCGCGGTCATCATCAGCTGCGACGAGAAACTTTCCTTTCAAGCGTCGGGTGATGATGGGAGGGTGGGCATCCTGAAGGTTCCCGAGCGGGAAGGCATTCTGCGGGCGATCGATGGCCAGCACCGGCTCCTTGCGCTCCATGCAGACATCGATCGCTTTCAGGGCGAGGACTTCAGCGTACCGGCGATCATCTTCGACCGGCTGCCCGAAGACCATGTCGTTCAGATGTTTGTCACGATCAATGCGAAACACACGAGGCTGAATGCCTCGCACCTTGTGAGCCTCTCGGGTCGACAGCTCTACCGGGATGAGGCCCTCGCGACGGCGCATGACGTGGTGCGAGCGTTGAATGACCGGGAAGATTCGCCCCTGTACGACGAGATCAAACTGCTCGGTGTCGGCCGCGGCCGCGTGGCTCAGGCACCGCTCGCACAGGAGCTCAAGAAGCTGTTTGCCGGCGCCGACGTCTTCGGCGGACCGCGCAAGGGTGATTACCACGAAGAAGCCAGGAAATTCTTCGTCAACTATTTCAAGCAGATCGCCCTGGTCTTCAATGCCGCCTGGAACGGCAGGAAATACAGTGTCAGATCGGCATCGGCGCTTCGTGCGTTCATCCGGGTCGCGCCTGACGTCGTGCGTCGGCTGGATCAGGAACACGCCGACCGAGCCGATTTCCGCGCAATCGGGCGGGTGATCGCGCCGTGGGGCCGACGCATCGGCGACCTCCGCTTCGAAACGGAAGGTGCGTGGAAGAGGGGCGGGACCACGGTGGACTCATTGTCGAAGGAACTGAGACTCGCCCTGCAGTATCCCGAAGGAGCGGCAGTGTAGAGTTGACTCTGCTCATCACTGGAGGAGCCGGGTTCATCGGCTCCAACTTCGTACACTACGTCCTGGCCCACACGTCTCATCAGCTCGTGGTCGTCGACAAGCTGACCTACGCAGGCAGCCTGCTCAACCTCGAGGACGCGATTCCCAACCCGCGCGTGACCTTCATCCGGGCCGACATCGCGGATCGGGACGCCATGGCCCGGCTCTTCACGGAGCACAGGCCTGATGCGGTGGTCAACCTGGCGGCAGAGACGCACGTCGATCGGTCAATTGACGGTCCACGTCCGTTCGTCGACACCAATGTCGTCGGAACCTTCGTTCTCCTCGATGTCGCACGTCAGTTCGCCGGTGAGGCGCAGACATCCTCGACCGGTGACCGGGACTCGTTCCGCTTCCTCCACGTCTCGACCGACGAAGTGTACGGCGCCCTCGGACCGACCGGCCTCTTCAGCGAGGAGACGCCGTATGCCCCGAATTCGCCCTATGCCGCGAGCAAGGCGTCGGCGGATCATTTCGTCCGGGCCTACGCCCACACCTACGGCCTACCAGTCTTGATTACCAACTGCTCGAACAACTACGGGCCCTACCAGTTTCCCGAGAAACTGATTCCATTGATGATTCTGAATGCCGTGGATGGCCGTCCGCTGCCCATCTACGGTGACGGCGGCAACGTGCGCGATTGGCTGCACGTGGAGGATCACTGCGCGGGGCTGCTCCTCGTGCTGGAAAAAGGCCGTGCGGGTGAAAAGTACAATGTCGGCGGTGGAGCCGAGCGCACCAACCTCCAGATCGTGGACGGGATTTGCGATCTGCTCGATGAACTACGGCCAATCGAGTCGAATGCGGCGATCAAGCAGAAGCCGGCCACCGCGAGCTATCGCGCGTTGAAGACTCTCGTTCCTGATCGACCCGGACACGATCGCCGCTACGCGATCGACGCGAGCAAGATTGGCCGCGAGCTTGGATGGCGGCCGCGCCATTCCTTTGATCAAGGGCTCCGGCAGACGGTGCAGTGGTACCTGGAGCGTCGTGACTGGTGTGAACGCGTCCAGGCCGGACGATATGACAGAGAGCGATTGGGGCTGGGCGGTTGAAGGGCATCCTCCTCGCCGGCGGTTCGGGATCCAGGCTGCAGCCGCTGACTCGTGCGATCAGCAAGCAGCTGGTTCCGATCTACAGCAAGCCGATGGTGTACTACCCGCTTTCAACTCTCATGCTGAGTGGCATTCGCGAGATCCTGGTAATTACGACTCCCCATGAACAGGAAGCGTTCAGACGGCTGTTTGGAGACGGCTCGTCGATCGGACTCCAGATCAGCTACGCCGCTCAGCCAAAACCCGAGGGCCTCGCGCAGGCGTTCATCATTGGCCGGGGCTTCGTCGGCCGAGATCGAGTGGCCCTCGCTCTTGGCGACAACATTTTCTACGGCGCGCACTTCTCCGACTATCTCCGCAATGCTGAAGCGCGCGAACGTGGCGCGACCGTTTTCGCTTACCAGGTCCGCGACCCTGATCGATACGGCGTCGTGGAGTTCGACGCGCTAGGAAAAGCCGTCAGTCTTGAAGAGAAGCCCGCGAGGCCGAGGTCGTCGTACGCTGTGACCGGCCTGTATTTTTACGACAATCAGGTGTTGGACATTGCCGCGAGCCTCCGGCCCTCGGCACGCGGGGAGCTCGAGATCACGGATGTGAACCGCGCATACCTCGAGCGCGGGCAGCTGCAGGTCGAAAAACTGCCGCGCGGCATCGCCTGGCTCGACACCGGGACTCACGAGGCTCTCCTGCAGGCCTCCAACTACATCCAGGCGATTGAGGAGCGCCAGGGACTCATGGTCGCCTGCCTCGAGGAGATCGCCTATCGGATGGGTTACATCAGCGCCGATGATCTCGCTGCGCTTTCCCGTGCGATGGGAACGAGCGCGTACGGCCAGTATCTGGCTCGTCTGATCGAGCAGGAGCAATAGTGCGGGTCATTCCGGCCGATCTGCCGGACGTGCTGATTGTCGAACCTGACGTCCACTACGATGGCCGCGGCTTCTTTCTCGAGACCTATCAAGCCGACAAATACCGCGCTGCCGGCATCGGGGCTGCATTCGTCCAGGACAACCATTCCAGATCGGTTCGCAAGACGGTTCGGGGACTTCACCTTCAAGTCGGCCGCCCGCAAGCCAAGCTCGTTCGCGTGGTCGAGGGTGAAATCTGGGACGTGGCGGTGGACGTTCGTCTCGAGTCGCCGACGTTTGGACGCTGGGTGGGCCTTCATCTCTCAGCCGAGAACTTCAGGCAATGCTATGTGCCGGTCGGCTTCGCTCACGGATTCGCCGTACTGAGCGATACGGCCCAGGTCGAATACAAATGCACGGACTTCTACTTCCCCAGCGGCGAAATCGGTATTGCGTGGAACGATCCAGCGCTCGCGATCGCGTGGCCCGTCGATCACCCTCTGGTTTCCGATCGTGATCGCCTTCATCCGCTCCTCTCGGAGGTTGTAGGTCGCCTCCCGCGATTCGATCAGGCGTAATCCGACCATCGGCTTCCGTCACACAACGACGAATCTGTAAGCGCGATGACAAAGGCGTATTTCAGAACCGCGGCTCTTCAGGAAGAAGTGGCCGTCTTTTCGCGCAATAACGACGGGCACGTCCCTTGCGATTGGGTGGAGCAATCGCCGGTCTGATTACGGCAGGGCGCCGTGAAATGCTGGGGGAGCCAGGCCGGTGAGAGGGCACCGCTTTTCGCGGTGCCCTTTTTTTGTACCGACCCCTTATTGTCCGGACTCGCCGCGTGAAGCTCCCAAGTCCCTCCTGATCGCTCAGCTCAGCCCTTTTGGGCTTAAGCTTTGGCCAGAGCTGACGTGCATATTGATCTGAACGCAGACTTGGGCGAGTCGTTCGGCGCGTATTCGATCGGAGACGATGCCGGTCTGCTCAAGTCGGTGACATCGGCGAGCGTTGCTGCCGGCTTTCACGGGGGCGATCCCACGGTGCTCCGCGCGACGATTCGCCTGGCCAAGTCATACGGCGTGGGGGTGGGCGCACATCCAGGTTTTCCGGATCTGCTGGGGTTCGGGCGTCGTGAACTCCACGTGACGCCGTCAGAAGCCGAGGACCTGGTGCTCTATCAGGTGGCGGCGGTTGCGGGTGTGGCTGCTGCCGAAGGGGTCCGGCTCCAGCACGTCAAGCCCCACGGTGCCCTGTACAACATGGCCGTTCGGGACAGAACGCTTGCGGTCGCTATCGTTCGCGCCGTGGCCGCGATTGATTCATCCCTGGTGATATTCGGCCCACCAGGATCGGAGCTTCTCCGAGCGGCTCGCGAGTCGGGGATTGAGGTCGCCGCCGAGGGCTTCGCCGATCGCGCTTATCGGGCTGACGGGTCCCTCGCTCCGAGGTCTCAGGCCGGAGCGGTGATTCACGAACCGCAGGCTGTCGTCGATCGCGCCATCCGGATCGTGACCAAACAGCAGGTTGTCGCAGTGGATGGGACCCCCGTTCCACTCGAGGCCGACACGCTTTGCATCCATGGCGATACACCGGACGCCGCCTTCCTGGCGGCTGGGCTGCGGGCCGGCCTCGAAGCGGGAGGCGTGACCGTGCGAGCCGTTCGCTCCCGCTGACTCCACAAATCGACTCAGCGCCTCCAGCGTGCGGGTCATGGACTCGCGCGCGATGCTATTGACGATCGGGGCGGCGATGGGGCGGACCAGCAGTGGAATGTCGCGGCTGAGCGACAGGGATTGGAGCTCGACCAGCACGTGGTTGCCCGTCTGAATGTAGCGCCAGTACGAGTTCAGCCGCCACAGGAAGCCGCGGTCTCTTCCGTCGCTTTCCGCAATCTTCGTCGCCACGCTTTCGCTCGTTGCCCAATCAGCAGAGATACGACGAAAACTGACCTCGTGCTCGGTGTCGTACAGCACCGTCACGATGGCGGTGCGACGAAGCCTCAGATAGACGCGGAGCATGGTGTCCGAGCGAGCCAGCACGCGCGATTCGAGAACGTCTTCCTGTGGCGGCGGTGTCCCCGGGTTCGTCAGGGCGGTCAGCAGTTGATCAACTGTTGCATTGTGCACGACCGTCGATCCCCGCCAGACATGGATGATGCCTCCCGGCACGCGGATGGCCTCTCCCTGCGTTCCCCTCTCCGTGGACGGACTCGGCCGGTCCTGTCGAAGGCGCACTTGGGCGTCTGCGGTCTGCTTGCGCCAAGCTTCGAGCGTTTGGGCGTTCAATTCGGCAGCACTCAGCGGCGAGGCGCAGACCAGCATGAGGGTGACGCACGCAAGTGGAGCGCGAAGAAACACCCAACGATCCGCCATCAGGAAAGTTGCGATACTGGTGAAGGCCACGGCCGCGATGTTGGCGGCTACTGGCACGACGTGCAGGTACTCGACCAGGGAAGTCGTGACAACGAGATTCCCAGTCATGGAGACGCTCCCGGTTCCAATGTGGAACCTCGCCAGTCGCTGCAGAGTCCCACCTTCAAACGATCGATCTCGCCACGTCCAGCGCTCGTGCCACCAGAAGTTGTGAAGAATCGCAAGCTCCACAGCAACGGCGGTCGCAAGCGCGTACGGCCAGTGCCACTTCGTCGTGAGAACAGCAAGGAGCCCAGTCTGAATCACGAATCCGATGGCGCCCACCGTGACGAACGATCGAATGCGGTCTCTCATGCCGCCCTCGATTCGCGCGGGCGCAACGGAATGGGTTCGGCGGTATAGAGCGCACGTGTGTTGCCGATCGTCGAGACAACGAACACGGTCAGGAGGCCAATCGAGCCGATCAAGCCGCCGACATCAAACAACCGAACGTCGCCAAGGGCCGGGACTGCAACGTGCGGCGAGTACATGATCTTCAGCGCGCCGGCCGCGAGGAGAATTCTCAATTCGGTCGGGCCAAGTCCAAGAACGGACATGCGGAAGACCCCGAGGGCATGCGTGGCGAGGTAAGTTTCTGCGCACACGAGAAGATAGGTTGTGAGCACGACCATCGCGATGATGGGACTCATCGCGCCGGAGGCGGCTAGGCCGCCGAACAGGAATGCCGTCCCCGTGACATCGATGACATGGTCGACATAGAAACCGTAGCGTGGCCGCTCCTGACCTCGAACCCGGGCTAGCGTTCCGTCCAGGCTGTCGCCCAACCAGTTCGCGATGAGGCTCAGCACAACCGCGGGGGCCGCCAGGGGCGTGAACGGGAAGGCCGCGAATGAGACCCCCACGGCAAACATCCCAGCCAGGCCCACTGCTGACAGGTGATCCGAGTTGACGCGAGCAGGCAGCCGAAGCGCCAGCCAGATCAGTACGCGCTTTTCAAGCGACGTCAGTACGCTGCGATGGTCTCGTCGATGAAGAGGAGATACGCCAGACATGAATGAACGCCTCCATCCGGTAATGCGCGAAGCACCCGAAAACAGGCTCAGCTGGCGTTCGGAGAGGTTTCGCCGAAGGCCGCCGCGGTCGTAGACGGCTCGACGATGAGTCTGGCGAGGGCCAGGCCCACGCTCAAGGCAAGGGTCAGGACTGCCGGAAGGGGAGCGCTCAGGCCCAGCATCACGCCGTCCAGACCCAGCGCAGCCGCTATCAGGAGGTCGACGGCCAACGTAATGGGCGCGGTCCGACGCCGTTCCGGCGTCAGGCCGGGGCGATTCACCCGCTCCGTGAACAGCAGGTGACCACGGAATACCGCCGCGACTGTTGCCGCGATTCCCACTGTCAAAAAGAGGGCGGTCGCGGAACCTCCGCGCAACTCCTTGATCTGCCAGGCCGCGATGGATGCGACCAGGTACAAGCCCATGACGATGAGCTGATGAGCACGCCACCATGTGGCCACCCTCGCTCGCGGCGCCTCGTGCGTGTCGAGTGAAAGCGCGCGCACGATCTCGCCTGCGGAGGCGAAGCGCTCGCTGGCGGACTTTCGCAGACACCGGTCGATGACCTCGGCGAGTGTCTGCGGCAGGTCAGAGCGAACCGCGGTGATCGGCTGGGCGTCGCTCTCGAGCACACGCGCGGCGATGCCGAGTGGGGTCGAGGCGTTGAACGGGTGAGTGCCGCAGATGTATTCGTACATGAGCACGCCGAATCCGAAGACGTCGGCACGCGCATCGGGTGGCCGACCGTTCAACTGCTCCGGTGCCATGTAACCGGGCGTCCCCCCGATCGCGCCGAGGCGAGTGTCGTGCAGGCCTTGAAGTGCTTGCGACGCCGGCTCGAGCCGGGCCAGTCCGAAATCCAGAATCTTGAGCCGACCGTCGTAGGCGCGCATGATGTTGTCAGGCTTGAGGTCGCCATGCGCGATGCCGGCCGCGTGAGCGGCGGCGAGTGCGGCTGCGATGTCGCGGGCGGTGTTCACGGCATTCAGCAGAGAGGGGTGCCCGCCGTCGGCCATTTCCTGCCGAAGTGTCCGGCCTTCGATGAACTCCGATGCGATAAACAGATCGCCATCGAGATCCTCGAGCGCATAGACCGTACAGATGCCCGGGTGGGTCAGCGCAGCTGCCGCTCGCGCTTCGCGTCGGAGGCGATCCCGTTGTGCCGAATCTGCAAGCTGCGATCGGACGGCTTTCAGGGCGACCATCCGCCCCAGGCGCGCGTCGCTGGCGACGTACACACGGCCCATCCCTCCGCGCCCGGCCTCCCGGATGATGGTGTACGGACCGACGACTTGCCCCGGTTCGAGCGAGGGGTCGTCATACGGCGCAGGTTCCACCGTCGCCGGCTCGCTGAGGAACACGCCAGCTTTCTTGTGGTGTTCGAGCAGGGAGAGGACCTCCGTCCGAAGCGGAATATTGTCACCTGCCTCACGATCCAGCCACGCCAGCGCGTCCGGTTCGCTCTGATCGAGCAACCGCTCGAACAGGTCCCGGACGCGCACCCACTCGGTTGCAGTCATGATTGAGAAGGGGCAGGGTCTCGGCTCAGCTCGCGGAACAGCCATGCCCGCGCCAGCGCCCAGCGTCGTTTCAGCGTCGCGGGCGACATTGTCAGCGCATCCGCGGCCTCTTCCACGCTCAGCCCGATGAAGTACCGAAGCTCGATGATTCGCGCCTGTTCGGGATCAAGCTGCTCGAGACGGGACAGCGCTTCGTCGAGTGCAGGGAGCATGGCATCGTCGTGACCCGCGCCCACGAGCGACTCGGTCAACGTCACGCGGTCCATCCCGGCCCAGCGCTTTTGCGCGCCTCGAGCACGCGCGCGATCAACGAGAATCTGTCGCATTGATCGCGCGGCAATTCCGAGAAAGTGATTCCGATCGGTCCATGCCGGCTCGGTCTTGGCGAGGCGCATGTAGACCTCGTGCACGAGCGCGGTCGGCTGAAGCGTCTGACCAGGCCGCTCCCGCCGCATGTACGCAGCGGCGAGCCGACGCAGTTCGCCGTAAACGACAGTCTCGAAGACAGCGTCATTGGGCGCCATGGGATGGCGTCAAGTCTATCCGCCTTCTTTGAGCACCCGTCGGAGCACCTTGCCGACCAGACTTTTGGGTAGATCCGTCCGGAACTCGACGGTCGACGGAACCTTGTACGGCGCGAGATGCTCCCGACAGAAGGCACGAATCTCCGATTCGTTCGCCTGCTGGCCTGACCGGAGGACAACCCACGCCTTGACCGCCTCACCTTTGACCGGATCGGGGAGACCCGCGACCCCGCACTCTGCAATCGCCGGATGCAGCGAGAGCGTCTCCTCAACCTCTCGAGGCCAGACCTGGTAGCCGCTCGTCTTGATCAGGTCTTTGATGCGATCGACGATGAAGAGGTAGCCATCCGCGTCGAGATAGCCGAGATCACCGGTGTGCAGCCAGCGTCGTGTGCCGTTGCCATCGGGATGATCGCGAAGCACGGCCGCGGTTTCCTCAGGATTGTTCCAGAACCCGGTCATGAGCTCGGGCGCGGAGATGCAGACTTCGCCGACGGTGCCTGAAGCCAGCTCCTGAGTGCCTTCGTCGGGATCAGTAATCCTGACGAGGACGTCTGGGAGCGGCATGCCGACCGAACCAATCTTGTTCGCCCCCTTCACCGGATTGACGCAGGCGGCCATCATCGCTTCAGTCAGCGAATACCCTTCGACGATCCGGCCGCCGGTCAGCGCTTCAAAGCGCTGCTTGGTTTCCGCCATCAGTGGAGCGGCGCCGGAGAAACAGAGCTTGATCGACTTGAAATCGACTTTGCCGGACTGCACGTCGGGGTGTCCAAGCAGGGCGACGTACAGCGTGGGCACGCCGTTGAAGAATGCCGGTTTGACCTTGCTGATCGTCGCCAGCAGATCGGGGAGATCGCGAGGGTTTGGCACGAGGGCGAGAGGGCAGCCGGCAACCAAGCCGAGCGCCTGCACGCCAACGTTCGCGTACACATGGAACATCGGCAAGGGCAGCAGGATCACGTCGCCCTGGCGGAGAACCGGCTCGAGCCAAGCGTGCAGTTGGAGTCCCGCCTTCAGGTAGCCGCCGTGGGTTCCGACGACACCCTTCGGTGTCCCGGTTGTACCGCCGCTCATCAGAAGCACTGCCGGGTCGTCGGCGGCATTCGGGGAGCGCGGCACCGATCGGCCGTCGTGCGTCCGCAGCAGCTGGGCGAAATCGTGGTCTCCCGGCGCCAGGCTGATGCGATCGCCGTCGCGCGTCTCGCGGACGATGGTGAACAGCAGTCGAAGGAGAGGAGGAAAATACTCTTTGATGTTGGTCGAGATCACGCGGCGCAGCGGTGTTCGCGGTTGAACGCGTTTGACGCGCCCGTAGAATCGCGACAGTGTGAGGATGGTTTCGATGCCATGTTCGCGGAGAGGTCGCTCGAGCTCAGGCTCGGCATAGATTGGGTTCAACGGCGCCACGATGGCGCCGATCTTCCAGGCGGCGAGCTCCGCAATGAAGAATTGTGGACAGTTGGCGAGGAGCAGCGCCACGCGGTCACCTCGCACCACCCCGAGCGAGAGCAGCGCCGAGGCAAAAGCGTCGCTGAGGCGGTCTAGCGCGGCATAGCTGACGATGGCGCCTTTGAAAAGCAGTGCCGGCCGGCTTGGCCGATCGCGAGCCGACTCGGACACGTAGTCGAGCAGTGTGCGAGTCGGATAGGGCGCCAGCGTCGACGGAACGCCCTCATCGTAGTGGGCGAGCCAGGGCGCCGTCGAAGACATCAGGCTCCGGATGAGATCAGCATCGCGAGAAGCGCCTTCTGACAGTGCAGCCGGTTTTCCGCCTGATCGAACACGATCGACGAGCGAGACTCGATCACGGCGGCCGTGACCTCTTCACCGCGATGCGCCGGCAGGCAGTGCATGAACAAGGCGTCAGGCTTCGCGTTCGACATGAGTGCCTCATTGACCTGGTATCCGGCGAAGATGTCTCGCCGGGCCGCCGCCTCTGACTCGCGTCCCATCGACGTCCACGTGTCGGTGTAAACCGCGTCGGCTCCGGCAACCGCGTCGGCCGGATCGGTGAACAGACGCAGACGCGCACGGTACCGCGCCACGCCGGCGGCTTCCTGCACCACGGCGTGGGGAAGCTGATAGCCCTCCGGGCTGGCCATGTGCAGGTGCATGCCCTGCATGGCAGCGGCGTGCGCGAGAGACGCGGCAACGTTGTTGCCGTCGCCGACATAGGCGATCGTCCGGCCCCGAAGTACTCCCCAGTGCTCGCGCAGCGTCAGGCAGTCTGCGAGCGCCTGGCAGGGATGCTCTTCGTCGGTTAGCGCATTGATGACGTGCAGGCGTTTCGCCGCGCCCGCGAACTCCTCGAGCAGGCTCTGCGAGAACGTTCGGATCACCACCGCGCTGACCCAGCGTTCCAGATTGCGGGCGACATCAGCGACCGGCTCGCGATCGCCGAGTCCTGCTTCTGGCTTCAGCTCGAGGATGTGCCCGCCCAGTTCTCGCACCGCAATGTCGAATGTCGAGCGCGTCCGCAGCGACGACTTTTCGAACAGCATCGCGACGTGTTGGCCGTTGAGAAGCTTGGCCGTTGGCGCGTCGACGCCGAGTACGCGATCGGCTTTGGCCTGCGCGGCCAGCTCCAGACAGCGCTCGAGGTCCTCCGGTTCGAAGTCGAGGACCGAGAGAAAGTCCTTGGGCGTGGCGGAACGCGCGGCAGATTGCCGGCTTCTGGCAAGCATGGTCATGTTCTGTACTCGGCGTTGATCTTGACGTACTCAGCACTGAGATCGCAGGTCCAGACGGTCGATGTGGCCGTCCCGGCGCCAAGGTCCACAGACACATCAATGTCCGTCCCCTGGAGGTACGCGGCCACGGCCGGCGTGTTTTCGTCATGCGGCCGCCCGCCGGCGAACAACGCAATCGAACCGATCGACACCGCGGCTCGCGACAGCTCAAACTCGACGCCGGCGCGCCCGGCCACCGCGATCAACCGGCCCCAATTTGGGTCGCCGCCATGGATGGCGGTCTTGACGAGCAGCGAATTGGCAATCGCTTTCGCCGCCCGGCGAGCCTCAACCGCGGACGCTGACCCCGTCACCGTAACCGTGATCAACTTGGTCGCTCCCTCGCCACCGCGGACGATGCCGAGCGCCAGTTTCAGACAGACGGCCCGCAGCGCCTCCAGAAAGGCATCGTAGCTGGAAGAGTCGACGGTGACGCCGCTCGCCCCGTTGGCCAACAGCATCACGCAGTCGTTGGTGGAGCATTCCCCATCTACCGTGATCGCGTTGAAGGTGTCGTTGACGGCCGCTCGCAATGCTCGCTGCAGCAGCGGTTGCGGTACCAGTGCGTCAGTGGTGATGAAACCGAGCATCGTGGCCATCATCGGCTCGATCATCCCGGAACCCTTCGCCATGCCGCCAATGGTCGCGTCAGCCGTCCCGCCAGTGTTGAATCGCACTGCCGCTTCCTTCGGAAACGGATCGGTCGTCATGATCGCCTGTGCGGCTTGAGACCCCTGGTCCGCACCAAGAGCGCCCATGGCCTGGGGCAGTGCCCGTTCGATCTTCGACAGCTCCAGCTCGACGCCGATGACACCCGTCGAAGCGACCAGTACCTGTTCAGCCGGGCACCCGAGGGCCCGAGCGGTCTCTGCCGCCATCCCTTTCGCCACGGCCAAACCCGCCTCACCGGTACAGGCATTGGCGCAGCCGCTGTTGACGACGACCGCCCGCGCGACGCCGCCGGATCGAGCGAGATGGTCGATGGACACGAGCACCGGCGCAGCCTGCGCCCGATTGGTCGTGAAAACAGCCGCCGCTGTCGCCGGGCCATCCGACACTAGAAGCGCCAGATCGAGCCCTTTCACCTTGATACCGGCGCTCACGCCGGCGGCGCGAAAGCCCTGTGGCCTCGTGACGCCGCCCGAGATGGTTTCCAGCCTGGTCGCGGTCGGCATGGTCACGCGTGTGGAGCGAATGCGACGTCCACGGGCACGAAAGGAGCTTCGCCCGGCCGATCGCGGGATTCGTCGAGCGCCGCCACCATGGCGTACTGGCCGCAGCGTTGGAACAGAGGACAGTTCACACAGTCCGTAAGAATCTTCTCACTGAGCCAAAGGTGCGGCACGATCGAGAACCCCAGCTGAATGAAATACGTCGGGCGATGGGTGAACGCGCACAGGCGCTCGAACCCCTCGCGACGTGCGCGCTGTCGCAGCTCGTCGACGAGCATGGTGCCCACTCCGGCACCCCGGGCACCTGAATCGACCGCCAGCGAACGGACCTCGGCCACGCCAGGGCTGAGTGGCGCGAGCTCTGCGCATCCGATCACCCGTCGTCCCCTCACGGCAATGACGAACCGCTCGGCGTGGAGGGCGAGCTCGCTGAGCGTGCGGGGCAGCAAATGGCCTTCTTCAAGGTTGGCCGTAATCAAGGCATGCAGCTTCGGCGCGTATGAGGCGTCGGCGCTGCGCAAGGTGACTCGCGCTGGTTTGCTCAATTTGTCTGACCCCCGTTCTCGGACAGGGCGGCGAGCGCCGCATCCAGTCTGTCCAACGCTTCGCCGGCGTCGCCTTCACTGATCACGAGCGGCGGAAGCAGCCGGATCACTCTTTCAGCGGTCCGGTTGACGATGACGCCGCGCTCGAGGGCGGCCGCGACGACTGGCGCCGCATCAACGGCAAGTTCGAGCCCCCAGATCAAGCCGCAGCCACGCACATCCTTCACTATCGGTCGTTTGGACGCGATGCTCTTCAGCCGCTCGTCGAAATAGCGACCAACCTGACCCACGCGGGCCAGCAAACCACCCTCCGTCAGTTCGTCCAGGACGCAGATCGCTGCCCGGCAGGCCAGCAGGTTTCCGCCGTACGTGCTGCCATGGTCGCCATAGAAGATCTTGGCGGCTACCTCCTCGCTGACAAGCGCCGCGCCGATCGGGACGCCGCCACCGAGCGCTTTGCCGACCGAGACGAGGTGCGGCTTCAGCCCAAGCGTGGCGAAGTAGAACGGAACGCCTGTTCGCCCCAGACCACTCTGTACTTCGTCGGCGATCAGAAGGGCCCCACTCTTGTCGCAGGCCTCCCGAATGGCGGCGGCGAACGCCGGTGTGAGGGGGCGGACGCCGCCTTCGCCCTGGATCGGCTCGACGATAATCGCTGCCGTGTTCCGCGACACCGCCTGCAGCAGGGCCGCGCCATCGTTGGCCGCAACGAATCGCACCCCGGGCACGAGGGGGGCAAATGGTCCCCGATAGTGCTCGTCGGAAGTCACCGAGAGGGCGCCCATCGTCCGTCCGTGAAACGATCCGGTTAGCGCGATGATCTCGGCGCGCGGTTCCTCGAGCGTGTACCAATAGCGCCGAGCGAACTTCAAACAGGCCTCGACCGCCTCGGTGCCGCTATTGCAGAAGAATGCACGCGGCAAACCCGAAAGCTTCGCGAGTCGCTCAGCCAGCTGCCCCTGCAGCGGATGGAAGAACAGATTCGAGGTGTGCAGCAGTGTTTTCGCCTGGTCCGCAATGGCCCGCGCCAGTCCAGGATGGCCGTGACCCAAGGATGCGACTCCGATCCCAGATAGGAGATCCAGGTATTCGCGCCCTTCGGCGTCGAACAAGCGGACGCCTTCCCCCCGGACAAACGTGACCGGCTGTCGGCGATAGGTCTGCAGCACATGCCGCGATTCCAACGTCTGTATGGTTTCCGCAGTTGTCGTCATCGTCATCTGTTCGACCCCAGCCATCCCGAAAAAATGTTCCACCATAGGTTTACGACGTCCGCCCAACCGGAGCCTGTGCGATGCGCGTGGCTGTGGCGGGCGGAGTTCCGAGCGACGCGCCCTCGAGTGCTGTCCGATCGCGACCGTCGACAATGACGACCTCGGCGACACCTCGAGCCAGTGCATGGGCGCAGGCATTCAGCTTGGCGACCATCCCGGCGCTGGCCGTCCCGTCTTTGATCAAGCGCTCGATGGCTTCGAGTCCAATAAGGGGCGTGGTCGCTCCTTGGCCGTCCAGAACACCAGGCGTCGTGCCAGCGACGACGAGTCTGCGCGCGCCGAGCCCACCCGCCAGATGAGCGGCAAATGTATCGGCATTCACGTTGAGGAGCCGGCCATCGACGCCGAGGCCGATGCAGGCGATCACCGGCACGAACTGGTTTTCGGTCAACGTGCGCAGCAACCGCATATCGGCGTGGTCCGCAGGAGTGCCAACCCGGCCGAGGTCGACGGTTCGCCCGTCGGCGGCTCGGTGCGGCGGCGCCGTATCCGAAAGTCCACAGCCGCCATCGGCGCCAGTCAGGCCCACCGCCGCGACGCCAGCCACCGCCAGGGCGGCGACCAAGCGCGTGTTCACGGTTCCCGCGAGGACCGCCACCACGGTCTCGAGGGTTGCCTCGTCGGTGATCCGAAGTCCGTCGACTTGCTGCTTTTCAATGCCTGCGCGCTTGAGGGCGGCGTCGATTTCCTTGCCACCGCCGTGAACAATCACCAGCGGTTCGTGTTCGGATGCCACACGGGCCATCGCTGAAACGACGGTCTGGAGTCGCGATGACTCTTCGAGCAGTTCGCCGCCGAACTTCACGACGATCACAGCAACCCTAGCCGCTCGTCGACGCCGAGCATCACGTTCAGGTTCTGCACGGCCTGCCCCGACGCGCCCTTGAGCAGGTTGTCGATCACCGAGATCAGCACGACGCGGCCGGAGGGATCGACGCGCCAGCCGATGTCGCAGAAGTTGGTATGCGCCACGTGTTTTATCTCCGGCAACGCAGCGCCGGTCAGTCGCACGAACGCTTCATTCGCATAGGCGCGCTGGTAAACCTCGCCGATCTGTTCCTCGGTCGTACCAGGCGACACCCGGACGTAAATCGTTTCCAGAATTCCACGGTCGATTGGCAGTAGATGGGGCGTGAACGTCACGCTGGCCCCGAATTGCTCGTCGATCTCGGCACTGTGGCGGTGTCCAAAGACTCCGTAGGCGGAGAGACTGCCGTGCACTTCGGAAAAGTGGGTGCGCTCAGACGGCGCCTTGCCAGCCCCAGACACTCCTGATTTCGCATCCACAATCACGTCGGCACCAGGCGTCAGCAGCTTTGCCTGGGACAATGGGAGCAGTGCCAGCAGAGCCGCGGTCGGATAGCAGCCTGGATTGGCCACGAGTCGAGCCCGGCTGACAGCAGCCCGGGCGTATTCAGTGAGACCGTAGGCGAGGCCCTGAGGTAGTGCGCGGGTCTCGGGATACCAGCGAGTCCGGGCTGCCGGGTCACTCAGCCTGAACGCTCCCGAAAGGTCGACGACCCGCAGGCCGCGCTCGACCAGCCGCGGCCCCAACTCCGCCGCGGCAGAATCGGGCAATGCCATTACGACCACGTCGGCGTCCCGCACCAGCGCATCGGCATCGAGCGGCGTAATCGTGCCCTCCCAGACGCGGGTCAGCGCCGGCAACTTACGGGCGGCGGTCGCGCCTGAGGACGTGGCCGCCGTGAGGGTCACCGCCGGATGCCGCGACAGCAGGCGAAGCAACTCCTGTCCGGTAAAACCGGTCGCCCCGGCGACCGCGACACGGGTCAACCGGGCGCTCCCCTGAGCGCCGCTTGTCGCTGCGGCAGGAGTGGCCATCGTATTCATCGCAACGTATACTTATACATAGAATAGCAATTTGGATCAATGAAAATCGATGAATAAAAAATCGCATAATCACCAGAATCGTGTATTCTGAATCGTCGGTATAACACCAATGAAGGCCCGCCGCCAGGGAGTGATCCTCGAGCTGATCGATCGCGAGTCGCTGCAGAGCCAGGAGGCGCTGCGGCGCCGGCTGCAGCAGCGTGGCTATGAGGCCACCCAGGCCACGATTTCGCGCGACATCAAAGATCTCGGCCTGGTGAAGCGCGCGAGCGACGGTGCCTATCAGCAACCAGGCGCGGAGGCGGCCAGCCCTCCCGTCGTCATGAGCGCACTCGAACGCCTGGCCGCGGAGTTCCTCCGGCGGGTGGACCGCGTCCAGCAGCTGGTCGTGCTGCGCACCGGCGCCGGTCAGGCCCAGCCGCTGGCCTTGGCGATCGATCGAGCTCAGCTGCCGGACGCTATCGGCACGATCGCCGGCGACGACACGATCCTGCTGATCGCCCGCGATGAGCGGCGAGCCGCGGCATTGGTCAAGCGGCTTGAAGAGTACGCTGGGCTGTAAGGAGACGAATGGACCGCATCGTTCTCGCATACTCGGGCGGCCTTGATACGTCGGTGGCGATTGCTTGGCTCAAAGAGCGCTATTACGCCGAAGTCATCACGGTGACCATGGATCTCGGTCAGGGCGACGAGCTCGAGGCTGTCCGTGACCGTGCTCTCGCCGCCGGCGCGCTGCGCGCACACGTGCTCGATCTCAAAGCGGAGTTTGCGCGCGATTACGTGCTGCCCGCTCTCAAAGCCGATGCGCTGTACGAGGACCGCTATCCACTGATCACCTCGCTTGGACACTCGGCCATCGCTCTAAAGCTGGTGGAGATTGCCGGAATCGAGCAGGCCGCCGCTGTCGCCCACGGCGGCACCGAAAACGGACCTGACCGGGCGCGCTTCGACGTCGCGATCCGTGCGCTCAATCCGACGCTGAAAGTGATTGCTCCGGCATGTGAATGGGGTATGACGAGGACTGAAGTGCTTGCCTGCGCGCGTCGTGCCGGCATTCAAGTCCCCACAACCAGTAACAGCCCCTACCGCACTGACGTCAACCTCTGGGGCCGCACCATCGAATGGGACGCGCGTGAAGGTCTGCAGGCACCACCCGAAGCGGTCTATGCGCTGACGCGGCCGCTAGCCGAGTGTCGCGATGAAGCGGCATCTGTCGAGATCGTCTTTGAGCGCGGTGTTCCGATCGCCGTCAATGGCGTCGCGATGCCGCTCCTGGAGCTCATTGACAGCCTGACGACGATTGCCGGCCCGCATGGCGTCGGTCGCAGCGACATGACAGCGGACGCAATCGCCGGGCGACTTTCGCGCGAGATCCACGAAGCCCCGGCGGCGGTCATTCTGCACGCGGCGCACAGGGAATTGCAGAAACTGGTCACGTCGAAGGACCTCGAGCGCTTCGGCCGGACAGTCAGCCGTCACTACGCAGCCGTCGTCAAAGATGGCCTGTGGTTCACTCCGATGCGTCACGCGCTGAACAGCTTCGTGGAGTCGGTGCAGGAGCGCGTCACGGGCACGGTCCTCGTCAGGCTGTTCAAGGGCGCCTGCAGCATCGTGGCCGGCAAATCGCCGCATGCCCTCGACGGCCTTGCCGAGATTTCACGAGCACCAGTCGAGCCCGTCGCCAGCAAGGCGCCCGAGCTTCGCAGCCGCAGACTTGTCGTGGCGAAATGACGACACTCTGGTCCGGCAGGTTCGAGGCCGCACCCGACGCGCAGGTGCTGGAATGGGGTTCGTCATTCCGCTTCGACCGCCGCCTGTTCGAAGACGACGTGGCCGGGAGTCTGGCCTGGGCGCGTGCCCTGGCCCGCGCTGGAGTCCTCTCAGACGCCGAAGCGCGCCAGATTGAGGAGGCGCTCAACCAGATCCTCGAACGCGGCCGGGCCGACACAACGTTCGTTGACGGTGCCGACGAGGACGTCCACAGCTTTGTCGAACGGCTGCTGGTGGAACGGCTTGGCGACACCGGCCGCCGTCTGCACACGGGCCGTTCGCGCAATGAGCAGGTGTCGCTCGATCTCAGGCTGTACTTGCGTCGGCGGATTCCAGTCCTCCAGCGCGGCGTGCATGCAGTCGTCGCGGCCCTGACCCGGAAGGCCGTCGTAGCAGGTGGGTCGCTGATGCCTGCCTTCACCCACTTTCGGCCTGCTCAACCGGTGCTCGTGGCCCACTACTTTCTCGCGCATATCGCGGCACTCCGGCGCGATCATGCGCGCCTCGAAGCCGCCCGTGCCGAGGCCGACGCGCTGACGCTCGGCTCCGGCGCCATCGCTGGCACAAGCTACGCGGTCGATGTCCAGGCGCTCGCGCGCGACCTCGGCTTCTCTCGGGTCGTCGCGAACAGCATCGATGCCTCGTCCGATCGCGATTTTGCCGCAAGTTTTCTGTACGCCGGCGCCCTCACCATGGTGCATCTGAGTCGCCTGGCAGAGGACCTCGTCATCCTCTGCGGCGATGCGTATCGCTTTTTCGAGCTGTCCGACGAGCTCAGTACCGGCAGCAGCATGATGCCGCAGAAGAAAAACCCCGATCCGCTCGAGCTCGTTCGCGGCAAGACCGGACGCGCCATCGGCCATCTGATGGCGTTGTTGACGACGATGAAGGGACTGCCCAGCGGGTACAACAAGGATCTTCAAGAAGACAAGCAAGCCGTCTTTGATGCGGAAGACACCGTGGCCGGTTGTCTGGCAGTTGCGCGATCAGTGGTGGACGGGTTGACGCTGAACCACGATGCGATGACCGCGGCGTCCTCGGGTTTGCTGCTCGCGACGGATGTCGCCGACTATCTGGTAGGCCGTGGAGTGCCGTTCAGGCGTGCGCACGAGATCGTTGCCGGGCTGGTTGGCAGGCTCGCCAAAGAGCAGCGCGATTTTGCCTCCCTGACGGTGGCGGACTGGCAGGGCGCGAGCGAATTCTTTGGCGCAGACATCGTCAACCGGGTCACCCCGGAGGCTTCCGTCTCCGCCAAACGCACGCCGCAATCGACCGCGCCGGCGGCGGTGCAGGCGGCCCTGGTCGAAGCCGAGGGGTGGGTCGCCGCGGCAGGCCGCTAGGGGTACTGGCTTGCCACGTCAAAAGCAGCTCTGCTAAGATTGCGCCCGCCTTTCGGTATCCCTCTCCCTTCCAGCGAGGCCCTTCGGGAGCTTTTGATGCAGCAGCGCCAGCTTCGGCTTGGTGACATTCTCGATGACTACTGTCCGCGCGAGCGGAGGCTGACCAATCACGCCGTCGTCGCGATGGTTGGCGACGACGTGAAGCAGACACGTTGCACGACGTGTGAAGCGGAGCACGAGTACAAGCACGCCAAGGTGCCAAGACAGCGCCGGAAAAGCGAGGAACCCGCTGCGTTGTACTCGCAGGTGCTCGCCGGCGGACCCAAGCGCGTCACTCCCGAGCGGCCGGCCGCGCCATCCGAGGACCCCGAGAGCGAGCCATCCGAGGTTCCCACGACGGCTCCACTCCCACCCGTTCGCACGCCCGAGGTCTCTCTGGACGCCGCGAGCAGCATCAGCGACGATGACGAGGCAGTGGAGGGTTCGGACGGAGGTGAGACGGCAGACGTGGCGCCCGTGACAGATGTCGAGGATGGGCCTGTCCACCGCCCGCTTATTCGAGCCACGCTACCGCGCCAGGATGGGCAGGCTCCACCAGCGCGCCCAGCGCCGGATTTTACGATCCGTCAGCCGGGAGGGCGGACGAATCGCTTTCGCGGACGAAATCAGCGCGGTCAAATGTTCCAGGGTAATCGCTCGGGTGGGCCGATGGGCGGAGGGTCCACCGGTCGGGGCGGGCCTTCTCGCCAGAACGGCGGGCGACCTCCGCAAGGCTCGATGTCTTCCCGCTCGACCAGACGTCACGATGCGGGGCGGAAGCGCTCCAAATAAGCCGGTTCTTCCTGCACCGAATCCACAGAGTCAGCCCCACTCCTCTATCCGGATCCGATTGGACCGGACTCCGAGCTGGACGAGCAGCTTCGGCATGTCGTGGACGAGCGTCGGCGGCCCACAAATGAAGCAGAGTGTATCGGGGTCGTGGACGAGCAGTGCGAGCTCGCCAGTTCCGATTCGTCCCCGAGCACCATTCCAATTTCCGCTCACATCCTCTCGCGTCACCGCCTGTTTGAGCTCGATGAGCCCCTCGCGGGCCAGATCACGCATCTCGCGTTCGTACGCGAAATCATTCTGCGTGCGCGCACTGTAGAGCACGGAGATCCGCCGGTGCGGCACGTGGAGCGCCTGCCCGAGCATCGCGCGGAGCGGCGCGACCCCGGTTCCGCCGGCGATGAAGAGAAAGTGTTCAGTGTCCGGCTGGGTGGGGAAGGTGAATTGGCCGAGTGGGCCTTCGACGTCAACGAGCGAACCGGCATCGAGCGTCAGATGCGCGCCCGGCGTCCCTTCGTCATTCAGTCCGACGAGCAGTTCCAGATACCCGTCCCGTTGAGCGTCGGCAGGAGCCGCGGCCAGCGAATACGGCTTGCGCTTCTCACGCCCGTGTGTCGCGACGAGGACGGCCTGGCCGGCAAGGTAGGGGAAGGATTCTCCCTTCAAATCGATCCGAAGGACCCTCGATCGCGGAGTGGCCGGGAGTACTTCGCGGATAGGCAGCGTGAGAAACACGGCGCGTTTATGCTATCTCATTCGAATGGCGGCTTCGTACTCGCGCTCATCACCATGCCCATGACTCGACGCGCCCGCGGCGCGGTTCTGAGGCTGGTCCGTCGTCGGCGTGCGGCGACGGGGATCGGACTGGTCCTGGTCGCGCCAGCTGCCTGGGTGGAATTCTCCGGCGGTGACTTTGCGTGGTGGATGCAGGGACTCGCGTTGATTGGCGGGGCGATTGGAATCGCGCTGCTATGGACCGGCCTTGCGGGTCTCGGCCCGGACTGGATCGACGAGAATAGAAGTTAGAGAGTAGAAGTTAGAAGTTAGAAGAGCCGAGAGCTGAAAGCTGGAAGCTACGATCAAAGGATCCCGACAGCCGCCCGCTTGAGATCGCCATCGGTGAGGCTGCCCGCCTTCGGCGTCGAGGGGCCTTCTCCCGCAGCATCAGGCGATCCTTGCCGCTTCCGTCGCGTCTTGTCGCGATACATTCGGCTGTCGGCCGTGGCCAGCAGCGTTTCGTAGGAATCGCCGTCGTGGGGAAACACCGCCGCGCCGATGCTAATCGCAATCGGAAGCTTCGTCCCGGGCCGCACTTCGAAGCTGAGCACGTCCACGCCCTGCTGCAGCTCCAGCCGCTTGCGTTCGGCCTCCTCGCCGCCGCAGCCCGAGAGCACCACGATAAACTCGTCGCCGGCATAGCGCACGCAGATGTCGTAGGGCCGGATGCCCGCGCGCAGGACGGCGGCAACCTCGCGGAGCGCGCGATCGCCGACGTGGTGGCCGTGAGTGTCGTTGATGTCCTTGAAGTTGTCGAGGTCCATGACCAGAAGCGAGACCTCGGTTTTCAAGCGGTGCGCTCGCGACAGCTCACGGGTCAGATGCATGAACATGAACCGTGTATTCGGCAGCGCCGTCAACGGGTCGGTCAGCGAGTCTTCCTGCGTTTGCTCGAACACGATGGAGTTGTAGATGACGGCAGCGGCCTGTTCGGAAATGCGATCGAGCAGCCGCCGGTGGTCGTCCGTGTAGATCGAGTCACCGGTGTGGTAGACCGCAATGGTGCCGATGAACCGTTCATTGAACACGAGCGGACAGACGAGCGCCGATTGCAGGGAGGTCTGCACGGCCATGCCCGCCGCCTCGAAGTCGGCGTGCGGCCGAGCATTCACGAGAGGTCGCCGGTTGCGCGCCACCCATCCCGTCAAACCGTGGCCGTTTTTCACAGTCAGCTGATGGACCAGCTCAGACTCGACTCCGGTCGCGAAACGGCAGCGCAGCGACTCCGTTTCTTCGTTGTAGAGAAAGAGAGCGAAGCAGGAGAACGGCACGATGTTGCTCAGCTTCGACGAGATCAGGGCCATCGTGTCGGATACGCCGAGGCTGCTTCCCATGGCCTGCGCGATCTCGTACAGCGCGTAGATTTCCCGGTGGGCGAGTGCGATGTCCTCGAAGACGGTCGTGCGGGCGGGTGAATCGTTCACCAGGCCGACTGCAGGCTGCGCGGCCGGGGCGTGTGCCGGTACCCGGGTGAGTTTGCGCGCTGGCTCCTGCGTGGCCTCCGCTTCAGCCGCCAGCGCGGGATACATCTCGATGAACGTCTGGACCACACGCGGGTCGAGCGCCTTGCCCGCTTCCTGTCTCAGCAGACCGAGCGCGGAGTCGACGCCCATGGCCTTGTGATAGGGCCGTTCTGACATGAGCGCGTCGAAGTAGTCCACGACTGACAGGATGCGCGCGCCGAGCGGGATCTCGTCGCCTTTCAGCCCGGTGGGGTACCCTTTGCCATCCCACCGCTCGTGATGGCTCAGGATCAGCGGCGCCACAGGATACGGGAACGGCACCCCGCTGATGATCTCGGCGCCCACTTGCGGATGTATACGGATCTTCTGGAACTCCTCCTGCGTGAGCGGACCCGGTTTGGACAGGATGTGCTCGGGCACGGCGAGCTTGCCGATGTCGTGCAGCAGCGCAGCAGTCTTGACCCCCTGAATATCCGTGTTCGGCATCCCCAGGGCGTGCGCGAGTCCTGCGGCGTACACCTGGACTCGACGGATGTGGCTCTGGGCGGTCTGGTCCTTCGCGTCGATCGCGAGCGCCAGCGCCTCAATCGTCGCCAGGTGCAGGTCGGAGACCTGCTGCACGTGGCGCTGCTGATCCTGAATCCGCCCCATGTAGACCTTGTAGGTCTTGTACATGAAGTACAGCGGGGCGGTGGCGAGAGCGGCCATCCAGTAGCCGCCGTTTCCGCTGCTGTTGATGACCAACGCGAGGCCGGCGGCCACCAGCGCGCCGACGAAGTAGCTCGGAGCGCTCCACAGGAAGTTCTCGTTCCAGACCCGGGGAATCGGCTGCCGCGTCGACAACCCGATGGCGGTGGCGATGAACGCCGTGTTGCAGAGGAAGTACGCGGTTGCGGCGCCCAGCAGCGGACGGGCAATGGTGGCCAGGGTGAAGTCCACGCCCGCCGCCGGTCCACCCAGCCACCCGTAGACCAGGCCGGTGGCCTTCACTGTCAAGACGAGCGATGCCATGCTGAAGAGCGTCCGGTGCGCCGGCGGCTGCGTCTGCGTGCGGAAGGTGCATTGACTCCACGCGCTGGTCGCGGCGACGAACATGGTCGGATCGGCGCCGAGCAGGAGCAGTGCCGCGAAGTCCACCGCGTAGGACACCGACATCGTCGATCCGCTGCTTGTGAGCGGGAGATTGACCTTGAGGGCGGAAGCGATCGAGGAAAGGAGCAGGAGGACGAGGAACAGGACAGTCTCGTCGAGCGACCGGGGGGCGAAGAAGAGCAGGACGCCCGCGCCCGCCGACAGGACCGCAGCGACGTACAGCCGCGCCGGAACTGGAAGATCTTTCATGTGATCGGCCGGAGCGCCATCAGCGTCTAGGCTTCGGGCTCTTTGCCCCGCCGCCCCGCTCCGCTCCGCGGCTCCGGCTCGAGGCCGTACTCCACAATCTTCCGGTAGAGCGTGCCGCGGCTGATGTCCAGCACCCGCGCCGCTTCTTTCTTGTTCCACTGCACGGCTTCGAGCACTCGCACGATGTGGGCACGCTCCGAGTCGGCCAGCGTCGGCAGTCGATCGCCGGTCGGGAGGGCCGAGGGCGGAACGGCGTGCAGGAACTCGATGTCGGACGCGCGGATGGCCCGGCCTGGCGCCGACAGGGCAGCGCGCGAGACGGTGCTCTCAAGCTCCCGGATATTACCCGGCCAATGGTACGCCACGAGCTGGTCGACGGCTTCCTGCGAAAATGACTTGCTGTCGAGCGGCATCCCCTGCGCGGCGCAATAGCGCGCGAGGAACCGTTGCGCGAGAACGGGAATGTCGATCTGCCGTTCGCGAAGCGATGGCAGCCGAATCGCGAAGGCATTGACGCGGTAGTAGAGATCTTCCCGGAAGCGTCCGTCCCGCACGAACTGCTCGAGCGGGCGGTTGGTGGCCGAGATGAGCCGGAAATCGACCGAGATCGACTTGTGGCCGCCGAGCCGTTCGAAGCGGCGCTCTTCCAGCACCCGCAGAAGCTTGGCCTGCGCAATTAGCGACATGTCGCCGATCTCATCCAGAAACAGGGTGCCTTCGTTGGCCAGTTCGAGCCGGCCGGGTTTGCGATCGTGCGCGCCCGTGAAGGCGCCCTTCTCATACCCGAAGATTTCCGATTCAAAGAGCGTGTCGGGGAGCGCGGCCGTGTTGACCGCCTGGAACTTTGCGTCGGCGCGGCGGCTGAGCTCGTGAATCATGCGAGCCACCACTTCTTTGCCCGAACCGGTCGGGCCAAGAATCAGCACCGAGATGTCGGATTTCGCCGCCGTGCGAATCCACTCGAACACGATCAGCATCTTCTCGTCGCGCCCGATCATTTCGCGGAAGCGCTGCACTGAGAGCGATTGATCTTCCGTGCTGACGTTGGCGGTGCGCTCGAGGAAGTGGTCGAGCAAGTCGGCGATCGCAGGGTCCTGCGGCCGATCCGCGATGTACTTGGGCGGTGAGCCGGGTTGTACTTTGGCGACCCCGAAATCCGCCAGTTCGCGCACGCAGTTCTCGACGTCAAGACGCAGCCGGCCAAACGTCTGCATCAAGGTTTCGACGTCGAAGGCGTCGCTGGGGCGGGAATTCAGGTAGCGGAGGATTCCGGCGCGGAGAGGCGATTGCACAAGCGTGCGAAAGCGTGCATCTCCGTCCGCCGGCTCGGCGGTCCCCACCGATCCGCCGGCGCTGGCGCGCCGGGCGCTAAAGGTCACATCGTCCATCTGGCTGTGTAGGATTATCGGCCGCGGGAATCTGTTCCGACAGTGGAGCCAGGCGGGCGGCCGCTGGTCGTGTAATAGCTGTTCTGGTGGCGCTCGATCAGCGTCTTCATCGCGATCGCGTCGCCCTTCCTGTGGCCATGGCAGCGGACCGGGTTCGCGCCCCCAGAAGTTTCGATCAGAACGTCGGAAAACATCAGGCGCGTATCGATTTTGACCGATGAGATGTGCGCGATGTGAATGGACTCTTCCTGCCGACCCACCCACCGCGGCGTGAAGTGGACGATGTTGGACGGGGTAATCAGGACCTGCGTCGGAAACAGACGATTGCCGTCGCTCAAGCGGCTCGCCCGAAAGACATCGCCCGGCGCGAACGGCCGACCCTTCCGCCAGACCCACCACCCGACGATGAGGAGTGCGATGGCCGCGCCCGCAAGGGTCCACCACATCCAGGCGGATTCGCCACTCATCACGGTCGATGTTAAGCTATTTTTGTTTCGAACGACATCCAACGCCCTGAACGAGGAGATCATGTCTTGCCCTATCGTGCTCCCGGTTCACCGGCACATTCCCGAGCGCAATTCCTTTCCGGCAAGCCGATCCGCTACTACCGTCCGAAAGGCAGCCAGGAAGTCCGCCACCTGATTGACGAGGGATTCCAGGCGTTCAATGCCGGGCGGCTCTCTGAAGCGTGCCAGATCTTCTCGGAAAAAATGCTGCTGCCCGCGAACGAGACGACGATTGGATTGACGATGGCGGGGGCGATGACCCCGGCTGGTCTGGGCGGCTGTGTCATTGAAATGATGGATCGCGGCCTGGTCGATTTCATCATTTCAACCGGCGCGAACCTGTATCACGACCTGCACTATGCGCTCAATTTCACGCTGACGCGCGGCTCACCCTTCATGAACGACGTCGAGCTCTACGAAGAGGGAGTCATCCGGATCTACGATGTGCTCTTCCCGGCGACGGTGCTCCTCGAAACCGACGCCTATATTCGCGACTTCATCGTGCGTTCCGGCCTGAACGAACCGGTCGCCACCTCGCAATTCCACTATCTCCTCGGGCGGGATCTACTGGAGCGCTTTCCCGGCTGCGAAGAGCACTCGGTCGTCGCCCACGCGGCCGTGGCAGGTGTTCCCATCTATACCTCGTCGCCGGGAGACAGCTCGATCGGCATGAACATCGCCTACCACGAGCTGATGAACGGCAGCCGGTTCATGATCGATCCGAACAAGGACGTGAATGAGGTGTGCGCGATCGTTCTGGCTGGCAAGCAGAACGGTTGCGTCATCCTTGGCGGCGGGTCACCCAAGAACTTTTACCTACAGGCGCAGCCCACGCTGTGGGAGGTCTACGGCATTCCCAAGGGTGGCAACGACTACTTCATCCAGATCACGACTGACTCCGTCGTGTGGGGCGGCCTGTCAGGGGCCACGCCTGCGGAAGCCGTGAGCTGGGGCAAGGTCAATCCCGGCGTGCTGCCGGACACGGTCGTCGCGTACTGCGATTCGACGATTGCGTTCCCGCTCTTCTGTGAATACGCCATCGGCTCGCCGCAGGGCCGGCGCCCTCGAAAGGAGCTCGTGCACCGGCGCGACGATCTCGTGGCTCAGCTAACCCGAGAAGCAAAGGCTGTCCGCGACGCCAAGGTAGAAGGACAAAGTTAGAAGTGGGATCCCTGCCGGGTGAGCTCGCCCTCCACGCCGAGCGGCTGTCGACGCGGCCCAGGATCTATGCCGACGCCAATGTGCCGGCGGGCCTGGTGCATTTCATGCGTCTCCGGTTGAACTGGGACGTGTTGTTTGTGCTCGAAGAGGAGGACCTGCGGCGCGCCTCCGACATCCGGCACTATCAGCTGGCTCACCAGCTTCGCCGCACCCTCGTGACCCTCGATCGCGACTACCTGGATGACCGGCGTTTTCCACCGGATGAAGGCGCGGGCGTGATCGTCATCCAGGCACCCGACGAACGTGAGCTGTCCCTGCTCCTCGGACGGATCGATCGCACGATATTCCACCCCGCCGAGGGGTCGGCCGTCGCGCTTCCGCTCGACGGACGCAAGCTGCAACTCCACACGGACTGGGCCAGGGACGAGGAGCCGTGACCCGCGGAGTTGAACTGCTGAACGCCGGCCTCATCGCGGTCGGCGTGGATGAGCACGGGCGCGTGGCAGCGCAGCACGAATCCGCTGCGTAGCCTGATTCCGCGACCATCGCACACGCCTTGCTCGAGCGTCTGGGCGGGTCACTCCATTCGCGATCGCCTCCGTGGATGGGGAATCGCCGAAGTCCATATCCGCGGTCGCTTCTCTGGCAGATCGCAGCGGTGGCCAGCTTGTACGCGTCGCCAATGGCCTCCGGCACCGTGGCAGCCATCGCGGAAGGCTGGATGGGCGCGGCGCAGGGGCTGACCAATATCGTCTTCTTGAGTGCAGCAGAGCAGACGAGCGCGGGCATCTGCGTGACGGTATGCCAGTGAACGGAGCCGGCGGTCGCGCACCGGACATCGGGTGGCTCGCGCTCAATCCACTGGAGTGCGAGGACTACCGAAAGATCGGCTGCCTCGAGGCTGAAGTGGGGGCGGCCGGCATCGTGCGGCGCCTCGTCTTGCGGATCAAATCCGGCGATGAGTCGAGCCTGGAACACTCGGAAGGCGGGCTCGACGGCATTTCACTCGATCACGTGCTCAGGGCGGCTCGCAGTAGCGACGGCGTGGCCCTCTCGGTGATCCGGGACACGGCACGGTATCTCGGCATGGCGGCCGGCAATCTCGTTGCGGTGGCCGATCCGGAAGGGCTGGTTCTCGGAGGGTCATGTCGTCGGCCGCCGATCTGCTGTTTGAGCCGGTCCGCGCCGAGCTGATTCGTCGGCTGCCTGGATCAATCACGCGATCGCTCGCCGTCGTGCCGGCGAGCCTCGGCGCGATCGCTCCCGCCATTGGTGCGGCTCGATGGGCGGCCGCTCACCGCGCGTGAGATCGGACCAGCTGCCCTTCACCCCGTATACACGCGGTTCGCGTACTCCGTCCGATCGGGAATGCCGGCTTCGAGGAAGGCATCGTGCCGTTCGCGACACTTGCTGCACGTGCCGCAGTGTCGTGGCAACGTCAATTCCGACTCGCCGGCACGCTCAACCGGATTCATACAGGAGAGCGTCAGCTCCATCGGTACTTGAAGCGCCACACCCCGGCGGATCACATCGGCCTTGCTGATCAGTGCATAGGGCGCGTCGATGGTCAGGGGACAGGCGAGCCCCAGCGACAACGCCGTCGCGAGCGCCGTGCGAAAGGCCGGCGTGGCGTCTGGAAACGGATTGTGAGCCAGCGTCCCGAGGACGATCCGCTCGATTCTCGCGGTCGCGCAGTAGACGCCCGCCTTGGCGAGCAGCACGATGTTTCGCCCATGGAGATACACGTCCTCGTCGGGGGTGTGGTAGCCAGGCGGACGGCCCTGCATCGCCCAGTGCGTGGCGGAATACACGTCGCTCATATCGACCGCAAGGGTGACGAGCGGTCTCAGCCGAAACACGGCGGCGGCAGCGGTCAGAAAGCGTTCGACGCTGCGGCGTTCGGCGCGCTCCCAGGCGAGACCGACGCTCACATAAACCGGCTGGACGGCCTCGCCACCCGGCCGCGCCGCCTCTTCGGCGATGAGAACGGCGCTGTCGAGTCCGCCGGACAGCAGAACGGCAGTTGACATTTGATAATTGGATAAGATTACCAAATGTATTCCGTCACCAAGCGCATCGACTTCTGCTACGGCCATCGGCTGCTCGACTACGATGGCATCTGCAAGCACCCACATGGCCACAACGCGGTGGCGGAGATCGAGGTCCGCACCGATCAGCTCGACAACCGCAACATGGTGTGCGATTTCAGCGACATCAAGCGGATCGTGAAGGGGTGGGTCGATCGCGAGATCGACCATCGGATGGTGCTGCGATACGACGACCCACTGGTCGCGCCGCTCAAACAGCTCGGGGAGCCGATGTTTCTGGTCGACAGCAACCCGACGGTCGAGCGCATCGCTCGTCTGATCTTCGACTATGCCGTCGAGCAGAAGCTGCCGGTCGTGCGTGTGAAGGTGTGGGAAACCCCGACCTCGTTCGCCGAGTACGGGAAGGGCGGCTGATCTGGCCTTCAGACTCCTGGTCTTCGATCTCGACGGGACGCTCGTGGACTCCTTGCGCGACTTGGCCGACTCCGCCAACGCGCTGCTCGCCGAATGCGGCGCGGCGCCCCAGGCGGCCGATGCCATCGGGCGAATGGTCGGTGATGGCGCGTCAACCCTCGTGGCGCGAGCCTTCGCGGCGGCGGGGTGCCATCAGCCGCCGGACGCGCTTTCCAGATTTCTTGCCATCTATAATGCGCGGCTGCTGAAGTTTACGCGGCCATACCCGGGGATGCCTGAAGCGCTGGAAGCGCTTTCATCGCGCGCTGCCTTGGGAGTCCTGACGAACAAGCCACTCGGCGCATCTCTGGCGATCCTGGAGGGGTTGGACCTGAGGCGCTTTTTCGGGCCCGATCGCGTGCTCGGTGGGGACGGACCATTCCCGCGCAAGCCGGATCCCGCAGGTTTACGGCACCTGATGGGGCGTCTCGGCGTGGTGACTGGCGACACCGTGCTCATCGGCGATTCCGTGATCGACGCGCGCACGGCGCGCGCGGCCGGAACGGCTGTGTGTGTGGCGCGATATGGATTTGGTTTTCAAGGCTTTCCGGTGTCGGAACTAAGTGGCGACGATCGGTTGGCCGACCGGCCGATTGACCTTGTCTCTATCCTGTAAAGATCTTGTACGCTCTCTTCGTGGCCCCGTCGGGCTTCGCTGCACCGAGTAGCGAGCTCGTGTGGAAATGCCTGTAAAACGCACGTGGCACCGTCATTGCTCAGATTGGACCGGTCCCGTTCGCCTTCAGGGCATCGGCACGCGAGCGATGTTAGACGGGCTGTTCCCGTAGAATACCGAACACTATGCCGATGCCGTTGACCGAAGGGCACGGGCGCTCGCAAGGTCTCGTTGACGTTCTCGATCGTGTCCTTGACAAGGGGCTCGTCATCGCCGGGGACATCAAGGTGTCGCTGGCGGAGGTGGAGCTCCTCACGATCCGCATTCGTTTGCTCATCTGCTCCATCGACAAGGCGGAGCAGATTGGGCTCGATTGGTGGAAGCACGATCATCACCTGGCGCCTGGCAAGCAGGCGCTCTCGGTCGAGAACGAAGAGCTCCGCAAAGAAATTCGACTGCTCGAACGCAAGCTCGCCTCGCTGTCGCGTCGACGCACGACTGCCGGCACTATGAAGTAAGCCCGACCAGCCGTTGGGCGCTAGGAGAGACCGATGCCCGTTGAACGAGCCGCAGGCGGCACAAGTCTTATCGATGTCCTCGATCGGGTGCTGGACAAGGGCATCGTCATCGACGCGTGGGTGCGTGTCTCGCTAGTCGGCATCGACCTCATCACTGTGGAAGCCCGTATCGTGGTGGCGTCGATTGACACATACTTGAAATACTCCGAAGCGGTTGGACAAGCTGCGACTGTGAGCAGGCCCGCCGTTGACACTAAGCAGTATGAGGAAGTCCTTGCCGAAAACGCCGCACTCCGCGCCCAGCTCACAAGTGGCGCGGGTGCCCGGCGCGCGGCCGTCAAGCGTCGCCGGACGCCGGCGCGCAGCTAGGGCGAACGGCGGTCTCCGGGAGGTGATCGGGTCTGCGGGCCGCCAGCCAGCGGTCTTCGGTTCAGATTCGCTTGCCGCGCGGCTTCGACTCGTCGAGGGTTTCCTCCCTCGTACTGAAATCGCCGATTGTGCGCAACATGCGCTTCACTGGCTCGCGGAGGTGCAGGGCGTATCGAGGTCGATGTGCCTCATCCGACCGACTGGCGGAGCTGTCCTCGTGAGCGTCGCCGCGGTCGGTGTTCCCGCAGACGTGACCTCCTCGTTTTCTCTCACGCTGGATGACTGGAGCAATCCGCTGATCCATGCACTGACCAGCCGTCGCCCCGTGTATTACGGGACGGGAGCTGCCGAACGTCGGCGGCGGCCGGCGACGCCGCTCGAAGATGTATCCTTCCACGTGGTGCCACTCGGGGCATTGGAGTTCGCGGCCGAGCCGTTCGGCCTGTTGCTGATCGCTGGGCCGTCGCCGCTCCCCGTGCAGGTCAGTTGGCTCGCCAGCGTGCTCGGTCAGAAAATCGATCAGATCCTCGGACTGCAGGCCCTGACGGACGGCGATCGCGGCCGCGCGCGGGAGCGCGCGCTCCTCCATAGCATCATCAATGCGGTGACCGACCCGATTCTGCTCACCGACACCGAAGGCCGCCTGCTCATCGCCAACGCCCGCGCGCTCACGCTGTTCACGGCGACCGAGGAAGAGAGTGAGGGACGGCGGAGCGCGGTCCGCATGAACAACATGCTGCTCTCGTCGGCGCTGTCGAGCAAGGCGATCGAGGAGACCGGTGCGGCCCGGCGCGAGCTCCTGCTGGTCAACCCGGCAGACGGATCCGACCTGCTGTTTGAGCTACTCAGCACCGTGACTCAGGATGCCCGGCAGGGCACCGGCGTGGTGTCGATTCTGCGCAACGTCAGCGATCTGCGCCGGGCGAGCGAGGAAATCGAAGAGAACTACCGTCGCCTGCGGGTCGCGGAGGTGCAGGCGCGCGCCGAGAGCGACCGCTTGAATCTCATCATCGACTCGGTTGCCGATCCGATCGTCGTGACCGACGCTGGCGGCGCGACATCGTTGATGAACGAGCCCGCTGAACGCCTCTTCACCATTCCGGCTCGGGCCAGCGCCACGGAGCAGCGCTGGGTCCAGGCCAATGACGCCCACTTCTCGTCGTTCATTGCCGGTATGCTCGTCAGCGCCGATCAGCGCCGCGTCGGCGAGATCGCGTTGATGGATCCGCACACCGGTGACGCGATGCCGGTTGAAGCGATCGCCGGCAAGGTTCTGTCCGAGCACGGCGAGCTGACAGCCGTGGTGACGATTCTGCACGACCGCCGTGAAGCGATCGAGAGGGGACAGTTATACGAGCAGCTGAAACAGGCGTCAGACGAGCTCGAACGCAAGGTTCAGGCGGCGACCGCCGACATCGCCCACCAGAACGAGCTGCTGCGTCGGCAGGCGATCGAGTTGGAACAGGCCTCCGCACTGAAATCCCAGTTTCTCGCGAACATGTCGCATGAGTTCCGAACCCCGCTGAATGCGATGCTTGGCTACACCTCGATGTTGCTTCAGGGTGTCGCCGGGGCGGTGCCGATGCCGGTGCGTCGCCAGCTGGGACGCATCGAATCGAACGGGCGCCATCTGCTGACCATCATCAACGAGATTCTCGACATCTCCCGCATCGAAGCCGGGCGCATGCCGCTGCAAATTTCGCGGTTCAAGGTGCACGATCTCTTGTCCGAGGTGAAGGCCGAGCTCGAACCGATCATCTTGCGCTCGAAGCTAACCGTCACGACCAGCGTGCCGAGGGATCTGCCGCCGGTGTCGACCGACCGGCAGAAAGTGAAACAGATTCTCCTCAACCTGGTGAGTAACGCGCTGAAGTTTACCCATCAGGGAAGCATCACCATTCAGGCGCGACAATCGAGGCGGGACCGAACGCTCACTCTATCGGTGGCTGACACGGGCATCGGGATCGCGCCGGCCGATCAGGACAAGATCTTCGAGGATTTCCGCCAACTCGATAATTCGCCCACGCGCGCGTACGGCGGAACCGGCCTTGGTCTGTCGATCTGTCGCCGCCTTGCACAAATGCTGAATGGCCGACTCGCCGTCGAGAGCCGGCTCGGAAAAGGGTCGACGTTCACACTGACGCTGCCGCCTCAGGGAAGAAAGTAGTCACATGAAGAAATCGGAGCGGTCGCGAGTGCTCGTTGTTGACGACTACGCCGACGCCCGCGAGATGTACAGCGAGTACCTCCAGTTCTCGGGCTTCGACGTCGTGCAGGCCGCCAACGGCATGGAAGCGTTGGAACGGGCCGTGGCGGATCATCCCGACATCATCCTGATGGATCTCTCGCTTCCGGTGATGGACGGCTGGGAAGCCACGAGACGTCTCAAGGCGGACGATCGGACCGCGAACATTCCCGTCGTGGCGCTGACCGGACACGCGCTCGCGGGTATCTCCGAAGGTGCGTTGCGGGCGGGGTGCGATGCGTTCGTGACCAAGCCGTGCCTCCCTGAAGATCTCGTGAGAGAGATCAGGAAAGTCCTCGATGCGCCGTCGGATTCTACCCAGAAGAAGTCCCGCAGGAGCGGAAAACATGCCAAAACCAACGTCTAGCGCCCGGCGTCGCACCGGTCGCGCGGCTCCACCTGTAAAGGCCCTCTCGAAGGGCCGGTCAACCAAGGCGACTGTGCGCGGCAATGGCGCAACTCAACGCAAAGTCGAAGTCCGCTCCGCAGCCGGGAGGAGGTCCGCCGTCTCGAGTCCGCGGCTGGAAAACGCAGCCACTCTGACCAGCCGCGGGAAGTACGTCTATTGCATCATCGAAGCATCCGATCCGCTGAAGTTCGGCCCGATCGGCATCGGCGCCAACCCGTCCGACGTCTACACGGTGCACTACCGGAATCTCGCCGCGATCGTTTCTGACGCGCCGCTCGAGGTGCTCGATTCCACCAGAGAGCACGTGCTGGCTCACGAACGCGTGAACGAGACGGTCATGCGCGAGCACACCGTGATTCCGATGTCTTTCGGGACGATCTTCAAGACCCGTGAGGACATCGTTGAGCTGCTGCGGTCGGCAGCCGAAGCGTTTGGCGACGTGCTCGACAAGATGCAGAACAAGCTGGAGTTCGGGTTGAAGATCCTGTGGGACCGCGAGCAGGCCATTCGCGAGGTCGAAGGGGAAGACGACGATATCAACCGCCTGAAGAAGGAAATCTCCGGCCAAAAGGGGCCGACATACTTTGCCCGGATGCAGTACGGCCGGCTCGTGGATGCGGCGTTGCAGTCGCGGTCGGAGCGCTACGTCGCGGAGATCCTCGACGAGCTGCGCGACGTGTCGGTGGCCTCGCGCATCAACAAGCCGATCGGCGACAAGATGATCATGAA
>Ga0111538_10000823_pt1 | contig 42993 bp, 28 predicted proteins | sample SoiMethybrSBSTD1_FD_79669 | JGI IMG/M metagenome (GOLD analysis project Ga0111538, IMG submission 79669) | Bulk soil microbial communities from a Populus tree surrounding site in Tennessee, USA - Soil MetaG P. TD hybrid SBSTD1 (version 2)... | ecosystem: Environmental > Terrestrial > Soil >...
CTCGTCGACCCACACTGGTTCCTGCACCACGACGAGGACGTCGAGGTCTGGCTCAACGGCGTGTCGGTGCTGCAGCACGACGGCTACACGACTGGCTACGTGGTGGAACGGCTGACGGCGGCGGCGCGTGCTGCGCTGCAGCAGGGGCGCAACGTGCTGGCAGTGACGTGCAAGCAGACTCGGGGCGGACAGTACATCGACGTCGGGCTCGGCAACCTCGTGCCGCCGGCGACTCCTGCAGTCGAGGCCGGCCAGCGCAAGTGACCGGAACGGGGGCCGGCGCGCGGTCTTGGCGGGAGCGGGCAGGTTGTTGACGGTCCGGTCGGCGAGGGAGATCGTGCCCGGGTCGGTTCCGGCTCCTTGCCTGGCCGTGTAGTGCGCCCGCGCGACGGGATTGTGCAACGCGCGCGGCGCGAGCGACGTCTGGCCGTGCGTTCCCCGATGCCGTCCAACCCTCCCTCCCCGTCCCCCGAGGCGCTGCTCGCGCAGCACCGCTTCCTGCGGCCGATCGTGCGCGCGCTGCTGCGCGGTCGCGACGGCGAGGACGACGTGATGCAGGAAGCGCTCGTGCGCGCGTGGCAGGCGGAGGGCGCGGCGCCGCGGCAGCCCGATTCATGGCTCGCACGCATCGCGCGCAACCTCAGCCTCGACCGCCTGCGTGCCGCGCGCCGTCAGGCGCGGATGCGCACGCAGGTGACGATCGCCGACGCCGCGCCGTCGCCGGCCGAGGTGCTGCAGTCGGAGGAACAGCGGCGCCGCGTCGTGCAAGCGGTGCTGGCGCTGCCGCAGCCATATCGCGGCGTCGTGCTGCTGCGGTATTGGGAGGAACAGTCGCCGAGCGCGATCGCCGAACGGCTCGCGCTGCCGGCGGCGACAGTGCGGTCGCAGCTCAAGCGCGGGCTCGCGATGCTGCGCGAACGGCTCGACGCCGACTTCGGCGACCGCAAGCAGTGGATCGGGGCGCTCGCGCCGTTCGCCGGATTCGGCCGCGGCGGGCACCTCCCGGAGTGGGTGATCCTCATGACGACGAAGGGCAAGGTAGGGGCGGCGGTCGCCGCTGTCTTCGCGTGTTGCGTCGGGCTGTGGTGGCTGCGCGAGGACCTGCGCGAATCGCTGCCGTCGCCGGTCGACGACAGCAAGCCCGCTGCGGCGCAGGTAGTCGCTGCACCCGGTCCGGCGAACTCCACCGCGGCGCTCGCTCCGACGCCGGCGGCGAACGACCGCGTGCGCGCGCTCGCGTCCGAGCTCACGGTGCGCGGCCAGGTGTCGAGCAAGGGCGTGCCGTATGCCGGGCTCGCGTTGACGCTGCAGTGGTTCGCGGGCTTCGCGGCGACGGGAGCGCCGGAGTCGACGTTCGCCTTGGTCAGCGACGCGCAGGGCAACTTCACGTGGCAGGGTCCCGCGCGCTTGGCACCCGGCATGGTCGCGGTCATTGCACCGCGGCAGCCGTGCAAGCTCTGGTGCACTCCGGAGCTCGTCGTGCCCGAGCAGCGCGACGTGGTGCTGAAGGTCTCCGTGCTGCCGCTCGACCGCGTGCTGTTCGGCCGTGTGCACACGCAGGACGGGACCGCGATCGCCGGTGCGCACCTCGACGTCAACCTGTGGCCCGAGACCGCGGTCACGAGCGACGCCGCGGGCCGCTACGAGATGAAGGTGCCCGCGCCGCGTTATCCGCTCGTCGTGCGCGCGCCGGGCTTCCGCAGCCGGCTCGTGCAGGCCTACCTGCCCGCCGAAGCGATGCGCCACGAGTTCGACGTCGAGCTGCAGCCCGGCGCCTCGATCGCAGGGCGAGTGGTCGATGGCAACCGGCAGCCGATCGCCGGTGCCAAGGTGCGCTCGTCGACCGGGATGGACGGCGTCGACACCGATGCCGACGGCAAGTTCGTGATCGACGGCGTCGCTCTCGGCGAACGCCATCTGGTGACCGCGAGGAAGAGCGGGTTCCAGGAGGGCGAAGCGATGGGCGTGCCCGGCGACGAGCCGCTCGCGATCGTGCTGCAGCCGGGGCTTGCGGCCGAGCTGCGCGTCGTCGACGCGGACCGCGCGCCGATCGCGGGTGCGTCGGTGCATCTCGTGCCGAACCCGATGAGCGGCTGGACGCGGCTCGGCGTCACGCAGGCGGACGGCCGTTTCCTCGTCCCCGACCTGCCGTCGCGGCCCGTCGACGTCGTCGTGCAGCGCTTCGGCTGTGTCAGCGCGCGCCGCACGATCGACGCGCGCGAGGTGAAGGGCGAGGTCGTGATCGCGCTCGCGAAGGGCTACGCGATCCGCGGCCAGGTCGTCGACGCCGCGGGCGAGCCCGTCGCGGGTGCGTCGATCTACTGCGAGCGGCAAGGGGTCGCGATGAACGAGAGTGCCGTGGGCTCGCGCAGCGACAGCGACGCCGGCGGCCGCTTCGAGATCAACGGCTTGCCGCCGGAAGCGTGCACGCTGTACGCGTATCACGAGGGCTACGCGCGCGCCGAGTTCGCGTTCGTCGGCGGCGCTGTCGCCGAGACGACGCTGCGGATCGAGCGCGCGCTCGCGGTCGCGGGGCGCGTCGTCGACGACGCGACCGGCGAGCCCGTCGCCGCGTTCCAGGTCGGGTTCGAACCGAGCCGTGATCGGCCGGTGTATCTCGATCCAGTCGCGTTCCAGGCGGCCGACGGCCGGTGGCGCATCGCCGATTGGCGGCTGCCGGCGGGTTCCAAGCTGGCGGTCGTGATCACGGCACCCGGCTACGCCTTGGCTCGTCTCACCGTGGAACCGGTGTCCGATCCCGTCGCCGACCAGAACGTCGCGCGCTTGCTCGCGGGCACGCGTGTCGAGGGAGTCGTGCGCGATCCCGCGACCGGGCAGCCGATCGCCGGCGTCACCGTCGCGCTCGTGACCGCCGATCCGCGGCTGCGGCCGAACGAAGGCCCCGCGACGGACGCGAGCGGGCGCTTCTACATCGACGCGGTGCCCGCGGGCGAGCAGCGGCTGCGGTTGCAGCACGCCGATCGCCCCGAGACCGTGTTCGGGCCGTTCGTCGTCGGCAAGGGGTCGGGCACGCTCGAAGTGCAGCCGACGATGGGACTCGGGGTTGCGCTGCGCGGCCGCGTCATCGGCGCCACCGACGCTGCGGGGCTCGTCGTCATGGCCTTCCGCGCCGATGGCCGCGCTTGCCGGGCGAGCGTGCGCGCGGACCTCACGTTCGAGCTCACGGGGCTCGGTGCCGGTCCGACGCTCGTCGATGTGACGGACCGTGCGGGACGTTCGCGCAAGGCGCGCATCACGATCGGCGAACGCGACGTCGATGGCTTCGAGTTCCCGCTGCGCGCGGGGGACGGCTCGCTGCGCGTCGCCGTCGAGGGCATCAGCACGGGCCAGGTCGGCGTGCGTCGTGTCGACGCGCCGCAGGGAGAGGTCGCGACGATGGACAGCGTGCGCTTCGACGGCTCGCCGGTGCGCATCGACGGTCTCGCGCCCGGACGCTACGCCGTAAGCGCGCAGGACCAGATGCTGCGGCAAGGCAGCGTCGAGGTCGTCGTCGGTGCGGGCGAAGTCGAGGTGCGCGTGGTGTGCGCGGCAGCGAACACTGGCAGAGCGACCTCACCACCGAAGTGAAGAGTGACAGGCTCGGGTCTATTCCCGAGGCTCGGCGAAACGATGCGGAACGGACGCGGCGTGCTCGCCCGGGGCGTTGACGCTGGGTGCGGCGAGGCTGATCGTACGCGGTTCCTCGTTCACCCTCTCCTCCTCGTCGATCCCACCATGGCACACCACTCTCCCTTCTCCGTGCTGCTCCTCGCCTCGTCGATCAGTGGCCTCGCGGCGCAGAACGTCACCTTGCCCGACAACCACTACTTGATGGAGAACCCCACCCAACTCGGGAACGTCGGCTCCACCGTCTGGTGGCCAGGCGCGCTCACCAGTCGCTTCCAGGTCCTCTACGAGGCGAGCCACTTCCTCAGTGCCGGCGTCACGGGCCCGGTGGTGATCACCAAGATCAAGTTCCGCGGCGAGGACGGTGAGAAGAACCTGGGTGGTCAGTCCTACGCCGGCGTCCTCGTCGAGCTCGGCTCGACCAATCTGCCAGCCTCGGCGCTCAGCACCACCTACGCGGCCAATCGGACCCCCGCGCTGCCATACACCACGACGATGGGGGTGCTCGGCACCACGACGGTCAACGTGGCGCCTTCGGCCGGATCGATCCCGAACAACTGGAACATCGAGCTCGACCTCCTCGCCATGGGCAACGTGCTCTCCTACGACCCGACCGGCGCCGAACCGAACCTGCTGATCGACATCGATCTGCCGAACCTGCCGAGCAACCCGGCGCCGCTCGGCATGATCCCGATCAGCAACACGACCGGCACCGCGGCACAGATCCGCGGCAACGGCTGCACGTCGGCCAGTGGCGCGACGACGGGCACGTTGAACGCGAACCCGCCGATCGTCGGCGTCGAGTTCATCGGTTCCGGCGGTTACGCGACGGTGATCCCGGCGACGAACGAGTTCTACGGCGGCGCGTGCGGCGGTTCGGCCGCCAGTTTCTACCAGGCCTTCTTGAATGGCGAGCCGTTCGATCTCGGCGCCGGGCTGACGCTGACGCCGGACAACCCGATTGCGCCGAACTACTACACCGTGACCGGCGGCGCCCCGGCGCCCGACACGACGCAGGTCAACGCCGCCCCGAATCAGACGGCCGACGACGGGCTGTGGAGCCACGCGCTCGGCTTCACCTTCAACTATCCGACCGGATCGACCTCGACGATCGTCGCCAGCACCAACGGCTTCGTCTGGCTCGACCCGGCGCAGACCGACAGCGCGTTCGCCGCGGTGGTCGCGCGCCTGCTGGGCAGCCCCACGACGGCGACCCAGGTGCCGCCCTACAGCAGCGCCCGGTTGGCGATCATGTGGAAGGACCTCAACATGCTGCGCAACGCGACGATCAACCCCGCCGCGGGCCTGCACGTGTTGACCAACACGTCCGGCGGGCCCGGCAACGCGATCTGCTATGTGACCTGGTGGGACGTCGGTGAGTTCAACGTCGTCGGCGGCGTGGCCGCCGGCCACACGCAGTGGACGTTCCAGATGGTGTTGTTCGAAGCGACCGGCGTCGTGCAATACCGCTACGGCAACGTGCCCCAGTACGCGACGGCTTCGACCGTGACCGCCGGCTGCAACTCGACGATCGTCGGTTTCTCGCCGGGACGCATCGGCGGCGCGACCGGCGTCAACGCCGTGGATCCGCAGAACCGCGACCTGTCGCTCGAGGTCCCGTTCGCGACCAGGCCCGAAGGCTCGCTCGGCAACATCGGCCAACTCGCCGTCGCGACGCCGATAGCCGGCGGCGTGCAATACGGCGGGCGTCTGTATGCGGGGCAGACCGTGAGGTGGAACGCGGTCAACGTGCCGGCGGGCACGATCCTCGGCGTGCAACTGCTGGACGTCGGCAGCACCCGCCCCGGCTTCCAGTTCCCGGGCATCACCGCGCCCGGCTGCATGTTGAGCACGACCACGGGGGCCCTGCTGTGGGAAGTGTTCCTGCTACCGAGCGGGACCGCGACCGGCACCGTTCCGCTCGCAGTCCCGCCGGGCTTCCTGGGACAACAGATCTACGCGCAGTTCGTGGTGCTCGACGGCCTGTTGGGCGGCCCGAACCTGATCACGGCCTCGAGCAACGCGGTCAAGCACGTCATCGGTCTGAACTGAGCGCCGCGGCAGGACCAGACGGAGCCCGGGCAGCGCAAGGTTGCCCGCAGGTCGGGTCGAAGCGGGCACGGTCGCGCCATTCGCCTGTCGCCGTTGAGCCGCGCTCGCGCTGCGCGAGCGTCGGCTCCAACGCAGGCGGCCCGCTGGCGCTGATTCGCCAGTTCTCTAGTAGGCGCGCCAGCGGTAGCCGTTCGTGAGCCCGTATCGGAGTCCCAGATTGCAGGGCGCGCCGCCGACGGACGCCAGGTCGAGCTGAGCACCCTGCATGAAGAACTGGAACCCGACGAGGTTCGCGGCCATCGGCGCCGCGAACGAGAACACCGGACCGACGTTCAGGATGTCGAGGCTCGCGTGGTTGGTGCAGGAGCACACGCCCAATGGTGCGTTCGGGTCGTTGAAACCGACGACGATCACCGCGAGATACTGCGGGCTCAGATTGCCGAGTTCCGCGCGCACGTAGCCGCCCATGGCCGGCTGTCCGGTGACCGTGATCGAAGCCGTGTCGCACCCGCCGCCGAGATTCGTGATGGCGCCGGCTGCAGACGTCGAAGAGCCGTAGAGCTTGAACGGGATGCCCTTCTGCGGGCCCGGCCCACCCACGGGGTCCATCACCGGCGCCCAAGAGCCCGTGTTCTGCAACGCGAAGCCAGTGAAGTTCTGGAGGGTCGTCGTCACCGGGGGGGAGAAGTAGATGCCCAGGTACTGGAATCGCAGCCAGTACACACCTTGGTTCAGGACGAGCGGAGCCGGCAGAGTGACCCTGACCGACTGGATGATTCGATCGTTGTCGAGTGGGCTGACCTGCACGGCTCGACGGATGGTCGTCATGGTGTTGGTGACCGTGTAGCCGGCGGTCGTGAACAGGTTGTTCGCAAAGACGGGGCTGCCAGGGATCGGCACGCCACCCTGGTCTGGCCGGTTGTTGTAGATCGCGACGCGGACGTCGGTGCAGCTCGGAGCGGGAGCCGAGACCGCGTAACCGAACACCTCGATTGCGTTGATCGTCCAGGTGCCGTGGACCGCGAAGTCATCGGCCAGCGAGTTGGTACCTACCTGGGCACCATAGCCATACTCGCTGTTGCCGAGACCGGCGGGCGGCGCCAGGCTCTGGAGGATGCTGACCGGGTTGCCGCCAAAGCCACCGGTCGGGTGAGTGACGATTGGGCCGTTCGAATAGATCTCCGCGCCTTGGGCGGCGAGAGAACACGTGAATGCGAGCAGGGACAGGATTCGCAGGGTCATGTTGGTCGGATGCAATGTGGTGAGCAGATCGCGTCGCTACTCAGACGCCATGGTCCGAGAGAAAAGATCCGTCAGGGTACGACGCGAGGCCGAGTCTGCGAGGCCATGGTTCACGCGACTTCCGTCAAGAATCGTGTGCACCACGCGCGTTTCCGTGTGCTCGAGCCACTCGCCTCGAGCTCCGCATCGGCAATCGAGAGTCTCTGCAGCTCTCGTGACGATTCTCGATGACGGATCGGGCTGCAGTGATGCAGAATCCGCACGCAGCGAGCGCTTCGCACAATGTCGCCGAACGCAATGCCACGCGAGTTGCCGGGCCGACTCCGAGCGCGAGAGCACCGGACGATCGCGGCGATGTCGTCGAAATGGTGCGGTTTTCTCAGCGACCCCGCGGCGGCCCTCGCCGCTCGAGAGGGATTCGGTGCCTCCGGCTGGCTGTTCCGGCGCCCCATGCGCCGACTACGGCTGCTGCCAGCGCAACGCCGCGGCCGCGCGCTCGGCCGGTGCCGCTTCGGCGTCGTAGCCGCGGTCGTTGCCGTAGCGGTCGCGCAGCGCCTCGATCGCGAGCCGCCGCGCGTCGAGGTTCGGCGACAGCAGGAACGCGATCAGCTCGGGCCGCGCGGTCTCGTCGCCGAGCATCGCACGCACGCGCGCGGCGCGCGCGAGCGCCAAGTCCGCGGGCGCGGTGCGGCCGCCGCCGCGCTCGACACCGAGCAGCGCGGGCAGGCGGTTCTCGTAGTTGCGCAGCTGCGCCGGCGTGTCGTCGTCGCCGCAGCGTTCGAGCGACCAGCACGCCCAGTCGGCGACCGCGGGCACGGGGTCGCGCAGCGCCGCGGCGAGGAACGGCGCCGCCGTCTTGCTGCCGATGCGGCCGAGCACCTGGCACAACAGCGCGCGCTTGTGCGAGAAGCCGGTCGGGAACGAGAGCCCTTCGAGGATCGCGGGCACCGCGTCCTCGCCGTAGGCGAGCAGCTCGCGCGTGATCTCCGCGTCGTCGCCACCCGGATCGACGTCGCTGCCGCCGCCGAGCTTCTCGACGAGCTCCCACGTGCGCGCGCGCGTCGGCGCGTCGATGCGCGCGGGTGCGCGCACGGCCGCGTCGCTGCCATTCTTGCTCCACCACGCCTGGAGCCGCGCGAGCGCAGAGAGCCGTTCGGCGGGCGGCGCGCCCGGTTCATAGCCGCAGTGCTGGTCGACGATCGCGAACAGGACTTCGAACGTCAGCTCGCGCTGCAGCACGTCGTCGGCGCGCAGGTCGTCGAGCAGCGGCTGCACGCCCGCGGCGCTGCCGAGCGCCGCGAGTGCTCGAGCGAGCGCGCGCCGCGTCTCGGGCCACGGCGTGCGCTGGAGCGCCGCGGCCATTGCGGGCACCGCGGTGCGGTCGCGGCGATGCGCAAGCGCCGCCGCGGCGGCGTGCACGACGTCCCAGTCGATGTCCGCGAGGCAGCCACGAAGCTCGGGCAGGCATGCGTCGTCGCCGACGTGCCCGAGCGCCTCCGCGGCGCTGCGGCGGTCGAGCGGGTTCTTCGCCGCGAGCGCCCGCACGAGCGACGCGCGCACCGCAGCCGCCGCGTCGCCGAGCTCGAGCTGTGCCAGCAGTGCGCGCGCATGGCAACGCACGTAGAGGTGCTCGTGGTCGAGCGCCTTCACGAGCACGGGCACCGCGGGCGCGCCGATCGCGAGGAACACCTTCATCGCCTCGTTGAACGTCTCGTTGCTCCAGCGCGCGAGCGCCAGCACGAGCGCGTCCGCCGACGCGGGGAACGTCTTCGCGAGGTTCGCGCGCGCTCTGGCTCGCACCTCGGGCAGGTGCGCTTCGAGCATCGCCGCGAGCTTGTCGATCTCGGCGCGGTCCTTGCCCTCGGGCACCACGATCGGGTCGGCGCTCCACTCGGGCCGCAGCACGTTCGGCAGTCCGGTCTGGCTGAAGAAGTTCTCGATCTTGCTCGCGGGCGGCGTGTAGTAGACCTCGACCGACTCGGGCACGCGCGTCGTCGACGGCAGAACGGGTCCGAACGGCAGCCGCCGTTCTTCGAGGCAGCGCGACAGGTGCGGATCGGCGTCGTCGCTCGGCCGGTAGAGCTTGAAGTAGAGCCGGCACTCGACGCTGCCGTTGCTGATCGGCAGCGGCACGCGGTGCGCCGTCGTCTTGCCCGACGGGATCTGCGAGCCGCGCGGCAGGACGAGCGAGTGCTCGGGCATCTCGGCCGCGTATGGATAGCGGCAGATCAGCCGCGAGCGCGCGACCTCCACGCCGTCGGCGTCGTGCACGATCACCAGCGACTCGACGCTGCGCTGGCGGTTCGCGGTCGGGAAGTTGTGGCCGACGCCCTTGTTGGTGATCGCGACGACGACCTCGTTGCCTTCGACCTTCACCTCGTAGCCATACGCCTTGCGCAACTGCGCCTCGTTGCTCGACGCGGGGAACACGTGCGAGCGCACCTGGCGCGGCGGCTCGCCGATCGCGACCGGCCGCGTCACGAGCGGCATGTGGCAGTCGATGCAGACGCGCCCCGCCTGCTTGCCGTGCTCGGCGCGCGACCACTGATCGGGTGTGCCCGCGATGCGGTGGCAACTCGCGCAGTGCGCAACGCTGGCGACCTCTGGCTCGAACGCACCTTTGCACTCCTTGCCGCCGACGAACCGGCTGTAGTCGTAGTTCTCGCGGCCGTGGCAGCTCATGCACGTGTTGCCCTCCTCGAGGTTCGTCCAGCGCTGCATCGGCGTCATGCCGATGCCGGTCTCGAACACGGGCCGCGGCGTGTGGCAGCGGATGCAGTCCTCGCGGCGGAAGCCGCGCGTCGCGAGCCGCGCTTCCTCGTCGAAGAACGCCCGGCCGTGCGTGTTCTGCTGGTGCTCCGCGTAGTCCGCGGGGTGGCACGTGCCGCAGAACCTGCTCGTCGACACGAGGTCGAGGTGCGCCTGCGTGCCGAGGTCGTCGGCGCTCTGCGCCGTCCGCGAGACGATGTGGCACGAAACCGAAACGAGAACGACGCCGAGCGCGGCGACGACGGCAGGGACGGGTGGGCGCATGCGGGGAGTCAGGGCGTTGCGATCGGGACGACGCACGCCGCCAACGAACTCGGCGCGCCGCCGCGTTGCAAGCAGAAGCAAACACCGTGCGCGGTCCGGCGGGGTTGTCGCCATGGCAACGGGAGTTCGCCGCCAGTGGCCCCGCCGCGTCAGCCCAGCCCGTGGCCGAGGATCTGGAGCGCCGGTCACGAAGTTGCCGATGTCTTGGGGGCATCCCGGGCTCCGACCGCCGCTGCTCACCCGGTCCATCCGCGCCGTGGATACCGATCGTCAGTTCTCCGACTCGAAGCCCCAACCGTGATTCCAGGAACGACCGTGATCGAAGCACTCGAAGCAGCATTCGCGGGAACCCGCGAGAAGGCGATCCCCGAGCTGGCCTTCGCGCTCGGCGAGGCGACGGCGCACCGGCCGGTCCACGTCACGCGCGTCAAGATGTTCAAACGCGGCGTGCATCGGCTGGAGGTCGTGTCCGAGAACGAGCGGCGCACGCTGGTGGTGAAGCGCCTCGGCGTGATCCAGGCCCGCCGCAACGAGCACGTCTTCGAGAGCTGGCTGCCCGCGGAGGGCCTCGGCAACGCGTGCCCGGCGCTGCTCGGGCGTGCTTCCGAGCGTCGCGGTGCGTTCGTCTGGCACGTCTACGAAGACATCGGCGATCGCACGCTGGTGAGCGACGGCATCACCGATTCGGACATCGACGCCGTCGTGCAGCTGATCGCGCGTGTGCACGGGCGCTACGCCAGGCACCCGATGCTCGCAGAGGCGCGCAGCATGGGCGGCGATCTCGGCTTCCGCTTCTTCGAGACCAACGTCGCGGACGCGCTGCACGGCGTGAACCGCGCGCGCAAGCTCGCGTCGAGCGCGGCGAACCAGACGCTGTGCGATCGCCTGACCGCGCGGCTCGAAGGCTGGATCGCGGCGATGCCGGCGCGCGCCAGGGTCTTCGAGGATCACGCGGGACCGGACACGCTGCTGCACGGCGATCTGTGGCGTACGAACGCGTTCGTCGCCGACAACGGCGCGCGCCCGTGCCTCATCGACTGGGATCACGCCGGCGCCGGCCCCGCGAGCTACGACATGTCGACGTTCCTGCTGCGCTTTCCGCACGAGCATCGCCGGCGCATCCTCGATCGCTATCGCGCGGCAATGGCGACCGAAGGCGTGAGCGTCGCCGGGGCCAACGAGCTCAACGTCCTGTTCGAGACCGCGGAGCTGAGCCGCTACGCGAACCGACTCGGCTGGCTCGCGCTCGCGTTGCTCGAGGGGGACAACGATTGGGCGTGGGAGAAGGTCGAAGGCGTCGAGGAGTGGTTCGATCAGCTCACGCCGGTGATCCCGGAGTGCCAACCGTCTCCGAAAGCCAACGGCATGCCGGCATGAAGTATCTGATCGTCAACGCGGACGACTACGGCATCAGCCCGGGCGTGAGCCGCGGCATTCTCGAAGCGCACCTGCGCGGCGTGCTCACCAGTACGAGCTTCATGACCGAGACCGCGGCCAGCGCGAGCGCGGCGCAGCGCCTCGTCGAAGCGCCGAATCTGAGCGTCGGCCTGCACGCCGATCTGCCGCGCGATCTCGGGCAAAACGTCGATGCCGAAACTCGCGCTCGCGACCTGCTCGAGCGGCAGATCGATCGCTTCCGTGCGCTGGTCGGCCGCGAGCCCTCGCATCTCGATGCTCATCACAACCTGCATCGCGATCCGCGTCTCAACCCCGCGTTCGTCGCCGTCGCGGCCGCGCATGGGCTGCCGCTGCGCGAGCACTCGGTGGTGCGTTACTTCTCGCGGTTCTACGGCCAGTGGGGCGGCCGCAGCCACTTCGAGCACATCGGTCCCGCGTCGCTCGCCGCGATGCTGGAGAAGGAAGTGAAGGACGGGTTCACCGAGCTGAGCTGCCATCCGGGCTATCCCGATCTGGACTCGAGCTACAACCGCGAGCGCGAGGTCGAGCTGCGCACGCTGTGCGATCCGCTGATTCCAGCCGCGCTCGAGCGTCTCGGGATCAAGCGCATCAGCTATCGCGATCTCGCCGCACTGGCGCCGTCGCCGGGCAAGCCGGGGGCCAGCGCGTGAAGGTCGTGATCTCGGCATACAACGTCGCCAACTCGCCGGAGGTCGGCGGGCACTTCTGGGTCTATCTTCAATACGCGCTCGGGCTCCAGGATCAGGGCAACGACGTCTACTGGCTCGAATGGTTCGTGCAGAAGGACCCGGCTCGCGACGCGGCGGCGGTGGCGGCGTTCCAGCAGCGTTTGCGCGCGTTCGGGCTCGGTGACAAGGTCGTCGTCATGCTCGCGCCCCAGAAGCGCGCGCCGGCGCAGAGCTGTTCGTATGCCGGGATGAACGCCGAGCAGGCCCAGAGTCTGTTCCGCGACGCCGACCTGCTGCTCAACTTCCACTACGCGATCGATCCCGAGCTGCTCGCGCGCTTTCGCCGCACGGCACTCGTCGACATCGACCCCGGCCTGCTGCAGCACTGGATGCACCACGGTCAGATCCGCGTCGCCGATCACGACTCCTGGTTCACGACCGGCGAGACGGTGGGCCAGCCGGACTCGCGGATTCCGGACGCGGGCAAAACCTGGCATCGCATCCGGCCATGCGTTTCGCTGCGGCACTGGCCGGTCACGCCGGCCACGAACGGGGCGCCGCTGAGCACCGTGTCGTCGTGGCAGTCGCGCGAGTGGGTGAAAGGCGGGAACGGCTACTACGAGAACAACAAGCGCGTCTCGTTCCTCGAGTATCGCGACCTGCCGCGGCGCGTCTCCCAGCCGCTCGAGCTCGCGCTCTTCTATCACCCCGACGACGACGGCCCCGAGATCCAGTCGATGCAGGACGCCGGCTGGTCGATCCGCCACTCGCGCGAGGTCGCCGGCTCGCCCGAGGCCTATCGCGCATATGTTCAGGGCTCGCGCGGGGAGTTCAGCTGTGCCAAGCCCTCGTGCATGGCGCTGCAGAACGCGTGGGTCAGCGATCGCACGTTGTGTTATCTCGCGAGCGGCAAGCCCGCGGTGGTCCAGCACACCGGGCCGAGCAACATGCTGCCCGACGCGTGCGGGCTGTTTCGCTTCTCGACCCCCGACGAGGCGGTGCGGATGATCGAGACGGTGACCTCCGACTACGATCGGCAGTGCCGCGAAGCGCGCGCGCTGGCCGAAGCCTGCTTCGACGCACCGCAGGTGACGCGCGAAATCCTCGAGCGCGCGATCGACTAGGCGGGCCTGCCGGCGCGCCGCATCCGACGGGCCGGACGGCCATTGGCGCCGGAGACCGCTTGGTCGCCCGCGGGCCCGTCGCTAGGATCGCGCTCCTTCCAGGAAGGACGTTCGTCAGCAGCAAGCCATGAAACCCATCTCCATTCTTCTCGCCATAGGCTGTTTGGTACTCCTGACCGGTTGCAAAGCCACCGGCGTCGACCAGTCCGAAGCAACGGCGCAGTCGATGCGCGAACTCAAGCAGGCCTTGGCCGACGCTCCGGCCAAGATCACCGCCGTGTCGACCTCGCTCCAAGACCTCACCAAGAAGGGTGCGGACATGAAGGCCGCGTTCGCGACGTTCTCGAAGAACGTCGACGGGACGATCGCGCATCGCGACCGCGTTCGTTCGCTGCGCGCGCAGGTCGACGCGAACCGCGACACGTTCACCCAGGCCTGGGAGCAGCGCACGGCCGGCATCCAGGACGCGAGCCTCAAGCAGCGCTCGCTGGAGCGGCGCGACGCCGTGCTGACGAAGTTCGACGCACTCAAGCAGACGGCCGACGCCGGCAAGGCGGAGTTCGAGCCGTGGATGAAGCTGGTCGTCGACGTCCGCACCTACCTCGAGAACGACCTCAATCCGGGCGGCGTCGCCTCGGTGGAGGACAAGATCAAGGAGATCGGCAACACCGCGGCATCGGTCAACACGAAGATCACGACGGTGGTCAGCGGCCTCGACGAGATGGCCAAGGCGATCGCCGCGACGAAGCCGCCGCCGCCCGAGCCGAAGCCCGAAGCCAAGAAGTAGCGCGGCCGGCGGCTCGCCGCCGCGAACAGGGGTCGTCGCGACAATGCTGACGCGGGCGTGGAATCCGCCGCAGCCACGGTGTCCCATCCGCGCCGATGGCAGCATGCGATCGAGGAGCGCAGGGCGCGAGGTGCCGCATCGCCGCCGCGGTCGCCGCTCTGGTCGGCGCGAGTGCGCTCGCGGCCCAGCAGACGGGGCCAGGCGCGCTGCGCTGGCTCGACGATCCCAACACGCCGTATCGCACCGCGCTGTCCGGCGAGGGCCTGCGTACGACGCTGTTCGGCGACCCCTACGAACTGCAACCACGCGACCGCCGCAGCGTCGACACGGTGACGCTCGGGGTCGCCGACGCCATGCACGCCGACGAGGGCACGACTCCATACGGATCGCTCTATCTCTGGCGCCGGCCCAACGACCGGTCGCTGCTGCGCGCCGTGCTCGCCGGCGTCTACGACGAGGTGCTGTTCACGCACGGACCGTTCGAGCATGGCGACGGATCGTTCGAGCTCGTCGGCACCTTCGAGAACTGGACGCCGCCGTGGTCGAGCGGCGAACTGATCGACGGCGAGGTCGCGGCCGGCGAGCGGCTGCATTGGGGCTACGTGCGCGCCGGCTTCGGCTGCGGCTTTCGCGGGCAGGTCGGCCCCGAGAACGACAACCAGCTCGCCAGCGACCTGATCGTCGAACCGGGGCTGCTCTACTTCGGCCGCGCCGACGACACGGATCCGGCGTTCGTCGTGCCCGACTCGACGTTCGAGCTGCGCGTGCGCTGGCAACTGCGGTTCGACCAGCTGACGCGCAACCTGCTCGACCTGCCGCACCGCGGCTACGCACTCGGCGCCGACGCCGTGTGGGGTTGGCGCGCGGACAGCGACGCGTGGGGTCTGCCCGGCACCGAGTTCCACAGCGGCGACGAGGGCCGCGACTACGTCCAGGCGACCGGCTACGTCTTCGCGATCGGCGACCTGCCGTTCGTCGCCAGCGAACGATGGCGCCTGTTCGGCTCCGCGCACGGCGGCGCCGGCTCCGGCGTCGACCGCTTCTCGGCCCAACGCGTCGGCGGCGGACCCGATCTGCGCGGCCAGGAGTTCGGCACCACGGCGCGGCCGCTGCTGCCGGGCGCCGCGATCGGCGAGTTCTTTCCCGAGCACTACGCGATCGGCAGCGTCGGCGTGCGATCCGAGCTGACGTGGTTCGCGTTCCTCGACGCCGGCGTCACCGTGGCGCGCCTCGATCGCGACCGCGACGAGGCCGGCACGCGCCAGCGCGGCGACGACACCTTCGTCGCGATCGCGGCGCGTCTGGCCTCGGGCTTCTTCGGCAACTTCCGGCTGCAGATCGACTACGCCTACGACTTCGACGTCGTGCGCTCGGGTGACTTCGGCGGCCACGAGCTCGTCGTGCAGATGTCGAAGCACTTCTGAGGCGCCCGCGCGCAGCTTCGCAGCAACGGGCGCGACAGATCGCCGCACCGCCGGGCCACGAACGGCTGTCATGGCAGAAGCGCATCCGAGACCGAAACCGCGCTGGCGCCGCTGGGTCTGGCTCGCCGCGGGACTCGGGACGCTGCCGGTGGTCGTCGTCGCGGGGCACCTCGGCCTCGTGTGGTGGAACGACCCGTGCGATACCCTGCCGTTGCCCCCGCCCGGCTGTGGCGACGCCAGCCGGCAGAGCCACGCGCGACCCGCCGAGGTCGTCGCGGTGTGCCCCGTGCTCGCGGATGCCGAATCGCAACTGGGCGCGCTGGTCCGCGGCGCCGCAGCCGCGGGCCAGCACATCGCGATCGCCGGCGCGCGCCACTCGATGGGCGGCCACACGCTGCTCGACGGGGCGATCGTCGTCGACATGACTCCGCTCGCGCACGTGCGCGTCGATGCGGCGAGCAAGACGGTGACCGCGGGCGCCGGCGCGACCTGGCGCCAGGTGGTGCCGCGCCTGCAGGAACACGGACTGGCCGTGAAGGTCATGCAGTCGAACGACGACTTCACCGTCGGCGGCTCTCTCGCAGTGAACTGCCACGGCTGGCAGCAGCGTCTGGCGCCGATCGCGAGCACGGTGCGTTCGCTGCGCGTCGTCACCACGGCCGGCGACACCGTGACCTGCACGCGGGACAACGAGCATCGCGAGCTGTTCCGGCACGTGCTGGGCGGCTACGGCCTGTTTGGCATCATCACGGAGGCGACGCTCGACGTCGTCGACGATGCGTTCTACGAGGTCCACACGGTCACCGTCGCGGTGAGCGACTACGGCCGTGCGTTCCGCGAGCTCACGTGCGATCCCGCGGTCGGCATGGCGTATGGCCGCATCAGCGTCGCACCGATGACGTTCCTCGACCGAGCGAGCGTCAACGTGCTGCGCACGCCGGCGACTGGCGCGCCGAAGCGTGTCGCCGCCGATCCCGCGGACGGCATCGAACGCATCGTGTTCCGCGGCACGGCGGGCAGCGGCCTCGGCAAGCAACTGCGCGACTGGGGCGAAGCGCTGTTCGGCGAGACCGGCGGGGGCTGGCGCAGCGTTCTGCAGGCGGAGCCGGTCGCGAAGTTCGCGAACCGCGATCCGCGCCGAGTCGACGTGCTGCAGGAGTGCTTCGTGCCGATGGCGCGGCTCGACGAGTTCGTGAGCGCGATCCGGCCACTGTTCCGCGAGCACGCGGCCGACCTGCTCAACATCACGGTGCGCGACGTGCAACCGGATCTCGACACCGCGTTGGCGTACGCCCGCGAGCCGGTGTTCGGCGTCGTGATGCTGGTCCACGCCGAGGCGGGGAGCGCTGCCGACGAACGCGTGGCGGCCCTCACGCGCGCGGTGATCGACGTCGCGCTCGCGATCGGCGGCACGTACTACCTTCCCTATCGCCCGCACGCGACGGTCGAGCAGTTCCAGCGCGGTTACCCACAGGCCACCGCGTTCTTCGCGGCGAAGCGCCGGCTCGATCCGCATGGCGTCTTCGCCAACCAGTTCCTGACCCGCTACGGCCGCTGACGGTCCACCGCGCCGGCGGCGGCTGCTCGTCGTCTGCAGGAAGCGCTGAGCGACTGCCGCGGCGTGGTCCTACAGGTTGCCGAGTACGCCGTCGATGCCGTTCGACGTGATCACGCCGCCGAGCAGCGAGTTGACGCCGGGCTGGAGCACGACCGCCTGCGTGTAGAGGTGCAGGTTCACGAGCGCCGGGTTGTTGGGCAGCGGCAGCGAGTAGTTGTGCGTCGCGCCGGCGACGAGCCACAGGTTCATCAGGTCGAGCGACGCTCGGGTGCCGCAGCCGGGCGCACCGAGGAAGCCGAGGTCGGGGATGTTCGGATCGGACAGGCCGAATACGTCGAGGCCGATCGTGCCGGTTGCCGGCACGTTGGTGACGTTCAGCGTCCAGTTCGTGCCGAGGACGGGCCGCGACCCGCCAGCCAGCGCCAACGGCAGCACGTCGGTGAGGCCGATCGTGAACGTGGCGGGCACTGCGACCGACAGATCCGAGTTGCCGGGATCGATGCTCGGGCCGCCCGGCGAGTAACCGACGAGACGCGCGTTGCCCTGGGTGCTCATCGACTGGAACACGAGGTGCACGAAACCGGTCGCCAATTCGAACTGGAACTGGAACGTGTTCGCGTTCGCCGCCGACGTGCCGCCGAAGTCGTAGACGCCGTCCCACGTGACGTAGGCGATGCCGCCGATCTGCTCGAACTTCACCTGGCCGCTGCCGGCCGTCGCCGGGTTGTAGTCGTGCCAGTTCCACCACGCGGTCTGCGGCGCGGCCAGCATCGTCGCTACGTCGGGCGTGAACGAGGTACCGTTGCCGGCCGCGACCGAGACGAAGCCGTTCGAGCAGACCTGCAGGCTGGACGTCGTACCGCCGGCGTGTGGCAAGGTGCCCGACAGCGCGACCGACACCTCGCTGTCGTCGCTCAGCGCCAACGTGGTCGCAGCACCCGACGGAGGCACATACGCCGTCAAGCCGGGCAGCACGACGTAGCCGGTACCCGTGAATGCCATCGAGATGGCGCTGTTCGACAGGTCGAAGGATGCCGGGCTCGAGAAGAACTCGTAGAACGAGCTCGCCGCGCGGATGCAGCCTTGGCCGAGCGTCGTGTTCGTCGCGACCACGCTGCCGGCGCCCGCGAGGAACTGCACGTCGGAGAGGCCCGTGTAGCTGTCACCGTAGTTCGACAGGATGTCGAACTTGACATACCGCGCCGCGACGGCGCTGATGCCGATCAAGTAGCCCGGGATGGGCACGGCGGTTCCCTGCGGCACGGTCACTGCCAACGGCGGCGTGAAGTTGATGCCGTCCGTCGACGTGGAGAGGTTCATCAGCTGGACGCCGCGGGCCAGGCTGATCGACGAGTTGTAGTTCCAGACGACGGCCCCGCTGAGTTGCACGACGGCGCCGAGGTCGAACTGCAGCCAGCCCGTGGTGATCTGGTTGCTGATCCACATGTCCTGCCAGTTCGCCGAGTGCGTGGCAGAGATGGTCATCGCCGACAGCCCGACGCCATTGGTCAGGTTCGCGATGTTGTAGGAGAACCACGTGCCCATGTTCGTGGTCGTGGTGACGCCCGGGATGAACTGCGCCGTGCAAACGCTGCTGAACGCGCACCACGCGACGAGGGAGAGGCGGAGTGACTTCATCGGAACGGACTCCTGCGGGACGAGGGAACGGCCAATCAGCGCACGTGCCGCCGATCGGCCGAGGTGGACGGTAACCGTCGACGACGACCGGTCAACCCGCGCTGGGCCGCAACGCAGCCGCTCGACGAACTGGCGCGCGTGCGGCGAAGCACGCAGGGGGCCGCTGGCTCAGGGAGCCAGCACGAGCTTCAGACCATTGCTCGACGCGAGGCCCAGCGGGGTCGCGGCGGAGAACGAGACGGCCTGCGACGGGATCGCGGTGCCGGTCAGCGCCGGGTCGAGCGGGATCGGCAGCGGGAAGGTCGCGGAGGTGCCGGCGACGACTGACGGCCCGAGCAGGCCCAAGTCCAAGGTCGTGTAGGTCGCGCAGCCCGGCATTCCGATCACGGTCAGATCGACCCCCGGGTTCAGCGCGGCGCTGCCGAACGCGAAGAACACCAGCGGCAACACCGGCGGCACGTTCGACGCGACGAGCTCGAACAGCGGGTTCCCGAGCGAAGGCACGCCGTTGGCGCCCAGTGTCAGGCCGTCGCAGCCGCTGCCATACGCGAACGTGTCTGCCGTGACGCCGAGCGTCGTGAGGTTCGAGATGCGGACGTTGCGGATGCAGCCGTTGTGGTTGCGGCCGTTGCTGAAGTCGTTCGTCGTGAAGTTGCGGTTGTCGATCGTCGCGCTACCGGTGCTGAGCACGCCGACCGACACCGTCAGCACCAAGGTGCCGTCGATGTACTCCTCCACGGTGCCATTCTCGTATTTGAGCCGCCCGGAGTACCACGTGCCCGTGCTCAACGTCGTCGTCGACCACGCGAGGTTCGAGTTGTTGTGCTTGATGCCGACGATGCCGTTCGGCTGCACGTAGATGCCGAGCCACCGCCACAGGTGGCCGCCCATGAACACCGGCGCGCCGAACGAAGTCGGGAACGCTGCGATCTGGAACTCGACGTCGATCTGGAAGTCGGACATGTTCAGCGTCGTGATGACCGGGAACCGCACGTCCTGGCCGCCCGCGCTCCCCGAGTAGATGCCGTTGACGCACACGCCGTTGGCCGGCGGGTTCGGCGGGAGCGGGTTGCCGGTCAGCAGCGCCGGCCCGTAGGTGGCGGTCGCGTCGAGCAGGTCCGTCAACAGCGGGTAGATCGCCTGCGGCTGCAGCTGCGCCGCGAGCGAGCCGGAGGAAGCGAGCGCGGCGAGCGCGAAGGCGCAGACGGCGCGCGGGGAGCGGAGAACAGCAGGCGAGGTTTGGGGAGGCAGCATCGTGGCTCCTGGGGTGGAGGGGACTTGGGGGCGACGCGGCAGGATAGCCGTGCCGCGCGCGACGCCCCGGGGACAGCCTTGCAGATCTTCAGTCGGGGAAGACTTGCCAGGATGAGGGCTCGACCAGGGGCCCTCGCTGGTGTGCCTGCTGCGGGGTGTTCGTCTTTCAAATCAGACGCTATGCTATATGGTGACCGATATAGCCGATCCTACACCGATGCCCCCGAAGTCGTCCTTGCCGTTGCCCGCGGTGCGCGCACTGCAGCAGCTCGGGCGCGACCTCGCGCTCGCGCGCAGGAAGCGCGGGTTCTCGACCGCGGACATGGCGGCGCGGCTGTTCGTGAGCCGCGACACCTTGTGGCGGCTCGAACGCGGCGACCCGTCGGTCGCGATCGGCACACTCGCGACGGCGGTGTTCATCCTGCAGTTTCACGAACGACTCGCCGACCTCGCGGCGCCGGGACGGGACACCGTTGGCCTCGCCTTGGACGAGCGGCGATTGCCGCAGCGCATTCACTCGCGCCGCCGGGGGCATTCGTGACGATCGAAGTGCACATCGAGTGGGCAGGTGCGACGCATCTCGTGGGCGTGCTGCATCCGGCAAGTCGGGGCCCGTCGACCGCCTTCGAATACGCCATCGCGTGGCTGCAACGCGCCGACGCGTTCGCCATCGATCCGATTGCCTTGCCACTGCAACCAGGTGGGCACCACGCCGCGGCACTGTTCTCGGCACTGCAGGATTGCGGTCCTGATCGCTGGGGACGCGTGCTCGTCGACCGCGCGGTTCGCAAGGGGGTGATCGAACGCCGTCCGCACCGCGATCTCGACTACGTGCTCGCGCTCGATGACGGCTCGCGCATCGGCGCGCTGCGGTTCAGCGAACCGGGAGGTCCGTTCCTCGCCGTGACCACGGGTCGCCTGCCGCCGATCGTGCGGCTCGCTGCACTGCTGCGCGCCGCGGACGCGATCCACCAGGAGTCCGAATCGGCCGCCGACCTGCGGTTCCTGCTCGGCGAAGGATCGCCGCTCGGTGGCGCGCGGCCGAAGTCTGCGGTGGTATTGCCCGACGGCACGCTCGCGATTGCCAAGTTCCGCAAGCCCGATGACACGCGTGACATCGCCGCCGGGGAGATCCTGGCTCTCGGCCTGGCGAACAGGGCCGGAATCAGCACGGCGGCACATCGACTGGTTCCGGTGGGCAAGAGCCACGCGGCGGTCATCACGCGGTTCGACCGCGTCGCGAACAAGCGCGTCCCGTTCGTTTCCGCGGCGACGCTGATCGGGACGACCGAACGCGACGCCGGTTCGTATGTCGCGATTGCCGAAGCGATCCGGCGGTTCGGCGACGACGTGGGCAAGGACCTCGCCGAACTCTGGCGCCGCATGGCGTTCTCGTTGCTCGTCTGCAACAGCGACGACCACCTGCGCAACCACGCGTTCCTGATGCGCGGTGCGGGCAAGTGGAGCCTTTCGCCTGCCTACGACATCAATCCGGTGCCCGAGATCGATCGGGGGCACGGGCAGCAGACGCCCTTGAGCGAGGATCGATCCGACTTCTCGATCGATCACGCGATGGCGATCGCCGCATCGTTCGGGCTCACGGCAGCAAGGGCGAGGACCATCCTGCGTGAGCTCGTCGAGGTGATCGGTGACTGGCGGCAGGTCGCGAGGAAGCTCAAGCTGTCTGGACCCATCGTTGCTGTCTACGCGAGTGCGTTCGAACACGAAGTGATGGACGAGGCTCGCACCGTGGCGCGCGGCTGATGCCGATGCGACTCGGTTGCTACGAAGAACGACGATGCGTCGCGGCCTCGACGGCTCGGGTCTAGCGGTCCGGTGCCTGCCACGTGCGGACGATGACCGCGCCGTTGGACAGCCACTTCGAGGTGAACGTCCGGACGCCGCGCTGGTAGTCGTCCTTGCCGCGCTCCAACGCTTCCGACCTCGAACGCACCGCGTGCCCATTGATCTCGATCAGGACTTCACCAGCTTCGATGCCCATGGTCTTGCCCAGTCCCGGATCGACGCTGCGCACGATGAGCCCCTTCACGCTCTTGCCGGAATAGGTGTCGACGTCGATCTGGCGGAGAAGCTCGTCCGGGTCGCGAAAGCGTTCTTCGTCCTTCTTGCTGATGTGGGTCACGCCGTTGACGACCTTGGTCTCGGGCACGTCGATCCACGCGTTGCCCGGGCTCGGGGACGGCTCGGTGTTGCCGTTGCTGCTGGCGACCGGCGCGTCACGTCCCTGGAGCCTCCGCAGCTCTTCGCGCAACTCGGCGCTGAGGTGCATGCTCGTCTTCAGCAGCGGTTCCTCCTTCAACTCGGGCGCTCGACTGCCATCCTTCGGCGGCGGCAAGTCCCGCACGAACCAGGCGACCTGGGCATCCGACGACACACCGACGAGCTTGATGTTGTCGAACGTCGGCCAGAGGCGGTTGCCGTGCCTCGGGTCACCATCGTCGACCACGCAGATCTTCTGCATGATGTCGCGCCCAGCCAACGCGGTCGGGATCGGCGAGTCACCACCCGGCGGTTTGGCCGCTGCGGATTTGGCCTTGCCGCTCGTCGTCGCCGGGCCACTCATGCTCTCGCGGATGTACCACTCGGGCGGCTTGACGTCGGCGCCCGGCTTGTAGCGCACGATGACATACGTGTTCCCGCCGCGGCCGTTGGTGTCCCCGTCGTGGACGAGGGAAACGAGCTCGATGATCTCTCCGAGCGGGGGCAGTTCGACTGCAGACGCTTCCCGCGCATGCCCTGGTCCACCGTCGGCCGGAGGCGTCGGCAGCTTGCCGACGAGATTCACGTTTCGGAGCGATGCCCCCCAATCGCCATCCCGGTAGTTCCAGTCCTGAGCGGTTCCCCCCGATTTGACACGCGGCAGACGTCCGAAGTCCGAACCGTCGTTCACCACATTCACTCGTACCGAGTCCTTCCGCAGCAAGAGCATCTCGTAGACGATCCAGCCTGCGAGGCCGAAGAGTCCCAGCGAAACCAGATACAGCAGCAGCGGGATCAGCTTCATCGGTGCTCAGGGATCGACCAGGTGACCGGCCGGGAACGTCATCCCGCCTCCGGCGCACCGTGCGACATTGTATGCCGCGCTGCGGCTCGGACGGGGCGTTGACCGAGTCCCGGCAAGAGAGATCGTGCCCGAGTGGGCTCAGGGCGGTCCTGGACTGAGCTTTTCCTTCCGATCGCCCCGACGCCGGCGAGGCGCCGGCGCCCGAGAAGAAGTGACGCCGCGAGGCCGCGCCGAGCGCGAATGGCGCCCGGCGCGGTGTGGGCTCACTGCACGCGCGTCGTGCTGAGCACGGCGTTGCTGAGCAGATACCCGCCCGATTCCCCGTTGATCAACGGGAAGGCGCCGTTGAACAGCGCCGCGCCCTGTACTGCGATCACGTTGCCCGGCGCGAAGGGCGGCGCCGAGAACACGAACGGCACGGCGTTCGTCGGCGTCGTGGTGACCGCGACACCCGCCAGAAGGTCGAGACTCCCGACGTAGAGCCGACAACCCGGCACGGTGGTGAGGATGCCGGTGAGATCGAGGCCCGCGATCAGCGGATTCACCGTCAGCACGAGGAACGACAGGTAGAGACCCGAGCCGGGAGCGATCTCGGGGATGTTGCCGATCGTGTAGGTCACGACCGAGCTCGGGTTGATGACCGGCCGCGGCGAGGCCGACAGCGTCATCGGCACCAGCGTCGCATCCGGTTCGAGCACGTATCCCGTCTGCGTCAGGCCCTGCGACACCGGCGTCAAACCTGCGCCCGCGAGCGTGCAGCCCACGAGCACGTCGGACGTCGAGTTGCTGGCCGAGAACGAGGTCCACAACATCTTGACGTCACCGGTCGTCATGTCGACCTGCCACTGGAACGTGCTGGGCGCGAGGGTCGGTGTGCCGCCGCTGAACTCCACGCCTTCGAACGTGACGAGGAGCACGCCGCCGACTTCCTCCCACTTGACCTTGCCGCTGCCCGTCTCGGCCGGGTTGTGGTTGCACCACGTGTAGAAGGCGAGTCGCGTTTGCGCCGCCGTTGCGGCCAGCGTCGGCGTGGAAGAGGTGGTCTGATTGCCCGGATTGCCGGCGGTCAGGATGCCGTTCGACGAGACCGTCCAGGTGCTCTCGGTCCCGCCCGGAACGGGGATCGCCGCCGAGGGCGTGATCGCCGTCGTGGTGTTGTCGGCGTTGGCGATGATCACAGCACCTGGCGAAGGTGGAACGTAGAGCGCGGCCGCGGTGCCGACTTGCCAGTTGGCGACGTAGCCGTTCGCGGTCTTCGTGAAGACCAGCGCATTGCCGTCCAGCGCGGTCTTGGCGGACGCGACGTCGGGGAAGAACGAGAACAGGTTCGAGTCGTCCTGGACGTAGGAGTGGCAGCCGGTGCCGTACTTCACGTGGCTCGCGTGTTGACCGAGCACGTGGTTCAGCTGGTACATGCCGCCGGCCAGCACCTGCGTCGAAGTCGCCGTCGACATGTTGTAGACCGACGCGCCGCTGCTGCTGGTCCACAGCACGTTGCCGTTCTGCAACTCGTAGACGCCGCGCCCGCTGCCGGCCGGGAACGACATCAACGGCGCGCCAGTCGTCGCGTCCAGCTTGACGACGTTGGTGCTCGTGAGGCAGTTGACCCAGACGTTGCCGTCGGAGGCGAGGGAGATCTGGTTCACGAAGTTGAGCGTCGCCGAATCGTGGAACGTGCCGACCGGCGCTCCTGCCAGCGTGTAGCGAAAGACGTCCTGCATGTTCGAGGAGCCGCTGACCAGGATGTCGCCCTGAAACGCCATCACGCCGAACGGCGACACCGTGTTCGTGAGGGCGACCGTCGACAGGTGGTTGCCCGACGTGTCGAGGAGCACCAGCGAGTCGGCGGTGGCGCCGTTCGCGGTGCCGTCGTTCGTGACGTAGACGACGCCGTTGATCAGCGCCAAGCCGCGGATGTTGTCGAAGCCGCCGCCGGGGAACGTCGGGCCGATCACGCCGAGCACGTTGCCCAGGCTGTCGTAGCGAACGACCCGGTCGCCGGTCTGTTCGCTGGACCAGATCTCGCCGTTGACGTCGATTGCGCCCACCTGCACGGTGGCGGGGACCGGCATGAAGTTGGCGCTGATCAGGCTGCCGTCGACGGGGCTGAAGGCGACCAGCGTGTCGGTCGTCGAGTTGTACGTGACGAGGAACTGGGCCTGCGCGGCGCCGGTGAGCGCCAACGTGGCGAGGAGGAACGGGAGTGGGGACAGGCAACGACTCATGATGTGACTTCCTGGTACGCAGCGAGCGCACCGCAAGCGGTGCGCTCGGTTGTGGGGGGGCCGCACGTTCTATCACGTGCTGGCGCGCTGCCAACCCGGACCACGGCGGAGGTTTTCCGCTGTCGGGTGGAGGTCCGTAGGGACGCGCTTCGCTTGACGGCGCTACGCAATGCCGCGAGTGCCCGAAACGTGCCCGGCTCTCATTCCCACCACTCCGGGTCGAAGCGGCGCGCCAGGGTCCGCGCGAGACGATGGTACAGCAGTGCGAGTGCCGGCACGGTGATCGCACACGTCGCGATCAACCACGTCGTCGGTATCTCGATCGCCGCCGCACGCGGCAGCAACCCGAGCCCGAGCAGCGGCATCGTGACCAACATCAGGACAACACACGCCTCGGTCTGACCCGCGAAGCGAACCTGGACCCGCAACGGTCGCCTCGCCAACCGGCGTTCCCCGATCGCTGGGCCGAAGACCGCCAGCAGCGCCAGCAGCAACCACGCGCCAGCGACTCTCCAGCTGGGACCCAGGCGCCAGGAGTCCACGGCGATCACCGTGAAGAACGCCAGCACGAGCCACTGGAACCTGGCGATCGCGCGGCGGGCACGCCGGCGCGTCCGTTCGGCGAACTCGACCTTCAACGCCTCGGTGCCGGGTCCCTTGGCGATCGTTCGCTCCGTCGACAACAGGAAGTCACGCAACGGGATCTCAGTCATGGTCTGCCTCGAGCTCGCGAACGGAGGGCCTGCAGCGAGTAGTGCAATCGACTGCGCGCCGTGCCCTCGGGAATGCCCAGGATGCGTCCGATCTCCGCGTGGGGGAGACCGTCGACGACCGACAGCCACAACACCGCGCGGTGCTCTGCGGAGAGCTTCTCGACCGCGCGGCTGGCGGCGGCATGCTGCTCGCCGCGCACGGCCAGGACGTCGGCGGCCACATCGGGTGCGACGGCATCCTCGACAGGCGTTGTTCCGACCGAGCGCTGCCGCGCGCGCCGCTTGCAGAACTCACGGTGCGCGATGGCGAACAACCAAGCCTGGAACCTGTCAGGCGCCCGCAGCGAGTTGACCTTTTGCACGACTCTCGTCCAGGTCTCCTGACAGATGTCCGCGGCCTCGTCGCGATCGCGGCACAGCATCGAAACGAAGCGTGCCAGGGGCGGGTGACACGCTGCGTAGAGGCGGTCAAGCGCCTGGACGTCGCCGTCCTGGAACGCGCGGCAGAGGGCGGCGACGGAATCGGGCTCCATGTCGATGGCGGGCACTGCGGAGGATCCGCGGCGATGCGATCCGTTCACGCGATTCCCGAGAATCTCGCTGTCTGCGCCGGCGCGTGATGGGACCCAGCCTGTTCCGACGGACTGCGGATTGCCAGGGCCCGGGTGGCGGCGAACTCCTCGCCGACCTCGTGCCGCCCCATCGCGAGGAACCCATGAACATGCTTCGTACCAGTGCTCTCACGTCCGCCGTGCTCGGTCTGTTGCCCCTGCTGCCCGCCCAGGGCCTGTCGCTCGACAAGTCCGGCGGCGCCATCGGCGGCAGCGCCGACTTCCGCCTGCAGGGTCCACCCAACGCCCTGCACCTGGTCCTCGTCGCGTTCAACGAAGTGTCGACGCCGGTGCCGTGGCTGGGGATCACGCTCGACATCCCGACCACGTTCTTCGGCGAGTCGATGAGCATTCCGGGCTCGCTCGGCTTCCTCGACGCGAACGGTGCCGCGGCCGCGACGCTCGCGATCCCGGACGACACCGCCCTCGCCGGCCTGTGCGTCTCGGCGCAGGGAATCGCCGACGCGTCGCCGTTCATCGTCTCCAACCTCGTGCGCGTGACGTTGCAGGAGCGCGGCAAGTTCGCGGCGCCGCTGCACCAGCCGCTGCTGCCGATCGGCGGCGGCGGCGCGGTCGCCGCGCCGAACGGCGGTGTGACGTTCGTCGGCGGCGCGGGCCCGCTGGCCCTGCGTTACAAGTCGCGCACCGAAGAGTGGTCGTTTGCCGGCACGACGGTCAGTGTCGGCCAGTACTCGCAGACCACGGGCCTGTCCGACGGCCGCGTGCTGATCACCGGCGGCCTCAGCCTGCTCGGCCAGCCGACCGCGACGGCCGCGATCTACGACCCGGTCGCGCAGACGACCACGCAGCTGCAGATGAACGCCGCGCGCGCCGGCCACGGCGCATCGCTGATGGGCGACGGCCGCGTGCTGATCACCGGCGGCTTCGCGACCCTCGACTTCAACCTGCAGAACGCGTTCGGCACGCTGCTCGGCACCACCGAGACCTTCGACCCGGCCAGCAACACGTTCGTGCCCGGGCCGACGATGTTGGAGTCGCGCGCCTGGCACAGCTCGACCACGCTCACGAACGGGCAGGTGCTGATCGCCGGCGGTCTGTCGCAGGTGCCGCTGGTCAACGTGCCGACCGTGTCGGCGACGGCCTACCGCTTCAATCCGGCGACCAACAGCTTCGGTCTGCCGGCCGTGTTCGCGGGCGGCCGCTTCCTGCACAGCGCGGTGCCGCTCAGTGACGGCAAGGTGCTGCTGGTCGGCGGCGCGTCGATCGACTTCGCCGCGTATCTGGTGTCGCAGAACATCGCCGACCTGGCGATCGAGACGCGTTCGGACTGCCAGCTCTACTCGCCGTCGCTGTTCGGGTTCGGCACGTTCGCGACCGTGAGCGGCATGCAGGAAGGGCGCGCCGGCGCTGCGGTGGCGCCGCTGCCCGGCGGCCGCGCGCTGATCGCCGGCGGCTTCCAGCTGGCGATCGCCCCCGGCACCCTCACGTTCCAATTCGTGCCGACGGCGAGCGCCGACCTGTTCGAGCGCGGTCCCAACCGCATCGAGGCCACCGGGTCGATGGCCGTCGCGCGGCAGAACCCGATGGCGGTCAACCTGCCCGACGGCACGGTCATGGTGGTCGGCGGTTTCGGTGCCGAGATCTACCAGGAATGATCGGTCGGCATCACGCGGAGCAGGATACCGGCGGCCAGCATGCCGCAGTCGCGCGATCGACATCGCGATCGCGCGGCGGCCGACTCGGAAGCGGCCCTGAAACGAGCGCCGGCACGAATGATCGTGCCGGCGTTGGTTCCGGTTGGTCCGGAAACGAGCGTTCTAGCTATCTCACTAGATCGGGCCGAGCGTGCCCTTCATGCCGTTCGCGGTCATCCAACCGAACGCGTTCTGCGGGATCCCCTGCAGCGTGGCCGAGGTCGTGAAGAGGTTGAAGCCCGTCAGCGACGGTTGGCCGGACGGCACGGGGAAGCCGTAGGTGTGCGTCGGGCCCGTCACGAGCCACGCGCTGGTGACGTCGAGGGTCGAACGCAAGCCGCAGCCCGGCATGCCGATGAAGAACAGGTTGTCGATGCCAGGATCGGACACACCGAAGATGTCGAGACCGATCAAGCTGCTCGCTTCGATGTTGCTGACGTTCAGCGTCCAGGTGTTGCCGAACACCGGCCGGTTGCTGGCCGTGAGCGTCATCCCACTGATGTCGGCAGCTTCGATGTAGACGCTGCCGGCGCCGATCGCGGAGATGTCGCGGCTGCCCGGATCGAGGTTCGTGCCGCCTGGCGAGTAGCCCACCAGCGTGCCGCCGTTGTTGCCGAACGACGTGATGCCGGCGCTGTTCCACGCGATCGTGACCTGGCCCGACGGGTAGAGCTGGAACTGGAACGTGTTGACGCCCGGCGCCGGTGGCGTGGTGACCCAGTTCGGCACGTTCTCCCACGTGATCGTGGTCACGGTGGCACTCTCTTCGTACCAGACGTTGCCGCCGCCAGTCGCCGCCGAAGGATCCCAGTCGGCCAGGTTGTAGAACGCGGTCGGCGCGGCATTCAGGAACGTGCCGTTGGTGGGGGCACCGCCGCCAGCGACGCTCGCCGGGTGCGCCGGCAACTCCGAGATCACGCCGTTCGACACGATGGTGATCGCCGGCCACGGGCCGGTCGGGCCAAGGAACGAGCCGACCGTGAACGTCTGGGTCAGCTCGGCGTCGTCACCGAGGACCAAGGCCGTTGGCACTGCCTGCACCGAACCGACGGGCATGAACGCACCCGTGCGCACGGCGAGGTAGGCACCGCCCGCCGGAAGGAACGTCAGCGCCGAGTTGTTCAGATCCCAGTTCGCCGGGAGGGGGAAGAGCTCGTACATCGACGCGTAGTGCACGATGCAGCCCGCGCCGAGGCTCTGGACGGTGGCCGCACCCGGCACCGGACCATAGTCGAACTTCATGATCGGCACGAAAGCCGTGAACGAGCCACTCGTTGCCGTCGCCGAAGTCGTGTTGCGATAACAATTGCAGAAGTTCCCCGGCGGGAGCGTGCCGGTGCCGTTGTGGGTGGTAAACAGGTTGTTGGCCGTCGCGGGCACCGGGATCTGCGGAATCTCGATCTCCACCAACAGGTCGACGCCAGTACCCGGGTCGTACGCGAACGGCGTCGTGAGCGGGATGGTGACGAAGTAGTCACCCTGGATGGAGGTGACCGTCGTGGTCACGGGGCCGGTGAAGTTCGGCGTCGTCGGGAACGCAACCGAGCGGTTGCTCGCGAAGGTCGGGCCCTGCACCGTCCAGTCGACCGCCGCCGGCTGCAGGTAGACGTCGATCTGCGGATAGGTCACCGCGGCCGAGGTCGGCTGCGTGCCGGGAGCCCCGAATTGGAACGAGACCTGGTTGATGAGGATCGGCGACAACACGCCCTGGGCCGTGAACAAGGAGCTGTCGTAGATGCACTGCCACTTGTCCGTGACGTTGCGGAAGAAGTTGATGCTTGTGCCGTAGGCAGTGATCTGCGGCGTGCCAGGGATCTGCACCGACGACTGTGCCAATGCCGCGGCAGAAGTCAGCGCCAGTGCGCCGACGAGGATCGAGAGGTTTCGCATAGAATGGAAGGAGGCTCTGTACAGAGGAAAGGCAACCGCTTGGGGAATGGCGGATGCAGGGGTTGTCGCAAACTTACCTCAATTGGACGGAATTGCCCGGCAATAGGTTCGGTGCTCTCGCACAGAATCCTTACACGACGACACCTCCCGGGCGCCCTTCCCCGGGGCGCGGCGTTTTCGGTCCGGAGAACGACCTGGCGCTAGAAGCGGACGGAGCACCAATGCGGGTGCAGAGCAGGCCAATCGCGTTGCGCATCGTGACCTGGGCGACGAACAGACTGTGCCTTGCCGCTGGGCTCTTCGTAGCCGCACTGACAGCGCCGTTCTGGATGTTCGCTCTGGCCGCGTGGCACAGCGGCGGCGCCGCACTCTCGACGGCGCCGTCGGCGAAGACGAGACTTCGCACCCGCATGGTCAAGGAAACCGAGAGCGGGTCGGGTTCATCGGCTGCAACGCTTGCCGCGGACGCGCCGCCGCCGGTCGCGAAAGCATGGCCGCGCTGGCAGTGCATCGCATTCCGCTTCCTGCTGCTCTACTACGTGTTCCTCGCGTTCCCGGGACCGCTGGGCTCGCTGGCCAGCACCGTCGCCGGAGTATTCGGCGTGGAGATCGACGAGTCGGCGGACCCGCCCTGGTCGTGGCTCACGCATGGCTGGCAGGGCGTGACCAACTGGATGGACGCGCACGGCCTCGCGCCCTACGAAGTGATCCACCAGCGCACCGGCAGCGGCGACACCGGCCACGACTTCGCGCGCGTGCTCGCGGTCACCGCGGTGGCGCTGCTGCTGACGGCGATCTGGTCGCTGTGGCCGCGCGCCGGGCGCGCCTACGCGCGTGTCGGCCGCTGGCTGCACCTGATCGTGCGCTTCGACCTCGCGTTCACGATGTTCGGCTACGGCTTCGCGAAGTTCTACGGCGGCCAGTTCGGCATGCTGTCGCTGTCGCGGCTCACGCAGGAGATCGGCGACACGTGGCCGATGTCGATGGTCGGCACCTTCATGCAGGCGTCGAAGCCGTACGAGCTGTTCGGCGGCTGCGGCGAGGTGCTCGCGGGCCTGCTGCTGTTCCAACGGCGCACGGCCCTGCTCGGCGCGTTCGTGGCGATCGGCGTGATGACGAACGTCTGCGCGCTGAACTGGCTGTACGGAGTGCCGGTCAAGCTGTACTCGCTGCACCTGCTGCTCTACGCGATCCTGCTGCTGCTGCCGTTCCGGCACCGGCTGTGGGCGCTGTTCTGCAGCAACGGCGACGCTGCGCCCGTCGATCTGCGTGTCGTGACGGCACCGCGCGCGGGGCGCTGGCTCCTGGCGCTCGGTAGCCTCTGGGTGCTGGCGGTGCTCGTCACGACGCACTTGCACGGCATCGCGCCCAGCCCGTACGCGAAGTACTTCGAGAAGTCGCAGCTCTACGGCCTCTGGGTCGTCGAGACGATGCGGCTCGACGGCGTCGAGGTGCCGATCACCGATGCGCAGCGGTGGCGCGACTTCGCGATCGACACCGCCGACTCGGCCTGGTCGCGCGAGGCGGGCGGCGCGCGGCATTTCTTCGAGTTCCACTGGGACGACGCCGCCGGCACGGCTCAGGTCAAGGACCGTTCGGGCGGCGATGCGGAGACCTGGACCGGCGCGCGCGGCACCAAGACCACGAAGGTCGATCCGCCGCTGCTGCTGCACAGCGAGGAACGCGGCAAGAAGGTCGACGGCGAGCGGCGCACGCTCGTGCTGACCGGCAAGTGGCAGGGCAAGCAGCTCGAGCTGCAGACGGTGCAGAAGGTGTTCCGGTTGCAGACCGGGTTCCGCCTGCGGCAGGAGCTGCCGGACTTCTGGTAACTGGACCCCGTCAGGCGAAGACGGCCGCGAGTTCCTTCACGTCGACGTTCCCCTTGCCGTGGCGCAACTGCGCGTAGCAGATGGCAGCCAGCGTCGCCGAGAACGCCAATGAGGCACTCGGATCACTGCTTGTCGAAGTGGAACTCGTGCGGCACCGTCTTGCCCGGCGCGAACTCGACCTCGTCCGCGTGCACGAGCGGATGCGTCGCCTGCTCGTCGCGATACCACTGCAGGCGGTACTTGCCCGGCGGCAGTCCCTGGATCCGGAAGCGCCCGGTCGCATCCAATGCGAACGCGCCGCACAACCAGCGCTCGGTGACCCGCTCGCCGGCCAACACGACGACGCCGGTGACCTTCGCACTGGCGGCTTCGCTGACGATGCCTTCGAGCGTCGCGGGCGTCCAGGCCGCGAGGTCGATCCCGACCTCGACCTTGCCGTTCGCTCCCACCTCGACCGTTCGCTCGGTTCCGTGCAGGCGCACGGGACTCTGTTGACGGCTCGTCCCGCGATGCATCGTCACGACCATCACCGCCTGCACGACCAAGGCGCCGGACTCGACGTTCTCGAACCGGAAGCGCCCCTCGTTGTCGATGCCGACGGCATTCCGGGCCGGGTTGCTGGACGTGGGCGAGTTCGGGGGGCGCAGGTCGAGTTTCGGCTGCCAGAGCGCTGCGAGTGCCGCCGGGCCGACCGTGCCTTCGATGGTTGCGCCCGACCTTACGACGATCCGTTGCGGCGCGTCCCCGGCGGCCTCGACGACGACCACGGTGGCGAGATGACCGGGGCCGAGCACACGAAGGCGCAGATCCTTGGTGTCCCGCTGGCCATGCAACACGACGCGGCCGGCATCGTCGCTGCGCGTCGTTGCCACGAGTGCCGGTCCGCGCGCCGGCAGGTCCACGGGCAGTCGCGACTCGTCGCTGAAGCGGGTCTTCAGGTCCACGACTCCTCCGCGTGCATCGCAGAGCTCGCACGTCGTGCCGCCGACGGGCGTACCGTCGTCCCGTTGCACGACGAACGCGTACGCCTGCAAGCGGTCCAGTTCGATGCGCACCGGCGCGATCTTGCCGTCCCGTGCCCGGACGTTGACCCTCGCGCTGCGCGCGAAGCACGGATCCCGCGGCACGACCTGCAGCACGTGCGCGACCGACGAGATGCCGTCGACCATCACGCGCCCTCCCTCGTGATGTCCGTCGAGAAGCAGATCCGTGCTGAGAAGCAACCGACCAGGATCGCAGCGGACGCCGAAGTCCTCGATCGGCTTGCCGGTGCCCTTCTCGACGACCGTCAGCTCGAACGAGAGGTTGCCCGCAGCGCCCGCGGCCTTGCGTTCGGCTGCCCGCGCGACGTCGACGACGATCGTCAGCGGTTCGGCCGCGCTCTCGGCGTCGACCTTCAGGCGGGCCGGCTCCTTCAGGCGATTGCGGGGATTGACCAGCGCCAGGTCCCACGTTCCCGCCGCGAGCGGTGCATTGAACGTGAATTCACCCTTCTCGTCCGACAGTCCGGTCACGCGGATCGAAAGGGTGCTCCCGGGTCTCAGCGTGTCGGGGGCTCCGGGAACCAGTTTCAACGTGTCGAGGACTCGGGGAACCCACAGTCCCTCGCCGGCCACGGGGGCGCCATCGGGATCGACGACCTTGCCGCGCAGCGTGAATCCCACGCTCAGCTCGACGTCGCCGACGTCCAAGGTGTCGCCCGGGCGGACCATCGACCAGGTGCCGGCGCGCGGGGCTCGCCCCGGCACGCTGGCCAGGACCGTGAGCGGCATGTGCGCGTTGTTCGGCGCGTCGAAGTCCAGCGTGAAGCGACCCTCGCCATCCGTCGACACGGTCTGCGCCTCCAGACCGGTTCGCTTCGTGGTGGCGTCCTTGATCACGTAGCTGTTCGGCAGCGAGCCGGCCTGCACCGTGACGCCCTTCAGCGGCGCGAGCGTTCCGGCGGCGAGGCAACGCCCCACGGCCCTGGCTTTGTTCGGGGCGGGCTCCTGTGCCGGAGCGAGGCCGGCGAGCAGAAAGGCGAGTGCCTTCAGGGCGGGGCAACGGACAAGAGCCGGCAACTCGAACCAGGCGGCGGGCATGGGAGACCTCCGGGGGACGCGGGCAACGCATCCAGCAGGTGGATGGAGGCCAGCTAGGACGACGTGGTTTGGCCGACCTTCCCTGCGCGCTGCGTGATCTGATGTGTCCGCGCTGCTGAGGGCAGAGGAATCTGCTCGCAGCGATCCACGATCCGGCGTCGATGGCGTGGGGCAAGAAGGGGCGTTGACCCGGGTGCGGGCAAGGGAGATCGTGCCGGGGCGGTTCCGGGGGTCCGGGACTGCGTCTCTGCGTGACCCGCGTGTCCAGCGCCAACGAAGCCGCCGCAGCCCCGACGCCGTCGCCGTCGCCGTGGCGTTGGCCCGTGATCGGCGCCCTGGCGCTCGCGATGTTGTTCGGCGTCTGGCAGCTCGCGTTCCTCTGCGACGATGCGTTCATCCACTTCCGCTACGTCGCCAACGCGCACGAGGGCCATGGGCTGGTGTGGAACCGACCGCCGTTCGAACCAGTCGATGGTTGCACGGGCTTCGCCTGGCCGATGGTGTTGTGGGCCGCTTGGGCCTGGTTCGGCGTCGAGCCGCCCTCATCCGCCAACTGGCTTTCCGCGGCGTTCGGCGTGCTGCAGTTCGCCGTGGTGGCGGTCGCAGCGATGCGCCTGCGGCACCAATGCGGCCTACGCGCGGGCGACCTCGTCGGTCTCTGCGTGCTCGCGGTCGTCGTCGGCAACCGCACGTTCCTGCAGTGGATGACGGGCGGGCTCGACACCGCCTTGTTCAACCTCGGCTTCGTGGCCTGGGTCGTCCTGGCCTTCGCGCGGCGCGCCGCGACTGCGCGTTGGCTCGCCGTTTGGTCGGCCGCCGCTGCGCTGGCGGCGTTGACGCGCCCGGACGGCTTGCTGCTGGTCGCAGCGACGATCGCCACGGCGATCCTGTTGCTGGGGCGGCGACTCTGCACCCCAGGTCGATTCGCCGCGGGCCTGCTGCCGCTCGCGACCGTCGCCGCGCACCAGCTGTGGCGGCGCTGGTTCTACGGCGAGTGGCTGCCCAACACCTACTACGCGAAGGTCGTCGCGGCCTGGCCCGAGGCCGGGCTGCGTTACGCCGCGTGCTTCGCGCTCGAGAACGGCACCTGGTTCGTCGCGGTACTGGCCGCCTGCTGGTTGCTCGTCGAGCACCGGCGCGATCCCCGCTTCCTCTGGCGCACGCTGGTTGCACACACACCGGCGTTCGCGGTGGTCTGCACCTGCCTCGCGCACGCCGGCTACTACGTGTTGCAGGTCGGCGGCGACCACTTCGAGTATCGCATCTTCAGCCAGTTCGCGCCGCTGGTGGTGCTGGCGACGGCGGCGATGACGTTGCGCCTGGTGCGAGCGCGGCCGAGGTCGGGGCCCGTGCTCATGGCGTTGTCGGGTTTGGCCCTGGCATCGTGCGCGGGCTGGGTGCACTTCGCGCTGACCCGCGACATGCCCAAACACGGCTTCCAGCCGATCGCCTCCCGCGTGCCGTCGATCGTACGACCGCTGGCGCGGTGGTACGACCGCCAGCAAGCATGGCTGCTGTTCCAGAACGTCGGCGTGCGCTGCCAGCATCACGGCCGCCTGCTCGCCGAGATCTTCCTCGCGAAGTTCCCGCGCCGGGTGCGGATCGAGGATCCGCCCGACCCGTTCCCGGTCTACGCCACGCACGGCGTCGGCGTCGTCGCTTGGTCGCTGCCCGACTGCGCGATCATCGACATGCACGGCCTCAACGACTGGGTGGTCGCGCGCACGCCGGTGCACGGCACCGGGCCCGCTCTGACCCGCGAGTTCCTGCGTCCCGTGATCGCCGCAGCGGACACGAAGAAGGATGGTTGGTTCGACGCAGCGGAGATCCGCGCCGCCCTCGGCATGCTCGGCGGCGGCGACGGCAACAACCAGCCCGGCGACTACCTGGTCGCGATCCTGCTGGCGATCTTCGCGCACGAACGGCCGGACGCGCTGACGCTCGCGGAAGCCGATGACATCAGCGACCTGCTGCTGAACGCGCGCGCGATGGCGCACGAGCACCATCCGCCGCCCGGCTACGTCGAGGCGTTCGAGCCGAACGTCGTCGTCACCGACGCCGTCGCGGTCGCGACGCCGCGCAAGGTGCCGATGACTGCGGAACGCGTGCGTGCGATCGAACGCGAGTGGCGAGAGAAGGTGCGGACCGGGGCTCTGCCACGCTGACTGCGACCGCCCGACCATCATTCACCTCGAACCGACCGTCTAGCCCTTCTTGATCCGTGCCTCGACATCATCGGCTCGCTGGCTGACGCGGAATTCGATCACGCGTGCCGTGGCGAGGCCCTTCGTTACGAACGGATCCTGCTGAGCGATGGCTTCGATCTCCGCGCGATCCTTGCCGACGGCCACGAGGATGCCGCCGTCGCGTGGGATCTTGCGGCCGGAGACGACCAGGTGACCTGAGGCGTAGTGCGCGTTGATGAACTGCATGTGAGCGCGCATGTTGGCATCGATGTGTGCAAGGTCGGCCGTGTAGGTGAGTTCGATGATGAACACGATGCCGAGAGGTTAACGCTGAACTGCAGCAGGCGGTGTTGACTGGGATCGCGCGTGGCGCCAAGCATCGAAGGCCTCAAGCCCCTAGGTCACGAAGGCGAATGACGTGCGCGGTGTGCGGATCCCGTAGATGGCCGCGACGGCCGCGACAGCCAGCTCGCGGCGCAGCACGAGCAACGCTCGGGTCTTCACCCGAAGTCGCGAGCGTCATGAACCCGAATTGACGCGAGTGCCGGCGAGAGTGATCTTGCGCGTCGGTTCCGCGCGGTTGGGAATTGCAGCTCCTACGCGCCGCCGCGAGCAAAAGCCCCATGCACATCCCCGACTCGATCCGTCAGGAGCTGCCGGGCATCGCCGGCGCATTCGACGGGCAGGTCATGTGCGGCCACCTTCAGGCAGCGCTGTTCGGCCCGGGGCGCGCGCGCTTCGCCGTCGAGAGCTGCACGCCCGACAAGCCGCTCTACACGCCCGGGAAGCACTGCTCGGTCCAGTACGAGGTCCAGGTGAAAGACCTCGAGACCGGCATGGGGTTCGAACCGGTCGTCGTCGGCCGCGTGTTCCCCGACCGCGCGCGCTGCGCCGCGTATGTCGCCGAGCGCCTCCTGCCGCTGGTGGCGCGGGCGCGGGGCCGCGCGGAGCTGGCGATGTTCGCGGCGCCGGCGGCGACGATCGAACCGCTGGACATGTGCGTGCACGTGCTGCCGCTCGACACCGAAGTACCCGTGCTGATCGACGTGACCGATCCCCGGCGCATGGCCGAGGTGCTGCGCGACACGCTGCCGCCGAGGCTGCTGCCGAACGGCCTCGCCGCCGCGGACTGCACGATCGAGCTGGTGAGCTACCGGCGACGGCAGCGGTGCGTGCTGCGCTACACGATCGCGGGCAACGGCAAACGGCTCGTCGTCTACGGCAAGCTCGCGCCGCTGCGCCGCGGACCACCCTACGACGAGATCCTCGAGCCGCTGCGGACCCACCTCGCGCGCGGCGAACGGTTCACGATCCCGCGTCTGCTCGGTTTCCGGCCCGAGCTCGGGCTCGCGCTGCTGGAGGAAGTTCCCGGCGAGGCGGCGGTCGGCTCCGCGTTGCGCGCGCGGCTGTGCGACCGTCCGCCCCCTGGCGGGCAGCCACTGGAGCAGATGCTCGCGACCTGTGCTCGCGTGGCGGCGGCGCTGCACGGCTCCGGCCTGCGGCTCGGGGCCCCGCGCACGCTGGAAGACGACCTGCAGGCTCTCGCACGCGACGCCGAGGTCACGCGCCCGTTCGCGCCCGCGCTCGCCGAGCGCGCGAGCGGATGGGTGCAGCGGCTCGCGGCGCAGGCGAGCCGTTCCGAGCCGCTGCCGGCGTGCCTGTGCCACGGCGACTTCAAGCACGCGCAGCTGTTCTTCGACGGCCCGCGCACGGGGATGGTCGACTTCGACACCATCTGCCGTGCCGAGCCGGCGCTCGACCTCGGCCACTTCCTCGCCTACCTCTACACGCAGATCGAGAAGACGCAGCGGCGGGGCAAGGTGGGTGCTGCGCCGCGCGACCTCGGCGAGCGGTTCCTCCGCGAGTATCTCGCCGCGACCGAAGTCGACGAACGGCAGCTGCGTTGCCGCATCGCGATCTACGAGGCCGCGAGCCTCATGCGGATGGCGCTGCACAGCCGGCAGAAGTTCCAGGACGTGCGGCTCGACGGCACCTTGGCCTTGCTCGAGGAGCGCATGTCGTTGCTGTCCTGACGCGCCTCGATCCAGCGGCCGCGAGGACGATGCCACCGCCTTCGGCCGCGGCGTTTCTCACGCGCTCAAGCGAGCACCTGCTCGATCTGCACCAGGTGGGCGTCGAGTTTTCCTGCCCAACTCTTCTCGTCCTTGCGCAGCATGCGATCGAGGCGCTCGAGCAGCGCGCTGGCCACGAACCAGTCGACGTCCTTCGACCAGGACGCCGGCGCCGCGGCGAAGTAGGACTGCAGGAACGCCTCGCGCCCGCGCCAGTAGTAGGCGGCGTCGCCGGTCCCGCTCAGCACATACAGGCGCAGCATGTCCGCGAGGAACGCACCCACGTCGAGACCGGGATGGGAGAGCCGGCTGCGCTCGAAGCGGTAGAGCTCCCACTTGCGCCCGGCCTTCACGATCGCGTTCCAGGTCAGCGAGCCGTGGATCGGGACGGGCTGGTAGCTGCGCAGCGGCCCCGCGCGCTCCTCGAGGCGCGTGAAGCAGCGGTCTACGCGGGCGGCGCGGTCCACCGGCAACTTGCCCTCGATGCGCGTGCGGGCCGAACGGTGCTTCTCCAGCGTCTCGTCGAGGCCCATCTCGGTCTCGGCGCTCACGGTGCCTTGGTGGACGCTGGCGACCCCGAGGCCCAGGGTGATCAGCAGCTTGACCAGCGACGCGAGCTTCAGCGATGCGGCGACCTTGCGCAGCGTGCTGGTCGGATCCAGCAGGAACAGCGACAGCGGCGGATCGCGGAACGCCCCGAGCACCTTCGGCACGCGCAGGCCGTCCTTGCCGGGGCGGGTCCGCGAGAGCTGCGTGGCCACGGCCACGTCGGCTTCGGCCTCGCGTTGGGGAAGCAGCCGGCCCGTGAGCACGGTGGTCTGCGCCGCGGCGTTGCGCGGATCCTTCTGCCGCACGACGTAGGTCAGCTCGTCGGCGCCCTCGTTCGTGCGCGACTGCGCGTAGACGCGGCACGACTCGATCGGCACGCCCGAGTCGCGGAAATGCGGGACCTCGCTCGACAGGAAGGCGCCCATGCGCCGCGCGTCGGCCGCGGGGCCGTAGGCTTCGAGCTCGTCGGGCTGCAAGGGCCGTCCCGGCTCGGGATCGGCCAGGAAGCGCAGCAGGATCGTGCTGCCGCCGTCAGCGTAGCTGACCAGCGAGGTGGTCTTCTTGGCGAAGTAGGAGAAGCCCCTGCCGCCGTGCGTGTAGTAGCGCTGGTCGCTCAGGTACTTGCCCAGGACCTGCTGGACGTCGAAGCCGGTGCCCTGGTCCGAGACGGCGACCACGGCGCCCCGGTCGGTGACGACGACCTCCACCGTGAACCACTTGGCCGGGTCGCCATGATTGCCCCAGTTGAAGGCGTTGGTGATCGCCTTGCCCACGAGCACGAACAGGTCGCGATCCAGATGTTCGAGCGGCACGCGCTGGAAGCGCGCCCTGAAGGCGGCCTTGAGCTGGTCGAAGATCTCGGCGCGCTGGTGGGCGCGCACCAGCAGGCGAGCGCGGGCTGCGGAGCGCAGCGCCGGATCCGCGAGGTCGTTCACGCTGACGCCGAGGTCCTCGGGCAGAGCACCGATGTCCTCGAGCATGCGCTGGCGTGTGAGGTGCAGGTCGATCATGGGGAAGTTGCCAACGTGCGTTCGATCTCGTCGAGCAGCGGGACGACCTTCGGCGCCCATTTCGCTTCGGGGCGGCGCATCATGCGGTGCAGGCGCTCGAGCAGCGCGCCGGCGACGAACCAGTCCAGGTCCTTCGACCAAGGCGGCGGCTCTGCGCCGAAGTAGGCCTCGACGAACGCCGCGCGACCAGGCGGCCACAGTGCTTTGATGCCGTCGCGGCGCAGCACGTGGAAACGCAGCAGGTCGGCGAGGAAGACGCCGACGTCGAGGCCGGGATGGGCGAGCCGGCAGCGGTCGAAGCGATAGAGCGACCATGGCCGCGCGGAGCGCACGATGCAGTCCCACTCCAGCGCGCCGTGCACGAGCGTGGATGCGCAGGGCTCGAGGCGGCGCGCGCGCGCGAACAACCGGTCGCAGCAGGCAGCGGCGCGCTCGCGGCAACGTGCGTCGGGCAGCCGCGCCGCGAGTTGCTGCTGCGCAGTCTGATGCTGCGCGATCACTTCCTCGAGGTTCTGCTCGGCCGCGGGCCGCACCGGGCTCCGGTGCAACGCCGCGAGCCCGAGCGCGACCGTGCGCAACACGGCGGCCTGCGCTGCTGATGCTCCGATCATCTGGATGCGTGCGCGCAGCGTCTCGGTCGGGTCCAGCAAGAACAGCGACAACGACGGGTCGGAGAACGCGCCGATGGGGCGGGGGATGCGCAGTCCGCGTCCGGCGCCGACGCCGTCCGCGCGCAGCCGTCCGGCCAGCTCGACGTCCGCGCGCGCAGCGGCCTCCGGGAGCAGGCGCCCCGTCAGCACGACCGCGTGCGGCGTTTGGCCCGCTGACCGGCAGCGCACGACGTAGGCGAATTCGACCGGGCCCGGCGCGCGCGAGATGGAGGAGACGCGGCACGCGTCGAGAGCGATGCCGCGGTCGTGGAACAGGGGCAGGCGCGCCAGGAAGTTGCGCATGCAGTCCGCATCGGCGGCCGGGCCCGACGCGACCGCATCGTCCGGGATCAGCGGCACCCCCGGCTCCGGATCGCTGAGGAACCGCAGCAGCCAGGTGCGGCCGCCGTCGGCGTAGCTGACGAGCGAGCTCGTGCGCGCGAAGTGCGCGATGCCCTGGCCCCGGCGCGCGAAGTAGCGTTCGCCGCTCGCGAACCGGCGCACGACCTGCTCGACGTCGAAGCCGGCTCCCTCGTCGCTGACGGACACGACCGCGCCGCGTCCCGTCACGACGACGTCGGCCGCGAACCACTTCGTCGGGTCGCCGCAGTTGCCGCGCCGCTCGCAGTTGCCGACTGCCTTGTGCATCGGCCGCAGCAGGTCGTCCTCGAGGTGCTGCTTCGCGACCTTCCGGAAGCGCCGGCGCAGCGGCGGCTCGAGCTGCGCGAGGAACTCCCGGCGCGTGTGACACCGCAGCAGCAAGCGCGCGGGCTCGCGTTCGAGGAACGCCGGATCCTCGGGGTCGAGCGGCGGTGTCTCGGCGTCGCTCTCGCGCACGCCGATGTCCGCGAGCATCCGGGCGCGCGTGAGATCGAGGTGGAACACGCGGACAGCTGACGGCCCGGGCAGGGACCGTCACAACCAGGGAAAGACCCGAGTCCCGGACGCGAAGGACCGCAGCCTCGGATGCAGCCGCGTCTTCGCTAGGTTCGCGCCAACGCGGGCCGCCCGGGCTCGCGCGTGTCGGGCGGCTGCGGCGGCAGCCACTGCGGGAAGTGAAAGCGCGCCGTCAGCGAGCGCGGCAGCAGCAGCGCTGCCTCGAGGAAGCCGCGCAGGTTGGATACGCCGTGCAGGTTCACTTCGCAGCCGGCCTCGTCCAGCAACTCGAACAGCCGGCGCACGGAGTCCTGCTGCCAGTTCAGCGAGAACCGGTTCACGCCGCAACGCCGGAGCATCGCCAGCACGTCGCGCGCGGTCGCCGGGGCGCCGAGCAGCACCGGGCCCAGGAAGTCCACCGGACACTGGAGCACGGCGCCGGGGCGCGCGCGCCGGATGCGCCGGAAGCCGTCTTCGCCGAACTGCTCGATGCTGCCGTGGAGACACAGCCGATCGGGCGGGATGCCGGCGGCCGCGGCGGCGACTTCGTCGAACAGCTCGGCGTCCTCGAGCGCGGCGACGACGCCCTTGTCGGCGCGTGCGATCTGGCGCAGGGCCTCGTCGAGCGGCAGCACCTGCTCGTCGCGGTGCCACGGCCGCACCGCGAACGACTGCCCGCGCAGCACCGCGCGCCCCAGCGGATCGCGGCGCACGTTGCACTCGCCCCACTGGATCGTCGAGCCGAGGAAGGCCTCGAGGCTGGGCCGGTCGTCGACCGCCTGCCAGACCAGCTGCACGTGCTGCGGCACGTCCTGTTCGCGCAGCAGCCCCGTGATGTCGTAGCGCGAGCCGGCGACGGTGCGCGGCAGCTCGCGGCGGCTGGACTCGAACAGCGTCTCCGCGTGCAGGAACAGGATCTCGCCGGCGTCGTCGGCGCGGGCCATCGCCGCGAGGTTGGACGGTTCGTTGTCGACCGCGGCGATCACGCGGAGGCCCTGGGTGCGGAAGGCCAGCAGCGCGCGCGCCTTCGTGTCCTGCACGCCCTGCTCCCAGGTGTTTGGGTTCATCTGCAGCATTTCGTTCGCGAACTGCACGCGATACTCGCGGCCGATCGCGTTGAGCGACGCCAACGTGTCGCGGCGGATGGCCTCGGGGCGGCCGGTGTTGAGCCCGACGAACGTCCGCGGCTGCAGCTGGAACCAGCGGATGATGTCCATCACGCCCTGGAACGGCCGGTGCGCGGCGAGGATCGCGGCCGAGCTCCAGCGGTGCTCGCGATACCAATCGAGTACCCCTTGCGCGACCGACTCGGGCAGGCCGCGCCGGAGCAGCAGCGGTGCGACGTTGTTCTCGTGCACGTCGACGTCGTCGACGCAGAGGCCGCGGAAGTGCTCGGTGCCGTGCGCGCGGTCGTAGGCCAGCAGCACGTGCGCGACCATGTGTCGCATGTCGAGGATCGTCCCGTCGATGTCGAACACGATCACCAGGTCGTCCATCGGCCACCGGCGCCGCGCCGCGGTGTAGTGGTCCGCGAGAGTCCGCATCCAGTCGTTCATCGAGTCTGCCCTGTTCGCCGGCAGTGAGCCGGCAACGATTGGCAGCATGAGAAATTCCAGCCGACAAGATGCGCTACATTCCCGTCTGAAGATCCGGCCAAGGAGCTGGAGCGAATGCCGCCGTTGTCAGCTCACCCTTCCGCGTTGCCGTTGCTGCGCAGCTGGGCGTAGAGCCCACCCCGCCGCTCCAACTCGGCCTTGGTGCCGGCTTCGACGATGCGACCGCCGTCCAGCACCAC
>Ga0111538_10000826_pt1 | contig 42958 bp, 36 predicted proteins | sample SoiMethybrSBSTD1_FD_79669 | JGI IMG/M metagenome (GOLD analysis project Ga0111538, IMG submission 79669) | Bulk soil microbial communities from a Populus tree surrounding site in Tennessee, USA - Soil MetaG P. TD hybrid SBSTD1 (version 2)... | ecosystem: Environmental > Terrestrial > Soil >...
AATTGGCGGCTCCACGTGCGAAAGCGGAAATGCGCGATCGCACTTTCCTCTGACAGCTGCGCTAGAGCACTCGGCATGCCAATGCTCGACCATAGAAGAACTCTTCGGCTCTACTGCAGAGCATGAAATGGCGATCGATCCGAATGAGTCCAAATGATCGATGAATTTCTCATTGGCTACCTGGTTTGATGGCCTTTCGAGTCACTGAAGCCCAACCACAAGTTTTATCAGCGAGTGACTCTGCCATTCCTCACAAGTGGGAGCCTTGGTTCCCATATGGTCACAGTGTTGAACCAAACTCTCCAGCTCGAGACTCTCGCGTTCCTTTAGACAACCGATCCTCCCTGGCATCGACGGGAAAAGACTAGCGAGTTGCTCTCAAACTCCTCGGTCCACAACTTGCACCTGGGCGGGCGATGTCGAGCATGGTCATGAATCTAACGGAACTCTCGGTGATGGGTAGCGCTGTCGTTCAATTGGCCTCTGGGTCGACGGAGCCCGCATCGATGTCCGCCTGGGGATTGCTACTCATCGCAATCGGTTTGCTACTTCGAGTCATGAAATTTCGTGCGACGCGTTCCAAGGCTGAGCCACGTCCTCTCGAGCCGATACGACCGCTCGCGAGCTCGATGCCGCGGTAGGCATCGTCATGGCGAAACGTCTCCGTCCGAATCGCTCCTCCATTTCCCCGTAACAAGCTCAGGAAAGCCCTCGCTCTCCGTGGAGCGGGGTCTTGCTCGTAGATAACCTTGACGCTAGCATTCGCTCGGCGGCGAATCAGAAGGGCTTGACGATCGCGATCTCTATGCCCAGACACTGGACGGTAGCTGCGACGCTCCTTCTCGTGATGGTATCGGCTGGATGCCGCGGGAGCGCGGAGACCAGGAAGCAGCAATCCTTCGCGATCGCGAATCAGTACGTCGATCAAAAGAAACTACGCGAGGCGGTAGTCGAGTACCGCAACGCGATTCAAATCGACCCGCGCTTCGGCGAAGCTCGGAAGGGTCTCGCAAAGACATACGCGCTGCTCGGTGATCGTGCGAATGCGCTCGACGAATACGTGCGAGCCGCCGACCTCCTGCCCGATGATGTCGACCTCCAACTCGCCGCCGGCGCGATGCTGCTGGAGAGGGGCCGCGCCACCGATGCGCTGTCACGTGCGGACGCTGCCCTCCAGAAGCAACCGAACAGCGTCGCCGCGCACCTGCTGAGAGGAAATGCGCTTGCCGGATTGAGGGATTTCGAGAAGGCGCTCGACGCCATCGACGAGGCCGTGCGTCTCGATCCGTCTCGAGGTGAGACGTACACGCAGTTGGGATTTGTCGAATTCAGTCGAGGCCGTCAGACAGACGCCGAGCAAGCCTTCAGACGCGGCGTGGAACTCGACCCGAAGGGCGTCACTGGGCATCTCACCTTTGCGAACTTCCTTTGGGTGGCCGGACGACTCCCCGAAGCGAAGGCCGAGTTCGCCGCGGCGATTGCCGCGGATCCGAAACACCCGCTTGCCAATCGCGCCATGGCGGCGTTCCTGCTCGACACGCGCCAGTTCAACGACGCGGAAAAATACCTGAAGCAAGTCGCGGACGATCGCAAGGATCCGCAGTCGGTGCTCGCCCTCGCCGACTACTATGTGATGGCCGGCCGCACGAACGACGCCATCGCGCGCCTGGAACCGCTGGCCGCGGATGGCGGCGTCGCGACTGACGTCAAGCTGCGCCTGGCGCGTGCCTATAGCCTGGGCGGACAGACCGCGCGAGCCAACTCGCTGATCGATGCCGTGCTCAAGGAAAATCCGAAGAACGCGGATGCGCTGCTGCAGCAGGCGCAATACTTCCTTTCGCAGGGGCGACGTGACGACGCGTTGAACAGCGCAAAGGCCGCCGTCGCCGCGGCGCCGCAATCGGTCGTGGCGCAGTTCGCGCTTGGGCGGCTGTACTCTGCGCGCGGTGACACGGCTGGCGCGGAGCGTGCGTTTCAGGAGGTGCTGCGCCTGAATCCGCGCGCGACCGCCGCGCAGGTCGAGCTCGCATCACTGCAATTGGGATCGGGCCGGTTCTCACGATCGCTGCAGACCGCCGAGGAGGCGGTCCGCGCACAACCGAAGAGCCTGGATGCGAGGCTGATGTTCGTCCGCACGCTGCTCGCGTCGAAAGACTACAAGCGCGCGTCGCACGAGATCGATACGCTCACGAAGGAATTCCCGAAGGCCGGCCCGGTGCACGTGCAGGCCGGCATTCTCGCGGCAAGCACAGGCGCGCCGGCCGTGGCGCGAACTTCCTTCGAGCGGGCGTTGTCGATCGATCCCAACTCGCTCGAAGCACTTGCTGGCCTGACCGCGGTGGATCTGCTGGGGAAGAACGTCGGCGCGGCCAAAGCCCGAATCGACGCTCGACTGCAGGGCCCGAATCCGCGGCCTGAGCTACTGCTGCTCGCGGCTCGTACATACGGGTCGGCCGGCGACCTTGACGGCGCCGAGAAGTTGCTGAAACGGGCCATTGAGGCCGATGCCAGTTTCTTGCCCGCCTATGCGCTATTGGGCCAACTCTATTACTCGCAGCGCAAGATCGAGCAGGCGCTCAAAGAGTTCGACACGTTGGCGCAGCGGCAGTCCAACCCGGTCGCCGCGTTGACCATGATGGGGGTGATTCACCAGGGCGAGGGCAATCTGAAAGAGGCCCGTCGTCGGTACGAGCAGGCGATTGCCATCGACCCGCGTGCGCCTGTCGCTGGCAACAATCTGGCCTGGATGTATCTGGATTCAGGCGAGAATCTCGACCGCGCGCTTCAGCTCGCGCAGTTGGCCGCGGAAGCGCTTCCGGACACACCGCAGGTGCTCGACACACTCGGGTGGGCGTACTACAGAAAAGGGCTTGCGACGTCCGCCGTGCAGCCGCTCATGCGAAGCGTCGAGGCGGATCCAGCCAATCCCGTGACCCAGTATCATCTCGGCCTGGCTTACGTGAAGGCCGGGGAGACCGATTTGGGGCGTCGTGCGCTCGAACAAGCGTTGAAACTGAAGTCGGATTTCGCTGGCGCGCAGGACGCGCGTGAAGTCCTCGCCAGTCTCAAGACCACTACCAGCGCAGGTCAGTAGATGCGTCGCCGTTCACTCTAAGCTGTCGACGTGCGAGCCCGCATGAACAAGAAGCGCGTTCTTTTCGTTGAACAGAATCGCGACGGCACGGTGGGTGGATCACATACCGCGCTCCTCATGCTCGTCCAGCACCTTGACCTGTCGCAGTTTGAGCCAGTGGTCGCGTTTTACGAATCGAACTCCCTCATTGACGCGTTTCGGCGGCACGTACCGGTCGTGCTGCTTCCGGCCCCGCTGCCGCTGCGAATCGCCCGAGCTGACGCTGCCACCGGAGTCGCTCCGATCGCCATGGTGGCCCTCGGTGTCCGCAAGGTCGCGAACCTCCTCATGACGCTCGGCGCCGCGCTCTGGCGCACGGTGCATGTCTTGAGGATCCGGCCGCACCTCATTCACGTGAACAATCACGTCAGCCCGGGATTCGAATGGGTCGTCGCGGCGCGTCTATGTGGGGCCAAGCTGATCGCTCACCAGCGAGGCCACGTGATGCCGTCGTGGTATTCGACGCAGATCGACCGCATCGTCTGCGTTTCGAAAACGGTCCAGGAGACACTGGCCTGCTGGGATCCCAGATTGGCATCGTCGGTCGTGCACATCTACGACGCCATCGACGCTGATCGTGTCAAGTCAGAGGCGTGTTACACGGCAGCTGCGGAGCTGCGCCGGCAATTTGGTATCGCTCCGAACGAACTCCTGCTCGGCGTGGTCGGTAATATCAAAGCCTGGAAGGGCCAGGATGTGCTCATTCGAGCACTGCCCCTGCTTCCGCGCTCGATTCGATGGAAGTGCCTCGTCGTCGGCTCGGTCTCGATGACGTCGTCGAGTAGCGTCGCCTATCAGCGTTTGCTCGAGGGTCTGGTGCGCGATTTTGGACTGACCGATCGCGTGGTCTTTACTGGGTACCGCTCTGATGTGCCCGCGCTCATGAGTGCGTTTGATATCGTCGTGCATACGTCCGTCGCGCCGGAGCCGTTTGGTCTGGTCATTCTCGAGGGGATGGCGCTCGCCAAGCCGGTTGTCTGCTCGGCGCACGGTGGTCCGGTGGAGATCGTCGAGGATGGCGTATCAGGGTTTCTGGTTCCACCCGGCGATCCCGAAGCGCTGTCCGCGCGGTTGACGACACTGCTGGTGTCGCGCGAGATCCGTGAGCAAATTGGCCGCGCGGCATTGCAGCGGGTCAACGTGTTCAACGTGACCCAGCATGTCGAGCGCGTGCAGAACGTCTATCGTTCCTTGTGGCACGCGCTATCCTGCACGTCAGCGATGGCAGTGCACGAGCTCATACACGCGTTCGGTTCGCTGAATGCCTTCTGAATAGGGTCGTGGTCGGATGAGGACAGGTGTAAGCCGACGTTTTTCGAGCGACGTACTTGCCATCGATCCACAGAAGACGGCTGAGGCGATTGAGACAGCGATTCGCACGCAGGTCACCGAGTTCCGTCGCCGCGGTATCGTCGTCGGGCTCTCGGGCGGCGTCGATAGCTCGGTGGTGACATGTTTGTGCGTGCGCGCGGTAGGCGCTGCGCGCGTGCACGTACTGCTGATGCCGGAGCGTGATTCGTCAGACGAGTCAGAGCGGCTCAGTCACCTCCTGACGTCACGGCTCGGCGTGACGCCGCAGCGCGAGAACATCGAACCGATCCTTGAGAGTGCGGGCTGCTACGCGCGCCAGGCCGAGGCCATCCGCATGGTTTTTCCGCAATACGGCGATGGCTACAGATGTAAGGTCACGCTGCCATCGATTCTCGACGACGAGCGCTTGAGCGTCTCCGAGCTGACTATTGAGTCGCCGTCGGGCACACGCCAGACGTCGCGTATGACTCCCGCTGCGTATCAGCAGCTGATCGCCGCGACGAACTTCAAGCAGCGGGTGCGGAAGATGCTCGAGTACTACCACGCCGACCGGCTCAATTACGCGGTGGTGGGCACGCCGAATCGTCTCGAGTACGACCAGGGATTTTTTGTAAAACTCGGCGATGGCTCCGCGGATCTGAAGCCGATCGCTCACTTGTATAAGACGCAGGTGTACTCGCTTGCCGAGTACGTTGGCGTACCGGAAGAGATCCGCCGTCGCCCGCCGACGACGGAAACGTTTTCGCTGCCCCAGACGCAGGAAGAATTCTATTTCTCGGTGCCGTATGGCCAGATGGATCTGTGCCTGTATGGGCGCAATCACGATGTGCCCGCAGTTGATGTCGCAAACGCCATTGCGCTGACGCCGGCCCAGGTCGAGCGCATCTATCGCGACATCGATCAGAAGCGGCGGACGACGCGCTACCTGCACGCACGACCCGCAATGGTCGAACCGGTTGTCGAGATTCATTCCTGATGTGTGGAATCGCCGGCGTGGTGTCACTGCGACCGGGCCTGCCGCCGGTCGCCCTCGAAGTTCTCGCCCGCATGGCCGGGTCGCTGGCGCATCGCGGGCCCGATGAATTCGGGATTTACCGCGACGTCACGGCGGGTCTCGCGCACGCGCGGTTGTCGATTATCGACCTGGCCACAGGTCAGCAGCCGCTGACCAATGAGTCCGAATCACTCTGGATTTCGTTCAACGGAGAGATCTTCAACTACGTTGAGTTGAGGGACGAACTCGAAAAGCGCGGACATCGGTTCCGCACGCGCAGCGACACGGAAGTCATCGTTCACGCCTACGAAGAGTGGGGCGCCGATGCGTTCCGTCGCTTCAATGGTCAGTGGGCCGTCGCGCTCTGGGACTCGGATCGGCGGCGTCTTGTCCTCGCTCGCGACCCGTTCGGTGTGCGGCCTCTCTTCGTCTGTGTTCATGACGGGCGTCTGTACTTTGCAAGCGAGGTCAAGGCGATCTTTGCCGCGAGCCCGTCAATCCCTCGCGGGTTTGACCCACGCGGTCTCGCTCAGGTGTTCACGTTCTGGACGAGCCTCGCGCCGGTCACGGTCTTCAAAGGCGTCGAGGAGATTCGCCCGGGTACGGTTCGCACTTACGAAAACGGGCACATGTCCGAAGTGTCGTCGTACACCCCCGCATTTCCCGAGAACGGAGCGGGCGGCTTCACGGGCTCACTCGACGATGCGGTTGATGCGGTACGAGCCGCACTCGAAAACGCGACGCGCTTGCGCATGCTTCGTGCGGACGTGCCGGTTGGCAGTTATCTCTCGGGCGGGCTCGACAGTTCGCTCGTGTCGGCGCTTGCGCTACGCGCCAAGGGGCAAGGATTCCAGACCTTCTCGTTGAGATTCACTGACGCCGAGTACGACGAAACCGAGTTTCAGCATGCGATGGCCAGGCATCTCGGCACCGATCACCACGAGGTGCTGGTCAGCCGCTCCGACATCGCGCGTGTCTTTCCGAGCGTGGTGATGCACACAGAGCGGCCGATCCTGCGGACGGCACCCGCTCCGCTGTATTTGCTCTCGCAGCTCGTTCGAGAGAACGGGATCAAAGTCGTGCTGACCGGAGAGGGCGCGGACGAAATGTTCGCCGGGTACGACTTGTTTCGTGAAGCGAAGGTCCGCCGCTTCTGGGGACGGCAGCCCTCGTCCAAGTGCCGACCGAGCTTGCTTGGTCGCTTGTATCCGTACTTGAAGCGATCGCCGGTCTCACAACAGGCGGTGGCGCAGTCGTTCTTCGGTCAGAACCTGAGTGCGATGCGCGAACCTGGGTTCGGTCACGAGACGCGCTGGCGCTCCACCGGCGCGTTGAAGCGACTATTCGATCCTGCGGTGACTGACGCGATTGGGCTAGACGCGGTGACCGAGCTATTGGGCAGCCTTCCAGATGCGTTCCATCGCTGGTCGCCGCTCGCTCAGGATCAATACATCGAAGTCCGCACGCTGATGTCGGGGTATTTGCTGTCAGCGCAGGGCGATCGGATGCTCATGGCGCACTCGGTCGAGGGACGCTTTCCGTTCCTCGATCGCGATGTCGCCGCGCTCGCCGAGTCGCTGCCGGACTCGTACAAACTGAGAGTGCTGGACGAGAAGCACGCCCTGAAGCGCGCGGCAGCCGATCTGGTTCCTGCTGAGATTCGGACCAGGAAGAAGCAACCCTATCGCGCGCCCGATGCGCTCGCGCTTGTTACGCCTGAAGCTGAGCCGTGGATCGAGGAGGTGGCGAGCCCGGAGGCCCTCCGGGATTCCGGAGTCTTCCGAGTCGAAGCGGCGCGTCAGCTTATCGCGAAATGCCGCAGCCTCGCGAGCGGCGGTCAGTTCTCCAATACCGACAACATGGCAATAGTTGGGATGCTATCTACTCAACTGTTGCACGCTGGTTTCATCCGGCGATTACCGGCGGCGACTCCGGTCACCAGGATCAAGACTGTCGTGGATCGGATTGCCGCGCCGACAATGCTCTGAAAATGCGCATTCGCGGGCGGGGCCATCCAGCTCGGCTGGATGTATCACTCACACTCGGCGAATCGGCGAGAACGTCAATCTCTGTCATGAGAAAGTCTTCGCGACGAGAGACTACGGTCTGTTTCGTCCCGTATCCCTGAGGCGTCTGGAGGTCCCTAACCAACTCATTTTTAGTAGCATCCCCATTTGCGCGCCGTACCGTGGCGGCACGGAAGCAACTTTGCTGTAGTTGCTCCTGAGTCGGCGATCAGTTGGGACGCTGATCGAAGGGGGCGAACACATGCCTGTCGCGCAGGACACGAACGCGATCGAACGGAACATCCGCGAGTTCATTGTCAGCAACTTCCTGTTTGGTGTGGATGACGGTTGCCTCAAGCGTGAGGACTCGTTCTTGCAAAAGGGAGTCATCGACTCCACAGGAGTTCTGGAGCTCGTCGGGTATCTGGAGCAGTCGTACAAGATCGAAGTCTGTGACCACGAACTCGTCCCGGTGAATCTCGATTCCATTCAGAATGTGGCGGCGTACGTCAGCCGGAAGCTCGGCAGCTGAACTGGATGACGCAAGTCGCGGGATCGCGATAGCGGCGTCACTCCCGCTGTCGGATAGCGCCTCGGCGAACCTGACATCGCGGTCCTCGCTCGCGCTCTGGGTGTCTGCTCTTGCCCTGGCGATCTGCTACTGGGATGTCATGTACATGCTTGCGAACCAATGGTGGTCGAACAGCATGTACACCCATGGCTTCCTCATTCCGATTATCGCGGGGTACGTCTGTTGGGCGACGCGAGGCAAGCTGCCCGCGACCTGCCAACCGTCTTTCGCATGGGGGGTGCCCGTCCTCCTTGGCGGCCTCCTACTGCTCACGATCGGACGAGCCGGCAATCTCGGAGCTCTGCAAGAGCTGTCGCTGCTTCCGGTTATGTTCGGTGTCGCGCTGCTGATAGGTGGCCGCTCGCTCGCGCGTGCGCTCGCGCTGCCCATTCTGTACTTGCTGCTGATGGTCCCTGTGTGGGAGGTCTTCACGAATCGGCTGCACGGGCCTTTCCAGTTCTTCTCAGCGAGTTTCGGCACTGCATTGCTGCGCGCTGTCGGGATACCGGTTTACCGTGACGGTACGTTCATCTACCTTCCCAACCAGACGCTCGAAGTGGCGCAGGTCTGCAGCGGCGTGAATTACCTGGTGGCGATTGCGGCAGTCGGAATTCCGCTCGCGTACCTGTCGCGCTCGACCGTGGCTCGACGCACTGCGCTCGTCTTGTTTGGCGTGATGGTCGCCGCGATAGCCAATGGCGTACGTGTCGCGCTCATCGGCTTTACCGCGTATCACGGACTGGTGAACGGAGATCTGCACGGACCAGGACATGTCTTCCATGGAATGTTCGTCGCAGTCGCCGGGTACGTTGCACTGTTCTTCGGCGCGCCGCGCATCGTTGGGACGGCACTGGCCGGTCAGGAGACGCCCGCATCGCGAACGAGCGAGACCCGTCTGGCGATGGGGCCGGCAGCGAGACGCGGCGTGGCCGTGGCACTGGCGCTCATTCTATTGACCGTGACAGTACAGCACGTCGTTGCCGCGGGTCCGGTGCCGCGTGAACTCAACGCCGACGTGATTCCGCTGGAGATGCAGGGTTGGAAAGCGATGGCCAGCCGTCTCGAAGAATCTGCCGTGCGGTGGGTGGGTGTGGACGAAGAAGTGCTCAGGTCCTACGAATTGCCAGGGACCGGGCGAGTGCACTTGTATGTCGGGTACTACCGCAGCCAGCACCAGGGGAAGGAGTTGATCGGCGAATCCGCCGCGAAGCTGCACGCTGAAGCGATGGAGATCGACATTGCTCTGCCTTCAGGTGAGCGGGCACGTGTCGCTGAATTGCGGCCCGAAGCCAACTCGTCTCGACACGTCCTTTTCTGGTATGACGTCAACGGCCATATCACCGCCGATCCGACGGACGTCCGGCTCATGACGATCCGCGAAGTGATACTTCATCGCCGATCGAATGCCGCGATCGTTGCCGTGACGCTGGAGCCGGCCCCCGGCGCGTCGTCGTCAGCAGCCGCCGCGGCGGCGCGGCGATTTGCGGGCGTCGCGCTTTCGGCATTGAGGCCGTATCTCGATACGGCTCATTAAGCCATGCCGGTCCGACGTCTGACGCAGCTGGACGACGCGCGGTGGGACGCGTATGTGGACGCACATCCCCACGCGCATCAGTATCACCGCTCCGCGTGGAAGCGCATCATCGAGCGCGCGTTCAACCACGAGACGCACTATCTGTTTTCGGAATCCAGCAGCGGCGCCATCAACGGCGTTCTGCCGCTCGCTCGCTTGCGCAGCCGGATGTTCGGCGACTTTCTCGTCTCAGTGCCGTACGTCAATTACGGTGGCTGCTGCGCCGACAATAGAGACGTCGAACAGGAACTGCTTCGTGAAGGCGTGCGTGTGGCGAGCGATCTTGGCGTCGAGCATCTCGAAGTGCGCACCGAAACGCCGCGCGACATGGGTCTGCAGGTTCGATCTGCGAAGGCGTCGATGCGTCTGCCGCTTGGTGGATCCTCGGAACGCTTGTGGGAACAGTTTCCAGCGAAGCTGCGGAGTCAGATCAAGCGCGCGCAGAAGGAAGGCATGGATGTTCGTGTCGGTCGCGAGGAAGAGCTCGATGCCTTCTATCGAGTGTTCGCCGTCAACATGCGCGACCTCGGTACGCCCGTTTACGGAAGGGAATTTTTCGGCACGGTGTTGCGTGAGCTTCCGAACTCGAGCTGGGTCGTCACCGTGAACCGCGGCCGGGAGCCTATTGCCGCCTCCGTTCTGCTCGGATTCCGCGACCGCATAGAGATTCCATGGGCCTCGTCGCTTCGCCAGTACAACAAGCTGAGTCCGAACATGTTGTTGTATTGGCACTCGCTGAAGTTTGCCGCCGACGGCGGGTTCGAGGTGTTCGATTTCGGTCGCTCGACACCCGACAGCGGTCCGTATCGTTTCAAGGCGCAATGGGGAGCGAGTCCGATTCCGCTCCACTGGCACTACTGGGTGCGCGGGAACAGCTCACCCCCGGAGCTGAACCCGAACAATCCGAAGTACCGTCTCGCCATCAAGGTCTGGCAACATCTGCCTGTTTCGGTGACCCGGTTGATCGGGCCATCGATCGTGAAGAATCTCCCATGACCTGGCGGCATCTCCCTCCAGCGGCGGCTCCTGTGCTGACGGCAGATCTCGTGGCTGGCGTCAACGGTGCGGCCCGATCGTCGGAGGCACTCCGCGAGTTCGAAGAAGCGTTCGCGGATGCGCAAGGCGTGTCACGAGCCTGGGGCATCTCGAGCGGGCGCGCGGCATTGACGGTCGTCCTGCGAGCGCTGCGACAGTTGTCATCTCGCACGTCGGTCGTCATTCCGGCGTTCACGTGCTTCTCGGTCCCGGCCGCCATCGCGCGCGCCGGGCTCGATGTGGTCGGATGCGATATCGAGCCAGGGACGCTGGATTTCGACTATGGGCAGCTGACGAGCGTTCTCGAGCGCGAGCGACCGCTCGCCGTGGTCGCGACGCACCTGTTCGGGTTGCCGTGCTCCGTTGAACGCCTCAACGCTCTGTGTGACCGATACGGGGCGTTCGTCATTGATGATGCCGCGCAAGCGTTGGGTACGACGGTGGACGGGCGGCCGGCTGGTACTGCGGGTCATATCGGTTTCTACAGCTTTGGTCGTGGCAAGTCTGTGACCTGTGGTAGCGGCGGCGCCATCGTGGCCTCGTCGCCTGACATCGTTGCCGCGGTGGCTCGTCAGGTGGCTGCGCTCGAGGAGCCTGGTTCGGTGCAGGCGGCGACCGCTCTGGCAGAGGCAGCGGCACTGTCAGTCTTTCTACGGCCTTGGCTGTATCGCATTCCGGCGTCCGTTCCAGGGCTGCATCTTGGGGAGACCATCTATTCGGTGGACTTCGCAATGCACCGGATGTCGGGAGCGCAGGCCGGTCTCTTGAAACACTGGCGTCTCCGTCTGACCGAGTGGAACCAAGCGCGCCGTGAGAACGTGTCGTACTTCCGGCGGGTGGTTCCCGCGCTCGTGCCGTCGAGGGCCCATACCTGTATCAGGCTTCCGATTATTTGCGAGTCGCGCGGCGCGCGTGACTGGCTCGTGAGCGTTGGCCGCGAACAGCGACTCGGCATCAGTTTGATGTACCCGACGGCTGTGAATGGCATTTCAGAGCTGCACGGGACGTTGGGGCGTTACGCGTTTCCGTGCGCTGAACGTGTCGCCGAGCGGCTGCTCACGGTGCCAGTGCATCCCTGGATGAGTCCGCGCGATCGCGAACGGGTTGGGCAGCTGCTCTCGAATCAGCTCGCGACCGGAACCAAGCCGATGACGCGGCACGCGCCCGTGACGCCCTTGCGATGATCACGTTCGAGGTGCTGTTCGTGCTGTCCGTGGTGTTCGTGTTCTACGCGTACTTCGGATACCCGCTGATTCTGTGCGCGATCTCGTTCGTGCGATCGCGCCAGGTCCGGTTTGACGATCACACACCGACGGTCGCGTTCATCATCACTGTCCACAACGAAGAAGCCCGCATTCGCGAGAAGCTCGAGAACACGCTGCGTCTCTCATATCCAGCGGAGCGGCTCGATGTGGTTGTCGCATCTGATTGTTCGACCGACCGCACGCACGAGATTGTGGGCGAATACGCCGACCAGGGTGTGCGCTTGGTTGTTGCGCCGGAGCGGCGCGGAAAAGAGTTCGCACAGAAGACCGCAATCGATGCCACGTCAGGAGAGGTGCTCGTGTTTACTGACGTTGCCGCGCGCCTCGATCCTGGCGGGCTGCGGACCATTCTCCGCGCCTTCGCCGATCCGACGGTCGGGTGCGTGAGCAGCGCTGACCGCCTGATCGACGCCGACGGTCGCGTCAGCGGCGAGGGCGCGTATGTGCGTTACGAGATGTTCTTGCGCGACCTCGAGTCGCGAGTCGGATCCGTGGCCGGATTGAGCGGCTCGTTCTTCGCGGCGCGTCGCGGCGCGTGCCAACCGTGGGAGACGGATATCCCGAGTGATTTCACGACGCTGCTGAACACGTTGAAGCACGGCTGGCGCGGAATCTCCGATCGCGAGGCGATCGCGTACTACGAGAACATCGCCGACGAGCGCCGTGAATATTCGCGAAAGGTGCGGACGATCGTTCGAGGGATCTCGGGTCTGTTACGGCATCTGACGCTGCTGAACCCGTTCCGCTACGGTCTGGCCGCCTGGCAACTGTTCAGCCACAAGCTGTGCCGATGGCTGGTGCCGTTCGCGCTCCTCAGCGCGCTGCTGGCGAGCCTCGTGCTCGCCCCGTTGAGCCGCTTTTATGGGGTGCTGGCGATTCTGCAGGTAGCCGTGTATGTCGCCGCGGCGATCGGGATGCGCCGTGTCGGTCGCCTCTCGGGCATCCATCGGCTCGTGACGTTTCTCGTGTCGTCGAATCTCTCGATCCTCCATGCGTGGTTTCAGGTAGCGCGTGGACGACGCGTCGTTTTGTGGGAACCCTCGCGCCGCTAATCGGGACCGATATGAAACCGAAGACTCTTTCAGCAGCACTATTGCTTTCAGCAGCACTATTGCTGTCAGCAGCACTATTGCTGGCGCTGACCGCCGTCGGCTGCGGAAGCCACCTCGACAATGGCGGCGTCGATCACAAGGAACATCGAGTGACTGTTCCCAATAGCACGTGGAAGCGAGTGAGTGCGATCCGAACGTTCTTCGCGCATCAGTCGGTTGGCGGCAACCTGCTCGCGGGAGTTCGGGATCTCCAGGAGCGTGAAGGCGAGGCACGGCTACCGATCGTGGACATCGGAACGACAGCAGTGCCGGATGGTCCAGTCCTTGCGCACCTCTATGTCGGTCAGAACGGCGACCCGATGTCAAAGATTCGCGGGTTTCGTCAGGCGCTCGAGGGCGGCTTTGGCGACACGCTCGATGTGGCTGCCTTGAAGTTCTGCTTCTGGGACATTCAGAAAGACACTGACGTTGAGAAGGTGTTCGAGGCGTACACGCAGACGATTGCCGATTTGCAAACCCGATTTCCTCGCATCACCTTCGTTCACGTGACTGTTCCACTGTTCACGCGTGATGATGACTGGCGAGCCGGCGTTAGGCGTCTGTTGTCGATGGATGTCCCGCGCACGCTCGACAACGCGAAGCGGGATGCGCTCAGCGAACGCATTCGAGCGCGGTATTCGGGGCGCGAGCCAATCTTTGATTTGGAAGCATTCGTGGCCGCGCCCACGCGGGAAGACGGGGGCATTCCATACCTGCGGCCTGATTACACGTACGATGGTGGCCACCTGAATGAGTCGGCCCGCGCTGCAGGCGCAGCGACCTTCCTGAACGTCGTCGCGCGTGCGGCCACGCGACCTTCGCACGGCTCTCCCCCTAACTAGCCTTTTTTGGAGAAAGTCGGCGTTGGCGGAGACGGACGTCGTGGCGAAGAGTTTCGACGTGCCATGGTGCTCAATAAGTAATTGATAAAACTATAGATAAGCGAAAGGTTAGTGACTCCCCGGAAAAACCTCTGCTCGATTTTTCGAAAGCGTTCTGGTACGCCAAGCGTCCGACGAGTCAACCTGGAACGGTGTGTGCTGGGCTCTCGGGGTGATGAATCGCATCGCCACCGACGCCGTGATGCTGGAAGCCATCGAGACGATCGGGAGACGATTGATCGGGCAGGATCAGTCTGAGCAAGACCGAATGTTTACGCGGCTCTACGACAAGGTTCGTGAGACCCCGTTGTGGCTGTCGACGGCGAACGGTGACTTGTATGCCGTCGAGTACGCCACGAAAGGGACCTTCTCGCGACCGCCGGTCGTGATTGCGCCGCCGGACGGGGAAGAGCGCGCATGGGCCGCGCGCACCATGGTGCTGGTCGCCCGAGCGCTCGCGCATTGCGGGTCGATGGTTTACAGATTTGATCATTTGGGCCAGGGCGAGAGCGAAGGTAATTACGAAGCCACCACGTGGGCCAGCCGCCAGGCTGATTTGGACGCCGCGCTTCAAATGGCCCAAGGGCGTTCAGGGCAGACGCCCATCGTTCTAGGGGTCCGGTTGGGTGGGACGTTGGCACTGGCTGCGGTCAAGCGAGGAACGCCTATGGCCGGGCTGGTGGTCTGGGAGCCAGTTGTAGACCCGGCCCAGTACGTGCATCAGTTGCTACGTGTCAACGTATCGACACAGATGGTCGCTTTGGGGAGGATCGAACGAGATCGGTCTGATCTCATCGCCGATGCACGCAGCGGCGGCGTCATCAGCGTCAATGGATACGGGCTATCTGGGCCGTTCATCGATGCGTTGCTCGCTCTGGATCTCGACTCAAAGATCGGCCAGCTGAGCATTCCCACGCTATGGCTGAGCACGATGTCGGCCGATCAGACTGTGACTTCGAATCCCTCAGTTGTGGCAAAGCGCGTGTCGACACTTCCCTTCTGGAAGGAACCGAAATCCCACCGATCGGTGCCTCCGTCATTTCTCGCGGAAACCGTCGAATGGCTGGCCTCGGATCGGCACGGCCGAGGTGTGGCGAAGTGAGCCGAACGGTCCAGGAAACCGTGTCGTTCTCCTGCGAGGGCTACGAGCTCCGGGGATCGCTTCATCGCCCCGCCGCCTCGGAGGAGGGTGATACGGCGATCGTCATCCTGAACCAGGGTCCGCTCGATCGTTCAGGCGCGCATGGACTCTCGGTCAAGTGCGCACGGCGTTGGGCGGCTCGCGGATTTCCCGTGCTCCGATTCGACGCGCGCGGTGTCGGCGACAGTGAAGGCGACTGGGCGATTCCTGAAAACGGTGCGCCGATTAAGTTGCTTTACAAGAACATCGAAGAGGGCGCCTGGACACTCGACACTCGGGCCGCGATCCATCACGTATGCGCGGCGACGTCGGCTCGGAACGTCGTCCTGGCCGGTGTCTGTGGTGGAGCGGTGTCGGCGCTGCATGCGGCCGCTGAACACCCCGCCGTGGCCGGCGTCATCATGGTCGGCATGCCTGTCCGTCCATGGGCTGCTATCGGCATCGACAGCATTGTCGCAAGCCAGGTCGAGCACGAAGCCAAGGGCTACGTCAAGAAACTTGGCAAATGGTACGCATGGCGGCGCTTCTTCACAGGTGAGAGCGACTACCGCGTGTTATGGGGTATCGGCTCGCGCTACGTCCGCGAACGAGTCTTCGGGGCGAGCAACGATCAGCTGAAGTCACTCAACGCGAGCATGCTCAGGAGTTTTCGCGCGGTCCACGGTTCCGGCAAGCGGATGCTGTTCGTGTTCCCCGAGAACGATTACCTGTGGGTCGAGTTCCGCGATCTGTTTCTTCCAACGTTCAACGACCGGCCGCCGTTCGATTTGCACATCATCCCGGGCGCCAATCACACGTTCACTGAGGTGGTATGGCAGGAGCAACTCTTCTCGGTACTCGAAAACTGGCTGCAGAGTCAGATGTCCGCAGTCCCCTTGTGAAGACATCGCGGTCCGACAAACGGATCCACATCATGCAGGTGACCTTCGGCATGTCAATCGGCGGCATGGAGCGGGTCATCATGGAGCTGTGCCGGTACATCGATCCGTCGCGCTACAAGCTGTCGATCTGCTGCATCAGCAAGAGGGGGCCGCTCGCCGACATCATGGAAAGCGAAGGCGTGCCGGTGTACTTCTGCGAAAACCAGTCGAAGATGGGGAAGTATCTGCGCGGCTTCGAGCTGGCGCGTGTGTTTGCCGATCAGAAGGTTGATCTGCTGCACACGCATCACATGCCCGCGTTCATCGATAGCACGGTCGGTGCACGGATCGCGAGGGTGCCGATCTTGATCAACACGGATCACTGCAAACAGTATCCGATCGAGCGGCACTGGCAGGTGCTCGAGAAAGGCGCCTCGAGATTTGCCGACACCATCGTGGCGGTGTCGCATCACACCCGCAACGACTTGATTCAGTATCAGCGGATCGCGCCCAACAAAATCCAGGTCATCTACAACGGCATCGACATCAGGCTGCGGCGGAACGAGAAGCCGGCCGCCATCCGTCGCGAGCTCGGTCTACAGCCTGACGACGTCGTCTTCGGTACCGCGGCGCGGCTCGAAGTGCAGAAGGGCCTCGACCTGCTGATCGACGCCGCCCCTTTGGTGCTGAAACGGATGCCGAAGGCGCGATTTCTGATCGTTGGCGGCGGCTCTCTCGAAAACGACCTCCGTGCCCGAGCAGCCGCGCTCGGTCTCGAGCGGCAGGTGATCGTCACCGGGTATCGGACCGACGCCGTTGATCTGATGCAGACCTTTGATTGTTTCGTGCAGACGTCGCACTTCGAGGGCATGCCCATGGCTTTGCTCGAGGCGATGGCGCTGAACAAGCCGATCGTCGCCACTGCCGTGGGTGGTGTTCCGGAAGTCGTGGAGGACGGCGTCTGTGCGACGCTGCTTGCGTCACGCGAGCCGCAGGACTTGAGTGACGCCCTCGTGAGTGTGGCCGGCGACCCGGTCGTGCGACAGCGAATCGGCGACGCCGGCCGGCAGCGCTACGAGCGCAATTTCACAGCAGCCGCCATGGTGTCGCAGTATGAGCAGCTGTATGACCACTACCTCGCCAGAAAGAGAGCGCGCGTCCACTGATGCTGCACAGACTTGAGTCGGTCCGTACGTTCTTTGACTCGGATGCAGACCGGTACCGCCGCGATCGGTACCCCGATGCTCCGGCGACGTGTGAGCAGCTGTCGTATCTGGTGCGACGGCAGTACGTGTTGTCGATGCTGGCCGCAGGCGCGCCGACGTCCGGGCGGGTACTCGACATCGGCTGCGGCCCCGGAGTCTATACGAGCGCGCTGCTCGATCGACAATGGAAGGTCTGGGGTACGGACCTGTCGTCCCGGATGCTCGTTGTTGCCAAGGACAGCGTCCGCAATCGACCTGGCGCTGAGTTCGCCGTCGGTCAGACGACAGGGCTTCCGTTTGCAGACGCGTCGTTCGACGCGATCATCTGCATCGGCGTCATGGCATACGTGGAGGACGACGACAAGACGGTTGCGGAGATTGCACGGGTCTTGAAGCCCGGAGGGTGCGCGGTGATTCAGCTCGCGAACCGTTACGCGCCCATTCGGCTCGAGCAGCGGCTTCGCTGGATCGTGAGCCGCTGGGTGCTGCGTCGCACACCTGACGAGGAAGATCGCTTGCGTCAAACCGTCACGCTCGCTGTCCACGAGCCGCAACCATTCGGACGGTTGTGCCGTCGTTTCGGTCTGACGCCACGCAGCTCGCGCTTCTATGACTTCAGGACACCAGGTCTGGTTCGCCTCTGGCCGCGGGCAGCAGTCGCCATCGGACACGCATTGGAGGCCGTAGGCGACCGCGGCTGGTTGGCGTGGTGGGGGTCGGGCTATCTGGTGCGTCTGGAGAAGGCCCGCGCTGAGTGAGTGAGTTGCCGCCGCGTCGCCGATCCCTGCTCCAACGGTTGACGTTGGTCGCAGCGGGCATTGCCGTCAGTCCGCTGCTTGTTGCGTGGCGCCTAGCTGGTTTGCGGGGACGGGGCGCGATCGTGTTTGCAAGCTGTTCACAGTTTCTCAGCCTGTTTCCCGGTCGCACAGGATCATATCTGCGGCGAGCCTTCTATCGGCGGACGCTCCTCGACTGCGCAGAGGATGCGCACATTGAGTTTGGAACCGTGCTTGCGCATCCAGACGTGTCGATCGGCTCAGGCGTCTACATCGGCACATGCTGTTCCCTGGGTAAGGTGACCATCGGCAACAACGTGATGATTGGCAGCAACGTCGATATCTTGAGCTCGCGCCACCAGCATCGGCGCGTCCATGGACGTCTGCTCGGGTCCGAGAGTGGCACCTTTTCGGTGGTAGAGATTGGCGACAACACCTGGATCGGGAACAGCGCGGTGATCATGGCGTCGGTGGGCGAAGGCTGTGTCGTCGGTGCGGGATCGGTCGTGGTGAAGAGCGTGCGAGACGGCGCAACGGTCGTGGGGAACCCCGGGCGGGAGATTGTGCCGCGCCTCGCCGATTCCGGCGTGGACTCGGTGCCCGAGCCATGAAGGAAGTCCGCACCATCATCAAGCACTCGGCTGTCTATGGGTCAGCCGTGCTGCTGACGAGAGCCGTTGGATTCCTGCTCCTGCCGCTCTACACGCGGTTTCTCAGCCTCGAGGATTACGGAGTTATCGAGCTGCTCGATCTGACGGGCTATGTCCTGGCAGAGTTCATCGCGTTGGGGATCGACCAGGCGCTGATGAAGTATTACCACGCCTTCCCCGATGAGGCCGACCGTCACAAGACGATTTCGACCGCCGTCATCTTCAGCCTGGGGAGTGGATTGCTCTTCGTCGCCGTGCTGATTCCAGCCAGGCACATCTTTGCCCGGGAGATCCTCGGCGCCGATCACTACGCCAATTTGTTCCTGTTGTCTTTTGCCGTGCTCTTTGTCTCGTCGGTGTGGCGAATCGAGCGAAACACGTTGCGGGTGCAGAACCGTTCGGGGTTGTTCACACGCCTCTCCGTCGCCTACACGGCCGTCGCGATCCTGCTCAATATCTACTTCGTCGCGTATCAGCACAAGGGCCCCGAGGGCATCTTCTATTCCACGTTGATCACGGCGTCGGTCTTCAGTCTGTATCTCTCCTGGCGCATCTTTCGCGAGACCGGAGTGCACTTCGATATCACGAAGCTGCGTCCGATGCTGAGCTACGGACTGTTTTTTGTGCCGGTGGGTCTGGCGTCGTTCGTGCTGAACTTCGCCGACCGCTATTTCCTGCGCGCCTTTTCGACCCTCGAAGAGGTGGGTCTCTACGCCCTGGCCTACAAGATCGCGATGATCGTGACGATGCTCGTCGCGGTGCCCTTCAATCAGGTGTGGCACTCGTATCTCTTTGAGATTCGCGATCAGCCAAACGCGAAGGAGGTCTACGCGAAGATCGCGACGTATTTTCTCGCCGCCCTGACTGGCGTGGCACTCGGTCTGGCTGTGCTCTCGCGGGAAATCGTCGTGATCATGGCGGCGCCGTCGTATCTGCCCGCGCACACGGTGTTGCCGATTCTGCTCGTGGCGATGGTGTTCTTTTGTTCCGACAACGTCTTCCAGGTCGGACTGTGGTTGACCGGTAAAAGCGGGCAGCTCTCGACGATCAAATGGGTGGGAGCGATTGCCAATCTCGGATTGAACGCGGCGTTGATTCCGACGCTCGGTATGAAAGGCGCGGCGATCACAACGCTCGTGTCGTTCGCCCTATCCGCGGTGCTCATTCTCGCGCGTGCACAGCAGGTGTACTGGATTCCATTCGAGTACCGCCGGATCCTGCACGTGACCGCCATCGCGTTCGTCACCTATGTCGTGGCGAGCCGGCTGCCGGACGCCCCCTTGTGGCTCGCGCTCGTGACCAAGAGCCTCGCGTGGCTGCTGTTCCCGGCCCTCTTGTGGGTGACCGGGTTCCTTAATTCGGCGGAGCGGCGGACGTTGCTCTCGTTGATGGCCCCGTTGCGAGCCAGGATGGGATGGCAGGAAGAGGCGGATGGTCCCGCGATGGCGGAGGCGGCGCGGCCGCGGAAGCGGATTCTGTTCGTCGAGCAAAATCTCGATGGCACGATCGGCGGTTCCCACCATTCGCTCCTGCTGCTGGTGAAACATCTCGACCGGACGCGTTTCGAGCCAGTTGTGGCGTTCTACCAGCACCACTCGTTGGTTGACGAGTACGAGCGTTGCGCGCGCGTGGTGATGCTGCCCGCCTACGTGCCGATCAGGTTGTCGATCGCGCATGGCGACCATCCAGTGAATGCGCTCGTCGTGCCGGTCCAGAAGCTGTTGAACTTGATCGGCGCGATGCGGTTCAGCGCGGCGCGCGTGTTGGCGGTGTTCACGATTCGCCCGCATCTCATCCACCTCAACAACTGTGTCGTGACCGGCGCCGAATGGCCGCTCGCCGCCTGGCTGTGCGGGGCGCCCACCGTCGTGCATCAGCGTGGACACGCACTACCCCCGTGGTACACACATTCCTTCGATCGTGTGATCTGTATCTCGCGCGACGTGCAGGCGGCGCTGGAGCGCGACGATCCCTGGATGACGAACCGGGTCGTGCAGATTCACAACGGCATCGATCTCGAGGCATACCAGGCACTCGCGCAGCAGCGGAGCGCCGATGAGGTCCGGGCCGAGTTTGGGCTGCGCGATGGCGAATTGCTCATTGCCATGGTTGGCAACGTGCATGAATGGAAGGGCCAGGAGGTCCTGCTGCGCGCGCTACCACTGTTGCCGTCGTCGGTGCATTGGCGATGCCTGTTCGTCGGCGGAGTACCCACGAACGCCGAGAACCAGGCCTATTACGCCCATTTGCTAGAGCTTCGGCGCGAGTATGCGCTGGAGGATCGGACGTCCTTCACCGGATATCGCTCCGACGTCTCAGCCATTGTGGGCGCCTCTGATGTGCTGGTGCATACCTCGATCACGCCGGAGCCGATGGGTCGTGTCATTCTTGAAGGGATGACGCTGGGAAAGCCGACGATCGCCACCAATCACGGTGGACCGACGGAGATCATCGAACACGAGATTTCCGGATTCCTCGTCGAGCCCGGCGATCCCCGGGCGCTGGCCGACTGCATGTCGAAGGTTCTGTGTTCGTCGTCGTTACGGGCCCGCGTCGGGAGTGCGGGCGAGGAGCGGGTTCGCTCGTTGTTCGATGTGCGCGGGTATGTGACGCGCGTCGAAGGCGTCTATCTGTCGTTCTGGCCTGAGATGGACCGTGTCTGGCAAACGTCGGAGTCTCCGTCATGAGCTCGAGCGTGCTTCCGCGTCCCAACCTTCCGGCAGGGCTCAGCGTGGAGGCGTCCGAGCCGATGCCCTACACGATGTACACACTGCCATTCGTGTTGGTTCTCGGCTATGTGCTGGTGGAATTCGGCCGGCCGCACAACTGGGTGCCGATCCTTAGCTATCTGCGGCCTGGCGTGATCGTACTTGGCGGCGGCATCCTCGCGATGCTGGTCAAGCGGCCCGCGATCCCGACACTGGGCAAGTGGGTGCTCGCGTTTCTTGGACTGATGCTGGTACTGGCGCCATTCGCCTACAACAACCGCATGGCCGTGGTGACCACGTGGGACTTCGCACTGATGACGGTCGGCGCGATTCTCCCGATCATGTGCTTCGTGGACACGTTTGAGCGATTCAGAAAGCTGCTCCGCTTCTGGGTGTGGATTCACGTCGTGCTGGCGCTTTACAGCATTACCCACCGCGGGTTCGGCGTCGGCTCCTTCCTCGCCGACGAGAACGACTTTGCCATGGCGATGAACATGGCGATCCCGTATGCGTTCGCGCTGCTGGCGGTGGAGAGAGGAGTCGCGCGTCGCACCTGTCTGTTCGTGGCGCTCGGGATTCTGATTATCGCGACGGCCGTCACGCTGTCGCGCGGCGGCTTTATCGGACTGGCAGCAGTGCTGGCCGTGTTGTGGATGCGTTCGCCTCGCAAGCTGGTTTCGATGGCGCTGGTGATCGTCATGGCCCTGGCGCTGGTGATGCTGGCGCCCGCCAAGTACTGGACGGAAGTCAGCACGATCTCAACATCTACGAACGAAAACGACACCGGGTATGGGCGCCTGTACTTGTGGAAGATCGCCTGGCGGATGTTCCTCGATAACCCGGTCCTCGGCGTTGGCCCAGCCAACTATCAGTACAACAATTTCTTCTACGAGGACGAGAAGGAAATTGCGCGCGGTATCCACGTCTGGGGACGCGTGTCGCACTCGGTGTACTTCACACTGCTGCCCGAATACGGCCTCGTCGGAACAGTGTTGTTCTTCATCATCGTCATCAAGGGCATCATGGCTCGGCGGAGGGCGTTGCGCACGTGCCGCAGCCAGTTGGCGAGGCAGGATTTGTCTCCGGAATCACACGAGCGTTTCCGCTTCTACCAGCAGATGCTGGCTGGTATGGACGGCGCCATCGTCACCTTTCTGGTCACCGGTGCGTTCATCGCGGTGCTCTACTATCCGCACCTCTGGGTGCTGACGGCGCTGACGGCGGTCGGACTGCGACTCGTCGAAACCGAAGCGTTGCGCGCAACATCGGAACAGATCGTGACACCCGAGCCGGCGCCGATCATGCACCCGGCGATGGAAGCCGTCTTGAGGCGTTCCAGGACGCCCGTATGATCACCGCCAGGGCGCTGGCGCGACGGGCAGTTTCAGCAGCGGCGTACTACAGCGGACTCGAGGAGCAGCGCCATCGCGTGGCGATGCAGGATCGCGGTGTTGTGCTGATGTATCACCGCGTGTTGTCCGACGCGCCGCACCCGGGTGTCGATCCCGGCATGTTCGTCACCGCCAGCGCGTTCGAACACCATCTGCGTTTGCTGCGATCGCGCTACGACCTCGTCACGATCGACGCGTTTGGCGAGTGGATGACCGGGCGGCGTGTGTTGACCCGCCCACCATGTGCGATCACGTTCGACGATGGCTGGCGCGACAACTACGACGTCGCGTTTCCGCTCCTCCAGCGTTATGGAGCCACGGCCACGGTCTTCCTCGTCACGAGCTGGATTGGCCGCGACGACATGCTCGACGCCGATCGGATCGCACGCATGGAGTCGTCCGGGATCGCATTCGGATCGCACACGGTGACGCATGCACTCCTCGGGCAGGTGGATCGTCAGACGATGCAATCGGAGCTGGCGGATTCGAGGACCGCGCTCGACCGATTTGTCCAGCGTCCATCACGCTGGTTCTGCTTTCCAAAAGGCTCACACACTCGTGAGGCGTGCGATCTGGCGCGCCAGTTCTACGATGGGGCCGTGACGGTGAGGAGAGGCTGGGTGGACAGAAAGGACGATCGGTTTACGCTGAAGCGTGTCGGTGTCCACAACGATGTCGCTAGAACGGCAGCAATGCTGGCAAGCCGTATCACATTTCTTCGTTGAGTCATGGTCGCCCCTATCCGGGTACTTTACCTTCGTGACACGACGTTCGTTTGCGGTCCCGGGAAGACGATCCTCAACACGTTTCGAACCGCCGACCGCAGCAAAGTCTCGATCGCTCTCGGCATTCCGGGGCGGACGTCCGCTCCGAATCCGTTGATCACCGCGGCGCAATCAATCGGGCTGCCAATCGTGCCATTACCCGATAGCGGTCCTGTGGGTGTGATGGCCGCGCGACGGTTGGCCAGAGTCATCGAAGATGGCGAGTTCGATCTCGTTCAGAGTCACGATTTTCGGACACGCCGTCTGGCGACGCTGGCATGCACACTCGCCAGTGTCCCGCACGTGACGTCCGTGCACGGTTGGATCGTCAACTCGCATCGGCAGCGGTTGGCGCGGATCATCGATCAGCGGCTGATCGGGCGCGCCCATCGGATCATCGCGGTGTCGAATCGCCTGGTCAGCGACCTCGTTGAGTCAGGCGTTCCGCAGGATCGCATCACGTTGTTTCCGAACGCCGTGCTGCTCGACGACTATCCGCCGGCGATGCCGGCCGATCAGGCACGGCGGGAACTTGGGTGGCCTGCATCCAGCAAGTGCATTGGCATCGTCGGAAGGCTCAGCCCGGAAAAGCGCCACGATCTATTTCTCGAGATGGCCGCGGACCTGGCGTCGAGCGATCCCGATGTTGTGTTTCTCGTCGTCGGTCACGGTCCGTTGCAGTCCGAATTGGAGCGCCTGGCCGATCGACTGAAGGTCGCCGGTCGGGTGGTGTTCCTCGGCCACCGCAGCGACATGCAGCGGATCTACGCGGCATTGAATGTGTTGGTGCTGTGCTCAGATACCGAAGGCATGCCCAACGTCGTGCTCGAAGCGTTTGCCTACGGCCGACCAGTGGTCGTCACGCGAGTTGGAGGCGTACCCGAAGTCGTCACCAACGGTGAGAACGGGCTCATCATACCGCCCGGTCAACGTGCGCCGCTGGTCGCGGCGGTGCGTTCACTGCTGGGCGACGCCGATCTGGCGGCTCGTCTCGGACGACAGGGCCGCAAAACCATCGAAGAACGCTTCGACTTTCGTCGCCGCACCGCGGCCCTCGAAGCGCTGTATCAGTCCATTCTTGACGTCAGCCGATCGCAACGAGGTTCCCTCGCCAATGCAGTCGACCGCTGAGCCCCCGATCGCCGGCGCGGCGTGGATTACATGGGAGCATCAACGGCGGAACATTGGTGTCTCGAGCGGGCTCGGCGTACCGCTGTTCGAGCTGGCCTTCAAGGGCGGCCGTTTGAAGCGCTATATGAAGTCGCTGCTCGCGACCGGCCGCGTGCTGACAACCAAGAAGCCTGCGGTCTTATTCGTCCAGAACCCGTCACTCGTGCTCGCACTGACTGCGGTGGTCTGGGGTCGCCTGCGCGGGCGTCCGGTGATCGTGGACGCACACAACGCCGGTCTCACGCCGTTCGAAGGCCGAAGCGCGCTGCTCACCCGCGCGGCGGCCTTTGTCTCACGGCATGCCAGCCTGACGATCGTCAGCAACGCAGCATTGACGCCGATTGTCGATGCCTATGGCGGTCGACCATTCGTTCTTCCCGATCCGATTCCGGAGCTGCCTGCTGGCGTTGCGCCCGACGGTGCCGCAGGTAAGCTGCAAGTACTGTTCATCTGCACCTACGCGTCCGACGAACCGTATTCCGCCGTCGTGCAGGCGGCGGGCGCGTTCATCGACCAGGCGCAGATTTACATCACGGGTCGATTGAAACCGCAGGACGAGGAACTGCGACAGTCCGCGCCACCCAACGTGACGTTCACCGGGTTCGTGCCGGAGGATCGTTTCATCGGATTGCTTCACGCCGCCACTGTCGTGATGGATCTCACGACGCGCGACAATTGTCTCGTGTGTGGAGCCTATGAGGGAGTGGCGGCCGGAAAGCCGTTGATTCTGTCCGACTCTCGAGCCACTCGGGAATACTTTTCACGGGGTGTTGTCTATACCGACAACACCCCGGAGAGTATCGAGCAGTGTCTGCGTGAGGCGCTAGCTGATCGCCGCCGGCTGGCGCAGGAGGTTGCGCAGCTGCGCACGCGGCTTGTCGAGGACTGGAGCCGACGCAGTGAAATCCTGAAGCAGGAGATCGCGCAGATCAGAGGACAGGATTCGCAGATTCTGCGGTGACGGCGGCGCGCTTCCTCCCGACGGCGGCGGCGCCTGTCCGCCTCCCTGGCAGGTGCTTCCGACGCACGTCGTCACACCATACGCGCCGAGATCGACGACTGAACCGCTTGCCGTTCCGCCTCTCCGACCTTGGCCGACGCACACCGACGTGGACAGACGAAAATCAGTGCCGGCCACGGCGAAGCCGCAGTTCGCTTCACGCGAGCGATCGTCGAAGTTCGTGGCGTTGACCACGTCGGTCAGCGCGGTCCGCCACGTGCCGCCCAGCCGATAGCGTGGTGCCGCGGCAGTGGGCCAATATGCGTTGTAATCGAGCAACGCCGGATCCTGATACGCCTCGACGTTGTTGTCGGAGATGTTCGAGAAAATGTTGTTGTACGCGCGTGCGTTGGTGATTGCGCCGCCTTCGCTCATGATTTCGAGGCCGACGGCGTAGTTGAAGCAGGTGTTGTTATAGATATCGATGCCGTTGATCAACGTGATCAAACGGAAGCACGTGTTCGTGCCTGAACTGTGGTTCGCACCAATGCAGACATTGCCGTAGATCTGCACGCCCGATGAGTTCAACTGGTTGTTGACGCGCACACACATGTTGGTGTCTTCAATCCAGTTGAAGCGATGAATATTGCGGATCGCCTCGGCCTTGTCATCGATGCCGCCCGCCTGGCTCTCGGCGATGCGCGTGCTGCGGCACGTGTTGTACTCCACGATCGAGTCGGTGTTCTGATACAGCTTGATGCACGAGCCAGAGGACTGCTGTCCTCCGCCCGAAATCACCGACACGTCGTGAATGGTGTTGCCAACGATACGGGCGCCGTTCTGATCCGCCAGGAAGATCGCCGACCAGTTGCCGTCGTCCACTTCACCCCATCCCTGAGAGATGTCATTGTTGCGGATGACGATTCCGCGGGCGTGATTCGACATGTTCGGTCCGTACAACCAGATCCCGCCGCGAATTCTCAGGCCTTCGATCACGAAGTAGCTCTGTTGATTTGCGGTGATCGTCGGATTCGCGCACTGACTGTACGAGGTCGCGCTGGTCGGGCAATTCTGGATCAGCGGCGAATGTCCCGGGTAATTCTTGATGGTGATGGGAGCCGTGGCGGTGCCGCTGCTGGCAAGCGAGAAACCACCGGTTTCACTGGGGTCGCCCGCCCTGTTCGTCGACGTGTACGTCCCGTTCTTGATGTAGCACGTATCGCCCGCGCGAGCTGCCGAGAAGCAACTCTGAAGATCACGAAAGGCGCCAGCGCCAGCGGCGCCTGACGCGCACTGATTCGCGGCACCATCGCCGTCCACAGAGCAGGTCGCGTCGACGTAAAGATCGAGGGCGTTCGCTTTTTCGGCCTTCATCAGGACGACTAGCGCACATGCCAAGAAAACGAACGCACACCGCGACACCATAGGCTTTCCTCCACCGTCTTGCTCGCGCCGAATTACAGGGTGATCCCGGAGGCGTTCGACGTGCGTGCCTCGGGAAGGCCTGGAAGGCTGCAACCCGGGTGCCACGACCGAGAAGCCTACCAAAGATCGAGTAAAGCGTGCATCAACGGCCGTATTTTCAGCCATTTAGATATGTGGATCAGGGGAGTGTCGGCAGCGAGGTTGTGCCGAGAGAACGACTCACACTGCCGACGTAATGACACTACTGTCATTTCGTCACTGATGTCGCGATCTTTAGTCCTACAAACTGGCTCGCACGCTGAATACTCGGTTAGGCGAGCCGGGTGTCTCCTCAAAGCCGTATCCAAGCGAGCCAAGATAGTCGCGCACCAGCTCAGCTTGGCCTTCGACAATCAAGATCGGATGGTCTCTTTTCAGCAGACTCTCCATCCCTCTGAGCGCTGCAAGTTCGTGGCCTTCGACGTCAATCTTGGCAAGGGTGATTCGCGAGGGAAATCGAAGCGAATCGATTGGTATGGCCACAACGGACAGTGATGGCGAGTCTGCGGTGACGGTGGCCATATAGAAGTTCTGAAGACCGGTGTCGAAGCTCGGGATACTCATGCCGACAGTCCCCATCCCGTCAGAGGCCGCGACATTTAACAGCGTCACATTACTGACCGGGCAACACGCCATGTTGGCTGCGAGGATTTCGAAGGTCTGGGGCACCGGCTCGAACGAGAATACGCGTCCATTGCGGCCCACGAGTTCCGACAATTTGCTCGAGTAGTGGCCGACATTCGCGCCGACGTCGAGAACCCAATCCCCTGGCTTGACCCATTGGCCGAGCTTTCCGTACTCAGCCTCATCGGTTTGGAAGGCGCCCTTTCGTATCTGATTGCCAAAGTGAAGGCGTTTCAACTCCTGCTGGAACCTGGGAGGAAGGTGGCTAGCAGCACGCTTAAGTAGTGTCATGACTCGCTGTGTTTGGCATGGGCCGACGGAGACGGTTTCTGGAGGATCGCAATGATGTTGGGCCGAAAATTCTTCAACGACCGCCCCATCAGGACTTTGATCAGCGCAAGCTCGAACAGCGCCGCCGGGGGAAACACGGCAAGCGCAGCTCCTGAAACGATCATTCTGAGGCTCACCACCGAGAGTCCGGCGCGCGCCGCCATGTCGTGAATCCGCTCCGGGGAATTGATCCGGTAGAACGTAGGGTATACATCCTCTTCTCTTCGCCGCTCGAGCGCCCAGATGAGCTTCTTCTTGACGAATTCCGGTACAAGCTTGGCGAGGATGGTCGGATACCCCCGTACGTTTGGCGTGTGAAAGACCAGCACGCCATTCGCCCGCAAGACGCGCGCAATTTCCCTGAGCTGCCGCTCGGGATCGTCGAGATGCTCAAACACCATGTTGGACGACACCAGGTCGAACGACTCGCTCGTGAACGGAAGCGTCGTCACACTGCCGCATACTCTCCGCGCAATCGTGCGATGGCTCTTGAGCGATTGAAAATCAGCATCGAGTCCGACGATCACCCTCGTCTGTTTCACCAGGTCGATTTCCTGCACGCTTCGCCATGGAGGCAGCACTTGGTGGCCGCAGCCAAGTTCCAGCCACGCCCCGCGGCCGGTCGTGACCTGCCACAACACGTGCTCGTACAGCGTTTGCGCGTACTGCAGCCCCGGCACCATCACCGATTGTGCCTTCCAGTAGAACCGGAGCGAGAAGTCACGAACGCTCATCTCGTGTCGCCTCCGGCCGTCAGGGTGGGCGCCCGCGTGCCGCGCACGTCAGAAAAAGTCGGGATCATGCCAGTCCTCGGCCGGTGTCGTCCGTAAGGAATCTATCCATTGCCGCATCGCGACGTGTCCTACATCGTTCACGATCGGGGCGAGCAATGCCCGAACAAGGCGTCGTGCCGCCGTCGGCTGAACGATCAACGTCCGCTGAATCAGCCGGGTGTCGGTGTCAGACAGAGAACGCGATGCCGGATGAGCCTCGAGCAGGTGCAGGACGAAGTCAGATTGTCGATAGGCGCCCAGCAGCAGCAGCCACGCGGCGAGGTCCCGCGTCGTCAGCGGCTTCGTGGGCTCGAGCTCAGCAGCGTTGTAGTACAGCACGTCGCCATGGACCAGGTGGCCCCCACCGGCGGTTTTTCCACGATCGACGCTCTCGCGATGACGCCAGAATGAGCGTCGAAGCCCAAGGAGCGCGTACCCGTGCTTGCGCAAGAAAAGGTCGATTTCGCTGAAGAGGGCCTGCCCCTTGTACTGATAGTTGAACTCCACCTCGAGCTCAATGAGCTTCAGATTCTTCAGAACGCTCGTACCGCCACGAAGCACATCGAGTTCAGCGCCCTGCACATCCACTTTCAGGCAATCTGGCCGAAGTCGTTCGCGGGCGGCGACTTCGTCGAGCGGAACCACTTCGAATTCGGCGACGCTCTTCAACGACATCATTGAGCGGATGGTGTCCGAGAACCTTCCGGCAAACTCCTCGTTCGGCGGGTAGAGGCTCGAGCAACCGGGTGACTCGCACACATGAAACTGCAGACGTTGATGGGCGCCCCCGAGTGCGTACGGAAGGAAACGGCGTCCGCTGTTGCCTGTCGCGGAGAGACGCGCGAACTCGTCCGGGTCCGGTTCGAACCCGACGGCATCGAGCACGTCGGCGAACGGACGCCAACGCCGCTGCAGGCCGCCGCGTGCGCCGACATCGAGAATCTGGACGGGCACATTCCCGAGGAGTCGTTTGAACACCGACACGTCACGCGGACGTGTCCAGGCATCATCATTGATGAGACGCTCAAACATGCTGATCACTGAAGCGAAGAGGACGATGCCGTTCGCTCACGGAGAACGTCCGCGAGGGGTGCAAACCTGAACTCGGCGAGCAGACGACGGAGCCGATTCTCGGCCTTATGAAGATTGGTGTAATGCCGAAACTGGCTCAATCGTGATGCCGGAAGTCGCGGCTGACCCGGATCGATCTCCCAGGGATGCAAATAGAAGATCGCAGGACGCTGTTCACGTTCGTTGAGATAGGACATCCCCCATCGTGTCCACCCGTACGGAAGCAGACGGAAATAACCGCCGCCGGCCACTGGCAGGTTCGTGCCGGCGACCCGTATCGTCGAACCAGGGCATTCCCAAAGCGTGCCGGTCGTGCGCTCGATGGGATGAAAATGTCGTGGCGCCGACGGCAGTCCGTACCGATCGTGCCGGATCGGAAACACACTCGCGTCGTAGGTGAAACCTTCTTCGAGAATGATGTCCAGTGCCCACAACGAGCGTGGCGTCACCGAAAAGCTGGGAGCTCGGTAGCCGTTGATCGGCCGCCCCCCGTGGGCTGCCGTCAACGCGTCGCGTGAGCGACGCAGGTCGCTTCGAAATTCCTGCGGGGTCTGGTCGTAGATCAGCCGATGGGCATAGCCGTGTGAGGCGATCTCGTGATCGGCGCTGGCGATGCGTCTCACAAGATCCGGAAAACGCTCTGCGACCCAACCCAGCACGAAAAACGTGGCGCGCACATGCGCGTGATCGAAGATCTCGAGCAGACGGTCAGTGTTCCGGCACACGCGGCTGTCGTACGCGTCCCAATCCTTGGGCGACACCACGGATTCGAACGCTGAGACGTGAAAATAGTCCTCCACGTCCACGGTCATCGCATTCGTGACTCGATCGGTCATGCGCGGGGCGAGCGCGGGTTTATGAGCCACGGCGAGTGATCACCGTCTTCATTGTTTCGAGAATCACGAACAAGTCGAAGGCGATCGACAGGTGCTTGATGTAGAAGAGATCGTACTGAAGCTTCTCGAGCGAATCCTCGACCGTGTTTCCGTAGCGATGTCGCACCTGGGCCCAGCCCGTCACGCCGGGCCGCACCGCATGCCGCTGGCCGTAGAAGGGAATCTGTGTCGCGAGGTCGTCAACGAACTCGGGCCGCTCTGGACGCGGTCCCACGAAACTCATGTGACCGCGCACCACGTTCCACAACTGAGGCAGCTCGTCGAGTCGTGTCCGGCGAAGCAATCGGCCAATCGGTGTCACGCGGGGGTCGTCGACGCGTGCCCACACGGCGCCCGTCAACGCTTCCGCGTCAACACGCATTGATCGGAATTTGTGAATCGTGAAGAGGCGACCGTCCTTGCCGACCCGCTGCTGTTGATAGACCGCGGGTCCTGGCGAGGTGATTCGAATCGCCAACGCCACCATCGCCATGATTGGACTGAGCACGATCAGGCCCAACGCCGCGACAACGAGATCGAGGGTCCGCTTGGCGAGCATCAGCACGCGGCCTTTTCGGAAACCGCCCGAGAAGATGAACCAGCTCGGTCGCAAGTTTTCGACGGCGATCTTTCCGGTGTACTCCTCGTAGAGCGACGCGAGGTGATCGAAGCGGACGCCTTTGTGCAGCCGCATCTCGAGCAGGGCATCCATCGAGAGCATGCCGCGAGAGTCGGCGAGGCTGACCACAACGCGATCGACTCTGTGCTGTTTGACGATGTCGGGAATGTCGCTGATCGACCCGATGATCCCGGGATTGATCAAGGGTGAACCGACGCGGCTCGGGTCCGGGTCGACGAACCCGATCAGTTCCACGCCCAACTCCCCGCGCCGCTCGAACAATTCACGCGCCAGCGTGACCGCGGCGCCGCTCGTCCCGACGATCAGCAGCCGCTCCGCTGGACCAACCCAGAGCGAGAGGTAATCAAATGCGACGCGCCATCCGACGATCACCAGGACGATCAGCACCGACGCGACCACGAAAACGCCGCGACCGATGATGAGGCCCGGCACCCAGTAATAGAGCACCGCGAGCACAACTGACGTGGCGCCGAGTGCTTGAAGCAGACGGATGACCAGGTCGCGCCGATCGCGCACGGTCCGCAGGTCGTACAGGTCCCCGTAGTGCAGGCTGATTTGCAGGACGGTCGCAATCAACATGCCCCGCCACAGCAGGCCGAGATCGAACGGCACTCCCGCGTAGCCCAGGCGCAGCGCCGCCGCCACGACGACCGCCACGAGCACGAGCGCGTGCTCCATGACGACGAGCAGCAGCGCACGAGGCGTCAAGCTAAGGAGCAGTTGTCGCAATCCCTACTCCATCTCGGGTCGCCGGTTGTAGTAGTTGTTGTAGTCCCAGTTGTTGTCGCTGACACCGTTGAGGATCACACCGAGAATCCGTTCGTGACCGAGCGTCTGCATGGCCTTCTTGACCGCCGGGTACTGCGAACGATCGGCGCGAACGACGAACACGATTCCGTCGGTCAGGGTAGCCAGGACGCTGGCATCGGCGACGACACCCACCGGCGCCGAATCGATGATGACCCAGTCGAAGCGCTGTGCGGCCTCATGGATGACGCGTTTCATCCGGGCTGAGCTCAGGCTTCGCAGCGGGTCCGGATCGGCTGGCCCCGCCGGCAGCAACGTCACGGTCTCTGTGATCGGCGTGACCTCGAGCCTGACGTCCGCTTGCGCCTGAAGTGCATCCGCCAATCCGGAACGGTTTGAGACGCCGACCACTCGATGCAGCGACGGACGACGAAGGTCGCCGTCGATGAGCAGCACGCGCCGCCCATAGGATCGGCCCAGCACGAGCGCCAGGTTGAGCGCGGTCAGGGTCTTGCCATCACCCGGACTCGCACTGGCTACCAGCAGCACTTTCAGATTGCCAGCGGCCTGCGCTTCGATGAGCGTCGCAGATGCCCGTCGAAACTGTTCGACAAAGATCGGCGACTCGATGGCCTTGGCCGCGCGTTCGTCAAGACGCGTCGGAACCCCGCGCTCTTCGATCTGCGGGTCAGGTACAGGTACCGGTGCCGGTCTCGGTTCGACGGCCGGCGCTGTGCTGACGTTCGAACGCTGCCGCACCGGTTCCGGAGCGACGCGGCGGGCCGCATCCTCGGAATCCCACGCAGAGCGAAAGACCTCTTGATCGTTTCGGGCGGTGGAGATATGGCCTAGAGACGATCCCGCCTGGCGCAGCGCAGCGTCGAGACGGCCTTCGATTTTCTGGTCAGTACTCAAACGAAGTACCTCCACAGGTGAAGTGTCCACGCGCCGATGCCGGCGGCGACAGTAAGTCCGACCGCGACCGTTGAATAGACCAGCCGTCGGTGCCGCTGGTGATTGAGATCCTTCTGCGTCACGATGAGCGGTACCTGCGCAAGAATGGGAACCTTCATCACGCCGATGAAGTCCGCTTCGGACCGGAAGCTCGAGTCGAGGAATTCGAGCAGTGCCACAATCAGCAGTCCCAGTGCCAATCCGATCGCTGCACCGATGGCGTTGATTTGCAGCCGTGCTGGACTGATCGGGCGCTCGGGAATCCGCGCCGGATCGAGCACGCGGAATTGCTCACCGATCTGTCGCTGCTCCAGATTCACCGCCACCTTCGACTCCTCGGACTTCCCGAGCAGCTGTTTGTATGCGGCCTGTTGCGTCTCGTAGTCTCGCGAGAGCGAAACCCATTCGGACTCGAGACCAGGGATGGACTCGATGCGGCTCTGGTACTCGGACACTGTCGCGCGGATACGGGCCTCCTGCGCAGCCTTGAACTGGATTTGGCGATCGAGGCTTTCCATCTCCGCGCGCATCTGCCGGATCCGTTCGCGAATCAGCTGATCCTGCGGCGACACGTAGACAGCCGAGGGGGTTTTGCCCGATTCGATCGCCGCCGCTTCCGCCGCCGCCTTTCTCTCCAGATCGCCGATCATCCGCTTGGCCCTGGCGATGTCGGGATGCTCCGGCGTCCGGCTCAGTTCCAAACGCGCGAGTTCGGACCTGGCCATTTCGAGTTGTCGTTTGGCCGTCAACCCGGCAGCGACCGCTGAAGCGGGATCGGTGTTCGCCGGCATCGCGACCGGTGCGGAGATCACCTGCTCGGCCTGGGCCTCTTTGAGGAGCTGTTCGACGGTCAGCCGTCGATCGCGGTCGCGCGCCAGCGACTCCGTCAACTGCTGCAGCTGGAGCTGGGCGTTCTGGATCGCCTGCATGTTGAAATCCAGCTGTGTTGGCAGACGTCCAGCGTTGTGCTCGCGGAACACTTCCAGCTTCCGTTCCTGTTCCACGAGACGCTTGCGCGCGTCCTCGAGCTGGGACTCCAGGAAGTTGTCGGTCGCCCCGGCGAGGACCGCGCGTTCACGCGCGTTCTGATCGATGAAGAGGAGCGCCAATCGCTCCGTCACTTTTGCCGCGGTCGTCGCGTCGGAGTACTTGAACCGCAGATAGAACGAATCCACCGGCCGCTCCGGCGCCGCGCGTACCAGCTGCTTCGTAATGTTCAGGCGCATGCGATCGACGACGTCCTGCATCGGATAGCGTGTGCGCTCGCGAGGGTACAGGTCGTATTCCTTGATCAACCGTTCGAGCTCGGTGCGACTCATTACCTGGGCGGAGAGCGCTTCGAGCCGGTCCTCGGTCTTCAATGTCACGGTCGAGCGGACGTACGCGTCAGGTACGCGCTGAGGCACGACCTGGATCAGCGTCTCGGCGCTGTACACGTTCGGGAGCAAGGCCGAAACGACGAGTGCCAAATACGTGCAGACGACGATTGCGAGCAGGACGATCCACCCACGGGTCGTGATGATCCGAATGACGTCTTGAGGGCCGTATGTTCTGCCGGGCAGCATATCTAGAAATCTCCCGTGCGGTCGCCGGGTCGTTCCACGAACCCGCCGTATAGAGGAAGCCACAGCGACAACCCGAAACGCACCGCGTGGCGATCGAAACTGGACGGTAACGTGGTTAACGTCACACCCACTGGCAGGGTAAACGCGCCGAGCTGGTAACTGAAGTAGTTGTAATTGGCAATGAACGCTGCCCATCGCGCGATGCCCACGCGCACTTGCGCGGTGCCGATATACGTGGCGTAGTCGCCGCGGGTGAGCACGTCGCCCGTGCGTCCGTTCGAGTAACCGGTCGCGAACGTCAGGTCGGTTCTCGAATTGAGATGGCCGCCCGTGCGCAGTACAACCGCGTCGCTGACGAACGCTTCGGTCGTGATCCCGTCGAGGACGCCCACACCGCGACGGTAGTCGGCACTGATTGACCACGAGCGATAAAAGTCCAGGTATATCGTGCCGGTGCCCGACGGCGTCCAGTACTCGAGCGGCGTCTCGGTGATCGCGCTGACCGTGGCTACACGGGTCGCGCCGAGTGTCGCCCCCAACAAAAGCCGTCGTGTGCGCGACAGGTGCTTGCTGTAGTTAAAGCCACCATCAACCGTATGGTCCTTGATCGGGCGCGCACGATTCGGCTCCAACAGCGTCGGCTCGAACAGCGTCGCGTTCGAGAACCGATAGTTGGTTCGCCAGCTGACGGTCTGCGTGGCAGTCTCCGAGACGTTCTGGTCGTGCCCCACCTGGGCCGACTGGGAGTGACCATCGAACCCCGGACCACGGACGTACTCCCGACGTGTGTAGTCATAACTCGCCGTCGTGTGCGCGTGCCGCGTCCACTCGCGAGTAAGTGCGCCGATGCCGGTCTGCGACCACGACAGGCCGGTCGTCAGACCGTTGGCGGGATTGGCCAGCGCCGCAGCGTCGGCGCTGATCGGCAGCGCATCGTATCCGCCAAATCCAAGGAACGGATCGCGTGTGAAGTACGCGTTGCCCTCTAGCCTGGTCTTCCGGTCGAACCTCGTCTGGCCTCGAACGCGGAGGTTCTGTCCGACCAGTGGTTCAATGCCGGGCAACTGGTAGGCCGTGAGGTACCCTCGCCCCTCGACTTCGATGTGGCGAGCGGCTTGGCCGTGCCAATAGCGAAGCACTAAATCGGCGAGGCCGGTGAAGCCGCTCGCAGGAATGGTGTTCGTCTGGGCGGGGACTGAGCCTTCAGGTGCGAGATTGCTGTCGTATCCGCCCAGGAGGTCCGCGAAGAACGTCAACTCGCTGCGAGTCCGGTTCGGATTCGGCACCTCGGCGCCGCCAAAGACGCCTCGAAACGGTCTCGACGGCCGGTCGAGAATTTGTGCCTCTGACACGGCGGCCGTTGCCGCGAGCAGAGCGAGGACGAGGAATGAACGTCGAAGAAGATGTGCCACAGTCGTCTCAAGGCACCACGATTTGATCGCCGGGCTGGAGCAGGATGTTCTGCTCGAGCTTTCTCCCCTCGATCACTTCCTTGTAGTTGAACTTGAACGTCTGAGAGCCGCGGATGATCAGGATCTTGTCGCCCTTCGCGTACTCGGAGAGGCCGCCCGCCATCGCGATCGCTTGGACGACATTGCGCGGTCCAATGAGGGGATAGGCACCCGACATCCCGACCTGGCCAGTCACATACACCTTGCGGCTGTTGATCTGGCGCACGACCACAGTCACGTTCGCATCGGTCAGGATCTTCGACGCGTTCTTCTGAAGGACGTCCTTCAATTGATCCGTGGTGAGTCCGACGGCACGCACATCGCCGAGCAGGGGGAGCGTAATGATGCCGTCGGGGCGAACGGTCACGTCCCCGCTCATCTCCATCTCGCGCCAGAACAGAATGCCGAGCACGTCCTCTGTTCCGATGCGATAGTCGGTCGGCACAGCCTGGGCTGGTGGCTGTGTCGCGGGCGCCGTTGCCGGAGCGGCCGGAGCCGTGGGCTTTGCGCTACTCGGAGTCGGCGCCGGTGGTTTCGTGGTGCTGGGCGTGGCGGCACCTGTGCTCGGCGCGGGCTGGCGTGTGGTGGCCTGGGCCCAAGCGACGTGCGGGGCGAGTGTGATTACCGTGATTACGGTGACGAGAGTCGCACAACGGAATGTCATGACGCGCTCTGAAAGAAAGAGAACCGCTTCTTCGGACGGAACGGTCCGAAATTGACGCTGGTGGTGACCTCACCTCCCGCTGCGCGCACAGACGCATCCGGCAACGATCCGTGCGCCGGGGCGGCGGAAGGCGCCGGCGCCTGGTGTTCCACGAGTACTGGCTGCGTCGCGGAGCGAAAGTCGAAGTCGCGGCACACCTCGTCGACCAGTGACTTCGTGACTGGCTTCGTGCGAGCCGCAAAGCCGCCGATCAGGGCGTTGTCACAGATGACGTTGATCACGCGGGGAACGCCGTTCGACAACCGATAAACCGTTGAGACGGCGTCGCGACTGAAAACATCGGCTGGTGTACCTCCGGCGATGCGGACACGACCGGCGACGTATGCGGCGGTCTCAGCCAGCGAGAACGTGCGAATCTCCCAGCGAAGCGCAATCCGCTGCTTCAGCTGACGCAGCCCCGATTCGTTCAGGCGGTCAGCCAGTTCGGGCTGACCGATCAGGAGCACATTCAGCAGCTTGTCGGTCGTCGTCTCGATATTGCTGAGGAGACGCACTTCCTCCAAGAGTTCTGACGGCAGACTCTGAGCCTCATCGAGGAGGAGTGCCGTCACGAGCCCGCGACGGTGACGCTGGTCGAGATGCTCACGAAAGTCCGCGAGGAACTTCGTTTTCGAACCGGCGCTGCCGTTCATACCGAATCCGTCTGACAGGAATTCATAGAACTCGGCTCTGCTGAGGGTCGGGTTGCTCAAGAGCACGCACTGTGCCGTCTCGGGGCCAATCTCAGCCAGAACCGTTTGCAGCAGCGTCGTCTTTCCGGTCCCGGCCTCTCCGAGCAGCAGCGTAATACCTCGGCCAGACGTCAGGCCGTAGCGAAGCATGGTCAGCGCCTCTTTTTGCGTGGGCGCAAGGAAGAGGTACTTGGGATTCGGTGACAGGTCGAAGGGCCGTTCCTTTAAGCCGAAGAAGGTCTCGTACATAACCGAGCGCCAATCAGTGCTGAAGAAAGACTTTGCGGAGAGGGCGCTTCGTTGCCGCCCCACCGCCCATCGGCCTGCGAATTTGCAGGCCAACCGCCTCTGGCCATTTGGTCAAGCGTTGCCGCTTGTGCAAGGAAATCGCCAAGCAGCAATAAGTGCAGCGAATGAAGCCAAAAGCCTTGGTATTCAAGGCTTTATCCGCTGAGATTACCGTCTCGGCCAAATCCGCCGAGTGGAATCCAGTTGGGCTACCTTCGGGAGCCACGTGGACCGGTGGGAAAACGGCCTGCCGTGCTGATCCTAAAAACGTCGCATTCGGCAAACAGTGGAGCGAACTGATCGTCGACACGAGTTCCTCGGTCGCATCGGCCGACCGATCGTCGATGACCACGATCTCCAGATTGCGCTGGGACTGCGACAGCGCGCTGCTAACGAGAGGATCGCCCATAGCTGCGAGCCTATTGGCCTCGCGCGATGCGCTTAATGGCCCGAGCACCGCGCACGCCGAAGTGCGTCAACTGATGCGCCATTCTTTTCAATCCTTTTCGTTCGACAACGAGACGAGAAATCGGATGCTCGTCGGTCGTGTACTGCGCCTTGTTTCGGGCATACCCGAGCAGATAGTCGTAACGCGTCACGCCGCAATCGAACAGATACGACTTGAGTCGTAGATGCGCGGCGATGCCAGGGCTCTTGATCGGCGAATGCGGTGAGTCCAACGCGGTGCCGGCCAGGTAATAGTCGAACTTGTTGCCCGCCCTGTAGCCTTGAATGACCGCGAGCGGACGGCCTTCATGCGTCAATCGCGCAAGCACCGCATCCTGCGTTGGCACCAGTTGATGTGCGAGCGAACGATGGAATTCGCTGAAGCGCCGTGACGCAAAGCATCCGGGTTGTCCCGCTTGTGCCCATCGCGCCTGATGCAGTTCGACGAGCTGGTCGTAGAATTCGTCGACGGTGGCTTGAGTGGCCACCTCGAAACTCAGATTCGCTGTATCAACGGCTCTCAAGAGACGGCGTGCCTGCGCTCTCGAATTGGATGACAGACGACCGACGTATTCCTCCATACCGCCCGAGAGATTCGCGATGCAGCACGGCGCTTGTCGCTCGGGCGCCCACCGACGCTCGTGGGTCGTGTTCGACAACAGGCTGGCCATCGGCGATGTTCCGGGCATGTACGCCAACTCGAGTCGTTCCCAGTCAGAGTGCTGTTGGCTTACAAGTGCGCGTTCAATCTCCGCCACGCACGCCTTCTCTTCGCCCGGCTTGTGCAGCAGGTCCAGATACGCGGCGCAGGTCTCCTCCTCGCCCGATTCGCCGGTTGAAATGAAGCGCAACGGACGCGGAGCGAAGGGGATCGGTGCAGGGTAGCCGACGTACAGAGGCAGCGCCCCGATGATCTCAGTGCCGCGTTGAACGATCAGGATCCTCAGCGCGCTCTCGCCGGCGCCATACTTTGGACCGTACACACGCCACCACGTGCTCAACCATTCCCACCTGAGCGGCGGGGACGCAGTCGGGCTGGTTTTCCAGAGAGCTTTCCACGCTGATTCAAACGTCCGCCAGTGAGCGAAGTCTCTGACCACCACGACAGCGCACGGGCCCTTAGCAGGGACATCGCTCATGGTGTTCCTGAGGCTGCCAACGGTCGAAATCATTTCTGTGTGCTGAGGTTCGGCAGTCAAAGTGCGGGGCTTCAACAAGCGTGGCCATTCCCGAGAAAAGTGAATAACGTCAGCCGGAAGAGTCACCCCTAATGCCCAGCAATACCAATGCCGGGGTGTGAGCCGCCTTTCCTTGGTAGACGTTGTTCGGTGCTCATGGCTCGACGAGGTGCAACCAACCGCAACAGGTCCAAGGATTTTCGAGATCCAATCTGGTTCGAGGCATGCTAGGAGCAGGAAGCTGGACCGAACATGACTCTAAGCAGCTGGACAGCATTGGTGTTCGCGCTGTTCCTCGCCTTACCACTCTCAAGACAGGTTGCGGGACAACCCGTGTCGGGGGCAGGGACAGATGTGATCGTCCTTTTCGGGCACTCCCACGTTGAGAACTGGAAAGTGAAATCGCTCGCCGGTTTTCGGGCCATCAATCGTGGCCGAGGCGGTGATCACACTCAGGACTTGCTCGATCGGTTCGATCGGGATGTCCTCTCTGACCATCCTCGAGCGGTGGTCATTTGGGCATTCGACAACGACGTCATGGATGCGCCGAACCCTGACAAAGCGGCGGCCACAGAGCACGCCAAAGCGAACTTGATGAAGCTCATCGAGACGTCAAAGGCTCACGCGATCGAGCCAGTCCTGACCACCGAAGTCACTATATTGCCCGCTGGCTTCTCCCAACAGGTCGCTGCTACATTGCTATGGCTAGTTGGCAAGTCCTCGTTCGAGGAGCGCGTCAATAGCCAAATCGTCGAATGGAACAGCTGGGTGCGGGAGCAGGTTCAGCATCGTCATCTCCTGCTCTTGGATTTTCAGCGTGCCGTGGCGGATTTGTCGGAGCGTCGGCGACCCCAATATGCGGTACCAGATGGCATTCACTTGACCAAAGAAGCGTACGACGTGATCACCGCGCAGGCTGAAGGGACATTGAGAGCCAACCTGCGACGATGACCGCCGCTGTGAGGATAACTTCAGCCTCCGACGCTACCGAGTCGCCCGCCGACGCCAACAGAACCCGAGACAAGCGCCGACACCGGCGATAAGAATGGTTGATGGTTCGGGCACGCCGACAGGCCCGCTCACGGCGTAGGCCTCTAAACGACCGATTGAAAAATCAGTTCTGCCGGCCTGGCCGAAGATGTTGAGGCCGCTCGAGCTCGCATATTGATCGGTGGGTGTCGCCCAACCCGACGTAAAGAAGGCGCTCGATGTGCCGGAAAAGAATGTCAGGTCGCCGGCTCCCATCTGGATGCCAAGGCCTGAATCGACGAGCCACGCCAATGAGCCTATCTGTTGAATAGCGGTGTTGGTCGTGAAGTTCACGATCATGGCATCGCGCGCCGCCGGATCGCCGACATAGTACCTTCCCGGCGAGCCTTGGCCAGGGCCGGGCACGACGACGTTCCGATCGAACTGCCACGGACTAAACGCGCCAAGCAGATAGGTCGTGTCTCCAACCATTGCTTCCGCCAGTACGAGCGTTGGACCGTCGATTCCCTCGAGCGCCAGCCAGAACGTATTCGTGTTGGTCTGGTTCTTGTCGGTCACGTAGATGAACGACGAGGGCGAGCCGATGGTGCGACCGAGGAATGTCTGGCTGGCCGTCGTCAGGAGCGGTGCCGCCGTCGCAGAACTGACCGATAACGAACCGGCAACGATAGCCAAGACGCCGACGCGGATACCCATCGCGACGAGTCCCTTTCTGTTCCCTGTCGGGGAAACGTTTTCGATTATGAGCCCGAGCAGTGCAGTGTCAGGATCGAGAACTGTAAGACTCAGGCGGCTGCGGGCTCGCGACGTCCTCGCGTGGTTGCACCCGCGAGAGAATCCGACTCTGCAGTGCGACGCCGACGATCGTTCCCGCCGTATTCACAACGACATCCAGAAGAGTCGGAGTCCGCGTGTGCGAGAACACCTGTATGAGTTCGGTCGTCAACGAGCATGCGAATCCGACTGCAATGATGGCACCAGCACTGTGAGAACGGCGGCCTAGCATTCCGAGTGGAATGTAGAAGAGGAAGTTCAGAATGGCATCGTCAATCGATCGCGGCCGTGGAATCAACGACCATCGAATCACACCCCAGTGTGCGTGATTGGTCATGCCGTTCCACGGAATGCCGAAGCCGGCCCACGCCAGACCCCAGAGAACAAGGAGAGAGACGCGCAGCCCTGACCGGTATGCAATATTCCTGAGCGGCACCTGGAACTGATTCAGAATTTTGGCACAGAAAAGAAGCAACTCTGCTGTAAGTTCACCACCAATATCCGTTCCCCGTCTAGCCGATCGCTCGTGACGTCGTCTTCCTGCGAGCGTTCTGATCGTTCACAAGGATCTCGTGAACGTGTTCGAGTGCGGAATCGGCGCATTCACCGAGATCGGAATGTTCGTGGAAATCCAGAAAGGGCGGTCGTCGGTGACCGCTGCAAGATCATCGCGCACCTTCGTCTGTGAAGGCGTCACGCTCGAGGATGATGTATTCGTGGGACACGGCGTGGTGTGCATCAACGACCCGCGTCCACGCGCGACCATCCACGGCCGGCCACAGGCTGAGATTGACTCTGTCTCGATTCGTGCCGCGTGTCGCGGCGAAGAGCGACGACTACGAACTTCAACAGGTGTCGTGCACCGACCTCGCACACCTGCAGCGCCGTCCCGTGCATCGCGTACATCACGATGTTCTTCGAGCGCAGTCTGACGTGTGGGCGCCGCAGTTGGCTACTCAGCGTCGAGGCCGCGCACTTTGTTCGCGCGCCTCTGTCGCTGCAAGCGGCTGGTGTTGCGCACGCCGTCACGAAAGTGATTCGGCGCTTCGCGAAGTGGTTCGTGCAGACAACGACGCCTGGCTCTCTGGGATGACCATCCATCCGATCAGATAGGCGATCGCCCCGCCGATGAACGCGCCCGGGTAGATCGCCAGCACCACACTGAGGATGCGTACGATGGTGGAGTCGAGGCCGAGATACTCGGCGAGCCCACCGCAGACGCCGGCGATCTGGCGATCGGCGACCGATCGCGTGAGTCGTGGTCCGCGGTACGCACGCCGCTCGTCTGGTGTCGCGACCGGTAACAGAATCCAGCAGACCGCGTAGACGAGGACGCCACCTAGCAGCAGGCCAGGGACGATCGAAAGGATCACCCACGCCAGCCGGATGAGGGTGACGTCGGCATCGAAGTACGCAGCGAGCCCCGCGCACACGCCGCCGACCTGGCCTGCCGCGGGGATGCGAGCGATGGGTTGGACCGGCGGCGCCGCCGCCGCTCCGACCGCCGCGCCGCAGAAGCGGCAGAACGCAGAGCCGTCTTCGAGCTCTTTGAAACAGCGGGCGCAGGTCATGGTGTTGTCCCCCATCAGATCTATACGGAGATCGCCACCAGTCCAGTTTCAGCGGCCGAATCCCTCGAGGAAGCCTTTCAACCGCCGCTCGACCTCGTTGCGGAGCCCGCGTTTCGTCGCTGCTGCCGCGTCGATGGTGAGCCGTGGTGCCGCAATCGTCCCGCCGAGTCGTGCCGGCAATACCACCCGGTTGCCTTCGCGGGTGAATCTGATGAGGTCGGTTCCCGCCTGCTTCGACAGCTCTTCCGAGAGCGAAAGGTCGGCCATCCCGTCAAGGGCCTGCGAATCCACGTTCACCGTGACAGACCCGACGATGTCCGCATCGCGCGAACGAAGCGAGAGCGGCTCGGCACGCA
>Ga0111538_10000827_pt1 | contig 42891 bp, 36 predicted proteins | sample SoiMethybrSBSTD1_FD_79669 | JGI IMG/M metagenome (GOLD analysis project Ga0111538, IMG submission 79669) | Bulk soil microbial communities from a Populus tree surrounding site in Tennessee, USA - Soil MetaG P. TD hybrid SBSTD1 (version 2)... | ecosystem: Environmental > Terrestrial > Soil >...
ATCCCGATGCAAACAGAGCCAGCATTGGCGGCGCAACAAAGGTAATCGCCATGCCCAAGATTGTGGCGATCAAAGCAAGCAGCGAGTAGCGCAACTGGCTGTAAGCCGAGCGAGAGACCATTCGCCCGACATCGGCAAAGGTTGGGTACGGCCGGATGCTCCGCGCACGTTTGGTCAGGCCAAGCCAGATCGGCCCCACCGTTTTCAGCCTGGCGGCCAACGAGCAATCGTCGATCAGGGCGCCACGGATACTGGCTATGCCGCCCATGCTCGCGAGCGCGTCGGCACGGACGAGCATGCAGCCGCCGGCGGCGGCAGCCGTCGATGAATCGGCGCGCGCGACCCACGCGAATGGATACAGCATCTGAAAAAAATAGATGAAAGCCGGGACATGAATTTTCTCGGCAAGGCTGACACAGCGCAGCTTGGCCATGAGCGACGTCAGGACGAACCTGCCATTCACCGACTGCGCCACCAGCCAGGAGAGCGTGTCGGGCGCGTGCTCGATGTCGGCGTCGGTGAGCAGCAGGTATTCGGGATGGAAGGCTTCGGCCGCGGCAATGCCCTGGCTGACTGCCCACAGTTTTCCGGTCCAGCCGGCGGCCGGTCCTGTCGTTCTGACGACGCTCAGCCGCCCATCGCCTGCTGCCGCATCCTTTGCGACAGCGCCGGTGCCGTCATCGCTGTCGTCATCGACGACCACGATGGTGAGTGGCCCGCGATAGTCCTGCCGCAGCAGCGACTGCACGCTGCGCGCGATGCATTCGGATTCATTGCGCGCCGGAATGACCGCGGCAACCGCCGGCCAAGGCACCGCCATGCCAGCAATGTTTGTCGTATCGCGTGCGCTCGCGTGCCAGTACGCACCCCGCGCCAAGATCAGGTAGGCCCAGATCCCGACGCAGATCATCGCGATGGTTATGCTCGTCGCTATCACCTTTCCGCCTGCCTCAACCGACCCAGCATCAACCTCGATTACTACATTAAGTTCAATTCGTCTCCCGAACCATTTGACAATGTGAGAGAATTCGACGGGCTTTGCAGTCTTCGCGTTGACATGTGGAAGCGGGCACCTACACTCCGGCCCTCTCGGATGTCAGGCTTCCTTCGGTGAATACCCCCGCGCACGCCAAACTCCCCCGCTCCGCCGACGTCGTGATCATCGGCGCCGGCAACGCTGCCTTCTGTGCCGCTCACGCGGCCGCCGAGCATGGGGGGTCCGTTCTGGTGCTCGAACGTGCGCCGGAGGAGGAATCCGGCGGCAACAGCCGATTTACGGCCGGCGCGTTTCGATGTGTCTACGACGGCGTCGACGATCTGCGCGCGCTGATGCCGGACCTGACCGACGAGGAAGTCGCCAATACCGATTTTGGCACTTACACGCAGGACAAGTTTTTCGACGACATGGGCCGCGTGACGGAATACCGGACCGATCCCGACCTGTGCGAGGTGCTCATCACGCGCAGCAAGGACACGATGCTCTGGATGCAAAAAAAGGGCATCCGGTTCATCCCGATCTACGGCCGGCAAGCCTACAAGATCGACGGCAAGTTCAAGTTCTGGGGCGGCCTCACGGTGGAATCGTGGGGTGGCGGCCCGGGACTGATCGAGGCGCACACAACGATCGCCAAAAAGAACGGCGTCACCGTTGCTTACAATGCGCGCGCACTGTCACTCATCGCCGATGACGACGGCGTCAAAGGGATCCGGGTCAAGCACGACGGTCGCACCGTAGACGTCAAGGCAAAATGCGTGGTGCTGGCCGCCGGCGGCTTCCAGGCGAACAGCGAGATGCGCACGCGTTATCTGGGCCCCGGCTGGGAATTGGCAAAGATCCGTGGCACACGTTTCAACACAGGTGACGGCATCCGCATGGCGCTCGATATCGGCGCGATGCCGACGGGAAACTGGTCCGGCTGCCACGCCGTCGGCTGGGACCGCAACGCGCCCGAGTTCGGTGACCTTGCGGTCGGCGACAACTTCCAGAAGCACTCCTACCCGTGGGGCATCATGATCAATGCCAATGGGGAGCGCTTCGTCGACGAAGGCGCGGACTTCCGCAATTACACCTATGCGAAATACGGCCGGGTCATCCTCATGCAGCCCGGTCAATTCGCCTGGCAGGTCTTCGACAAGAAGATTATTCCGATGCTGCGCGACGAATACCGGATCAAGCAGGTCACCAAGGTCCGCGCCGACACGCTCGAGGATCTCGTAAAAAGGCTCGACGATGTCGATGGCAAGCGGGCTCTGGAAACAATCAAGGCGTACAACAAGGCGGTACGGACCGACGTCGCTTTCAATCCCAACGTCAAGGACGGGCGGCGGACCGAAGGCCTTGCGATCAACAAATCGAACTGGGCCAACACGATCGATGAGCCGCCCTTCGAGGCCTATGCCGTGACCTGCGGCATCACGTTCACCTTCGGCGGACTGAAGATCGATACGTCCGGCCGCGTGATCGATACCGACGGTCAGGCCATTGCCGGCCTGCATGCCGCCGGCGAACTGGTGGGCGGATTGTTCTATTTCAACTATCCCGGAGGCACCGGCCTGATGGCGGGCTCGGTCTTCGGCAGGATTGCCGGCACGACGGCCGGCCAGCGTGCGGCGCAAACACCGGCGTAGCGGTGGACGCGGCGCGTGGCCGCGACGCTACTTCCGTGATTTGGAGGCCCGCTCCCGCAGACGGTAGAACTGGATGGCGGCGCGGGCCGTTTCCGGCCGCAGCCGGTTGAACCTTTCAAAATATTCGGGAAATTCCCCGCCGGCCCCGCTACGGACCGCGAGGATCGCCCGCGTCGTCTTCCAGGACAGGTTGATCGACTTTGCAAGGACCAGCAGCTGATCGCCGGTGTCGTGCACCAAGGCGCGCTCGATTGCGCCAACCGGCAACTCGGTGAGCAACGACAATGCGGCCGTTGTTTCGTCGAACTTCCCACTTTCGGCAAATCGGCAAAGCCGCTGTTCGGTCAATTCGCCTTTCTGATGGAGCTGCTCGACATTGGCCATAGCCGCGGCAAAATCAGATGAATGGTCGCGCAGGCTCGTCTGAAGCTGATCGGCGGCCTGCTTGATCATCTCGTGGACGAGATCCGCCTTGCTCCGGTCCGCCGCCTCAAATCTGCGCTGCACGGTTTCTGACGCCGCCTCAAACAGCGTCAAAAGATACTCGCGCGGAATTTCCGGCCGGGCCCAGACCAGAAGCGCAAGTTCACCGTCATTTTTGGAACGCGACACCAGTTTCGTGTAGCCAAAATCCGAGAATCGCGCGCCGGCATTCGCTGCCGTGCTGATCACCACTTTCTGGTCACCGCGCTCGACCAGAACGTCGGTGACGTTCTCACTCAGCTTGCTGCGCTGCGATATTGCAAAGAGATGATCCTGACTCTTCGTCTTGGCACCGATGATCAGGGTATCTTCATCGAGGCATTCGGACCGCTTCAGCACCGAGCCGGCGACGTCGATCGAATCGTCGAGCGCAAGCTCACGCGTTATTTTGGGCGGGGTATTCGACAGCCTGGCGATACGCTCGCCGAAAGCGGCCCGCGCCGAATGGTCGATCTCGCTCACCAGGCGGCCCATGACATCGTCAAATAGCGAAGTTTGTTCGTTGCCGAAGCTGACTGATCCGGCTGCAAACAAATCGGTAATGCGCCGCAAGATCTCGGCGCGGGATGCAATATCTCTCCGCGTGATAGCGACTTCGAGGTCGTCGATCAGCGATTGGCGTGAAGTCACAACGGCAGTATGAGCATCACCACCGCGTTGGCGACGCTCCAATGCCTCCGCGGGTGCGATGCTATGCGGCATTTTCGACTTCGGGGACGCTGTAGGCGCTGCGGAAGTCAATTTTCGACGGCAAACACGGCGCCTGGAACAGGAAGCCCTGCAGCGACGTAACGCCGGCAAGGCGCAACAGCCGGTACTGGTCCACGGTTTCAACGCCTTCGGCGGTAGTCTCGATGTCGAGGCTGCGCGCGAGCGTGAGCGTTGCCGCAATGATGGCGGCGCATTCCGTCCGCTTGGTCAAATTTTGCGTGAACGACTTGTCGACCTTGATCTTGTCGAACGGGAACATCAGCAACTGGCTCAACGACGAATATCCTGTGCCGAAATCGTCGAGCGTGATCGCAATGCCCAGATTCTTGAACTGCCGCAAAATCGGCAGACATTCGGTTGCCGACTCAATAAGGGCCGTTTCCGTTATCTCGAGTTCCAGGCGCTCGGGTGGCAGGCCGGACTGCGCAAGCGCACAGATCACGATATCGACGAGGTTGTTCTTTCTGAATTGAACGGCGGAGAGATTGACCGATACCTTGACGCCAATCGGCCACGTCGCCGCCTCGGTACAGGCCGTCTGCATCAACCATTCGCCCATCTGCGTGATCATCCCGGTTTCTTCTGCGAGCGGGATGAACTGATCCGGCAGGATTACGCCCTTGGTCGGATGTCGCCAGCGAATGAGCGCCTCGGCGCCGCAGATCCGAAGTGTCTGCGTATCGACAATCGGCTGAAAGTGCAGTTCGAGCTCGTTGTTCTGAATCGCGCGGCGCAGTTCGCTCTCAAGCTCGTGTCGCGCGCTTGCTGCCAGACTCATTTCAGGGTTGAAGAAGCAGTGCCTGTTTCGGCCAGCCGACTTCGCGCGATACAGCGCCAGATCCGCCATTTTCATCAGGCTGTCAGAGCTCGTCGCGTGCTCGGGCGCAAGCGCGATGCCGATACTCGTGGCGATGTTGACTTCATTGCCGTCAATATCGAAGGGCTTCGAGATGATATCGATGATACGGTCGGCAAGAGCGCCGGCCGCTTCACGCTGGTTATCGTCACTGTCCTGGATGATGGCAAATTCGTCGCCGCCCAGGCGCGCCAGCACATCGGTTTCCCGCAACGATGCCTTCAGGCGAACGGCCGTTTCGCGCAGCAGCGCATCGCCAACCGCATGGCCAAGCGTATCGTTGACATGTTTGAAGCGATCGAGATCCAGCAGCAACACCGCGAATGAATCGCCGCGCCTGCGGTGCCGCGCGACCGCCTCTTCGATTTTGTCCATGATCGAAAGACGGTTGGCAAGTCCGGTCAACACGTCATGGTGCGCCATGAACGCGATGCGCTGCTCCGACTTCTTCCGCTCGGTAATATCGTCGATAACAACAACCAGATGTCTCGCCACTCCCGCGGCATCGCGGGCTACGATGCGGCTCGTCGCCAGAACACGTGTTTGGCCTTCCGGCATTTCGACTTCATAGTCGTTCGAGCACCTGCCGAGTGTAACTCCCAGCGCCTCGGAATCCGATGCGTCCATCCGCTCGGCGTCTTGCCTCTGGTAGATTTCGAATACGGTTTTCCCCAGAACTTCGTTGCGGCCGACCTTGAGCATCGTTTCAAATGCCCGGTTCACCAGCACGAACTTGCGCGTGACGGCATCTTTCACGACGACGGCGATCGGAATGTTTTCAATGATTGAATCCAGAAACTGCCTGGTTTCGTCGAGCTGCTGTTCGGTATGCAAATGAGCCGAAATATCCTGGTGGACGGCAACCGTGCCGCCATCAGGCATGGCGCGCCGGGACACGGCCAGCGTCCGGCCGTCCTGAAGCTTGTCGATGATGTAACCGGTGTCAGGAAGAAACGCTTCGTGTATCCGGTCCCTGACATATTTTTGCGAGTCCGCCGGACAGGAGCCTGCGGCAACCCGCAACTGGAGGACCTCCGCGAGCGTCATTCCTGGCTTTATGGCGCCGGGAGCAAGACCATACATGCTGCCGTATAGATCGTTGGCGAGCACGAGTTTCGTGTCTGCTCCGAACATGCAGATGCCATGCGGCATGTTCGCAAGGGTCGCGTTCAAAAGCATATTGGTGTGCTCGAGGCGCTTTTTTGCCGCCTCACGCTGCATTTGCCCTCTGATGCTCAGCGCTGTTACGCAGGCAATCAGGAGGGTCAGCAATCCTGCAATAAAATAGCCTGACTTTCTTTTCGCCTCGACGTGCGAGAAGATTTCCGGCACGGCAGTGCCGACTGTGACGACGAAAGGATATTCGTTGGCGACTCTATAGGCGATAAGCCGTGGAATGCCGTCGCTCAAGCCACTTCCGGTATAATACCATCCCCCTCGCGTCGACGCCAAACTGGTAAACAGATCGGCGCGCGAAAAATCCTTGCCGAGCACATACATCGTGTCTCCGCTCGTTGCCCGGACGATTCCATCAAGCCCGATGACGCGTATGTATCCTTTCTGGCCGATGTCCACCGAATTATAGATTCGCGTCAGATATCTCGAATCGAGCGAGGCAGAGACGACGCCGTCAAACCGCCCATCGGCGCGCAAGATGCGGCGAGAAAGTTCGACCGTCCATTTGTCGGCCGCCGTTTGCGACAAGATCGGCTTTCCGACAAAGAGCTCGTTGGTCGTCGCTTCGACCTGGCTCTTGAAGTACGCACGGTCCTTTACGCTTTTGCCACGCAGGCTTGCGTCGCTGCTCAGCAACACAATTCCATTGCGATCAACGATGCTCACGCGCGATATTGCGTCCGACCAGGAGCGATTGGCCTTGAGCGAAGCCAGCAGGTCAAAATTTTCCGGCCTTTGCTCGTAAAGCGCGGCGATCACGGTCAACGAACGATCGACCTCTCCCAACGAATTGGAAAGGTGGCTTGCCAAGGCTCCGGCAAGGTTTGTTGAATTCTGGATCGCCGCGCGTTCGGCACTGTTGCGTTCGTTGGCGAGAAAGAAAGACAGAGAAATCCAGACAACGCCGATCAGCAACGCTCCGAGCAGCACTGATCGGTGCCTGACGAGAGGCTGCCCTATCGTGGCGAGTTTGGTCATCTGCGAGGTGCCGCCAAGCCTCGAGGCCACAGTGCAAACACTTAGAAAAAATAGCGGAAAGCCATTGATATTCTGTTATTTGACACATCTTTTGATGCGTTCGGATGATGTCGCGCCCGCCTGAAAACCGAGCCAAAAACGCGTCCGGGGGATCGTTAAGCTTTATTTTGCGTTACGTAGATCCGGCCGTCGCAAGCATTCGGGACCGCCCGCGGGAACAATTCCGCGCGCCAACCAGATTATCCGCGTCATGACAAAGAACAATCTCCCCATTACGACCGACATCCCGGCACGGCTTGACCGGCTGCCGTGGGGCCGCTTCCACACACTCGTCGTGGTCGCCCTCGGCATCACATGGATCTTCGACGGTCTGGAAGTGACGCTTGCAGGAAGCCTGGCCGGTGCACTGAAAGAAAGCCCATCGCTTCGTTTTTCGAATACCGACATCGGACTTGCGAGCAGCGCTTACCTTGCCGGAGCCGTGATCGGCGCAATTTTTTTCGGCTGGTTGACCGATCGACTCGGCCGCAAGAAGCTCTTTTTTCTGACGCTTACAGTGTACCTGACCGCAACCGCGGCCACAGCATTCTCCTGGGACATCGCAAGCTTTGCATTTTTTCGATTTCTGACCGGCGCCGGGATCGGCGGCGAATATTCCGCGATCAATTCCACCATTCAGGAGCTCGTTCCCGCGCGCGTGCGCGGATGGAACGACCTCGTCATCAACGGCAGCTTCTGGATCGGAGCGGCTCTCGGCGCGCTGGGCTCTTTGGTGCTGCTTGATCCACGGTTTATCGATCCGGATTTCGGGTGGCGGCTCGGATTCCTGATCGGCGCCTGTCTGGCCTGCTTAATCTTTTTTATGCGGCTCTGGATTCCGGAAAGCCCGCGCTGGCTGATCACACATGGCCATACGGAAGAAGCCGAAAAGGTCATTGCCGATATCGAATCCCGTTTCCCCGCGTTGCCGCCGGCACACGGGTTGCCGCGCGCCCGATTGCGCGCCCGCCGCTCAACGCCGCTGCACCTGGTGATGGACGTTCTGTTCCGGCGACATCTTCGCCGGACGATGGTTGGCTTGAGCCTGATGGCGTCCCAGGCGTTCTTTTACAATGCAATATTTTTCACCTATGCGTTGATCCTCACTGACTTCTACGGTGTCGCATCGGGTCATGTCGGCTGGTACATCCTGCCGTTTGCGATCGGTAATTTCCTCGGGCCTCTGCTGCTCGGTCGTTTGTTCGACACGCGCGGCCGCCGATCCATGATTGCCTTCACTTACATCGTCTCGGGCGTACTGCTTGCACTCACCGGATGGCTGTTCTTGCTAAATCTCGTGGACGCGACAACGCAGACCGTCTGCTGGATGGTGATTTTCTTCTTCGCCTCAGCGGCGGCGAGTTCAGCCTACCTCACCGTCAGCGAGACCTTCCCGCTTGAAATCCGGGCGCTCGCGATCGCTTTCTTCTACGCGGTGGGCACCGGCGTGGGCGGCGTCGTTGCGCCCTGGCTGTTCGGTGTCCTCATCGAGACCGGCTCGCGCGCAAGTGTCTTCGGTGGATATCTGACCGGCGCCGCCCTTATGGTGCTGGCAGGCTGCGTGGCGTGGCGTTGGGGGGTCGACGCAGAGCGCAAGCCGTTGGAAAGTATCGCCAGGCCCCTGACGTTTCTTGATTAAAGAGCGCCGCTCGACACGAGATCGCGCAGCGCATCCGGCGCCACGATCACGATCCCGCCCCGCTCCAGCTTGAGCCACTTCCGGCGTTGCCAGGCCTGAAGCTGCTTGTTCGCGCTCTCGCGCGACACTCCGATCATTTGACTTATCTCGCGTTGGGTCACCTGAATTTTGGTCTTTGGCGGCGCGTCTGCCGACGGCCGATACAGATGGAGCAGCACTTTGGCGAGGCGGTTCGGCAAGCCGAGGAAAACAATGTCTTCGACCTGCTCGCTGGTTTTGCGCAGGCGCCCGCAGAGCACCTTGATGAGTCGTACCGCCAGCTCGGGATCGTCTTGAATCAGTGGGATGAAATCCCGCCGCTCGATAATCATAAGCTCGCAATTGTCGATGGCGACGGCATCCGCCGTTCTTTGCCCGCCGTCGAGAAACGCAATTTCCCCGAACAAGTCGCCGGGGACTATCAAATTAAAGATCGCATCCTTGCCCTGCTCGGACGGAGTGCTGATTCTCACGGCTCCTGACCGAACGGCATAGAGCCGCGAGCCGACATCGCCTTTCCGGAATATGATCGCGCCCTTTTTGATTTTGCTGTTTATGACGCGAGGCGCGAGCCGCTCTATGACCGCGTCGCCGAGATCCTTGAAAAAGGGATGGGCTCGAAGCAGCGTGTTCCTGTCGAGCACTTGCATTCGCGATTGCCCGCTCGTCCCAGCTGCCATCTCGGCCGAATCCGATCTCTAAGCCAATAATCGCAAAGATACGATAAATCGGTCCGGCGCGGCAGCCTCTTTGGCCCAGCTTTCAAACCCGCCAGGTATCCGAATTTATTGAGCCAAAACTGCTCCAATTGTACCGTTTCGAGCGATCCACCGATCGGCAATTTCCGCCCCGGCGAGCGCTTCATCGCCCCAAACTGGCCCGGATCGGGCACCGCAATCTTTTGGCGAACTGTGAGCTAGCTCACCCTGTCCGTCCCAAAGCCCGTGCTACCCGATCTCCAAAATGGAGGTCGCGATGCGTATATCAGCCGACTTTCGAAAGACGCAGCGCCGGCGGGCAGAGTTGCGCAGCCGCTCTGAAGCCATGGTGGCCACCATCTGGCTGGTTTTCTATGTGCTCGGAATCGCGGTCGCCGTGTCCTCACCGATCATATCGCGCGCAATAGAGCTGGCCGCCCAATGAAGATACGCCGAGTCACTTATTTTCTCGCGCTGTGCGAAGAGCAGAGCTTCACGCGTGCCGCGCGGCGCTGCGGTGTGGCCCAGCCATCGCTGACGCGGGCCATACAACTTCTGGAGCAGGAGATCGGCGGACGGTTGTTTGAAAGAAGCAATTCAAAAGTGCACCTGACCGAACTCGGAACTCTGGTGTATCCGGATTTCGTGCGCATCAGCCAGTCCACGGAGAACATCCAACGCACCGCAGCCAGTTTCTTGGCATCGAGGCGGGAAACCTCCGATCAAAGCCCAATGGAGGGGCTCACGCGTGCGCTCTCAATAGGCGCAACGACTGTCTCCATCCTCGCGGCGGGCTTGGTGCTTGACCCGGCACCACGGGCCACGGCGCTGGAGTCCGCTCAAGCGAGCGCCCAAGCCGACCCTTTTGGCCTTCAGTCAGGGGGTGACGGGCACTCGCTTCCAACGCAAAAGACGAAGGACATTTTGTGATGCTTGCTGCGGAATGGCACCTGATCGGCGAAAGCTGTGGCTCGCTCGAATTGGGCTTTTCGACCACATAGACGACAAAAACTGCGCAAACTGGCGATGAATTGTGCCTATTCCGACGCACCAGCGCGACTGCGAGGCGTTAACGCGCACGCCGGCATCTCATGAATGGATTCTTAAACTTCGTGACCTATTTTTCGGAACTATCGCTCGAAATGAACCCCTGCCCGTTTTGGACAGGCATTAAGGCGCGGCAACCGATGTCGGGATCGGACCCAAAAGACAATACCGCCGTGTGCCCGCAATGTCGGACCGAAATGGTCCATGTTGCGGTCACGCCCCATCCGGTCGTCCACAACATGCACCGCAATACTTTTGTCTGTTACACGTGCAAACGTACGCGCACTTACATGCTGCCAGGCACGTTTACGCCCGAGATGCGCGAGAGCACCGCGGCACAGAAGGCATCTTAAGTGGCAGATCCACAAACCCAGGATGAGCGCAGGCAAGACACGCGCGTATCAACCCACCGGCGCGGGGTCATTAAGTTCGGCCCGGCCGGGCAAGAGCTCTCATGTACCGTGGAGGACCTGACCACAACCGGCGCCGGCCTTCACGTTCCAAGCGCCTTTGGGTTGCCACGGGTCTTCCGGCTGACGATCGACGGCGAAGTCGGCTCTAAACATTGCCGGGTCGTTTGGACGGATGGCAAAAGGGTCGGCGTATCGTTTGAGTGAGCCGAAGGCTCGGCAATCAGCCAACTAGCCTTTCAGCCAATTAGCCTTTTCGCCCAAAAGACAAATTCATAGAATTTGTCAGGGTAGGCAATGAAGTAGAAAATCAGAGCTGGTGGTGCCAGCAAAAACAGCCAATCGCGCATTGGCGGCCCCTGCGTTGTGGCACATCGTCGGGCAGACAGTTTTATTATTAGATAAAAAGTTGCATCAGATTTTAGGGATGATGCGCCGCAACAGCATTTAACGGCCGAGATCGCCGGCAACGGGCGCTAGATAAATGTCACACCCATTTTGGTGTCGGTTCTCCATACCGCACGACACGGGCGTCGAACGCCGTCGAGCACCACATCGAAACTCATGGGAATGCCATATGTCGTTTAAAGCTGCAGGCACGCACCCGTATTCGAAAGATTTCGAACGGCACAATCAAGCTTCGGTGCTTTGTCGCTGAGAACGATCTGCGCGGTCTTCAACACGCGCTTGCGGACGTTTGCTCGGTTTTCTTGCACGGCTGAGCGCCTAGAATCGACGTGGCCTAGGTGACAAGAGGCCTGGCGAAAGTCAAATTGCGCTTCGCGCATATATATAATGCGTAAATAACCGGAATGAGTTCCCTCAGGCGGGTTTCCCGCCAAGTTCCGCGATCACTTCATTTTTCCGCACAATTTCCTGTTCAAGCCTTTTGATATTGTCGAACAGCCGCTCACTCGTCAGCCGCAGGAAGAAGAACCCGAATTGCGGGTTTTGGAAATACAGCTCCTTGACCTGCTGGTAGGTCGCCGTCAAAACATCCCCATCCTCTACACATTCAATAGTCTGGGTGCGAAGGTTGTCGGGCGCGAGCAGACCCAGATCGCCGAAGACCTGGCCGGTCGGTAGCTCAATCCCCATCTCGATGAGCCTGTACCGTCCGCTGACACTATAATACATCGCGTCCGCCACATCGCCTTTGCGGAAGACGATGTCGCCCTTGCGGAAGGCGCGGCGCGCCATGAACGGCTTCAGCCAATCGATCGACGTTTCTCCCATCGATGCCGCCGCCTCCACGTCCTTTATCAGCCTCCGCATTTGATGCAGACGCACGGTGTTGAGCGGCAGGAGAATCAAGTTCAAAATAAGCGTCGGATATATCCCTCCAAAAAACCCGTAGATGATGAAGAGGCTGTTGCAGGTCATGCTCACAATGCGAAGAGGAATCATCGTCTTCATCGCGCAGGTAATGACACTTGACGCGACAGCCGCGTAGCCAAACCACATTGGCCATTCGGTGTGACCCAGGAATTGCATTCTCATCCCCCGCAATCGAAATTTCGTCTCATTCGGCCGATCCCGTCATGCATCGGCTTTGCAAGACGGATCGAATTCTTGACTATAGTATTATAGCGCCGGTACGGTCGATCTTCTGCCAATGATTATTGCCGAGATGAAGGCCCGCAACATGCGCGTCGTCCATCTGACGGTTGAATAAGGCTGCGCCCGCTGACGAAGGGCAAGCAATTGCATTCATCGAACGATCATGGTCTGTTTCTGCGCGCCGCCAGAAAATGAGTCGTTCGGCGGAGGCTGGGGCTCGCATTGACGCTTGCAACCACGACATCTGCCAATCACGGGGCGGGCCTTTTCGATCCCTACCGGATCGCAGTGCTTGTGCCTTGCTTCAACGAAGAGGCCGCAATCGACAAGGTCGTGAAGGATTTTCGGGCAGCTTTGCCCGCGGCCGCCATTTTCGTCTTCGACAACAATTCAACGGACAAGACCGCCGAAATCGCCCGCGCCGCGGGTGCCGAGGTTTTCCAGGAAAAGCACCGCGGCAAGGGTTTCGTGGTCAGGCGGATGTTTGCCGACGTAGACGCCGATATCTATGTGCTCGTCGACGGCGACGCGACATATGACGCGCCAAGTGCCCGTGGGATGATCGAGCGATTGATCGATGGCCAGCTCGACATGGTCGTTGGCAGCCGTATCGACAAGGACAAGGCCGCCTATCGCGCCGGTCATCGCGCCGGCAACAGGATCTTGTCCGGCTTCGTTGCCTGGGTTTTCGGACCGTCCTTTAACGACATGCTGTCCGGCTATCGCGTGTTCTCGCGCCGCTTTGTCAAATCATTTCCAGTCCTGTCCGGCGGCTTCGAGATTGAGACCGAACTTACGGTGCACGCGCTGCAGCTCGGCTTACCGGCCGATGAGATCGAGACGCCATATTATGCGCGGCTTGAAGGGTCATCATCCAAGCTCAACACCTGGCGCGATGGCCTTCGGATCCTGCTTACGCTCGTCAATCTCTATCGTGCCGAGCGTCCACTTCCCTTTTTTGCAGGCCTCGGCCTGATTGCGGCCCTCGTCTCGATCGGTCTTGCGATACCGATCGTCGTCACATTCCTCGAGACCGGGCTGGTGCCGCGATTGCCGACCGCCGTGCTCTCGACCGGGCTCATGGTATTGGCATTTTTGTGTGCCGGGATTGGCCTTGTGCTGGACACGGTAACGCGCGGCAGACGGGAGATGAAGTTGCTCGCTTACCTCTCCCAGCACGCAACCCGGATACATCCCCACGGTTGAACTTTTTCCGCTTTCATCGATTAGCTATGATCACAATAACGTAACATTCGCCACCCATGCGCCGGTGTATCGTTTCAGCCCTATAAAATTAATGCCGTGGAGGCACTTATGCGATTTCTTGCATTCATCGGCGCTCTTGCAATCATTGTGGGGATTGGCGCCGCCGTGTTTTTTCTCGGCGGCTTTTACAGCGTGGCAGGCACTGCCGAGGATCCGGGGATCGTACGCTGGGCGCTGATCCAGGTCCGAACAGCATCGATCAATCGGCACGCGACCGACCAGCCTCCGGCCAACATCAACGACGCGCGGACGGTGCAAGCCGGCGCGAAGGCATTCGCCGCCCATGGCTGTGCCAACTGCCACGGCGCGCCCGGCGTCCCCTGGCAGAAATATTCCGAAGGGCTGCATCCCGACCCGCCGGACCTCAAGGAGGTCGTCGATCATCAAACCCCGGCGCAGTTGTTCTGGGTGGTCAAGAACGGAATCAATATGACCGGCATGCCGAGCTTCCAGCTGGCCGGCGCCAAGGACGAAGAGATCTGGGCGATCGCCGCCTTCCTGAAGAAACTACCCACCGTATCCGAAGCCGACTATAAGGCCTGGACATCGCCGCCGGCTGCTCCGGCCGCAGCACCGCCACCAACGGCAGCACCTCCCGCTCCACCGCCGACCGCCCAGCCCGCGCCCAATCCACCCGCAAGCAACCAATAGCATAGAAAATTCGCTACAATCCGGCGCATGAGTTTTCTGCGTCTCTATCTGCGCGTCCTCGAACAGCTCGGAGCGGACCGGCGTCTGGCCTGGTTTCTCGCTGTCGCCAATGTCGCATTGGCTCTGGCCCAATTCGCCGAGCCGGTGCTGTTCGGCCGCGTCATCAATCTTTTGGCCGGCGCACAGGCCAATCCAGTATCGGCTGACTGGGCGGCACTTGGGCTGCTGCTTATCGCCTGGGTGTCGTTCGGCCTGTTCACCATCCTTTGCGGCACCTGGGTCGCGCTTTATGCCGACCGCCTGTCGCACCGGCGCCGTCTGCTCGTGCTGACCGACTATTTCGAGCACATTCTGCAATTGCCGCTCGCGTACCACGGCGAAACGCATTCCGGCCGGCTCATGAAAATCATGCTCCAGGGCGCGGATACGTTGTGGTCGTTCTGGCTCGGCTTCTTCCGCGAGCACCTGGCGGCCTTCGTCTCGCTTTTTATTCTTGTGCCGTTGTCCCTTGTCATCAATTGGCGCCTTGCCATTCTCTTGATCATCCTTTGTTTGCTGTTTGCAATGCTCACGGCAATGGTTCTGCGCAAGACCGAGCACTTGCAGAGCATCGTGCAGACCCATCACTCCGATCTCGCCGAGCGCGCATCCGACGCGCTCGGCAACATCGCACTCGTACAAAGCTTTGCAAGGGTCGAGACCGAAGTAAGCACGCTCAGGTCGGTCAGCGAACGGCTGCTGGCCGCACAATTCCCGGTGCTGTCCTGGTGGGCGATCGTGTCCGTGCTGACGCGCGCCTCGACGACGCTGACTGTCCTCTCGATTATCCTGCTCGGCACGTGGCTGTTCAAACACGGCACGGTCACGATCGGCGAAATCGTCACCTTCATGGCGCTCGCCGGCATGGTGATCACGCGTCTCGACCAGGCGGTGAGCTTCGCAAACCGCATGGCCATGGATGCGGCGCGTCTGCGCGAGTTCTTCGAGGTTCTCGACACGGTTCCGGCACTTCATGACCGTCCGGGCGCAGTGGATCCTGGACGGTTCAAGGGGCGTGTTGAATTTGACAATGTCTCGTTCGGCTACGACTTCATACGCCCCGCAGTCTCCGGTCTGACATTCACGGCGCTGCCGGGGGAGACTGTGGCGCTCGTCGGAGCGACGGGCGCCGGGAAATCGACGGCTCTCGCGCTCCTGCATCGGGCCTTTGATCCGCAGTCGGGACGGATCACGATCGACGGTACCGACATACGCGACATTCAGCTGAGCGCCCTGCGCCGCAACATCGGCGTGGTGTTCCAGGAAGCCTTGTTGTTCAACCGCTCGATTGCGGAGAACCTGCGCATCGGGAAGCCTGACGCAACGCATGACGAGCTGCGCGACGCCGCGGCGCGCGCGCAGGCGCTCGATTTCATCGATGCAAATTCGGACGGCTTCGACGCCATGGTCGGCGAGCGCGGCCGCTCCCTCTCCGGCGGGGAACGCCAGCGCCTGTCCATCGCGCGCGCGTTGCTGAAGGATCCGCCGATACTGATCCTCGACGAGGCGACCAGCGCGCTCGACGCGGCGACCGAGTCCCGCGTTTTAAAGGCACTGGACGAGGTGATGAGGAACCGCACCACCTTTGTCATCGCTCATCGTCTGGCAACCATTCGCAAGGCGACCAAAATCCTGGTGTTCGACGGCGGGCGCATCGTCGAGACCGGCACGTTCGAGGAATTGCACCGGCTCGGCGGCCGCTTCGCAGAGCTGGCCAAAATGCAGTTCAGCCCGATTGGGGTCTAGCCAGACTGAGCAATGCCGACAGTGCGGCGACGCTTGCAAGCACGGCCCAATAGCCGTAGCGAAAATCTGACGCGACCCCCACCGGGAAGAACGTCAGCACATAAACCGACGCCGATCCGCAGGCCGCGAACGCAAATGCACCCTCCGGCGTGCGCCGCCGGCGCCATGCCAGAGCCAATATCAGTAAACAAGCGAGCAGCCAGAAGCCGGCGCGGAAGAAGATGGTCGGCTTGAGAACGTCGTGAACAACCATCAACACGGCAAAGGCCGGACGGTCGGGAAACACGGTTTCATTGGGCTTCTCGATGTCGGCGACCCACATCGTGAGATTCGACCCGCTGAGAAAATTCCACATGAAGCTGGCGCGGTGTTCCAGATACGCGATCGGGTGCCGCGTGATCGCACCCGCCCAGGCCTTCGTGATCGCGGGCGTGCCGAACAGCTTCTCTTCCGTTTCGACCTTGTGCATGACGAACTTGCACGGCTCGAGTCGCCAATAGAGATCCCATTCGGTCGGCCGATAGCAGCCGTTCAGCAGCAAGGCGGTGTCGCGCTCGTTCCAGGTGACGGGAAACTGGTTTTCCTTGGTGAAGTGGCTGATGCCGCCGAGGTCAAAGATCATGATCGACTGCAGCGGATGCTGCCGTGTCGCGCCCAGCACGCCGTAATAGACGACCTGCACAAGCCCAAAGAAGGCGGCAATCGCAGGGATAAAAAGAACGGCCGTACGCCTCCATCGCATCTGCAGCGGCCACGCGACGTAGATGGCAAGCAGCGGCGCGGCGATAATTGAATTCGGCCGGAGCAGAACGCCAAGACAGCAGAGCGCGAAGGCGAGGACTTGGATCGGCGCGCGCACTCGCGGCGGGCGATCCGTTACGGCGAAAGTCAGCACGACCGCGAGCAGCCAGGTGACCGCGAACAGCACGTCGCGCCACAGCACGCCGACGAGAACGAAAGCCGGCGGCAACAGCGCCAGAAGGGGCGGCAGCGCGTCCAGCCCGGCGGAGCGGCCCGCAAGCGTGAAGCCAAGCACACCAAAGGCCAGCCAATAGGCCGCCGCCGTCAGCAGGAACATGCCGGCCGAGCCCGGCGCGATTGGATCGATCAGCGCCCAGAGCACCGTCATCGCCGGCGACTGCCAGTCGCCCAGAGTTCGCTTTCCGATGTCCTCGTAAACAAACTTGGCATCGAATGTCATGATTCCGGGATAAAAGATCAGCAGCGTCAGACCGAATCCCGCGGCGGCCAGGCCGATGGCAATCAGGCGGCCGCGCTTTACCTGCGCGGACTCAGGCGAGCGCTGCATAGATGTCCCCGGAATTGGCCGCATGTGGCAGCGCCGCCAGCCAGGCCGCCATCGCATCGCCGCCGACCCATTGCTCATGGATCAGCGCCTGGCTTTCGCCAAGCGCACTGTTGAAGCGAGTGTAGCCAAGCGCACGGCACCGTTCGATGCAGGCCCGAGCCACGTCGCGCTGGATCGTGGTGAATTCGAACGAAAGCGCCCTCACCGGCTGTGTAAGGCCTGCCAGCACTTCGGCCTCGAATCCCTCGACGTCAATTTTGATGAAAACCGGCTTGCCGTGCTTACCGATCAGGGCATCGAGTGTCGTCACCGGTACCTGAATTGTCCTTGTCCAACGCTGGGTTTCCCAGCCCGGAGCATTATGCGCGGCACTGACAAATTCCTGCGACGCGGTCGAAACCGTCGGATTGCGCGGATTGATCATCAGGTTTGCCGATCCGGCCTCCCGGCCGACGGCAACGGGCTCGATCGTTACGGCGGGATTGCGGCCGTGAAGCAGTTTCAGCACCGCGACCATCGCCGGCTGGGGCTCAACTGCAACCACACGCGCACCCAATCGGGTGAAGGAGGCCACGCGGTCGCCGACATGCGAGCCGACATCGAAAACGAGATCGCCATCCTTGATGAATTGGCCGTAGAGGCGATCCATCGCGGAGGCGTGCGTGCGATTGCCGTAGTAGATGCGCAGCGACCGAAGAATGCCGCCCGCGGTCTTCAGCAATCCGAGCACGTGTCAGACCGGACTGAGGGACGGCATCGGCGCCGCGGTCTCGACCGCGGGCAGCGCGAGCGCGCGCAGCGCGGCGGGCGGCGCGGTTTCCTCCGGCAGACGGCCAATACCGGTGCGGACGCAAAAAGCGCCAACACGCGGCCAGGCAGTCACCATCGCGAAGGGAATGGACAATGCCAGGCCGGCCGCGAGAAAGGCCTCGTAGGGAATCGCAGCAGGCCAGGTCGCGGCCAGGGCAGCCAGTGCTGCGACCCCGAGCAGCGTGTGCGGCCACAGCGTACGGAAGGCCAAAGACAATGGCACCGTGTGGTCGTCGCGCGTTTGCCCGATCCACCCGATTTCATGGCCGAGCAGCAAGCCGATCAGAAAGATCGTGTGACCGAACCAGAGGACCGGCACGAGCAAGATCGAATAGACCAGCTCGATCCAGTAGTTTGCCACAAACCGCGCGGTCCCTCCGAACTCGCGCCGAAGATCGGGTCGCAAAAGAATATCGGTGGCGGTGGCGATCTTGGGCGCGAACCACATCAGCAGTGTCCAAATGAACAGTGCAATACCCGCATCTGCACGCATGAAACGGACGGATGGATCGGCGAAAAAGAACAACAGGGCCGTCAACACCAGTATGGCCATCCAGGCCGGCGATCCGATGAACATGAGAATTGCGAGACCTAACTGATAGCGGCTGACCGGGGCGAGGCCGGGATGAACCAGGAAGCGCCAGTACTGCATATTGCCCTGGCACCAGCGCAGATCGCGGCGGATGAATTCAATCAGGGTCGGCGGGTTCTCCTCCCAGCCGAGATTCTCTTCCGGCAGGACGCGGACCTCGTATCCGGCGGCGCGCATCAGGGCCGCCTCGATCTGGTCGTGACTGAGGATGTGACGATCCTGCGTTCCGTCCGTCGTCATAATTGGCAAGGCACAGTGCTCGATGAACGGCTTCAACCGCAGCGCTGCGTTGTGGCCCCAGTAAGGACCGCAGTCTCCCTGCCACCACGCGCTTCCGATCGTGTAGGAGCGCATGCCGAGCCGCATCCCGAACTGGAAGATGCGCGCGAAAGCGCTTGTCGACGGCAAGCCAACAACAAGTCCCTGCAGAATTCCGAGTCGGGGATTGGCCTGCATCAAGCGAACCAGGCGCAGGATTGCGTCCGAGGTCATGAAGCTGTCGGCATCCAGTGTAACCGCAAGCTCGTGATCGCCGCCCCACCGGTCGCAGAAATCGCGAACGTTGCCGGCCTTGTATCCGGTATTCACCGTGCGCCGCCGGTAGGTCGCCCCGACGCGATCTTTCCATCGCGCGGCGAGCTCGCCGATGCGAGCTTCTTCCGCCTTCGCAACCGACGGATCATTGGTGTCGCTCAGCACATACAGGTGGAAGCGATGAGCGAATCCGGAAGACTCGAGCCCCGCCAGCATCGGCTCCAGATTGCGGACGATGCGTTCCGGCGCCTCGTTTCGGATGCACAGGACAATAGCGGTCGACGCGGCAATCGGCTCGTCGCCGCGAATTAACGCGGCCTCCGGCACGACCGCCGCAACCGGATTGCGTGAGAAGCGCATGATCAGGAATCCGATCACGGCGTTCCACAGGCCCGCTATCATCCATGGCAGCGTGATCGCGAACAGCACGAGCAGAACGAGGTCGACCGCGTCCAATCCGCCTGGCGAGAGCGCGAAGGCCGCAAGCGCCAGCGATCCCAGCATGGCGGCGCCGAAAAGCAGGGCGAACAGCGCGCGGCGCCAGGTCATTTCGTGCCCGGCGCCATTAATTTTCATCGATTGCGGAAGCGAACGTTCTGACACGCGGTTAACGACTTCTATTCCCCGACGGGCCGTGCAAACTTGATGATATAACACGGGAACGTTCTCAATAGTCCAATCCGAGGGCTCGACGATAGTGACGAAGGACGGCGCTACCAAGGCTGCCCAGGCGCTCTGGTATACGGCCCGTGGGAGAGCGGAGATCCGGCAGGAAACGCTGCAGCCGCCGCGGCCGCATGAGGTGCGGATCCGCGCGCTGTTCGGCGCGCTCAGCAGAGGCACTGAGGCGCTTGTACTGGGCGGACGGGTCCCGCGCAGCGAGTTCGAGCGCATGCGCGCGCCGTTCATGGCGGGTGATTTTCCGTTCCCGGTGAAATACGGCTACGCCACGGTTGGCGAGATCGACGGCGGCCCCGCCGAATTGGTCGGCCGCAAAGTCTTCGCCCTGCATCCCCATCAAACCTATTTCAATATTCCGCAAGACGCCGTCGTACCTTTGCTGGACTCGGTCACGCCCCAGCGCGCCGTTCTGGCGGCGAATATGGAAACGGCGCTCAACGCCGTATGGGATGCGGCGCCCGGACCAGCGGACCGGATCGCGGTCGTGGGCGCCGGCGCGGTCGGTACGATGGTCGCGTTCCTTTGCGGGCACTTTCCGGGCGCGGACGTGACGCTCGTCGACACCAACAACGCGCGCACGCAATTGGCCCAGCGGCTCGGAGTCGGCTTTGCCACGCCCGAGTCGGCAAAGGGTGATTGCGACGTCGTCTTTCACGCGAGCGGCACCGCCGCCGGCCTCGATGCTGCCATCGCACTCGCAGGCGAGGAAGCAACGGTGCTTGAATTGAGCTGGTACGGCGAGCAGCCGGTCGCTGCGTCGCTGGGCGGCAGCTTCCACAGCCGGCGCTTGCGCCTGATATCAAGTCAGGTCGGTAAGATTGCGGCATCACATCGGCCTCGCTGGACGCATGGCCAGCGGCTGCGCGCCGCGCTCAATTTGCTTGGCGATGCGCGCCTCGACGCGCTTCTCGCCCCGGCGGTGCGGTTTCGCGACTTGCCGTCGCGTCTGCCTGCACTGCTTGATCCGAAGAGCAACGTCGTCGCTCAACTCATTTCTTACGACTAGGGGGGTCCTTTGTTTTCTGTCGAAGTCCGCGACCACATCATGATTGCTCACTCGTTCCGCGGGGCCATGTTCGGACCGGCGCAGGCTTTGCACGGAGCAACCTTCGTTGTCGACGCAGCCTTCTTTTCCGAGAGCCTCGATTCGAACGGTGTTGTCATCGATATCGGCCGCGCGCACGAAGCGCTCAAAGCCGCCCTCGCCCCGCTGAACTATCGCAATCTTGATGATCTGAGCGAGTTCAAAGGCGTCAACACGACGACCGAGTTTCTGACCAAACACATTTACGACCAGCTTGCGAAGGCCGCGCGCGCAGACAAGCTCGGCCGCGTTGGCCGCGAACTGAAGGCGATCCGCGTCACGCTTGGCGAATCCCACGTCGCGTGGGCGTCTTACGAGGCGAACTTGTGGTAAAGCGGCTTGCTTTCGCAGTGCCTGGCGACCTTTCCACGCCGACCGGCGGCTACGCTTACGACCGGCGAATCATCGCCGAACTCGGAGCCCTCGGCTGGACCATCGAGCGCATCAATCTCGGCGAGAATTTCCCCTGGCCCACCAAAGACACCCGTGCCACCGCCGAAGCACGGCTGCTGATGGTGCCTGAAGGCTGTCCCATCATCGCCGACGGACTTGCACTCGGTGCCCTGCCCGAAGCGGCGCGCCGCCTGCGTGCGAACCACATGCTGGTGGGCCTTGTGCATCACCCGCTTGCCTTGGAGACCGGGCTTACCGAGGCGCAAGCCAGTATCCTGCGCGCCAGCGAAAAGGCAGCCCTGGCCGCCGCCAAACATGTGGTCGTGACAAGCGCGGCGACGGCACAGCGACTGATCGCGGATTATTCCGTTCCCGAGGACAAGATCACAGTCGCAAGGCCGGGAAACGATATCGTGGCATCGGCATCCGGAAATCGCGATGGCGTCGTGCATATCCTCTCGGTTGGTGCCGTGGTGCCGCGCAAAGGCTTCGATGTTCTTGTCGCTGCGCTTGCAACACTGCCCGATCTGCCGTGGCGCCTCACCATCGCCGGCGACCGCGGCCGCGACGCAAGAGCCGCCGCGCAGCTTGATGGCGAAATCGCCCGCCTCAGGCTTGGCGAGCGTGTGACGGTGCTTGGCGCGGTATCCGCGCAACGAATTGCCGAACTCTACGCCGAGGCTGACATATTCGCCCTCGCCTCGCGGTTCGAGGGCTACGGCATGGCCTACAGTGAGGCGATCGCGCACGGGCTGCCGGTTGTCGGCACAAGGACCGGAGCAATCCCCGATACGGTGCCCGCCAACGCCGGCATTCTGGTTGAGCCCGATGATGTGCCCGCGTTCGCCGTGGCTCTGCGCCGGCTCATCGCCGATGCCGACGAACGAAAACGCCTCGCCGTTGCCGCACGGGCGGCCGCAGCCAAACTCCCGACCTGGCAGGAGTCCGCGAAAATCGTGGCACGCACGCTGGAGACGCTCACGTGAGCGGCTTCTCCGCCGATTGGCTCACGCTGCGCGAGCCCTACGACCTGCGCGCGCGCAGCGGCGAGGTTATTGCCGCGGTGGCAGCTTCGGTTGCAGCGCTGCCGTCGGTTCATATCGTCGATCTCGCCTGCGGCACCGGCGCAACGGTGCGCGCACTGACGGCGCACCTTCCATCACGACAGACTTGGCGGCTTGCCGACAATGATCTTGGTCTTCTTGGCCGGGTGAACGCGATGACACTCACCGACAATGTCAAAGTCACAGCCATTCCGCTCGATCTCAATCGCGACCTCGAGGCCGCACTTGATGGCGCGATTGACCTGATCACCACCTCGGCATTTCTCGACCTTGTTTCGAAGGACTGGCTCGACCGGCTGGCGACAGAAATCGCCGCACGCTCGATTCCGTTCTACGCCGCATTGACCTATGACGGTCGCATCGACATCTCGCCGAATGATCCTGCGGACGGATCGATTGTCGCGGCGATCAACAAGCACCAGGCCATCGATAAGGGATTCGGCCCGGCGCTCGGGCCGGAGGCTGCCGCCTATGCCATCGGCGCCTTCGAGCGCCTGGGTTACGCCGTAACCCACCGCCGGTCGGATTGGATGATAGGGCCGAATGATCGGGACATTCAGCTGGAGATATTTGCCGGCTGGGCGGGTGCGGCACGCGAGATCGGCGCGCTATCGCTCGCCGAAGCGGCGTCGTGGTTGACGCGCCGGCGCGCCAGCGTCGCCGCGGGGACGTCGTCCCTCCGCGTCGGTCATGTCGATCTTTTTGCGGTACCGACCGGCAGGCGCTGAGCCGAAAGATCGCAATCGAACAGAATTTCGTCGTCAATTCGATGCATGTGCATAGGCACGCGCATGGCCTGGTCGGCGCGCTCGACCGGCGGCAGCGCGATGCCGGGCCGGCCCGCGCCCAGAATAATCGGCGCGACGATCACGTGCAGTCGGTCAAGGCAACCTGCCGCAAGGAAGCGTGAAACGGTGTCGGCGCCACCCTCGATCAGTATCCGACGCAGTCCACAGGCACCGAGTGCTGCAAGGATGGCCGCAGGAGAAAGGTGCCCATCGGCGGTGGGCAACCGAACAAGCTCGACGCCCGGGACCGCAGCGGCGGATTTTCCTTCCGCGGTTACAAGAATGCGACGGACACCGTCCTCACTGAAGACCCTCGCCTTGTTGCCGAGCCGGCCGTTCGGATCGATGACGACGCGGGCCGGCTGCTGCCCGGCGACCCGGCGTACGGTCAGCTGAGGATCATCGGCTATCGCAGTACCGGCGCCGATAACGACCGCATCGACCAAAGCCCTCAATCTGTGGAGGTGGGTCAATCCGGCCGGCCCATTGATGTATTTTGAATGCCCCGATTCCGTCGCAATGCGGCCATCGAGCGACTGACCGATCTGGCCGACGACCATCAACTCGTCGACGAGGCCCCGCCGAAGCGGCCCAAAAATTTCATTCCAGGGCTGCGGAAGGGGCTGGTCACCGGACCGGAAAATATTGCTAAACTCAACCCATGGGTCGGATGACTTACCGCCGATCCCGCTATTTGGGTTATGGGGAAAATTTCTTAATGACATGGCAGCTAAAAGCACGCCCCGTGCGTTAACAGCGGATACGGGCGCCAGCAGGCTGGCACAAATTCGGCCTGTTTGCGACCGGAATGGTTACCCGGCATTTGGTGTTCTTATATTGGCGGGCGTCTAAAAAACAGAAAGTCTCGGAATGAATTCAGTACGCAGTGGCGTAAGCCCGGTATTATTCGGCAGCAAAGGTCACGTTGGCGTCAGTCGCGGCCTCGCCGAATTCCACGGCCGTCGTCCCGTCCTCATCGCGGCAAAAAACGAAACGCTTCTTGCGCTGCCCGTTGAAGGACTCGATACCGCTCGTTTGTCTGCGTTCATGGCGGTTTGCGCACCACGCACTCCGCGCCTCGTTGTTACAGCACGGCGCGCGCTCGCGCTTGGACTGGATGCGCGATCGCCGATGGCGCTGCGGCTTGCGCCGGACGATGATGCGAGTTCGATCGAGGCGCTTGTGAGCGATGCGACTTGTGATCGTATTCCCGAAGCAACGCCTGCCGGTCCGACCGCTGCAGCAGCGATTGAGCTCGTGAAGCTGTCGCAAGGTTTGCCTGCGGTGCTGGCGGTAGAGATTTCCGCCGACGCCCTGCCTCCTGAGGCGGACATCATCACCGTCGATGCGGAAGCGGTTGAGCGATTTGCCGGCGAAGCAATCCGGTCTCTGACGCTGGCGAGCGAGGCTTCGGTGCCCCTCGATTCCGGTACCCTGGCACGCTTCGTCGTCTTCCGCGACGCGATCGGCGGAAATTCCACCGCGATCATCGTGGGCAAGCCGGATTTTTCGAACGCCGTGCCTGTGCGACTGCACTCGGCATGCCTTACCGGCGACGTGTTCGGTTCGCGGCGCTGCGACTGTGGCGATCAGCTTCAGCTCGTTATGCGGCGGATCGAGGATCTTGGCGGCGGCGTTGTGCTTTATCTTGCGCAGGAAGGGCGCGGCGTGGGCCTCGCCAACAAGATGCGCACCTATCAGCTGCAGGACGATGGTCTCGACACCGTCGATGCCAATACAACACTAGGCTTCGATGATGACGAGCGCGACTACGGCATCGCGGCGCGCATGCTGCAGATGCTCAATTGCACGCGGATTGTCCTCCTGACCAACAATCCCGCCAAGGTCGACGGCTTGGCCAAGGCCGGCATTGACATCGCAAGCCGGATGCCGCTTGAGGCCCCGATTAATGCCGACAATCGACGCTATATGGCTGCAAAGGCGGTTCGCGCCGGGCACCGCCTCGATCATCTCATGGCTTCGCTCGCCGAACCGTCGTAACCACGGCACGGCTTTCCACTGGCATCATTAAACGGCGCTGATATCGTCTTCACGGACGCCGCCTGTTGCGGCTCAAAGAGCTGACATCAGCCATGCCACAAGACGTGCCGAGTCGGTCAATCGGCGAGTTGACCTACCCCGACATTTTGAAGCGCTTGCGCGCGAGCTCGATCCTGTGCCTGCCGATTGGCTCGATCGAACAGCATGGCCCTCACCTGCCTCTCAATACCGACGTCGTCCTGGCGGAGGAATTCACGCGCCGCATCATCGCGCGCTGGGGCGACACCTATGATCTGTGGCAACTGCCGACGCAGGCGATCAGTCTCGCGCGCGAGCACGAGTGGGCTCCGGGCACGCTGTCCCTGTCGATTGAGGGCATGATCCGGCTCATTCGCGACCTGGGGCGCGAAATCGCGCGCAGCCTGCCCGCGCACAATCTCGCGGTCATCAATGGACACGGCGGCAACCGCGGGATACTGGAGGCTTTGGCACAGGATCTGCGCGGCGATTTCAGGCTCAATGTCTGCATTCTGCATCCAACCACCTGGGCGGACATTCATGCGACTTCCAAAACGTCGGAAATCCATGGCGGAAAGAACGAAACGTCCATGATGCTGGCGGTAGCGCCGCATTTGGTACGCGCCGACGAAATCAAGAAACTGCAAGCCGTTTCCGGGGCCGACGCCGTGCGCGCGACGATTCTCGATCAGTCCGTGACGTGGCCGTGGACGACGAACGAAAAGGCCATCGCCGCGAGCGGCGTCATTGGCGAGGCAAAATCTGCATCGGCGGAATTCGGCCAGCAGCTTCTTGAAAAAATCACCGACGCGGCAGGCGCCGTTTTCAAGCAGCTTCTGGAACGCCAGCAGCTTTTGCCCGGCTAGGCACAATGCCGGCTGCATCGCGATCGCCTGCCCGCGAGGAGACACTTCTAAGCAATTTAGTTGTGGCCGTCGGGCTCGGCTGGTCGCTTGTCTTCGTCATCGTTGCGCTCGTCTATGAACTCCAGCTCTATGCAGACGGCGCAATATTTTCCTACGCGGTTGCGGTTCAGGACGTGTGGGCAATCCATTGGCACAACGTCGCCAACCGTGCGTCAGTGTTTTTACTTTCGCTCTGGCCCGCCGAAATCCTCGTCGGACTGACCGGAAGTCCTGCGGCCGGCATTATCACTTACGGTTTTCTTTTTTATGTCGCGCCGCTCATAGGCCTCGTCGGGACATTGGCGGCCGACCGTTCACGCGGTCGCATTTTTTTCGCCTACGCGTGCGCCTCGACGGCTTTGCTTTGCCCGCTGATTTTCGGATTCCCGACGGAAATGTGGATGGCGCATGCATTGTTCTGGCCGACCCTCGCACTGGCCCACTATGCACGCCCGGGTGTCCGCGGGGCGGCTGCCCTGTCAATTGCGATCGTGGCTTTGGTCCTGGCCCACGAGGGCGGCGTCGTTCTCGCATTTGTCGTTGTCGCAACGCTTGCATTGCATGGTTTGCGGCATCCTTTGTTCCTCCGTGGGGCCACTGTGCTGTTCGGCGCGATGGCACTGTGGATCATCGTCAAGATGCTCTATCCGCCCGACGATTACTTCGCCGATGTTCTTGTCAGGGCGGGGCTGCATTTTTTCGATCCCGCGATTTTTCAGGTGAGCCTCGTTGTTCTGTTGATTGTTGTTCTTGCCGGCTACGGCCTTCTCTTTCTCGCGCTGTCCCGGATCATGGCGGTGGAAACGGCGCTGCTCGCCGCACTCGCCGGCAGTGCAATCGCCCTGCTGATCTATTGGCTGCAGTTCGACCACTGGGTCCATGCAGGCAACCGGTACTATCTGCGCACGGCGCTGGTCGTCCTCACTCCGGCCTTCGGTGTATTGTCGACGGTCTACGCTATGCGGGCAGACGGCGTGCCGGTTGATTGTCCGCGTCTGCTGCAAATCGCGAAATTCCTGGACAGCGTCACGGTAATCCGGGCTTGCACCGGTGCTATCATTCTTTGCACGGCCATTCATGTTGTTCAGACCGCAAAATTCGTCTCGGACTGGACAGCGTACAAAGCGGCAGTGAGGGCGCTCGCATTGGGCAGCGCCTCCGATCCCGCGCTCGGCGACCCCCGCTTCGTCTCATCGCAACGGATTTCACCGCAGCTCAATCAACTCGGCTGGTTCTCGACGGTCGAGTACCTGTCGATCATCGCGTCGGATTTCAAACCTGCGCGAATCGTTGTCGATCCCGCAGGAAATTATTTCTGGCTGTCTTGCGATACCGGGACGGAAAGCGCGAAGGCTACACGCTCAGTCCCCATGCCGGCGCGCGATCTTGTCAGAATCTACTCCTGCCTGCACCGCTGACACGACAGGTCAGGCATCATCGAGGGTGATCCATCTGCCCTCGGCGGCGCTGCGGTAGCAGGCCTCCACCAGCTTCACATCGCGGACGCCGGCCGACAGATCGCTCTGCAAAGGGGCGTCGGCGACGACGTGCTTAAGAAATCGCTCCCATCCGATGCGGTAGGGATTTGTATGAACGGCCGGCCCAGGAATTTCCTTCCAGTCCCGGCGGTAATCGAAACCGATGTCGGCCACGGGATTGATATGGCGAACATCCGGGGTATCGCTTGCACGTTGCATCCAGCAGCGATGCAGACCGGCGATCGCCGAGCCGCCGGTGCCGTCGACCTGGAATGTCAGTAGATCGTCGCGGCGCACCCGCGTCGCCCACGAGCAGACGATCGTGCCAATGGCGCCATTGTCCAGCTCCGCCAATGTCAGGGACGTATCATCGACGTCGACGTCATAACGGGCGCCGCTTTCGTCCGCGCGCTGCGGAATAGCCGTCGCGGTGGCAGCCACGATGCGGCGGATCGGGCCAAGAATGTCTTCGATGACGTACCGCCAATGCGGATACATATCCATGGTGAGCCCGCCGGCGCCGCTTCGCCGGTAGTTCCAGCTCGGCCTCTGGCTCTTGCGCTCGAAGCCGTCAAATACCCACCAGCCGAAATCGAGACGAAACCCGGTGACTTGGCCAAAAAACTTTTGGCCGGCAAGGTGCGCGAGTTTCTGCAGCCCGGGCAGGAAGATCTTGTCCTCCACTGCGCCGTGCTTGAGGTTGCGTGCGCGCGCCGCGGCCAAAAGCGACATCCCTTCCGAAACGGACAACGCGACAGGTTTTTCGCTGTAAATATGTTTTCCGGCCGCGATCGCTTTCGTCAGCGTCGGGACCCGCTGCACCGTCGCCGCAGCGTCGAAGAATACGGAATAACCCGGATCCGACAGGGCCCCATCGAGATCGGTCGTCCAGCGATCAATTCCGTTTGCGCGCGCGAGCGCGGCGAGGCGTCCATCGTCACGGCCGGCCAGAAGCAAATGCGGCACGACCCGATCGTTTCCGACGGCCAGCCCACCCTCTGCGCGGATCGGCAGCAGCGCATTCGCCAGATGCTGCGTCGAAGCAATACGGCCAGTTGCACCATTGACGATGATCCCGATGTCCCTGACACCCAAAACCTTGACCCTCCTGCCCGCCTTCCTATCATGCCGCGCCGGCGCCAGTATCGTAGGCGAGGCTGCACAGTGACAATGCCATGCCCCGCCACATCGTCTGTCTGACGTTCGATTTCGATACGCAATCCGGCTTCATCGCGCGCGGAATGACGACGCCGACGCCGCTGTCGCGCGGCGAGTTCGGAGCGCTGGCGTCGCGCCGGATCCTCGACTTTCTCGCCTCGCGCGCCATTAAGACGACATGGTTCATTCCCGGCTTTACGATCGAAAGCTGGCCGCGCGAATGCGAGGCCGTCGTCAAGGCCGGGCACGAAGTTGCGCACCACAGCTGGGCCCATATCCCGCCGGCGACCCAAAGCCGCGACGAAGAGGAAGCCGACTTCGTGCGTGCCAACGAAACGATCGCGCGTCTGACCGGCAAGAAGGCCCGCGGCTACCGCTCGCCGTCATGGGACCTGAGCGATCACACCATCGACCTGCTGCTGGCGCACGGCTTCACCTACGACTCCAGCCTGATGGGATCCGATTACGTGCCTTACCGCGCCCGGCGCGGTGACGTCGCAAAGCTTGGGGAGCCCTATCATTTCGGCGAGCAAACAAGGCTGATTGAAATGCCGATCAGCTGGTCGCTCGACGACTACCCGCACTTCGAGTTCGTGCGCACGCAGGCCTCGATCCTCGCCGGCATGCAGCCGGCGCGTGCGGTCCTGCAGAACTGGTTCGACGAATTCCTCTACATGAAAAAGACCGTCGACTGGGGTGTTCTGACCTACACAATGCATCCTTATGTGATCGGCCGCGGCTATCGCATGCTGGCGCTGGAGGACATGGTCGACAAGCTTGCGAAGGAAGGCGCGACGTTCATGACAATGGAAGATGCCGCGCGCGAGGCCGAAAAGCAGCTGCCGTCGGCGAAGCGTTAGAGGGCGCACCAGTCGCGGATGATCGCTGAATAGATCTCGGTCGCCTGCTCGATCCGTGACACGAGGCAATATTCATCGGTCTGGTGCGCAAGCTCCAGCTCTCCAGGGCCGATGATCGCCGTCGGCGGCCCACCCAGTGCCGGAGTCAGGATCGAGGCATCGGTAAAATAGGGCGCGGCGCCGATCTCGCCACCAACGCCGGCAATCGCGCGGGCAGTGCGAACGACGTTCCCGATCCAGACATCGTTCGGATTGGTCCACACGCTCTGCGCGTCGAGCTTGGTGCCAAGCTCGACATCGGTGCCGAGATAGCTCGCGAGCTGCGCGCGGATTCCGGCGTGGTCTTGTCCCGGAATCGTGCGGATATCGATGCCGATGGCGGCGCGGTCCGGGACGGAATTTACGTTGAGACCGCCGGCAATCGTGCCGACGTTCAGCGTCGGCCCGCCGAGCACATCGTGGCGCGCAACGTTGAAATCGAAATCCTGCAAGGCCGTTACGGCGCGGGCGGCCTTGTAGACCGCATTGACGCCCTTCTCCGGCATCGAGCCGTGTGCGGTCAGCCCTTTCGTGACCGCCTCGAGCCACAGCGCACCTTTATGGCCGACCAGCGGCCGGTTGCCGGTTGGCTCTGCCACGACAAACGCGCCGACTTTCGGCAGGTCCTTGAACTCCTGCGCAAGCGCCGCAGCGCCGGTGCAGCCGGTTTCCTCCCCCGCCGTGATGACCAGCACCACGCCGGGCGTATCTGCGAGCTTGTCGGACAATTGCAGCGCGGCGACTACAAAGGCGGCGACACCGCTTTTCATGTCCGACGAGCCCCGGCCGTAGAGCTTTCCGTCGACAATTGCGCCGGCGTGCGGGTCGACCGACCACGGCTGCGCGCCGAGCGGAACCGTATCGAGATGTCCGGTAAATCCGATCGGCAGTTTCCCTGGAGCACCGCCGATGCGGGCAACGATCTGCGCACGGCCATCGCCGAACGGGACGACGTCGACCGTGAAACCTCTTTCTTTCAGCAAAGCAGCAAGCGTTTCAGCACAGGCCCGCTCTGCACCTGGCGGGTTGATGGTGTTGAAGCGAACGAGGTCCTGCGTCAGCTCGACTGAAGATGTCATGACCTAACCGAAATATGCGTCGCGGACTTCAGGCTGCGCCGCGAGTTCAGCCGGATTCCCGCTCGCGGCGACGCGCCCCTTCGATAGCACGAATCCGAAGTGCGAAATCGCGAGAGTCTGATGCACGTTCTGCTCGACCAGAAGCACCGTGATACCGCGTTCATTGATGCTTCGGATGATGTTGAAGTTCTCCTTGACCAGCCGGGGCGAAAGCCCGAGCGACGGCTCATCGATGAGCAGCAGCTTGGGCGCGCACATCAGGCCACGCCCGATCGATATCATCGCCTGCTCGCCTCCCGACATCGTTCCGGCGAGCTGGGTCCGGCGTTCCGCGAGCCGAGGAAAGATCTGCAGAATCTCCGCAAGGCGCGACACGACCGCTCTGTCCGACCGCTCCTGGTAGGCGCCGACACGCAGATTTTCCTCGACGGTCAGCTTGGGAAACACTTTGCGCCCCTCTGGAATACACGCAATGCCTGCCGCAATGATCTTATGGGTCGGCAGATGCGTTATGTCGGCGCCGTCAAAGACGATCCGGCCCCCGCGCGCCGGAGTCAGCCCGAGAACCGAGCGCACCAGCGTGGTCTTGCCGGAGCCATTTGAGCCAAGCAGGCACGTGATATGTCCGGCGTTCACGCTCAGCGACACGCCTTGCAGCACATCGGCCTTGTCGTAGGCGGTGTAGACGTTTTCGATCTCAAGAATACCCGCCATCACGCCGCTCCGAGATAGGCTTCCTGGACCTGCGCGTCGGCGGCAACGGCGCGGTAAGGGCCCTCGGCGATCTTCCGCCCGAAATTGAGCACCACGCAACGATCGGTAATGCGCTCGATCACGCCCATCTCATGCTCGACGATGATGATGGTGAGATCCTTATTGCGCTTGCGCACCAGCAGAATGTCATTCATGAGCTCCGCCGTCTCGTCGTGCGTCATCCCCGCCGAAGGCTCATCGAGCAGCAACAGTTTCGGCGTGCTGATCAGTGCCCGGCAGATCTCGATGCGGCGGCGGTCGATCATCGGCAGGCCGGCGACCGGCTCGGACATGCGCCCCGCCAGTCCAGGCTCGAACACTTCCACCAGCGCCCGCGCGTCCGCGTAACTGCGCTCGAACTCTCGTTTGAAGTCACCGCGTTTCGCCAGATTGAACCACAGGCCCTGATTGAGGCGCTTGTGGTTGCCGATCATGATGTTGTCGAAGATCGAGAGCGGCAAAGACAACCGCGAGCGCTGGAATGTCCGCGATATGCCGGCCTGATAAATTGCCCGCGCGCTCGCATTCGTGACGTCAGCGCCGTCGAACATGACGCGCCCGGCATCGGCGTCGTAGATCCCGGTAATCACATTGAAAAACGTAGTCTTGCCGGAACCGTTAGGGCCGATGAGACCGAGGATCTCGTTCGCCGTAACGGCAAGATCGAGCCCGTCGAGCGCCTGCACGCCGCCGAAGTGCTTGGACAGCCCCTGCGCTTCGAGCAAGGCGCTCATGGTCGCCATCCCGGGAAATAGCGGCGCACCGGCCGCGGCAGCAACCCTTCTGGCCGGAATAGCAGAACCGCGATCACCATCAGTGCGTAAAGCAGGAACCGGTACTCCTGAATGGTCTGCAATTTCTCGGGCAGGATCACGACGATGATGGTCGCAACCATGAGCCCCCACGGATTGCCGATGCCCCCAAGCAGCAGGATCGAAACCAGAATGAGTGAGTCCGCAAATGTGTAGTTGTTGGGTGCAACAAACCCGCCGACCATTCCGAACAGCGCTCCCGCAATACCGATAAGAAAGTTTCCGATCAGGAATGCAGTGATCTTCCAGCGCACGATGTCGAGGCCAAAGCAGCCGGCCGCCGTTTCATCGAGCCGCAGGGCATCGAGGTTGAGCCCGATCCACGAACGCTCGAGCCGACGCACAAGGATAAATGCGCCGACCAGCAGCAGCAGACTCAGAACGAAATAGTTCATGTAAAACGACAACGAGATTTTCCCGATCTCGATATTGTCGTTGAACGACCAGCCGAGAATGCGCATGCCCTTGACCTGCAGCCCCTGCGGGCCGCCGAGCACGTCGTTCACTTCGAGAAAGGTCTTGAACAGTAGTGCAAAAGCAATCGTGACAACCGCCGCGTAGTGCCCGCGCGTTCGCAGCACCGGCAGCAGCAAAAGAGAGCCTGCGAAGGCCGCCAGCAGTCCGCCGACCAAGAGGACCAGCAAATGCGGCACGGCCGTATGGGCATTCAGGACAGCGGATGTATAGGCACCGATGCCGAAAAACGATGCGCCCGCGAAATTGAGCACGCCTGCATAGCCGAACTGAACATTAAGCCCGAGCGTCGCCACCGAATACAGCAGCACGGTGATCATCAGCAAAAGCACGAAGTGATTGTCGTGAAAAACCACCCCCACCGCGCACGCCGCGCCGATGGCGCAAACGGCCAGGGCGTCCTCGTGCTCCACGAATGACGCGCTCACAGTTTCGAGCAGACCGAGCCAGGCGGCGGCAAGCACAGCCACGATTCCGGCCGCCAGCAGGATGATGATCAGGTTCTGTTTCTCGGCGCCGAGCATCGCAATGAGATAGCCCGTCGCGATCACAAGGCCGGCAATACCCGGCCACACTGTGGTGTGTCCCTTCTCCGCCATCCCTAGACCCGCTCGCTGATTTTTTCGCGGATCAGGCCGGTCGGCCGCCAGGCCATGATGGCTATGACAACGGCGAACGCGAAGACATCTTTATAGGCGCTGGCAAACGGAAGCATGACGGTGCCGATCGTTTGCAGGCCGGCAAACAGGAATCCGCCGAGGATCGCACCATAGATGCTGCCGAGACCGCCGATAATGGCGGCGGAAAAACCGACGACGCCGAGGTAAAGGCCGATGCCGAAATTGATCTCGTTGTAATAGAGACCGTTCATAACGCCCGCGAAGGCCGCAAGGCCCGAGCCAAGCGCGAAAGTTACCAGAACGATCGCTGTGAAATTGATGCCCATCGTGCGCGCGGTTTCCTCGTCCTGCGCGACTGCACGGATGGCCAGGCCAAGCTTTGTCCGGTTGAGCAGGTATTGGATGCCGACAATCACCAAAACGCCGGCGGTCAGCATCAGCACGTTATCGAGCCGCAGATTGAACGCACCCAAATCGATCGACGCACGCGGGAGCAATGCCGGAAATGGCTTTGGGTTGGCGCCCTGCGGGTAAAAAAGCCGGACGGACTCCCGCAGGACCGTTCCCAGCATCAGCGTGATCAGAAGCGTGTTGAGAGCCGGCGCCGAGCGCAACGGCAAGACGAGATAGCGGGCGATGGCCATACCGAGAAACGCCATGGCCAGAATCGCCACCGCCAGCATGACGACAAGCTCGAGCCAGTTGGAGTTCAGCCCCAGCGTGCGCAGCCCGACGTAACTCGCGAGCGCCGCGAACGCGCCGACGGTCAGCACATCGCCGTGGGAAAATTTTATGACGTCGAGCACGCCGAAGAAAAGCGTGAATCCGACCGCTACCAGGGCATACATCATGCCGAGCATCAGCCCATTCATGACGTACTGAGCGAGCAGGCCCGCGTCCATGTCCGGCAATCTTGTGAGGCGTTAAAGGAAACGGGGCCACGCCTGCCGCGGCCCCGGTCGCGTCAACCTATTTCTGCCCCGGCAGCTTGCGCTTGCCGCTGGCATACTCACTGTCGTCCCACTCGACGAACTTGCCGTCCTGCACGACGTACTTCGTGATGACGGGCACCGTATTCTGCCCATGATCGTCGAACGTGATCTTCCCGACGATCGAGTCCCGATCCTTCACGTTCGCCAGATCCGCGATGACTTTCTTGCGATCCGGCCCGACCTTCTCGATCGTGTCCAGGATCATGTCCATCGCAGCGTAGGCGAATGGACCATAGGCTTCCGGCGGATTGTCGTATTTCTGTGCATTGTATTTTTCCGTGAAGAACTTGCCGCCGGGCAGCTTCTCGGCCGGAGCGCCCTCACGGAAGGCCAGCGTCCCTTCGGCGAGAGGACCCAATCCCTGGATGTAGGCGTCCGACACAATGCCGGACGTGCCGTCAAAAGCAGCCTTGATGCCGAGCTTGTCCATCTGCGAGCGAATGCGCACGCCGATGGGCGTCAATCCGCCGAAATAGATGACGTCCGGGTTGAGCGCCTTGATCTTGGTGAGTTCGGCGGTGAAGTCCTGTTGATCGGCGGTAACGCCGAATGTGCCGACGATCTTCGCCTGGCCGATCTTGGCAAGCGCTTTGCTGAAATATTCGTTGTGCCCTTTGCCGTAATCGGTCGTGTCATGGATGACCGCCACGGTTTTGTAGCCGAGCTTGGAGACCAATTCGGCATTGGCGTCGTTCTGGTTGATCATCGTGCCGTTGACGCGATGAACCTCTTCATACTTGTTGCGGTAGGTGATGTCGGGAAGCACCGCACCCCACACGATCACCGGGAAATTGAACTTGTGATAGGTGTCGACGGTCGCGATCGCCGTCACCGAGCAATAGTGCGTGGCGCCGGCGATGATGTCCTTGTCGGCTGCCATCTTGGTCGCAACCTGCACCGCGACGTTCGGCTTGCACTCGTCGTCGAGCACAACCATTTCGTATTCGTATTTTGATTTTGGATCGGCATTGCGCAAGCGGACCGCCAGATCGGCGGAGTTGCGCCCGCCTAATCCGTTCACGGAGACGCCGCCGGTCAGCGGACCGATGAAGCCAACCTTCACCTTGTCCTTTGCGTCGGCGGCTCCTGCGGCGACGCCGAGAACAAGCGCCGCAATCAGTGCAATTTTCGGAGTTGTACTCATAAACCCTCCCTTACCAGGCATCGAATTTGGACGTCTTCTCGTTGGCGCCATAGTCGCGCGGCAAACGCACTACGGCAAGGGCTGCCCCGGCTTGGGCAGCTGCGTTTCTGGCGCAACCCGGCTCGCAGCGACATTTGATCGCTCGGAATTCTCACCGGTTAAGACAGAAGGCCGGGCTTCAGCAACTACTCGAAAATGAGCACGTTGGGCAATGAAGGATCGACCTGCCGCAAGGCGGTGTAGCCGACCCCGGCCATGCCGCGGAAGAGGCCCAAATTGAATCGCCGCTCCCCGCTGTTCCAACGGTAGTCGCCTTTATCCGCTGCGTATTGCAGCACGCTGGCCAATTCACGTTTGGCGAGCTCCTGAAGATCGTTGCGTCCAAGCAGGTCGCCCGCCTCGCACAGGAATTCGACACTGCCCAGTGTCCCGCAACACAACGTATCGAGGGATGAAGGCCATGCCGCTCGCGCGCCTTCGACTGCGCCTTGAACATCCGTACTTAAAACCGTGCCGCTCATATTTGGCAGGCGAGCCATGCCGATCCTTCCAAGGCCTATACCGGGCGCTCCGTGACACCACTGACAGGGCCAGGCTTCCCCGCCTTCGACACGCAAATCAGGCCAATTGCCACGCTGCGGGCTGAAGCTGGAATTCTCGAAGTCAACGCACTCCTGTGCAGCTGCAACGAAATCTTCCCGCCCAGTCGCGGCCGACAAGGAGGCGAGCGCATATGCAAATCCGGCCGCGCCATGTGACATTCCGTTGAGCGGGCGTGACCCCAGGCCCTGCCCCACCCAACTGCGGCGCCCTGGCTCCCCTAACCGGCTTTGTGCGAGCAAATGTTCGCCGCACTTGACGGCACGGCGAAGCACCACCTCGGATTGCCCGTCACGATAAAGACGAAGCAGGCAAAGAATGGCGCCCGCACTTCCTCCAATCACATCCAAACGTTTATCTGCCGCGATCAATTCATCGGTCACAAGCTCGGCCGCGCGATGGGCATCGTCACGCAATCCGGGATCGCGCAAATTTTTCGACATCACCGTCAAGGCGTAAACGATCGAGCCGAGACCCGTCCCGCCGCCAAGGCCGAAAGATCGGGCGATTCTGGCTGCATTCCGGGATCTGATCTGCTTTCGAAGCCGCGCAACGCCGGCGAGCGCCAGCTCACCTGACGCCGGTTGCTCCGTGATGGCAGCATGTGCGGACAGAAAAAGGGAAAGACCCGCCGTGCCGTTGTACAAATCGCTCCCCAACGTTACGAGCTGGAAGACCTCTGCATCGCCAAGCCAGTCGAGTCCGATCCAGGCCGCGGCCGGACCACGTCGAACAGCATAAGTTGCCAATTCATCGGCAACCCGTTGAGCCTCAGCCCGGAAAGTCAGATCCGAAGGCATCGGCCCGCGCAATTCCGGCAGCTGCCGCCGCGCGGTCGATGTCGGTGGACGGCCAGCGGCCACAAGCGAGTTTGTATTGATCTTGACGACCTTGACCTGCCAATCGATCTCGTCACGATCAAGATTGGCGAAACGCGTGACCGCCCGAGTAAGGCCGTCGGTTGACTGCATCCGCATGCGAAAGCCCGCCGCATCCTTCAGCTCATCGCCGTCCGTCGCCGAGACAAAGTGTGGAATGTTAAGCGTCAGAAGCGCGGATCTTTCCGCGCGCTGGACCGGCCAAAGCGGATCGTTGGCTGCATCCCAATCGGCGAGGCGCGCTACGAAGTCCGCCTGCGCCGACCACGCCACTCCGTCATCCATCGTTTTGTGATTTTTCAAACGCTGGAGCAACATGGCGTAGAACCGCGTAGCCCGAACGACCTTTCGGACAGTAAGGCCGGAAAAGCCGTCGAACAGCGCAGCGCTCTTTCCCTTTTCCAAAATAAATCGCGCATAGGCGTCAAAGCCCGCAATCAATTCCTCAATGTGGTCGGAAAATTTCGCGTAACGCCCATTCACGTGCGGCAGGTTGGGATTGTTCGTGGCAACGTTTTTCCAGCGCGTCGGACGCATGTCGTCTGAATTGATGTTCTCCCACTTAATTCTGATTTTCGTATTCCAATCCGCCGTCACGCCGCCCATCGCAAAAACCTTGCCATCCGGGCCCCGGCCATAGGCCGGAAGCAACCCGGTGGCCATCACCGAGTTGGCGAGCTTTTCCGTGGCGGCATCAAATGCAGCGTCTTCCAGCGTGGAGGCTTTCTGCTCGCTGCTGGACGACTGGAGGATAGTCTCCAGGTCGATTGGTATGGGATGGCTTCCGTCGGCAACGATGTTTTCCTGATGCATGTCGTTGGCCGCGAAGCAGTGAAAGAGCGCGAGCCAAGCCCCTACGCGCTTGAAGAAGGTCTTGAACTCGTCGGGCGCGACGCACCCGGCATGCTCGATGCATGCGGTCCACCCATAGCCGTCGCGCGCAAGCGCGCGCGCCGTTCTCAGTTCGACCGGGGGCGCCGCGCGGTTCAAACGGCCGACCAGTTCCTGCCAGGCAACATCAACCCGCAGATCTTTCGGCTTGTAAACGACCTTCGAGCCGTCCGCGAAAATGACGATTTTTACCGAACGGCCTCCGTTGTGCGGATCGGAGAAGCCACCTTCAATCTGAACGACTCCACCCTGCCCGCCCGCCTGTACGACGCTGCGAATGGACGGCAGGTCGGCATCAAGCCGCTGGATGAATTCGCGAGAGGTCTCGACCCACTGCCGGACGATCGTGCTGATCAACCGCAGGAGCACCGGCTTCTCCTCGAAGAGCTGCCGGAAGCCGCCGACCTTCGTCTCGGCGACGAATTTCTCGTAGAGCGACGTCGGAGCATCCTGGCGAGGCGCCGCAGTTTCAGCCGCGTTCCGTATCGCTATAAAGCGTTCGTAAAACGCCGGGGCGGCCAACTCGGAAAGTTCGGTAAGAAGCGCACGCCGCAGGCAATCATACGCAGGTGCCGTCAGGTTTGCGGCTGTTTTGCCGTCGGTTGCTGATTGCAGCAGCGCTTCAGCGCGTTCCACTACGCCGACCAAAAGATGTTCGAATGCCACCGGCTCGGCTTTGCTCCCGATCAGCTCGGCTGCGGACTTGCTGGCTGTCGCCTCAAGCGCGGGCAGTATCCACGTGGCATCCGCCGCCCACAGCGGTATCGGCCCGGCCGGCTTTCGGCGGACGGCCGTCAGCCGCGCAAGAACGCTGGCGGAATCCAACCCATCACGTTCGATCCTGCGCCCAAAGAGCGACCAATCGCCGCTGGCGGCAGACTGGCACCAAGCGGCCAGACGGCGTTGACCGAAGGCGGCACGATCCTTTTCTCCGGGTATGGCTTCGAAGTCGTCGGAAAGAAGCTCGTCGATTGTCGCCGCACGATTGATCAGGCGGTCGTAGAAGGAATCCATGCGGCCTCACACAAGTGCCCGAGAATTATATCCGAGCGGGCAGCGAATACTCGGTACGCCAGACCAGTGCTGCATCGCCGAACGCGGGCCAAGGCTTTTGAATTTACGCGGGAATTTGCACGAATTGGAGCCAGACCAGGTGGCCCGATAGCAACTGCAGGAAGCTAAGCACCTTAGCCTGCAACCAGATGGCACCACAGCCCGGGACATTCCGTCGTGGAACGGTCATAAGTAACTGCAGGGATAGGCTTTTCCCCAATTGACTTTGCAAATTCTGCATCGGATCATAGACCCATGGCGCTGGGGGGGCTTCGAATTTACTAGCAACCTTCTCAATGCCAGCGCCGCTGGCAATAGAAAGGATTTATGCCATGACAAATGAAGAAGACATTCTGGCTTTTGAAGTGTCCGATGAGGCGCTGGAAGCGGCTGCGGGCAGCGAGCAGGTGAACTACACCCTTGGCGCATGCACCGGTCTCTCGGTCTGCCCAGGCTGAGGATTGCGAGATAGGTCCCTCGAGGGCCAATCGATGATCTGAACCTCCGACGAGGCGCCGGATTTTTATTCGGCGCCTTGTTGTTTTTCAGGCTCTAATCCAGTCATCCGGCGGCCACGCGATGCTTTCCTCGAAGAGGGGCGTCTGCGATGCTGAACAACCGGCGGCCTTCAAAATCCTTGCGGTTCGCGCATAATGGCCGTCTTGCGCGAGCTGAGTATCCGGAGTGCCAATGGACCGCCGATCCTTGATGAAAACCGCCCTCCTCGTGCTCGCGGGAGGGCCGCCAGCCCTGAAAAGTGCACTGCAAATTTCAGCGGCGCAGGCACGCGAGCCCGCGACCTGGCGGCACGGTCTCTCGAAACTTTCCAACCTGAAGTATTCAGAGGGATTCAAACATTTCGAGTACGTGAACCCGAACGCCCCGAAAGGTGGCACCGCGTCCCAAATCGCGCTCGGAAGTTTCGACAACTTCAATCTCGTCGTTGGCGGCGCAAAGGGCACTTTGGTGGGCGGCATTGAATCTCTCTACGACACCCTCATGGTGTCGGCGCTCGATGAAGTTGCCAGCAGCTATGGCCTCCTCGCCGAAGCAGTCACCTTTCCAGATGATTTTTCTTCGGTGACATACCGGTTGCGCTCCAATGCAAAATGGCATGACGGCAAGCCGGTCACGTCCGAGGACGTGATCTTTTCGTTCGATGCCTTCAAAAAGCTCAGCCCGCAGGCCGCTGCGGGCTACCGGCAGGTCACCAAGGCTGAAAAGACCGGCGAACGCGAAGTCACTTTCCATTTTGACGGTGCTGGAAACCGCGAGTTGCCGCAAGTCGTCGGTCAGCTCACGGTCCTGCCAAAGCACTGGTGGGAAGGAACTGACAGCGAAGGCAAGAAACGCTCGGTCGGTGAGACGACACTCGAACCGCCGCTCGGCAGCGGCCCATACCGCATCAAGGAATTTTCTGCCGGCCGCAACATCACCTACGAACGTGTTCAGAGCTATTGGGGGAAAGATCTCAACGTCAATACCGGCCGCGATAACTTCGACAATTTGCGATATGAGTATTTTCGCGATGCGACCATTGCGATCGAAGCATTCAAGGGTGATCTGGTCGACTGGCGCACGGAAAACAGCGCGAAAAACTGGGCGACAGCCTACGACTTTTCGGCAGTCACGGAAAAACGCGTTATCCTTGAGGAATTTCCCATCAACAGCATCGGCCTGATGCAGGCCTTCGCTTTCAATTTGCGCCGTGACAAGTTCAAAGATCCGCGCGTGCGGCTGGCTTTCAATTACGCATTCGACTTCGAGGAAATGAACAAGAAGATTTTTTTCGGACAATACACGCGCACCTCAAGCTACTTTGAAGGAATATCCGAGCTTTCTGCAACGGGGCTCCCCGGCGGGCGCGAGCTAGAATTATTGCAGAGCGTACGCGACAAGGTGCCCGCGGAGGTATTCACCACCCCGTTCAGCAATCCGGTCAACGGCAGTCCAACGGCGGTTCGTAACAACCTTCGTGAGGCACTGCGTCTTTTCAAAGAAGCGGGTTACGAGATCCGCAATCAGCAAATCGTCAATACCAAGACCGGCGGACCATTTGAGGTCGAACTATTGACGAACGCGCCGCTGTTCGAGCGCGTCTACCTGTTCTACAAGCCCTCGCTCGAAAAAGTTGGCATTACTGTTGCGGTGCGCACTGTCGATCAGGCGCAGTATGAGAACAGGCTACGCACTTGGGACTTCGACATTATTACATTCGGATGGGGACAATCCCTTCTACCCGGCAACGAGCAGCGCGGGTACTGGGGCTCTGCCGCAGCTGATCAGGCCGGGTCCGACAATGTCATGGGCATCAAGAATCCGGCCGTCGACGCGATGATCGAGAAAATCATTTACGCGAAGACTCGCGAAGAACTCGTGGCTGCTGCCAGGGCGCTCGATCGAATCCTGTTGTGGAACCACTATGTTGTGCCGCAGTGGAGCTACTCGAAGCTGCGAACCGCGCGGTGGAACAGGTTCAGTCACCCGGAGACAATGCCCAAATACGGTATGTCCGCATTCCCGGCCGTGTGGTGGTGGGATGCCGAAAAAGCGACGAAGACCGGCGGCAAAAGACCACTCTAGCGCGGTCTTGCCACGGATACTCCGGACGGTTTGAGTCAGGTCGGCTCTGAGCGCGCGGGCGTCGTCTTTGATGATCGCCCGAGGTGTGACTGCATTTCCCGCGAGAGGAATTCGCGATAGTTCGGCGGCTCAAAGTCAAGCAGCGTCCCACCCGAAGCAAAGTGCTGGATGAAGACTTTGCCGATCGCATAGGTCGCGGCCACGGCCAGCGCAGGCGTTACAAGCGCTCCGACGGCCGTTCCAGCGATTGGGATGCTCTTCACCATACTTGCCATCCCGACACCCGTACTCACGGGGATAATGGTGCCGGCAATACCGGCGATCAAAGCCTTTCCCCGATTTTCCGAGAAAGGCACGTCGTAAATCCGTGAAATCAGCCGAAGCATCTGGATTTGCAGCGCTGCAACGGCGGCAAGATCGACGAACGGAATTGGAAGCAAGCCTGCAACACCTGACCAGAATGAAAAGCGTTCGACCACTTTTGTCGCGCGAGACCGCTGATCGCTGTCGGCGGCGGCCCCTGCTTTTGAGCGAGATGGCGAGACCTTTCCTGAATCGGAGGTAGCGGGACGCGATGCGCGGGCTGTTTCGGTAGCCGGTTTTTTTACGGTCGGTCGAATTGCCTTCGGGAGCTTCTTTTTATTCATCGCTCACGCCGCTGCTTGCAGGCCAGTCAGTGCGTCGATTTCGGCCGCGATTGCGGCGATTTCACGCGCGGCGGCCCCCGCCGGCTCGATCAGGGTCGGCGTGGCACCCCACAGTGCCGCTTCAGCATAGATGACCCGGTTATTCATTTCGGTATTGAGCACCGGAAAGCCGGCCTCGGTCAATTCAGCACGTACATGTTTCGCGATAACCGAGTCTCTCGTCGTTTGCGTGAGGACACACCGATACAACGGCCGGCGGCCACCCGAAGCCTCGATCAGCGAATTGAGCGTGTCGAGCATGCGATCGATGTCCAACGGAGATGCCTTGACGGGCACGAGAAGAAAATCCGCCGCGGCAATACACGCCAACGTCGCTTCGGAACGAAATCCTGCGGTATCAATCACGACCTGACGGCCGCTGGCAGAAAGTTTCCGGGCCGTTTTCCACGCGTCCACTGACGAATCTTCAACGACTTCCACGCCGCCAAGGGCGCGTTCGCGCGCTGCCAAACGTGCAATCGAGCGCTGCGGATCGGCATCAATGATCGCGGGATTGCGACCCGCAAGCTGCCAATGAATCGCAAGGCAACTTGCCACCGTGCTCTTACCACTACCGCCTTTCATCGTTGCAACCGTGATGATCTGCCTCATGGTTCCCCTGCTCCTTACGAGCGTCTGGCGAATC
>Ga0111538_10000828_pt1 | contig 42884 bp, 37 predicted proteins | sample SoiMethybrSBSTD1_FD_79669 | JGI IMG/M metagenome (GOLD analysis project Ga0111538, IMG submission 79669) | Bulk soil microbial communities from a Populus tree surrounding site in Tennessee, USA - Soil MetaG P. TD hybrid SBSTD1 (version 2)... | ecosystem: Environmental > Terrestrial > Soil >...
CCGTCGCGGAGGCCGACCTGGCGTCCGATCACCGCGTGCTGCCCCCATTCGTATTCGGCGCGGCAAAGCCAGCCGACGCGCAGGATCGCGAGCTCTCGTTCGCGCGCGCCCAGCGTCGACTTGAACAGCACGTGATTGCCGAACACCAGCCAGCGCTTCAAAAGTTTCGGATGGCGCGCGAGCGTGGTGAAAATCGCGAGCACGCGCCCGCCCCCCACGCCGCGAGGCAACAGCTCGCGAAGCTCGGGGGTCCACTCGGCTTCGGGCACGGGTTCGACGCGGGCTTTGGAAAGACGCATGCGGGCTCCTTTTGGTTTCCGCGAAGGCGAGCGCAGCTCGGGCAGCGCCACAAGACGCTTCGCGGGTACTCGTCGCATCGTTCGATATTGATCAACAAAATGTAAAAGATGTTTCGCTTTACTTGTCATCGCCCGGCGCGCAGGGTCCTGCCATGGAAAGCCATCGCGCCCTGCTCGCCGAAACCGACCCCGAGATACACCGCGCCCTCGCGGGTGAAGAAAGCCGCCAGCGCTGCGGCATCGAGCTGATCGCCTCGGAAAACTACGCCTACCCGGAGGTCCTGGCGGCCCTCGGATCGGTGTTCACCAACAAGTACTCCGAAGGCTATCCGGGCCGGCGCTACTACGCAGGCCAGGAGTTCACCGACGCGGTCGAGAACCTGGCGCGGGAGCGCGCCAAGCGCGTGTTCCGTTGCGAGCACGCGAACGTTCAGCCGCTTTCCGGCTCGCCGATGAACCAGGCCGTGTACCTCGCGTTCATGAAACCGGGCGACACCATCCTCGGCATGGATCTGTCGCACGGCGGGCATCTGACCCACGGCGCGCCCGTTTCCCACATGGGCCAGCTCTTCGACTTCGTGCGCTACAAGACGCTCTGCGACGAGGGCGGACGCATCGACTTCGACGCCCTGCTCCGGACCGCACGCGCGACCAGGCCGAAGATCCTGCTCTGCGGTTACACCTCGTACCCACGCGACCTCGACTACGCCGCATTTCAGCGCATCGCCGACGAGGTGGGCGCGATCAGCATGGCCGACATTTCCCACGTCGGCGGTCTGGTCGCGGGCGGCGTCATGAAAAATCCGTTCGACTACGGCTTCGACGTCGTGACCACGACCACGCACAAGACGCTGCGCGGTCCTCGCGGCGGCCTCGTTCTGTGCAAGCAGCGCTACGCCGAAGCGATCGACAAGTCGGTTTTCCCGGGCCTGCAGGGCGGTCCACACATGAACGTCGTCGCCGCGGTCGCGATCACGCTGACCTTCGCGCTCGAGCCCGCCTTTCGCGAATATTGCCGGCGCGTGCTCGACAACGCCCGCGCCCTGTCGGCGGCCCTGCTCGCGCGCGGCGCTCACCTCGTCACGGGCGGCACCGACAATCACCTGATGGTCGTCGACACGGTGCAGAGCTACGGCCTCGAGGGCCGGCGTGCCGAAGGCATCCTCGAGCAAATCGGCATCTCCACCAACAAGCAGGTGATCCCCGACGATCCCAAGCCTCCGTTCGCGAGCAGCGGCATTCGCCTCGGCACTCCCGCGGCCACCACGCGCGGCATGGGCGAAGCCGACATGGAGCGCTTGGCCCGGTGGATCACGAAAGCCCTCGAGCAGCCCGAACCCACGCTTTTGGCCGGCCTTCGCCGCGAAGTGACCGACTTCTGTCTGCGCTTCCCCGTCCCGGGACTTTGACCGAAGAGCCCGGACATCCAGCCGTCGCCACCCTCGTTCGCCACTCTCGCCAATCCGCCCGGCGCGTTCGGCGGCCCCCGTTCGCCACTTTCGCCAATCCGCCCGGCACGTTCGGCGGCCCCCGTTCGCCACTCTCGCCAATCTGCCCGGCGCGTCCGGCGGCAACTGTTCGCCACTTTCGCCAATCCGCCCGGCACGTCCGGCGGCAGCTGTTCGCCACTTTCGCCAATGTGCCAGGCGCGTTCGGCTAGCTGCTCACGCTTCGCTCCCGTTTTTCGAAAACCGTTCCCCGGCGCGCCTTCTTCCCTTTCGATGCATTGGCAACCGTTGCGAATGCACCGATTGCTTTCGAAACCTGGAAGCCGCCAGCGGCGGACCGGGCGGGTTATAGCCCAAACCGGACAGACGGCGTCGCTCGTGACGCGCTCAACCGGCGCCGAGACGGTTGGATCGGCAAATCGATGCTCATGCAACGGTTGCAAGGGCAACAATAGGGCGGTCGAGGGAGGAGACTTCAGGAGCGGGTTTTGTCGATGGGTCTCCGCTCTGGAGCGGAAGTTCGGAGAGCTCGGGCAGTTCGGGGCGCCAAAGCGGCGAGACTTTTGGGTGAGCCCTGGCCGGCGCACGGCGTCGGCGGGACGGCTCGCGCGTCGTGGATCGATCGAGCCGACGCATGCACTTGATCGCTGTCGCGCCGACGGGAATTGCCGCGAAGTGCTCACCCCAATCAATCCTTCGGGCGACTTTTTCGAGGACGAAGACTAGGGCGCGGCGAAGAGTTCCGCGGGCGATTCTCGCGCAATCTGCAGTGCGAGTTCCGCAGCGTGTGCCATCGCTGCACGCCGGACTCGCCACGCGTGGGGCTGCCAGAAAGCGACACATCGCCTCGGGCTTGTGACGGATGGGTCTGGATGGTTCCGCGGCGCGCCGCGTGCCGCCGCGAGTGGCGTTTTAGGGCGTTTTCAATGCGGGCACGGGTGTTGCTGTCTTTCCCGGATTCCGTCGTCAGAGACCGCTCACCGAAACGAGATCCCATCCATGATTCGAAGCGAGTTTCAGCCCAGCCGTAAGCGCATGCGCTGGCAGCGCGCGGGTTTTTTCGTCAGCATCGCGTTGCTCGTAGTTTCGGCTCGCGCGTTCGCCGATGGCGCCGCGGCGAGGCCGGCTCGCGCCGCTTTTCCGGCGATCGCTTCTTACACTCCGACGGCGACCGCGGGCTTTGCGCCGACGCCGAGCTACAACCCGCCGCCGCCCAACACTCCCGCGCCGGCTGGCGCGCCGTACGATCCGAGCTGGGGCGTTCCAGAGCCGACGCCTGCGCCCGCACCCGCGCGGCAAGCGGCAGCAGCGGGGGCTGATGCTCACGCCGATCGCGGCGCCGAGAGCGCGGAGGAAGCTGCCGAGGCTGCCAAAGCGTGGATGCTTTCGCTCGAGGGGTACACGAGCGTGCCGGTCGATATCGGTGGCCGCGTCACTTTCGAGACTCCGTTTCGGCTGCGGCTTTCTGCGGCGTACGGCTTCGTTCCAGGAGCGTACTTCGGGGTGGTGAACAATGTCGTGGAGCGCTCGGGAGCGTACGACGCGTTCGGTGCGGACGTCGTCGCGGCCAGGCTCGACGACGGTCGCGTGCTGCGCGCGATGATCGGTTTCCGACCGGTCGCGGGTCTGTACCTGGACGCCGGGTACGCGCGGGTCGGGCTTTCAGGCGGGCTGATCGCGGATCAGTACGGCTATTCGATCGACACGACGATCCACATGTGGACGGCGGAAATCGGCTATCAAGGCGCGGTTGCCGATCGGCTGGTGCTCGCGCTCGGAGTCGGCGTGATGAAGGCATTTGCCGCCAGCAGCTCCGCCACGGCCGACTTCGAGCTCGGCCGCAGCAAGAGCGCGCTCGCGGTCACGGAGGCCGCCGTGGCCGAGTATGACCGCAAGCTCGAAAGGTACGGATACGTGCCGACGGTCACGGCGCGGATCGGCTGGGACGTCTTCTGATTCAGGGCCGGCCGCAGCAACTCGGAGCGACCTTTCGGATCGGCTCGGCGCGCGCGATCTGCGGCGTTGGGGCGCCGGAACCGGGCTCGAAGAACAGCGGATAGGTGACGCGGCTCGGCGCGGCGGACGCGGCGAAGGTCAAGCCGTCGAGACTCGCGGTCAAACAGCTGGACAGCGCGGGGTCGGTGCCGTTCGAATCGCGCGCGATCCGATTCGAGAGCGCGCCGGAGCTGGTAACGTCGAACGTCAGCTCGACGGTAGTAGGGCGCCGCGGCGCGGTTTCGTAGCAACTGCGGAAGCGATCGAAGCGGGCGGCGAGAGCGCGCGCCGCGAGGGACGGCCGCAGCGGTCCGCTCACGCGCAAGCCCGCGTGCACGACGCGCGTCGAGCCACCGCCGAGCGCGGACCAGTCGAAGCGCTTGGCCCAGCCGCCCTCCACACGCGAGAGTCCGAGCCCGTTCGCGCCCTTCGCGGCTCGGATCGGGTCGCCCCACATTGCGCCGCGCGCGTTTTCGGGATCTAGACCGAGCGCGTCCTCGCGCGCCCAGACGGCGGTCGGCGTTTGGCGGTCGGCGCCCGCGCTGCGCCGCAAGGTTTCGTCGCGCGGTCCCGTGATCGCCCGCCGCCCGGTCGCAGCGGCGATGTGCGGATCGGGATTGTCCTTGGGCCCTTCGACTCCGTAGCGGCCCTCGGTGCTCGCCTGGGACTGGCCCATCTCTGCCTCACCGCAGCGCATGTCGCCGCGCACCGCGATCAGGAAGCGCGTGCGACTGGTCGCGAGCTCGAACGGTGGGTCGGCGGGTTCGCGTTCTGCGTTGCCGAACTGCGAGATCCGAAGGTTGATTCCGAGCGCCTGCTCGATGCTGGTCACGTCGGCCAGCCCGAGCAGCGGCAAGCTGAGCGCCAACAGCGCCAGGAGCCCGAACAGTGCCACGGCAACGCCCGCGACGTAGCGCTCCGGGAGCAGGTGCGGATGCAGGCGCTTTCGAAGCGCGGGGTCGACTTCGACCCGCGAGACACTCAGAGTGGAGGCCGCGACCGGGAACGAGATTGTTTCCCCGACTTCGAGTCGGAGCGGAGCTGCCGCTTCCGTTCCGCACGGAATCGCTACCCGAGGATCCGTGCCCTCGAAGTCGACGAGCCGAAAGCGCTCGCCGGCTCCGAAGTCGACGGCCAGGTGAGCGGGCGCCGGCCTTCGGCCGGACTGCCCGACGGGCAGCGGCAAATCCCCGGGCCGATCCCCCAGCCAGAGCGACTGCCCCGCGAGGACGGTGCGGGCCGTGGCGGGCTCGTCACCCCAGGCCACGACCACGAGCACCACGCTTTTTGCCGCGGCGCGGCGGGGGCAGGATGGGTTCAGGGAAGACACGTCCGTTCCACCCGTTTTACGTGACGACACGGAGAGGCTGCCCGGGTTCCCGATGTGGTTCGAAGGATTTCGCTCGAAGCTCTGCCTCGTCGCCCTGTGCGGTGCCTGCGGCTCTGCCCAAAGTCACGGCGAGCCGGCGGCGGTGCCGGCGGGAACTGCCCTCTCGTCCTCCGCACCCCGTTCCACCGGTCGCGCAGCGCCACGGCTAGAGAAGACCTACACCGGGCGCGGCGTCCCGACGCTCTCGGTGAAGAGTCGATTCCCGATCGATCAGTACGTCTTTCTCGACTGGAAGGTAGCCGGCAAGGTACCTCCGGGTCAGAGCGTGGCGATCGAGGTGGCCCCCGGGACGCACACCGTGACCAGCGCCGACTCCGCCGATCCCGACGACAACGCCGTGAGCATCACCGAGGCGTTCGAGGCCGGCTTTGCTTACTCGTACGAGATCGCGGCGGAGTGATCGCTACTTGATTACAGGCGCCGTTTCGAAGCTGGCCGAGGCGATCGAGCTCGAGTCGGTGGCGTCGGTCACCGGGCGCGGGCGCTGCGGACGAGGCTGCATGCGAGGCACCCGAGCCGTCGCGGCCGCGAGCTGCGGAACCACCGTCGAGACCGTGAGCTCGGACGGGAGCTCGACGGGCGGAGGCGCCTTCGGCGGTGGGGCGGCTGCCGGGAGCGGCGGCGTGGCCTCGGCTGCTGGTCCCGCGAAGTAGCTCAAGGTGCTGCTCGCGCCCGCTTCCACCGAGGCCCAGGCTCCGCTCACGGAGGCGCGATCGAACGATAGATCGCGAAACTCGTAACCTCGGTGGCGAGCCGTCGCGCACAGCCCGCCGACCAGAGCGACGGCAGCTGCTGCGAGCACGACGGGGCGCCGCGATCGCAGCCCGGGGATGCGGCTGGTCGAGAGGCGCATGCGCGTGTGGACCACGCCGCCGAGGCATCCCGAGCTCGGCGCGGTATCCCGGCTCGCGAACTCCTGCATCACGTCGTTGGGCGGCGCGAACGCGAGGGGGTGAACCGAAGCGACCGCCTTGCGCGGCGCGTTCGCGCCGGCGTGGGGCTCGAGCGCCGCTGCCAGCCCGCCCACGTTGTGAAAACGGCCGTCGGGGTCCTTGTCGAGGCAGCGCAGGATCGCGGCACCGAGCGTGGCCGGGATCTCGGGCCGCAGCGAGCACGGATGCTCGGGGTCGCGCATCAGGACCTGCGCCGAGACGACCCCGATCGTTTCACCTTCGAACGGGCGGCGTCCGGTCAAAAGCTCGTAGAGTACGACGCCGAGCGACCACAGGTCGGTGCGCTCGTCGACCTTGGTCGAAGCCCGGGTCTGTTCCGGAGACATGTACCAGGGCGAACCGATGCTCATCCCCGGCACCGTCAAGCAGCGCCGGTTGAGATTTTGCGTGATGCGCTTCGAGATGCCGAAATCGAGAATCTTCACGATCGGTCGGCCGCAGACGCTGGTCGTCACGAACAGGTTTTCGGGCTTGATGTCGCGGTGGACGATGCCGGCCGCGTGAGCCTCGGCCAGGCCTTCGCAAACTTGCAGTACGTAGTCGACGACTTCCTCGATCGGCAGCGCTCCACCGCGCTCGAAGCGCGCGCGAAGGTCTTCGCCCTCGAGGTGCTCCATCACCAGAAACGGCGCGCCGGAATCGAGCTTGCCGCAATCGATAACCCGCGCGACATGCTCGCTCTTCAAGGAGGCCGCGGCCCGCGCCTCGTTGAGAAAGCGTGCGACCAGCGCCTCGTCCGTGGCAAGCTCGCTGCGAACGATTTTGAGCGCCACGTCGCTACGGAGCTCCTGGTGTGTCGCGCTGACGACCACGCCCATTCCGCCGTAAGCGATCACGTCCCCGACCAGGTACTTTCCGGCCACCACGTCGCCGGGCGAAACCGGCAGCGCCGGACGATCGAAGCCCGAGCCGGGGGACAATCGCAGTCCGCTGGATTCCAAGCCCGCGTCGTGCATGGGCGTGAGCCGGTGCAAGCGCTATTCCAGTGCGCTCGCGGGACACGGCACGCGATTTTTCAGCTGATTTTCCGGCCGATCGCCGGCGGCCCGTTGCCAAAGCGCTACGTGGCGGGGCAGCCGAGCACGCCCCGGAAAATTGGCTTGGAGTTTGCCCTTCAATGTGCTCATGACCTCCCCGATCGCCTTGGTGGCAGAGGACGACGCGGAGCTTCGCGATCTGCTCGGCAACGCCTTGAGTCATGCCGGGTTCGAGGTTCGCAAAGCTCGCGACGGACTCGAGTTGCTGGCGAACACCGCGCTGCCCGAAACCTTGCCCGATCTGATCATCACCGACGTCGAAATGCCGAGATGTAATGGACTCTCCGCGCTGGGCGCGGTCCACCGCTTCGCGCCGCAGATCCCGAGCATCGTGATGACCTCGTTTCCCGATGAGGCGACTTGCGCCGAAGCGCGGCGCTTCGGCGCGCAGGTCGTGCTCGACAAGCCGTTCGACGTCCGATCGCTGTGCTCGCTCGCCCGCAAGATCGTGGAAAACCGCGACACGCTGCCCGCGATCACGCCCTGAGTTCTGCGCTTGCGGAAAAGTACGGCCCGAGATAGCTTCCGGGCGTCGAATGAGCGTTCATCTGCGCGCCGCCGCGAACCGACGAGCCGCCGCTAGCAGCGGTGGCGGTCGCCGGGCGTACGCGCTTTAGACGAGCAAACGACGCAAGAAACGGCAGCCGCCCCCGAACCGGGCGGCAGGTTGCGCTTGTGACGAGGCAACGGGTCGCCCAGAGGAGACCCGAAAATGACCCTCGTAGACAGCGTTTCGAACCCGAAACAAACCCTCGATCGCAGCGTCTTGATGCCGATCACGCGCCGGCCAGAACCGGTGATGGTGCGCGGCGAAGGCTCGTACCTCTGGGACGACCGCGGTCGATGTTTTCTCGACTTCGTCCAGGGTTGGGCCACGAACGCCCTGGGGCATTGCGCGCCCGAGGTGCGGGCGGCGCTCAACGCTCAGGCGGGACAGCTGATGATGGCGAGCCCGGCTTACGACAATCAAAGGGAGCTTACGCTGGCCCGGCGGCTCGTCGATCGATCGAAGCTTGCGCACGTGCATTTCTCGAGCAGCGGCGCGGAGGCCAATGAAGTAGCGCTCAAGGTCGCGCGCAAGTGGGGCCGTATCCACAAAGGCGGCGCGTTCGAAATCTTGACCACCCACGACGCGTTTCACGGCCGCACGCTGGCGGCGATGGCGGCCAGCGGCAAGGCCGGCTGGGACGCGCTGTTTCCGCCCAACCTGCCCGGTTTTCGCAAGCTGCCCCACGGCGATCTCGAGGCGATGAGAAGCGCCATCGACGCGCGCACGGTCGCGATCCTGGTCGAGCCGATCCAGGGTGAAGCGGGCGTCGTGGTTCCGCCGCCCGGGTACCTGCGCGGACTGCGCGAGCTGGCCGACGAGCACGACCTGCTCTTGATGTTCGACGAGATTCAAACCGGGATCGGCCGCACCGGGACGCTGTTCGCGTTCGAATCGGAGCAGGCGTTGCCCGACGTGCTCACGCTCGGCAAGGGTCTCGGCAGCGGGGTGCCGCTGTCCGCGGCGCTCGTCAACGCGCGTGCGGCGTGCCTCGGACTCGGCGATCAGGGCGGCACGTATCACGGCAATCCGCTGATGACCGCCGTGGGCCTCGCCGTGCTCGATACCGTGGATCGACCGGAATTTCTCGGCGCGGTGCGGGCCCGCGGTGCCGAGCTCGGCGCCGGCCTCGACGAGCTCGTCCGCGTGCACGGCGGAAGCGCCCGGGGCCGCGGTTTGCTCTGGGCCTACCAGCTCACGAGTCCGATCGCGGAGAGCATCCGCGATCGCTGTTTCGAGCGCGGCTTGCTCGTCAACGCGGCGCGCCCAACGGTCCTGCGCTTCATGCCGTCGCTGCGCGTGACGTCATCCGAGATCGCGTCGATGCTCGCGACGCTGCGATCGGTGCTCGAGGCGGCGGCCTAGCACTTCGCGCCGGCGCAGCCGGCCGCTTCGCGCGCCAAAAGAGCGAGGAGCTCGGCTCGACCCGAAATCTTCAGTTTGTGAAACAGCGTGCTGAGCTGGTTGGCGACGGTTCGCGTCGAAGTACCTCGCAGCTGGGCAATCTCGGCGTGGGTCTTGCCCTCGACGAGCGTGCACGCGACGGCGTATTCCGATTCGGAAAGCCGGTGCTTCAGCGCTCGGTCCGGCCGCTCGACGCTGATCACGGTGTAAGTTCGGCCCGCCCACTTCAGGCGACTGGTGCGCCCGACGCCCTTCTGCCCAGTGCGGCGGGCGTGGGCCGCCATCGCCAGCAGCATCGGGAGCCCCGAGCTCTTGCAGCACAGGCCCAGCGCCTTGAGCGCGCTGCTCACGGCCTGGGCAATCCGAGGAGCCGACAGCGCGAGATCGATGGAGATTGCCTTTTGCGTTTGGCCGACCAGGACGCACTCGAGCACCTCCGTCTGGCGCTCCGTCAACGGCGGGCCGAAATCGCCCCCGATGGCGGTCTCGAGCAGCAGGTAGCAACGGTGGTCGGTGAAGAAACCATCGGTGACGCGCGCTCGCCGCGCGCAGAGATCCACCCAAATTCGAGCGAGTTCCACTTCTTCCGAGCTGTCGGCGTCGGACCAGACCGCGAGCAGGCGCGGCAGCTCCCGATGAGCCGGGGCTGCTTCGTCGAGCCGCGGCACCGGTGCGGACGACGGGCCCTCGGCCTCCAGGTCCTCGACCGGCGTCAGGATCGATGCGGTGACGTGATCAACCATCTCTCCCAAGAAGAGAGAGGCCGTGGCAGAAATGTGAGCGACGAGCGGCGATCGGGGTCGAAAGACCCCGTTTGGGAACCCAACGGCGGGGGTAGACTCGCCGCGATGTGCCGGAACATTCGCACCCTGTTCAATTTCGAGCCGCCCGCGAACGAAGAGGAAATCCGCGCCGCCGCGCTCCAGTTCGTGCGCAAGATCAGCGGCACGACTCGGCCGTCGCGCAACAATCAGGCGGCCTTCGACGCAGCGGTCGAAGACGTGGCTCGCGTCACTCGCGAGCTTTTGGGCACGCTGGTGACGGTGGCTCCGCCCCGCAATCGAGAAGTCGAAGCCGAGCGCGCGCGCGAGCGCTCGCGCCGGCGTTTCGCGACGCCTTGAGCGGGTGGATCAACCGCCAAGGCGCCAAGGTCGCCAAGGAAGAACGCCAGAGTTTTGGGGGGTGAGCACTTTGCGTCGAACGGCGTCGGCGGGACGGCGCTGCGCGCCGCGGAGCGATCCGATCCGAGCCGAGCCGCTTCAATGCCGTCGCGCCGCCGCCAATCGACGCGAAGTGCTCACCAAAAAAATCTCTCGTTGGCGGCCTTGGCGCCTTGGCGGTTCAACCCTCCCGGCGCTCAGGGCCGGTACGCGAACGGGCGCGGCGTTCCGCGGCGCAGCGGCGCGGCCAGGTTCGCGAAATGGCACAACCGCTCGCGCGTGCGCTCGGGATCGATGATCTCCTCGACGCCGAAGGCTTCGGCGGTGCGGATCGGCGACTCGAGCGCGTCGAGCCTGGCTTCGATCTCCGCGCGCTTGCGGGCTGGATCGGGTGCGGCCTCGATTTCGGCGCGATATGCGGCATCGACGCCGCCCGCGATCGGCAGCGAGCCCCAGCGCGCCGAGGGCCAGGCGTAGCGCAGGAACGCCGAGGCCCCGTTGCGCTGCGCGAGCGCCGCCATGCCGAAGGCTTTTCTCACGATCAGTGCGCACCACGGCACCGTCGATTGGCGGATCGCCGCAAGCGCCTGGGTTCCGAAGCGCATCACGCCGTCGGCCTCGGCTTGCTTGCCGATCAAAAATCCCGGGATATCGACGAAGTGCACCACCGGCAGGTGGAAGGTCTGAGCCAGATCGACGAAGCGCACGGCCTTGCGGCACGCGTCCGACGTCCAGGCGCCGGCGTAAAAGTAGGGATCGCTCGCGAGCACCGCGATCGGCCAGCCGTCGAGCCGCGCCAGGCCGGTGATCAGCGAGCGGCCCCAGGCGCGGCCGATCTCGAACCACGATCCGCCGTCGACCACGGCTTCGAGGATCGGGCGCATCTTGTAGACCTTGCGCGCGTCGCGCGGAATCGCGCCGCCCAGCGTCGCGGTTTCGCGATCGGGGGGAACCGCGGCGCTGCGGGCTGGCAGGTCGTCCACCGAGCTCGGCAAGAACGACAGAAAGCGCCGCGCGCGGGCGAAGGCTTCGATTTCGCTTTCGACCTCGTCGTCGACGGTGCCGTTTTTCGCGTGGAGTGAGCTGCCGCCGAGCTCTTCCTTGGTGACGGTCTCGCCGACCCGCGCCACGACCGGCGGGCCCGCCGCGAACAGCTGCGAAGTGCCGCGCACCATGATCGAGTAGTGGCTCGCGCACACGCGGGCGGCGCCCATGCCTGCCACCGAGCCGAGCCCGAGCGCGACCACCGGGACCTCCGAAAGCGCCGCGAGCACCTCGGTGAACTGAGGCACGTCGGGCAAGTAAGTGCGGCCGCGCGTTTCGAGCTGTTTCACCGAACCGCCGCCGCCGGTGCCATCGACCAGCCGCACCAGCGGGATGCGCCAGCGCTTCGCAAAGGTTTCGGCGTACGTGAACTTCTCGGCGTGACCGCCGTCGTTTGCGCCGCCGCGCACCGTGAAGTCGTCGCCGGTGACGAACACTTTGCGCCCGTCGATCGTCGCCGTGCCGCAGACGATGTTGCCCGGAGTGAACGAGACCAGGCGGCCGAGCTCGTCGTATTGCGGGAATCCGGAGATCGAGCCGATCTCTTCGAAGCTGCCGCCGTCGCACAGGCCGCTGATGCGCTCGCGCACGGTCAGCTTGCCGAGCGCGCGGTGGCGGTCGACTTTTTCTTTACCGCCGAGCTCAAGAGCTGCTCGTCGGCGCTCGCCAATCTCATCGAGCTCGTGACGCCAGGACATTGCCTTTCCGAGTAGCTCAGGCGAGTACCTTTTGGCCAGCGCGGCTAAGGCTTTGGCGTTTCTCGAGGGCGGGCCGGGTGGTAACCGCGCCTGAGTGCTCCCGAGCACGTTCGACGAAGGGGTTCTGACCATGCGTCTCCTGCGTAAAACCGGACAAGTTCTGACCATTTGCTTCGCTCTGCCGGCGCTCGGCTGCGGTTCGAGCGAGGACAGCGCGCCGCAAACGCCCCACGCCGGCGCCGCCTGCGACACGACCCGGCGGCCGCTGGTGTTCGTGCACGGCACCGTGGGTTCCGGCGACAACTTCAGCCATCCCGCGCTGCTGCTCGCGAGCAACGGCTACTGCGCCGATCGGATCCACGCCATCGAATACAACTCGCTCGGAGGCGGCTACGCCGACGCCGCGGCCAAGCTCGACGAGCTGATCCCGAAAGTCCTCGCGGAAACGCACGCGGACAAGGTCGATCTGCTCGGGCACTCGCAGGGCGCGGGGCACGGCGTCCGCTACGCCGGCGAACATCCGGATCGGATCGCGCACTACATTCATCTGGCTGGCGGTCCGGTCGCGGAGAATCCCGGCGGCGTGCCCACGCTCAGCATTGCGTCGACGGGCGACGCAATCGCGAAGGGCTGCTGTGACAACACCAGCATCAGCAAGAGCGTCGTGTTCCAGGACGTGAACATCGATCACTTCGCGGTGGCGGCCTCGACCGAGTCCTTCATCGAGATCTACAAGTTCTTGAACGACGGCAAAGAGCCCGCGCACCTCGAGGTAGAGCCCGAGGACCAGATCACGCTCTACGGCAGAGGCATCACCTTCGGCGACAGCCAGATCGTCGAAGGCGCGACGATCGAGGTTTACGAGCTCGGCAGTGACGCGCGCCAGCGCGGCGCGCCGGTCCAGAGCTTCAACGTGCCGGCTGACGGTTTCGTCGGCCCGTGGCTAGCCTTGGCCGGCGTGGCCTACGAGTTCAAGCTGATCGCGCCCGCCGGTGATACGCGGTTGCCGCGGCATTTTTATCCGCGGCCGTTCAAGCGCAGTAACCGCCTGCTCCGCTTTCTGTTCCAGTCGCAGAACACGCTCGCGTCGAACTCGACCAATGCGGTGAACTACAGCGACGAGCACGCGGTGTTCGTGGCCCGTCACAGCCGCGGCGCGTTTCTGTTCGGTCGCGACGAGCTCAGCGTCGACGGGTTTCAGGCGCTCAACGACCAGAATGCGATCCCGGCCAACACCGTGGTAGGCCTGTACATGTTCGACAACTCGCTGACCGCCGAGGACGGCCCGGGCAACGGGGTCTCCGAAGGCGGCGCGGCGATCAAGGGCGCCTTCGTCAGCAGCTCCGACGTGTTCATCCCCGCTATAACGCCGGCTTTTTCGATCGTGAAGTACAACGACCAGGAGCTCAAAGTGCCGAACTGGCCGTCCGCGAGCGACGGCTTGTCGATCCTGTTTTTCGACTGAGCGATCCTCCCGATGTACGCGACCAACGGCCGGATTCGCCTCTATTACGAGATTGCCGGCCCGGCCGCCGCTCCGCCGCTGGTCCTTCTGCGCGGCCTCGGGCGCACCGTGCGTCACTGGGGCAAGCTGCTCGATCTGCTCGGCGATCGGCTGCGCGTCGTGGTCATGGATAACCGCGGGGTTGGCAGGAGCAGCGCGCCGCTACCGCCTTACGACACCGAAACCATGGCCACGGACGTGCTCGCGGTGCTCGATCACGCCAGCATCGAGCGCACGAGCGTGTTCGGCCTGTCGCTGGGCGGCATGATCGCGCAGAAACTCGCGCTGCTGCGGCCGGAGCGCGTGTCGCGCCTCGTGCTCGGCTGCACGCGCGCCGGCGGCCGCACCGGGCGCGCCACGTCGCGCGAGACGCTGCTGCGCCTGGGGTCGGCGATGGTGCTGCCCGAAGCGCGCGCGCTCGCGCACACGGCGAGCGTGGTGCTGTCGTCGGAATTTCTCGCGCGACATCCCGAGGTGGTCGGCGAGTGGCAGCGCATCGCGCGCGAGCAACCAACGCGCCGCCGCGGCTACCTCGGCCAGATCGGCGCCGCGCTGCGCCACGACGCGAGCCGGGACCTTTTGCGGTTGCGCGTGCCGACCTTGGTCGTGAGCGGCGACGCCGACCGCTTGATCGACGTCGAGAACTCGCGGCACCTGGCGCAGGTGATTCCCGGGGCGCGGCTCGAAATCCTGTCCGGGGCGGGTCACGACCTCCCGATCGAGCGCCCGCGCGAGCTCGCCGCGCTGCTCACGGGGTTCTGCCTGCCGTGCTAACCCTGGATGCGTGGACGACGCCTGCAATCCGGAACGCCTGATCGAGCTCGCGCGGCGGGGGGGCAGCGAGGCGCTCGACCGGATCACGCGCTGCTACGGCGAACGCCTGCTCGCGGCCGGCCGCCGTCACTGCCGCACCGCCGACGAGGCCGACGACGCGGTGCAGGATGCGCTGCTCACGGCCGCCACGAATCTCGGCGACTTTCGGGGCGAGGGCAGCCTGGAAGGGTGGCTGGTGCGCATCGTCGCCCGCGCGTGCCGGCGCATCAGCCGCGGCCAGAAAAACGACTTCACGCGTCACGAAAGCGACCTCGCGCTTGCGCTCGTGAGCAGTGACGATTCGCCCGAGGCCGCCGCGGCGCGGCAGGAGCTCGCGCGGCTGATCGACGACGCCTTGCTCGCGCTCTCCGCCGACGATCGGCTGATCCTGCTGCTCGCCGAGGTCGAGGATTTCACCGCGCCCGAAATCGGCGAAAAGCTCGGTTTGTCACCGGGAGCGGTACGAACTCGCCTCACTCGCTTGCGGGAACGCGTGCGCACGGCGCTCGCACCGCTGCTCTGAGACTGGATTCTCTGGAGTCCGAGCCAGGGTGATGTTGCGCGCGCCGCTCGCGCGCCTATCTTGCGGGTCGTGGTGCTTCGGTACATCTCCGTCGACGAGTACCTCGCGGCCGAAGTGGTCTCCGAGGCCAAGCACGAGTACGTGAACGGCGGAGCTCACCCGGCCGCGGGCGGGCGCAACGCGCACAACCTCATCGCCACGAATTTTCTTGGAGCCCTGCACGTGCGGCTTCGGGGGCGGACTGCCCGCGTGTACAACTCGGATACGAAGATCCGCGTGAACCTCGTGAGCGGGCAGCGCTTCTACTATCCGGACGGTTCCGTGATCTGCCGGCCGAACCCGCAAACCGATTCCTTCCAGGATCGGCCGAGCGTGATCGCGGAGGTGCTGTCGCGCAAGACGCGCCGCATCGACGAGGGGGAGAAGAAAGACGCCTACCTGACGATCCCCTCCTTGTCGGCGTACCTGTTGATCGAACAAGAGATCGCCGCAGTGACGGTCTACCGGCGTGCGGAGGATGGCTTCCGGCGCGAGGTGCACTCCGGCCTGGACGCGACGATCCCGCTCAGCGAAGTAGAAACCGAGCTGCCGCTGGCCGAGCTTTACGAGTCCGTAGAGCTCCTGCCCGAGCCCGAAAGCGACCCAGCGGCGTAGTAGAGCGACCTGTAACACTTCGCTCCCGTGATGGCTCCGTAAGGCCATGACGCATTCGAGTGTAGTGACGGTGAACGAGCTGAATTTCGAGGACGAGGTGCTCGGGTCGCCCGTGCCGGTCTTGATCGACGTGTCGACGGCGTGGTGTGGTCCCTGCAAAATGGCAGCGCCCGTCGTGGCCGAGCTCGCGCAGCAGCACCAGGGACGTTTGAAGGTCGTGGCCATCGACGGCGACGAATCGCCGGATCTGGTGGCCCGGCTCGGGGTGCGCGGGTTCCCGACCTTTCTCGGCTACGTCGGCGGGCAAAAGGTCGAATCCGCGGCGGGTTTTTACGGGAAGAAGAAGCTCGCGGAGCTTTCGGCGCGGCTTTTGTCGAAACAAGATTGAAACCCGCCGGCGCCCGGGCGCGGGAAAGCTGGGCGCATGAGTGCCCAGTCGCCGAAGTTCGCCGTCCCCGAAAACTTTGCTCCCGACGCCGGGAAGGTCGAGTCCGTCAAAAGGAAGCTCGTGAGCGCGGGCGTGCGCGTGTGCTTCGCGACCTTTACCGACGTGTACGGAATCCCGAAGGCCAAGAGCACGCCGATCGAATCCTTCGAGCACATGTGCGAGGGCAGCGAGCTCTACACAGTGGGGGCGTGTGAGGGCATGGGCCTGGTCGGGCCGCAGGAAGACGAGTGCGCGACGGTGCCCGACCTCGACACGGCGATCGTGCTGCCGTGGGACAAGTCGTTCGCCTGGTTTTCGAGCGACCTTTACTACCACGGCGAGCCGTATGCGGGAGATCCGCGCGGCCTGCTCCGGCGCGTGATCGCGCGCGCGCAAGCGCTGGGGTTTCGTTTCAACCTCGGCATCGAGCCGGAACTCTACGTGTTCACGGAACAGCCCGACGGTTCGCTGAAGCCGATCACGAAGACACAGTTTCGCGGCCCGAACGCCTGCTACGACGTCCAGCTCGTCACCGAGTCCGACGCGTTTCTCGAGCCGATGTCGCGCTACCTGAAGGAGCTCGGCTGGGGGCTCTACTCGTTCGATCAGGAGTGCGGGCGCGGCCAGTACGAGTTCGACTTCGGCTACGCGGACGCGCTGACGATGGCCGATCGCTTCGTGTTTTTGCGCTACATGGCCAAGCGCGTGGCGCAGTCGATCGGCGCGTTCGCGAGCTTCATGCCGAAGCCATTTTCGGACGATTTTCGCAGCGGCGCGCACTTCAACATGTCGCTCGCCGACGTCGAGACGGGCCTGCATGCTTTCGCACCGGAGGCCGGGCGGCCCGGCAAGCTCGCGGCGCGCTACGGAGTCGCGTGTTCGGACCTCGCGCTCCACTTCATTGCGGGGTTGAAGCGACACGCCGCGGCGATCACCGCCGTCACGTGCCCGAGCTATAACTCGTACCAGGGCCTGATCGCGCAGGGCGAGCTGCGCGAGTTTTCGTGGGCGCCGGTGCTGGTGGCATGGGGCAAGAACAACCGGAGCGCGATGCTGCGGCTGCCGGGCAACCGCTACTGCGTCGAGAACCGCGCCGTCGACATGTCGACCAACCCCTATCTCGCTGCCGCGATCTCGCTCGCCGCCGGGCTCGACGGTATCGAGCAGGAGCTCGATCCGGGCGAGCCGCTCAACGACGATTTGTACAAGGTTCCGGCGCGCGAGCTTTTGAGCCGGGGCGTGTCCCTGCTGCCGAAGACGCTGCTCCACGCGATCGAAGCCTTCGACGCCGATCCGATCGCCGAGAGCGCGTTCGGTGCGTTCTACAAAGGCGTCTATTCGTCACACAAGACGAAGGAGTGGGCCCAGACCTTTTATCGCGTGAGCGAGGAGCAGCGGCGCGAGTATCTGACGTTCATCTAGCGTGGAGCTTTCGCCCGAGCTTGAGCAGCGTCTCTGCGGCCAGGCGCTGCGGCGCCGCGAGCGAGCTTTGGACGCCGCGCGCCGACGTCGCGGCGCGATAGGCGACCAACGGTGAAAACACGGCAACGGCCGCGAGCGCGCTCGCCAGCGCAATCAGCGGCAGGGCCCGGCGCCGCACGCGCGAGAATGGCTTGGGAAGAACGCTGCCCGCGTCGCTCGCGACCGACGGCGCGGCGTCGGTCACGATCAGAGCCTGGAGCGACGAGAAGGTGGCGGTTTCGTCGTTTTCGTAGTCGAGGCGCGGCAGGCCCGTAACTTGCGGTCCCGGGCGGGAAGCCCTGATGCCGGGCGGCGGCACGGTCGGAGCGTTTCGCCGGTCGCGCCGCGCGTCGGCGGTGGCGAGCGCCTGGTCCAGGAAGGCGCGGCGTTCGTGGATGCGATCGGCCAGCATTTTCTGCAGGAAGTTCCCGATATCGCGGCGAGCGCCGAGGCTCTCGGCGACGTTGGCCAGATCGTTCGAGAGCTCGAGCGCCGTCGCGTAGCGCTCGGCGGGGTCCTTCGCGAGCGCCTTCATCACGACCGGCTCGAGCGCGGCGGGGTAAGCCGGATTGATCGTGGTGGGGCTGGTCGGCGCACCCGCAAAGCAGATGCGTCGCACCGTTTCCGCCGGCGTGCTGGCCTTGAACGGCTGGCGGCCAGTCGTGATCAAATACAGAACGACGCCCATCGCGAACACGTCGGCGCGGCGATCCACGGCCGCGGCGCGCACCTGTTCCGGCGCCATGTACGCGAGCTTGCCCTTGATCTGTCCCAGTTGCGTGTGCGCGCTGCGGTTCGTGGCCTTGGCGATGCCGAAGTCGACGAGCTTCACCATGCCATCGTAGGTGACCATCACGTTCTGCGGCGAGATGTCGCGATGCACGAGCTTGCGCAGCTCGCCGTCGGGACCGCGCAGCTCGTGAGCGGCGTGCAACCCCAGGGCCGCCTGCCGCACGAGCTCGATGGCGACGGCGAAGGGCAGTCCACCGCGGCGGGCGGCGTGTTGCACGATCACGTCGAGCGGCTCGCCGTCGATCCACTCCATCACCATGTACGGCGTGCCCGCGTGCTCTCCGGTGCCGAGCACGGCGGCGACGTTCTCGTGTCGAATCGCGTTCGTGAGGGCCGCTTCGTCGCGAGACATCAGCCGCAGCTGCTCGTCGGCGCCGGGCAGCGTTTTGATCGCGACCAGCGCGCCGTCGCCTTCGATCGAACGCGCGGCCCAGATCAGCGCCGTGCCGCCCTTGGCGACGGGTTCGAGCAGCTCGTAGCCGCCCAGGATTTCGCCAGCGCTGAGTTCGCCCTTCACGCCTTGGTGATCCTCGAATCCGAGTGGGACGGCGTTTCCCGAAGCGTCTTAAGGCGTGTTCGAAATCAATCACTTTCGCTGAAGTCTCGAAATCAGACTCCAATCCTTTCGCGGCGATGCCCCGCTGCCGCGACGCCGTGGATCGCGGTAAGGTGCGGCGCAGCCGTGAGCGAAAATATCTTGATCATCGGCGCGGGAATCGGCGGGCTCGCCGCGGCGCTCAGCCTTCACGAAGCCGGATTCCCGGTGCAAGTGTTCGAGTCGGTGGCGGAGCTCCGTCCGCTCGGCGTCGGCATCAATCTCTTGCCGCATGCGGTGCGGGAGATCGAAGAGCTGGCCCTGTTGCCGGCGATCGAAGCGGCGGGTGTGTCGTGCAAGAAGCTCGCGTACTTCACCAAGCGCGGGGAACCGATCTGGGCCGAAGCGCGCGGGCTCGCGGCCGGCTATCGCTGGCCGCAGATTTCGGTTCACCGCGGCGTGCTGCAGCGAGTGCTGTTCGACGCGGCTCGAGAGCGCCTCGGTGACGCGCGGCTGAAGCTCGGTCATCAGCTGCTCGAGGTCACGGCGAAAGAGCGAGGCGTCACGGCGTCGTTTGCGTCTGGGCATCGTGTTACGGGCCGGCTGCTGGTGGCCGCCGACGGTATTCACTCGGCGGTGCGCCGCGGTTTTCATCCCGGCGAGGGGCCTCCGCGCTGGAACGGCGCCGTGATGTGGCGCGGCGTCGTCGAGACGTCGCGGCTGCTCGACGGCCACACGATGATCATGTCCGGGCATACCCGGCAAAAGTTCGTCTGCTATCCGATTGTCGACCTCGAGCGAGATCGACAGTTGATAAACTTCGTGGCCGAGCTGCGGGGCGACGTGACCGAGCTTTCCGAGCGCGAGGATTGGAACAAGCCCGGCGCGCTCGAGGATTTCTTGCCCGCCTTCGCCGGCTGGCGCTTCGACTGGCTCGACGTGCCGGGTCTGATCGAGGCCGCGGGTCGCACCTGGGTGTACCCGATGGTCGACCGTGATCCGTTGCCAGGCTGGACGCGCGGGCCGATCACGCTGCTCGGCGACGCCGCGCATCCGATGTACCCGATCGGGTCGAACGGCGCCTCCCAGGCAATCCTGGATGCCCGGGTTTTGACCGGCTGTCTGCGCCACTATCGCGATGACCTCGAGCAGGGGCTTTTGCGCTACGACCAGATCCGGCGCGACGCCACGGCGGCGATCGTGCTCGCCAATCGCGGGCAGGGCCCGGAAATCGCAATGCAGCTGGTCGAGGACCGCGCGCCGAACGGTTTCGAGCGGCTGAGCGACGTGATCGACGAGAACGAGCTTCAGGCAATCGCCGACAAGTACAAGCGGCTGGCAGGCTTCGCAGTGGCGGAGTTGAACGACCGCGCTTCGTTGAGTGAGCCGACACCTTGAACTCCGATTCGACGGCGCCCGGCGCCCCCAATTCGATCATTTCGCGTGTGCCGCTCGCGCTCCATTTCGTCTATCCGAAGGAGCTCGAAGGCCAGGTCGTCGCGCTGACTCACGGATTGGAGCTCGGGCGTCCATCGTCCGACACTGCGCCGGCGGATCGTCTGGCGCCGGTGGCTCACGCCACCGTGTCGCGTCGCCATGCCTCGATTCATTACGGGTTCGCGGAATGGACGATCACCGATCTCGAAAGCGCCAACGGGACGCGCGTCGATGGGCTCGACGCCGATCGGCCCGCCGTGTTGCGACCTCAGTCCGTGGTTCGCCTCGGTGACGTGCTGGCAGTGGTCGATCAGCATCGCTCCGCACCGGCAGACCACGCCACCACGCTGTGGGGGAGGAGCCCGCGCGTCGCACTGCTCCGAGAGCTCTTGCGGCGAGCGGCTGCGGAGTCGGTTCCGGTGCTGATCCAGGGTGAAACCGGCACCGGAAAAGAGTTTTTGGCGGCCGACGTGCATCGGTTGAGCGGCCGCTCGGGGCCTTTCGTCAAGCTGAACTGCGCGGAGCTCGCGCCCCAGTTGATCGAATCGCAGCTGTTCGGACACGAGCGCGGTGCCTTCACCGGTGCGACCACGGCGCACCAGGGTTTGTTCGTGGCGGCCGACGGCGGGACGCTGTTCCTCGACGAGATCGGCGAGCTCGGTCTGGAGCTACAAAGCAAGCTTTTGCGCGTGATCCAGGAGGGCGAGGTGCGCCCCGTGGGCAGCGTCCGCACCAAGAAGACCGACGTGCGCGTGATCTGTGCCACCAATCGCGAGCTCGCCGCGGAGGTGGAGGCGAACCGCTTCCGGCGCGATCTCTATGCGCGGCTGTCCTTTTTCGAGCTCGCGCTCCCGCCGTTGCGCGAGCGGCGCCAGGACATCATAGGTTGGATCTACCGTTTCGCCGAGCGCTGGGGGAGCGAGCGCGGGCGACCCGCGAGCTTGACGCTCCAGCCCAGCGTCGCCGAGCGACTGTTGCTCCACGCTTGGCCCGAGAACCTGCGCGGCCTCGATCGCTTCGTGCACCGCGTGCTCGTTGCCGACGGCGAGGCCAGCGTCGGTTTGCGGGCGCTGTTCGCGGCGTTGCCGGAGGTGTTGCCGGAGCCGCTCGGAGCACCGCAGGAGGCCTCCGAGCCGCCCGCGCCGGAGGCGACTCCTGCCGATGAACCGGAGCGTCCGCTCACCAACCGGCGACCGAGCCGCGAGGAGTTTTTGGCCGTTTACGAGGCGACGGGCCGCAGCGTGCGAGCGACTTCCAAGTACTTTGGCCGCGAGCGCCGCCAGATCTATCGCTGGCTCGAAAGTTTCGGGATCGAGCGCTAGGAGATCCGGATGGCGCGAGGCGATGGTTTGCGATACGGACTGATGCGACGCGCTGCGGCGGTCGGCGCGGGCAGCTGGCTCGCTACCTTGCTAGCCTGGGGCTGCGGCGACGACGGCAACGAGGCGATACGGGCGGCGAAGCTCGCCGAGGGCTGTGCGCTGAACTCGGATTGCGAAAATCCGTACGTCTGCGCGTTCCAGTTCTGTCACGTGGCGTGCAACGCGGACCGCGACTGCGAGGGGAGCGAGCGGCGCTGCGTGAAGAGCGAAACCACGGGCATCAACGTCTGCCAGCTCCCGAACGAGGTCGATTGCAAGCGCGACAAGGATTGTCCAGGAGAGCAAAGCTGCGGAGTCGACGGCGAATGCCGCGATCCCTGTGAGCAGAACGACGACTGCGTTGCGACGCAGATCTGCGCGAACAGCAAGGAATGCGCGAGCACCGTCCCGGGCAAGGACAAGGTGGACGAGTCGGGCAACATCCTTCCGGACGGGGACGGCGGCGGCCTCGCAGGGTCAGGTGGTGCGGACGGCGGCGCAGACGCGAGCGCTGGCGGAAGCGGCGGCGTGGCGGGAACCGGCGGCGAAAGCGGAAGTAGCGGCGCCGGCGGCAGCGGCGGCACGGGCGGCAGCGGCGGCACGGGTGACGCCAGTGCTGGAACCGGCGGCGTTGCAGGGACGAGCGGCGGCACGGGCGGAAGCGGCGGCACGGGTGGGAGTGGCGGTGGTAGCGGCGGGACCGCGGGCGCCGATGGCGGCGGGGGACCCGGCTACCACGAAACCCCGGACGGAATCGAAAGCGTCGACAACAACGCGCGCGAAACTCCAATTCCACTCACCAGTGAGGCGAGCATCTACCTCCCGGCCGGTGACCACGACTGGTTTTCAGTGGTGGTGCCGAACGACGGGCGCGCGCACGTGATCGAGCTCACCGTGAAGCAGCAGGCGAACCTGCGAGTCGGGATCGAGGTATTGGCGCACGCCGACTACAGCCAGATCGGGCTCGCGAACCCCGCGCTCGGCGTGACCACCACGATCTACGCGAGCGCGGGGCCTGGCTCGACGACGCTGTTTCACTTCTATCTGCAGCCGACTTCCTTGCCCGGGCTTCGGGCGGATCTGAGCTACCGCGTCACGCCGGAAAATGACGCGCACGAGCCGAACAACACGCAGGCCACCGCGACCCCGATTGCGCTGAACACGACCGTGGCGGCTCAGCTGGTCACTCCTTGGACTTCGGACATCGATCGCGCCCCCGACGATTGGTATCGAGTGGAGCTTGCCGCAGGCGCTGCCGTGCTCGAGCTGCTGAGCGTTCCCGCGACCGGCCGCTTCTGGATTACTCGCGTCAGCGAGCAGGGCGCGTCCACGAACATCCAGATTACCTCCGATGGCCTGAAGGGGAGCTTCCCCATGCAAATTGCGACGGCCGGGACCTATTACATCCACTTCGCCGAATACAATCGGACGTTCGGCGCCTTTGGCTCGGGGGCAAAGCCCGCTCACATGGCGGAGCAGTACACCTTCCAGGTCCAGCAGTAGCCGCGAGCTCAGAAGCGGCCGCTCAGGCCCGCGCCGAGCTCACCGTTTTGCCAGGAGATGCGCGGCGTGAGCGATCCAAAAACGTCGCTCTCGGGCCGCGGATCGTAGCGGCGCGGATCGTCGCCGCTGAAGAAGAGGTACACACCGACTCCGAGCGCGGCCGTTCCGACTCCGGCGCCGATCCAGCCGTACTTTTCGCGCCCGCGAATGTCTTCCAGCCGTGATAGCCGCTGTTCGAGCAACGCGTTGCATTCGGCGCGCACTGACGGCGGCAAACCTACGGTCCTGTCACAACCGCCGCCAGGATCGAACGAGTCGGCGGTCGCGTCGAAGTTTCGTTCGGCGTCGCGCTCCTCGCCCGCGTTCCAGACCAGAAAGCCGGCGCTCGCCGCGGCCAGCAGCGCGCCGCCGCCGCCGATGCCGTACGCCCAGGCGCGTTGTCGATTCGCCGCCCGAGCGTAGTCAGCGTGGTACTGCGGTGTCGGCAACAGCTCCACGCGTTCCTGAAGCAGCCGACCCGGCTGGATCGTGATCAAGCGATCGGCGGTGAAAAAGCCGGCGCGCTCGACGCGCAGCGCGTGGCGTCCGGACGGCAACGACAGGCCCGTGTGTCGCGTTTCTCGCGGCGCGCCGTCGATGAAGATCCGCGCCTCGGACTCGCTGATGTCGAGCGCGAGTCGACCGCCCTCGCGAGCCAGCGTGCCGGTGTCCGCTTCCAGGGCGAGCACGAGCTTGCCGGAAACGCCGGGGCCCAGATCGACCTTGCGGTTCACGGGGCGGTATCCCGGGCGCGCCGCTCGCAGGACGTGCACACCGGGAGCCATCGTGATCGGAATCGCGAGCGGCGTCTTGCCCGCCAGCTGTCCGTCCACGAAGAGCTCCACGTCCGGCAGGTTCGACTCGATCGAGAGCGCGGCCAGGGCGGCTTCGCTCGGCTCGAGATTCACGCGCAGCTCGCGCCGGGTGCGGCCGGCGATCAGCACCTCGCTTCGGCTGGGCAGGTAACCGGCTGCGCTCACGGTCACGAGATGCCGGCCGACCGCGAACGGGAGCGCTCTCGCGAGCGGCAAACGTCCCACGCGCATGCCGTCGACCTCGAGCCGCGCGCCGGGGACGTTCGCGATCACGGCGAGCTCGCCGATGCGCTGTCGCTGCTCTTCGATCGTCGCCCGCACGTGCGTGCGCTGTTCGCCGGACAGCTCGGCAGAATCGACCAGCGGCTCTAGCGCCTCCAGCGCTTCGACCGGAGCGCTGGACGCGGCGTACGTCAGCCCCAGATTGTACCTGACGCGCGGATTCGGGACGAGCTCGTAGGCGCGGCGGAACTCGGCCAGCGCCCCGCCGTTGTCGCCTTGATTGAACAGTGCGAGGCCGCGATGAAAATGCCAGCGCGCCACGCTTCGTACGTCCGATTCCGGAGCCTCGGCTCGCGCGGTGGCCGGCCCAAAAACGGCGAGCGTGCCGAGTACGGCGAGCACCGGCGCCCTCAAAACGGATCGCGTTCCTCGAGCTTGTGCTCGCTGGCCCGCGTCGGGCCGGCTTTCGGCTCGGTTTTGCCGTTCCGGCGTTGGCTGGCTCGAGCCCGCGCCTGTGGCGTCGGGAGCGCGGCGTCGGAAGCGCCGCGCGGCTCCGCATGGACCGGTTCCGACGCGACTTCGAGCCCGGCGCTCGTGGCCGGCGCCGCGGGTGTAGCGGCAGTCGCCGGCGCCGCGAGCATGGAGGTGTCGGGCGGCCGTTGCGTGCGGGCGGCGAATCGGAGAGCGAGCCCGCCGAGTACCAGCGCGGCGGCGATCCCGAGCGCCCAGCGAAAACGCCGTGAATGCGGCTCGGGGCCGCGCGGCGCCGGCTGCGGCAAGGGCTCGCTCTTGGCGAGCCGCTCGAGGTCCTCTGCGAACGCGCGGGCGCTCGGGTAGCGCTGATCGGGCTCGAGCGCGAGCGCGCGTGCGATGATGGTATCGAGGCGTTTCGGCAGGCTCGACACGAGCTCGGTCGCGGGTGTGTAGCGCCCCTGGTGAATGCGCACGCCGAGCTCGGGCAGCGATGCCGCCTCGAAGGGCCTGCGGCCGGTCACACACTCGTAAAGAACGACGCCGAGCGAATAGACGTCGGCCTGAGGCGTGATGGTTGCTTCGCCTCGGACCTGCTCCGGCGGCATGTAAAAAGGCGTTCCGATCGGCGTGCCCTCGACGGTGAGCGCGTGCTCGAAGGTCCGATCGGGGTCGAACCTGGAGATCCCGAAGTCGACCAACTTCACGAACGGCTCGTCGCCGACGATGAACAGGTTGTCGGGCTTCACATCGCGGTGAACGATCCCGGCCTGGTGCGCGGCTTCGAGCCCGTCGCACGCCTGGATCACGATGTTCGAAGCGACGGCCGCGGGCAGCCGCCCGTCCGCTTTCAACCACGCCGCCAGCGAGCGGCCGCGCAAGAGCTCCATCAGGAGGTAGGGCGATCCGTCGTCGAGCTCTCCGGTGTCGAAAGTCTCGACGATGTGCGGGTTGCCGATCCTGCCCGCGGCCGAAGCTTCGCGCTGCAGGCGCTCGCGCAAGCTCGCGCGTTCCGAAAGCTCGGGACGGAGCAGCTTCATGGCCCGCCGGTGCTTGGTGACCAGGTGCTCGACCTCGTAGACGGAGCCCATGCCGCCCTCGCCCAGCGGGCGGATGACCTGAAGGCGGTCCGCGATGACGGTCCCGGCGGAAAGTGGGACGGCCGGCACGTGCCCGAGCGTAGCTCATACGCCTCGGCTTCATCCGAAGCGGCCGAAAAAAGTGCAAACGTCGCGCTTCAAGAGGTCGGTGTGGGCCTTGGTCGTTCGATCGAGCTCCGACCAGTGGACGAGGGTCTGGTCCGGCTCGGCGAAGCGCCGGATCGCGGGCGCGTCGCGGATCGCGGTGAGCGGGGTGCGGAACGAGGAGATTTCGACGGGAGCGGCGCGATTCATTCCCGATACTTGCGGCCCCCGAGTGTCAGCCTTATGTCAGCTTTTAGATGCGCCGCTCCGAACGGCTATTCGCCCTCGCCGAATACCTGCGGGGCCGTCGCACCGGCGTCACGGCCGAGGTGCTGGCCGAGCGTTTCGGAGTCACGAAACGCACCATCTATCGCGACCTCGACTCGCTGCGCGAGGCGGCGCTCCCGCTCGCCGCCGAACGCGGCCGAGGGGGCGGGTTCGCGCTGGACCGCAGCTACAGCTTGCCACCCGTGAACTTCACGGCGCGGGAGGCCGCGCTGCTGGTCGCGCTCGGGCGCTTCGCGATCGAAATGCGCTTGTTGCCGTTCACCGACACTCTCGAATCGGGGCTCGACAAGGTGCGGGCGGCGCTGTCGACCTCGGCGCAGCGCGAGCTCCTGGTCCGGCTCAATGAGCTCTCCTTTCACGGCGTGCCGGCGCTGCCGAGCAAAAAAACGGTGCGAGCGGTGATCGAGCGCGCCTGGTTCGAGCAGCAGCCGCTCCGCATCACGTACGTCGACAGCAACTACATCGAAAGCGTGCGCGAGATCCGCATCGAATCAGTGCTGATGGATCGGCACGAGACGCGGCTCGACGCCACGGATCTCAAGCACGGGGAGCGCCGCCACTTTCGCTTCGATCACATCCTGAAGGCGGAGCTGCTCAAATCCGAGCCGGACTGAGCGCACGCGCCCTCAGGGTGTGCACGGCAGGATGCGCAGGATCTTGATGCTCTGGTTGTTCGAGCCCGGAGCAGGAAACGCCACGCTGCCGTCCGGGAACGCGCGGAACGCGTGATAGCGGTTGCCGAGCACTCCCGGGACCGCCATCGGATCGCCGATCGCGGCGCCGGTGGCGCGGTTGCGCACCTGAACCTGCAGCGCTCGCGAACTGTCGTTGCGCCGGAGGTCGCCCGTGTTGTTCGAGGTTTCCCAGGCCAACAGCAGCCCGTCCGTGCCGTAGGCCGCGAGGTGCGGTGCGCGCTCGTTCAGGCCCGCCTGAGCCGCGACGGTCACGGTGTCGTCGAGCGCCGCTTGCTCGCCGGACAGGCTGAATTTCAGCAGAAACACGTCGGCGCGACCGCCGCCGCCCGGCTCCGCGTCGCTCGCCGACAACCAGTAGCCGCCGCCGCTCGCGAGCGCGAGGTCACCGAGGTTCGACGCAGCCAGATCGATCGGACGGATCGTCGAGTAGCGCGGGGCGAGCGAGATGCGATTGTTGTTGTCGGTCTTGCACACCGTGACGAAGCGGTTGGCGCCGGGGTCCCAGATCACGCGCTCGTAGCCGCTGTGACTGCAGCCCCAGGTGAAACTGTCGTGCCCGGTGAGCAGCTCGCCGCCCGGCCCGACCACGTTCATGCGATCGCCCTGGTGAATGTTGACGCCGGTTTGCAGCGTGCTGTCGGCGTCGACGCAGGCCTGCGAGACGCTGATCGCGGCGCCGAAATAGCCGGCGTAGTTGGTGCCGTCGAAGGCGATGCGCCCGTGATGAGCGTAGGTTTGCCAGATGTAGACCAGCCGCGAGCCGTCGGTGGGGCTGGTCAGATAAGGCGGGCGGGCTTCCGTCGATTCGGTGAGCTTGGTCGCCCACGTCTCCGCTCCGCCGTCGAAGCGCACCATGTACATGTCCCAGCATTCGGCTGACGCGGGCTGGCGAGCCACGTTGCCGCAAAGGTTCGTCAGCGTTCCGCAGTGACGCTCGCCGCTGCCGAGCGCGAAGCGCGACAAGAGCAACACGCCGCCCGCGTCGTCCGCATACAGATCCGAAAAATCCTTGGCCGGGATCGAGACAGGGCTGCCGACGAGCTGGTCGGCCGTATCGAGCGCGACGACGTGCACGTTGCCGTCGTTGCCCATGAAGGCGACCCGCGAGCCGCCCTGCGGCACTGCCGCGATCACGATCGGGCGCAGCGCGGCTTCGTTCTCGTCGTTGACCACGGTGGTGCCGACGTTCACTTCGGTGACGCGAATGCGCTCCTGGGTGATCGCGCAGGCGGCGGTCGGATCGGGGGGCGACCCGCCGACTCCGGCCGAGCCACCGCTGGTTCCCGCGCCGCCGCCGCTGCCGCTCGATCCGGCCGCGCCGCCCGAACCCGCGGCACCGCCCGGACCCGCGCCGCCCGGACCCGCGCCGCCCGGACCTGCGCCGCCGGGGCCACCCTGTCCGCCGGCTCCCGGGCTGCTCGGGGAATCGTCCCCGCTGCAGCCGAAGACCAAAGCGGCGACCAGGGGCCCCGCAAACCAGGTATTCGCACGCGTCATCGTCGTGTTTGTCGACCGAACGAGCCCCCGGCAGGCTCGAATCTCAGGGCGCCGCAAAGCGTGCGATCTCGCCGATCAGGTCCGGGGCCACGGCGAACAGGTCGTTGTGTCCCGCTCCGGCCACCGTTCGGAGCTCTGCCCGCGGCAAGATCTTCGCCAGGCGCGCACCCATCACGAACGGCACCACGGTGTCGTTCGACCCGTGGATCACCAGCACGGGCATTGCTAGGTAGGGCGCCTTGGCCTGGTTGTCGTAGCGGTCGCGCACGATCAGGCGAGCGGGGAGGATCGGCGCGACGCGTGCGGCCATGTCCGTCATCGACGTGAACGGCGAGATCAAGACGAGCCGGCCCGCGTGGCCGCGATGCGCCATCTCCGTTGCGACGCCCGAGCCGAGCGACTGGCCGACCAGCACCGTACTCGCGACTGGAACACCGAGTGTGTCGCGCAAGTGCAGGAGCGCCGCTTCGGCTGCGCCGTATAGCGCGACCTCCGACGGCGCTTGCGAGCGCATCAGGCCGTAGCCCGGATATTCGACGGCGTAACAACCGACCCGGTGCATCGCGAATTCGCGCAAGAGGCCCGCTAGGTCGCCGAGATCTTCGCCGTTGCCGTGAAAAAAGACGACGGTGGGTGCCGCTTCCGGCGCGCGCGCGTAAAGCGCGATCACCTCGCCGTTGCCGCCGGAGATCCGCTCGAGCGTCATGCCGGGACCGCGCGGCTCGATCGCGGCGCGGGCCGGCGCGGGATACATCAGCGTGCGCTGGCCGAGAAAGGCCGCGAGCGCGAGCGCTCCGTAAATGCCGGCGGCAAACAACAGGAAGGACACGATCCGGCGTTCTCTCACGTCGAAGTGCCCGGCTTGACATTCGTGGCATCGGGCGGCAACCTTGCCGGGCGCGTAAGGGCGCCTCCGGGTCCGCGGAAAGGGTCGAACCCACCTCGCAGTTCGCTGGACACCGAAACTTCTTGCCGCCTGTCTGCGGACCACGGGCACGACGCAAGAGGTTTGTCATGAAAAGAGCGCTTCCGGCTCGACCCAATCTCGAGCATCTGAAGTCCCAGGCGAAGGATCTATTGCGAGCTTTCCGCCGCAAGGAGCAAGCGGCGCTCGAGCGCTTTCAGACCGAGCTGCCCGCAGCCCGCGGCCTCGATCTCGAGCGCATTTCCGCCCTCGATCTCAAGCTCTACGACGCGCAATCGGTGATCGCCCGCGAGTACGGCTTCGCGAGTTTCGCCGAGCTCTCCGCGCACGTCGAGCGCCCGCGCCTCGAGCCTGAAACTCTGCGCGCACTGATCGAGCCGCACCTGAAAATGCCGCTGCCCGACGCCGTTCAGCAGGCGCTGCTCGGCGGATTGTACGAGCCGCCGACGACCGTTGCGCTTCCGCCGTTGCTCCCGCTCTTGCCAATCCGCAACGCGGTGCTCGCGATGGGAGCAGTGGCGCCATTTCACATCGGGCGCGAGAGCTCGCTTCAGGCGGTCGAGGCGGCGCGCAACGGCGCCGGCGTGCTGGCCGTGTTCGCACAGAAGGAGGAAACGGTCGAAGCTCCCGACGCGGCGGCGCTTCACCCGGTGGGATGCGCTGCGCGGCTGCTCGAGGTCGTTCCGCAGCATGCCGGCGCGTGGATCGCCGTGCGCGCGACGGCCTGGATCCGGCTCGAGGCGCTCGAGCAACGCGAGCCCTATCTCACCGCGCGCATTGCGCCCTTCGCCGTCGTCGAGAGCGGTGACGCCACCGAGCTCGAACGCGAGTTACGCGAGCGGGTGCAGACGTTCGTCGAGAGGCTGCCGGCACCCGAGTATCTGCGCGCGATCACCGAACGCATGAGCGCGCTCGAGCTCGCGGACGCGGCGATTGCCAACCTGCCGTGCACGGTCGAGGAAAAGGCGCGCTACGCGAGCGAGCCCGACCTGGTGCGGCGCATCGAGTACGTGCTCTTGCTGCTCGAGCGGGCGGCGTGAAATAGCGCAGCGCATCCGAGCATCCGAGCCCCTGGCCGGAAATGTCCCCCTCGGGGCCGGAGAGGTCCCGCTGGTCCAGCCATCCAAAAAGCGCCCTTGTGCGACATATGGAGAATGAAACTCGGAGCGTTCCCGATCGCCGGAGTGATGGCGCTGCTACCCCTGGCATGCGCGGTCGAACCGAGTGACACGGGCATTCCGGGGACGGGCGGCAGCGGTAACACCGCCGGGTTCGGCGGGACCTTCGCGGGGAGCGGTTCATCCGGCGGCGATGCGGGGTCATGGGGCTCGGCTGGCAGCTACGGTTCCGGCGGCTCGTTCGGCTCCGGCGGCTCGTTCGGCTCGGGAGGCAGCGATGGCTCGAGCGGTTCGACCGGCAGCAGCGGCTCGAACGGCTCCGGCGGCTCGAACGGCTCCGGCGGCTCGAGCGGTTCGACCGGAAGCGGTGGTTCGACCGGCTCAAGCGGTTCGAGTGGCTACAGCGGTTCGAGCGGGAGCGGCGGCGTGAGCGGCTCGAGCGGCACCGGGGGGACCGGAGGCACCGCGGGGTGCGTGTTCCCGTTCCCCTGTCCGACCGGCGGGACCGCGGGGATGGCCGGGAGCGCCGGCTCGGCAGGTACTCTAGGAACGGCCGGTGCCGCAGGAACCGCGGGGGCGCCGGGCGAGTTTCTGCCGGGCTTCAAGCCGGTGCCGAACAACCCGGCGCAGTGTCCTCCGGGAGCTCCGGCCAATCCGATCGGGCCGTGCATCGGGCTCCCGGTGTACATCGCGTGCAACTACACCGACGGCACGCGCAACTACGGCTGCATCTGCGACTGGGTGCACTGGCTCTGCTTCTGAGCACCGCCCGTCGTCGGGCGCGCCGTGGGGCCCCACCCCACTATCCCCTTCTTCCTTCTTCCACCTCGAGCTCATGCGCGTCGAGCTCTCCGCGCTAACCGCCGTCGTTTTGCATGCCCGGCTACTGATCCGTCATTCCACTTCCCCCCGACCCCAGGCGAACCCACGCGAAGCGAAGCGACGCCACGCGAATCCGGGCGAATCCGGGCGAATCCGGGCGAATCCGGGCGAATCCGGGCGAATCCGGGCGAATCCGGGCGAATCAAGGCCAACCAAGGCCAGCCCAGCAAACCCAATGGGGCACCTCCCTCTCTCCTATTGGTGGCCAGGCAACTGTTGCGTGAGCACCAATTCCCAATCGCGGCAGCCTCCAAGCGCCCGGTGACAGGTATTGCAGCCAGCCCTGAGCCATGCGTCGGGGCCGCTCACCCCAAATCGCAGCGGTGATGCTCAATCAATCGATGTCCTCGCAACGGTTGTCAGGGCATCGATTGGCAAAGGGAGAGGGGTGGTTCCGTCTTTCCATGGAGGCGAAACGACGGCGAACGGTGGCTTGGTGGAGACGAGCTGAATGCTGACGAACGTCGTCAAAAGATTCGCGCTCCCTCGAAGTCTCGGATCGACGTTGCAGAAGTGGCTAGGCAAAAGGAATTCCGGGTCGCCTCGCGGCGGGTCGTGGCGGGGAGGGTGGCGTCGCGCGTTACGTGCGGTTCATCGCTGGACGGGCCGCGAGATACCGTGGCGGACCGACAAAAAAACGAGAACGAGCGCGACAATTGCTGTCAACGCTGGCCGGCGCGGCGAAACTCGTTCGGATTGTGACCGGTCCAGCGCTTGAACGCGCGGCGAAAGCTGCGGGCGTCGGCAAAGCCGAGCTCGCGCGCCAGGTGCTCGAGCTTGGTCTGGCCGGAACGGATCTGATCTTCGGCGTGGGCTCGCAGCACGTCGTCGGCGATGGCTTGATACGACGTGTCCATCTGGCTCAGCGCCCGGCGTAGCGAGCGTGGGCTGGTCTGGAGCGCTCGGGCGACCTCCTCGAGATTGGTTCGCCGTACGCCGCGCTCCACGAGCACCTTGCGCACCTTGGCGGCCAGGCCGTCGACCTGCATCGTCCGCGAAACCTCGGTCGCGCAATACTGCTTGGCGAGCGACGCCGTCGCCGGGTCCGCGGTCACCACCGGTTCGTCGAGGATCGCGGCGTCGAACTCGGCTTCGGTCGCCGGCTGATCGAAGCGGTACGGAACGTCGGCGATGTACTCGGCGTAGAGCCGATGGTGCGCCGGGCGGGGGTAGTTCAGGCGGACTTCCTTGATCGGAATGTCGCGGCCGAGCGCCTGCCGCGCCATGCCGTACAGGCCCGCCATCATCGCTTCGGTGGCGAACGGCAGCAGCTCGCCGCGCGCCACCGTCACGCGAGTGACCAGAAAGCCCTGCGCTCCCTGCTCTCGCAGGTCGAGCTCCCAGCCCGGGTTGAGCAGCGCCATGAACTGCGAAAGCATCTCGAAGGCGGCGCGCAGGTTGGGGCTGCTGATCGCCGCCAGACCGAGCACGCCCGTGTGCGAGATCTGGGTTGCCCGGCCGAAGCGCAGGCCGAGCGCGGGATCGTTGGTGAGCCGGAGCGCGTTCTGCTCCAGCACCGAGAACTGGGCGTAGGAGATGCGAGCGTCGGCCTCGTCGAGCATGGCCAGGGTGATGCCGGCGTTCTCGAGCAAAGCTTCCCGGTCCGCACCGAGCCCAGCGGCGGTTTCGACCAGCAGCCGAGGGTTGTGCATCGGAACCACCGGGTCGTGGATCGTGAAGTACTTTCGCAACGAGCTCAGTTCTCCTGCCTATATCTCTTCAGGGGGAGGAACGCCGCGGAACGCGCGCCAGAGCAGTAAATCGTAAGCGATTTTGAGCCCCGCGCCGACCAAAAGCGGAAGATATAGCGATCCGCCGGGCCCAACCGTCATCAGCGCTCCCGCGACGAAGGGCGCGACTGCCCACGCGGCCAGGCGCACGAGGTTCGTGACGCCCGAGGCGAACGTCCGTTCCTCGGGCCGCACCACCGCGAGCACGTAGGATTGCCGCGTCGGAACGTCCATTTCGACGAGCCCTTCCCGCAGCAAAAACAAGATCGCCGCAACCCAGAACGACGGTGCGAACGGCACCGTGGCGAGCAGCAGGCTCGAGGGAATGTGCGTGAAAACCATGGTCCGCACGAGGCCGATGCGCGCGGCGAGCCAGGCTGCGCCGAGGTGCGACACGGCGTTCAACAAGCGGGCGCAGAAAAACAGCAAGCTTATCTTGCCCTCGCTCGCGCCAAAGCGCTCGAAAAAGAAGAACGAGAGCAGCGCGCTGGTCAAGAAGCCGCCGCCGATTCCATCGACGGCGAACAGCGCCGAGATCCGCACCAGAATCGCGCGGCTGCGCGGCGAGAGACGCGATCGTTCGGTTCCCGGCGCGGCCTCGATCTGGGGACCGAGCCTCGTGTACAGGAACACCGACAGCAGGCTGATGGCCCCGCAAGCTGCCAGGAGGGTGCGCTGCGAGCTCGCGCCGGAATGCGCCGCGCTCTTCTCGATCAAGCTCGGCAGGCCCGCGAGCAGAGCGCCCGCCGCGTGCCCCAGGTCCTGGAGCATGGTGTAGCCGGCGATGACGCGCGTGCGATTTTCCGGCGCGGTAGTGGCGGGGAGCAGCGCTTGCTCGAGGATCAACGCGGCCCCGCGATCGCGCCCCATGCCGTTGAGCATCCCGACGAATGCCGCCAGCGCGAGCGCGAAGGGGTTCGACCCGAACGCGAACGCGAGCGTGCCGAGCCCGGACAGCGCCGCGACCGCGATCAGAAAGCGCCGTCGCCCGAGGCGATCGGCGCGGAAGGTGGCGATCAGGGCCGCGAGCGCCGCGGCGAACAGGCCCGCGCCGACGATCGCGCCGAACGCAGGGCCGGCGATGCCCTGCCGCGCGAGAAACACGCCGATCAGGATGCCCGACGCGCTCGTGGTGACCGCCCGCAAAAACGCGGTCGCGTAGATGAGGTAGCGGACGCGGTTCTCGATCAAGCTCGAGGACTATGCCACCTGGGAGACCGGAGGTTGACTTGCCGTGCCGGCTCGAAGACTCTCGCGGGTTACCGGAGGTTCCGATGCGAGCACGGGAAGCGGGATGCGCGTTGATGATCGCGGCGGCGGCGCTACTGGCGTGTAAGAAAGGCTCTGACGGTGCAGCGGGATCCGAGTGCAGCTCGGACGGCGATTGCAAGAACGGCTTTCTGTGCGAGTCCAAGGTCTGCGTGCCGAAGGAAGTGGCCGAAAAGGCGCGCGCCGCGCAGGCGCCCGCGCAACCGGCGACCACGCTTTCCGCGGCCGCGGCCCCGGCGGCGGCGCCGGAACCCGCTGCGCCGGCCGGCACGGGCGCGGCCAAGGGCATCCCCGAGATTCCGGAAGGCCGCTCCAAGCCGCCGAGCGTCGCGGAGTGGAGCAGCGCGGCCGAGGTGAATACGCAAGAGGCGAACTCGCGACCCGACGAGTGCTTCACGAAAGTCGTGCGCGAGTGGCTGAAGGTCCACTGTGACGGCAACGTGATCGGGATCGAGGCGATGGAGAACTTCGGTACCCAGAATTCGGATTATTTTTCCAGCGTGCGGCCCGGCAAGGCGGCGGACTTCGTCGTGCGTTTGAAGCGCGGCAAGACGCAAAAGCTCAGGATCTGCCGCGACCCGGTGAACGCCGCTCTCTTCGTCAACTGGCCGCAAGCCGAGGATCGACCGGTGCACATCGCGCTCGGCAAGGGCAACCCCTGCACGAATCCGAGCGTGCCGCCGCCGCCCTGAGCGTCAGGCGCGCAGGTTCTTGGCCTGGTCTTTCGGACCGCGCGTCCACGCCGCGAGGCGCTCCGCCGGCCAGGTGTTGACGACGCGCGCCGGGTCGGTCCAGGCGCGCTCCGCGTTCAGCGCGGCAAACCGCACGCGATCGAGCTCGTCGGCGTGGTGCGCGTCGCTGGTGAGCACGAAGTCGAGGTCGCGGCCGCGGGCCCTGCGCAAGGCTTCCACCGACAGATCGAGGCGCGGTAGTCCGCCGTTGATCTCGAGCGCGGTGCCGGTGCTCTCGGCGGCGGCGAACAGCACCTCCAGATCGAGGTCGATCGGGGGCCGCGCGCCGATCATCCGCGCCGCGGGATGCCCGATCATCCGCACCGACGGATCCTGCATCGCGGTCACGATGCGCCGGGTCTGTGCCGCGCGATCGAGCTCGAAGTGGTCGTGCACCGAGGCCAGACACCAGTCGAACGAGGTCCGGAATTCGGGATCGTAGTCGAGCTCGCCATTTTTCCCGATGTTCAGCTCGACGCCGTGGAGTAGCGTCAGCGAATCCCCGAGCTCGCTCTGCATTGCGCGAATGCGTTCGCGCTGCTCGAGCAGCTTTTCCCGGCTCGCTCCCGAGAGCGTGCCCTCGGCGTGGTCGGTGATCGCGAGCACGCGGCAACCGCGCGCGAGCGCCTTTTTCACGACCTCCTCCAAGGTCGAGCGCCCGTCGCCCGAGACCGTGGTGTGCACGTGGAAATCGCCGATGATCGCGCCGAGCGGCCGGGGCAGCGCGCCCGCTTCCGCGGCGTCGATTTCTCCCGCGTCCTCGCGCAACACGGGCGGGATGAACGGCAGGCCGAGCGCCGCGTAGATCTGCTCCTCGCTTTCGCTGGCGACGACGCGCCCGCCCTCGATTTCCGACAGCGCGTACTCGTTCAAGGTGTAGCCGCGGGCGAGCGCGCGCTGCCGGAGCTTGATGTTGTGCCCCTTCGATCCGGTGAAATAGAGCAGGGCCGCACCGAGCTGGTGCTCGGCGACCACGCGTAGATCGACCTGAGTTCCGCGCCGCGTGACCACGCTGGTCTTGGCTTCACCGCGCACCAGAACGCGGTCGACCACGCTCATCGAGACCAGGGCTTCCATCACCGGCTCGGCCGCGCTCGCCGCGACCACGATGTCGACGTCGCCGACGGTTTCCTTGAAGCGGCGTAGCGAGCCAGAGTAGGCAGCGTGGCTGACCCGCGGCAGCTCGCGCAGCCGTTCGACGATGCGCGTCGCCAGCGGCAGCGCCACCGAAATCGGCGTCCGCCCGGCGGCCCCCTCCGCGTCGAGCCGAGCCAGCGCCTGCGTCAGCTTTTCTTCCGATTTGGGACCGAAGCTTTTCAGCGCGCGCACCTTGTGTTCGGCGAGCGCGGCGCGAAGGTCGTCGATCGACTGAACGCCGAGCTCGCTGCGAAGCTTCATCAGCGCCTTCGGGCCGAGGCCCTGGATGCGCAGCAGGTCCACGACGCTGCGCGGATGCTTGCGGCGCAGGCCCTCGAGCTTTTCGACCTTGCCGGTATCGAGCAGCTCGCGGATTTTCTCGGCCGTGCTCTTGCCGATGCCCTCGATCTGCTGGAGCTCCTTCTTGGTCATGCGGCCGAGATCGGTGGCCTGCGCCGCGATCGCCTGGGCCGCGCTTTCGTAGGCGCGGACGCGAAACGACTGCGGGTCGCCCTCCTCGAGCATCGTCAGCTCGCTGAGCTCGCGCAGCATGTCGAGCACGTCCTGCTTCGTATCGGCCACGTCCCAGGTCTAACTCCGATGCTGCGCTCCGGGAAGGCGCCGCGGAAGGCCGCGCGCTTGCGCCGGGCGCCCGATCGGTGGAAATTCCCGAGCGCTCTGCAAGCGCTCTCCGCCCACCGGCTGCTCTCCGACGACGAGCCCGAAGCCTTTCGCGCGATCCCGGGCAGTGACGGCTCGGCGTTCGTGATCACCTGCGATCACGCGAGCAACCGGCTGCCGACCGCGCTCGGCACGCTGGGCCTTTCCGCGGCCGAGCTCGAAACCCACGTGGCGTGGGACATTGGTGCGGCGCGCGTGGCCGAGCGCCTGGCCGTGGCGCTCGAGGCGTTCTTGATTCTGCAGAACTACTCGCGGCTCGCGATCGACTGTAACCGTCCCCTCCACGTGTCGAGCTCGATCGTCACCCTGAGTGAACAGACGATGGTGCCGGGCAATCGCGAGCTTTCGGCGCTCGAGACAGAGCTTCGCGCGAAAGAGATCTTTCAGCCGTACCACGAGCGCATCGATCGCGAGCTCGAGCGGCGCAAGTTAGCGGGCGTGCCCAGCGTGTACGTCGCCGTCCACAGTTTCACGCCGCGCTTCAAGGACGTGGACCGCCCGTGGCACGCGGGCGTGCTTTACGGCCGTGACGCGCGCCTCGGCCGCGCCGTGCTCGAGCTCTTGCGCTCGGAGCCCGAGCTCGTGGTCGGAGACAACCAGCCGTACGCGGTGAGCGACGCGACCGATTACGGGATCGTCCAGCACGCCGAACGGCGCGGCTTGCTTTGCGTCGAGCTCGAGATCCGGCAGGACCTGATCGGCGACGCGGATGGGCAAACGCGCTGGGCGGAGCGCCTGGCGCGGCTCCTGCCCGAAGCGGTCACTCGAGCGGCGACAGCGTCAACTTGAAGGCGATCTTGGCCGGTTTGCCGTCCGACGGCGGGTCGAACCGGGGGCGTTTGAGGCGCTCTTTCAGGCAAATCGCGAGCCCGGTGCTGGAAACGCGTCACGGCACACCCTGCAGCAGGCGCCCATCGAGCACGGCCAGAAACGGCGCGAGCCGAGCCCGCGCTTCGGCGTCGAGCGCGCTCGCCTGCGCCGGCACGAACACGATGTCGCCGAAACCAATCCGCGAGCGCTTCTGATGGTGAAGCGCTGAACCTTGAGCACGGCGCCTTCTTCCCCGGTGCCGGATGGGAGAATCGCGGCGTCGGCGTCGAGCGCCCGCGCCAGCGCCTCGCGGTTGTTTCCGTCGTAATTCGCACCCGCAGCCAGCGGCCTCACCCAGTGCACCCGAGCACCCTGGGTCTGCGCCGACACCGGAACGTAAGCGTCCTTCGACACCAGCCATACGTCGAGCAAACGCGGCTCGCGCGGCGGGCTCTGCGGCGCGGGGTCGGGCTCGAAGTACGGATAGTAGGGAAGGGGCGTGTCGAACGAGATTCGCATCGTTTCGGACGCGGTTCGCGGCTCGGCCGTTCCCGCGTCCGCTGCCTGCGACGGCGGCTCGTAGCGCATCGCGACGTAGTAAAACTTCAACTTCACGTAGTGGGCGAGCCAGGAGTCGGCCTGAGGCGTGCTCGAAAAGCCGTTCTTGGAGAGCCAGCCAGCGAGCGCCTTCGCGTCGTCGGCCGCGAGCACGAAGGCCGTGAAGCTCCCGACCTTGCTGACCTCGAGCACCTGCACGCCGACCGCGCCGGCCGGCATGCCGCCGCCCATGCCTCCGAGCCGAAAACCCTTGGTGGGTGGCTCGAAGGGAAAGCTCTTGCGTAGATCGGCGAACGGACTCTTCTTCACGGCCGCGACCTCGGGCCGCGCGGGCGCCGGCACCACGAAGCCGAACGGCTCTCGCGCGGTGCGGAACACGACCTCGCGCACGAAGTGCTCGCGCCGCTTCGTGGCGTCGAACACGATCAGCGTCTGTTCGTAGGCCAGCGAGGGCCGCCGCGTACCCTCGGCGGCCCGGCTGAAGAAGCCGCCGCAGGCCTCGGCGCGAGGAGCGAACGACGGCATGGCCAGAAGCGCGAGCACCAGCGCCAGGCCGATCCTCAGCTTCTGCATGCCGCGAGACTAACACGAGGCCAGCGCGGGGCTGGCGAGCCGGCAGATCCTAGAGGGGAGGAGCGATGATCGTGTTGCAGCCCACGAAGATGTCGATGCGGGGTTCGGTGGCTCCCTTGATCGCGTCACACGTGGCCGGGCACGCGATGAGCTTGGTCGGCGCCGAGGGGTTGTCGTAGTACCAGGCGTTGGTGTGCGTCGCGCAATCGGCCTGGCTCGGGACCATGCCGAGCTGCGTCGTGTTGCCGCCGGCCACCATGTTCACGTTCACCTTGTTCGGATCCTGCTTCTGATTGGCGGCGGGCGCGGGCATGACCCATTCGCACTCGAGCGGCACCGGGCGCGTCTTGGTGACGGTCTTGGTGATGGTCTTCGAGATCGTGCCGCGGATGTTGTTCAGCGCGTCGATCACCTGCTGGGCGACGTTGTTGCCCGAGATCAAGTAGGCCTTCTGGGTCCCGCCAGCGACCGCGATCTGATCGAGGTTATTGAGGCTCGGGCCGACGCCGAGCACGAACGTCTGAATCGGCGGGTTGCCCTTGAAGCCGGCATCCGCTGCCGCCACCGTCGAGGGCACGTCCTGCACGGACCCGACGCAGGTGCTGATCGGATTCCAGACCGACGCCACGACGCCCGGCTCGCCGTCGGTCACGAGCAGCACGAACACGGGGTGCATCGGATTATGACTCTTCCACTGCTTGGCGTAGTTGAGCGCGCCGGTGAGCGCCGCGGTGGTCGGCGTTTCGCTCGACGGACGCTGTCCGTTGATGGCCTGCACGAGCGCATTCGCGTTGCCGGGCAGCAGGGCGATCGGGACCTGCGGCTGGCTGTAGGTTTGGACGGTGCAATCCTCGACGCCCGCCTGGCGGCCGAAAAACTGAATGCCGACGCCGAGCCCGGCGCTGTCCATCGACTGCACGAAGCCGATCGTGGCCTGGGTCACGGCCGCCCAGCGCGTCTGGCCGCCCTCCTGCGCGTTCATCGATTCCGACTTGTCGAACATGATGAAGACGTCGGCGGGCGCCCGCTCCTTGATCTCTTCGGTCACGGTTTCGTCGACGGTGACGTGCTTGGTTTCGACGGTGGTGGCGCCGCACTTGGCCTCGCCACCCGCGTCGTCCGGCAAGCTGCCGGAATCAATGGCGATGCCGACGCCGGCAATGCCGCTCCCCGCGTTGCCGCCCAGACCCGAGCCGCCGACGCCGGCGAAGCCGTTGCTCGAGCCGGCTGCACCGCGCCCGGAGGCGCCGCCGTACAGGCCGTCTACGTTCGAGCCAGCGTCCTTGGCGGGGCCGCAGGCTGTGTAAGCGAGAGCCGCGAGCACGACGGAGCTTGCGAACGTCGAGGCTTTCAACAGAACCATGGCGCTACCACTCCCAGCAACGGCGGGCGTCTCGCGCGACCTGCGCGCGTGCAGCCGTCCAATTCACTGATCGTTAGTTAGCACGAGCGAACTAACTGCCGGTCGTACACGCGCGCCAATTGATCATCATTTCGCGCCGCGAATTCGGCCGGCCGACTTCGAAATTCGGCCGGCCCGATCGACGCGTATGACCGAGTCAGAAACTTTGCGTGACGGCGATCACAGCGAGTTTGCGCTGGCGTTCAAAGCAAACTCGCTGGCGCGCAGGGGAAACGCGTTCAGCGCAGCGCTTCCGGCACGCGGATCAGTGCGCTGTGCACTGCCGCGCGCATCGCGCTCAGCTCTACCGAGCGTGCCTCGGAAGGCGAGTCTTCCGCACGGGCGCGGCCGCGAATGATCGCGTGCAGCGCTCCGCCACGCTCGCGCGTGAGCATCGCCGAAACGACGCACGTCGTCTCGGTGCGCTCGCCATCGGCGCGGGTGTCCATCTTCACGAGCGCCGCCGACAAGACGTAACGGTCGCTCGGTTTGACGTTCGAAAGATCGATCCCGGCGAGCTCGCGCTCGACCGCGCTGCGAAAGGCGGAGCGCAGCGCGTCGCTGTCGCGATCGAGCCGCGTCGTCACTTGCCCGAGCGCGAGCGGAGCGCGGCCAGCGGCGACGCTGGGAGCGATCGCGAGCGCCGCGACAGCGAGCGCGCTCGCGATCCACGACGAAATCCTGCCACTCTGCAAGCGGACGCGCCGATCCATGCTGGTCTCCTCTCCGGGCTGCCTCGACATCGCATCGCCGACGTCGGAGGCGCATTTTCAAGGTAACCGGGCTCCCCTTGGACGGACAACTTTTGGCAAGTTCGTTGCCGCGTTCGGTCGCGGATCGCATGATGACCCGCGAGCGTGGCCAAGGAAGAAGCACCCGAGCTTTTGGATGTCGGCGGACGCGAGGTTCGCGTCACGCATCCGAGCAAGCTCTACTTCTCGAAGCAGGCGCGGGTGACGAAGCTCGAGCTGGTTCGCTACTACCTAGCGATCGCGCCGGGCGCGGTGGCCGGGATCCGCGACCGGCCGATCGTCCTCAAGCGCTTCGTGAACGGAGCGGAGGGCGAAGCTTTCTATCAGAAGCGGGCCCCGGAGAAGCGCCCGGACTGGCTGCGCACGGTAACGCTCTCGTTCCCTTCGGGGCGCAGCGCCGAAGAGGTGGTCGTCGAGGACGCGGCCGGGCTCGCCTGGGTCGTGAACCTCGGCTGCATCGAGCTTCACCCGCACGCCGTGCGCGCGGCGAACCTGGACTGCCCGGACGAGCTGCGCGTCGACCTCGACCCGGGCCCTGGCGTCGAGTGGGCCGACGTGCGGCGCGTGGCGCTGGAAGTGAAAGCATTGCTCGAAGAGCTGGGGCTCCGCGGCTGGCCGAAAACCAGCGGTTCGCGCGGCATCCACGTGAACGTGCGCATCGAGCCGCGCTGGTCGTTCGTCGAGGTGCGCCGGGCAGCGCTCGCGCTGTCGCGCGAAATCGAGCGCCGCGCGCCGTCGATCGCCACCTCGAAGTGGTGGAAGGAGGAACGGCGCGGCGTTTTCCTCGACTACAACCAGAACGCCAAGGACCGCACCACTTGCTCGGCTTATTCCGTGCGTCCCCTGCCCGACGCCCGCGTGTCGGCGCCCATGACCTGGGACGAAGTGCCGGAGTGCGACCCCGCCGACTTCACGGTCTTCACGATGCCCGGGCGGTTCGCAAAGATCGGCGATCCGCACGCCGAGATGGACGCCGCCGCCGGTTTGCTCGACCGGTTGCTCGAGCTCGCGGCGCGCGACGAGGCTTCGGGTCTGGGTGACGCCCCCTGGCCGCCGCACTTCCGAAAAATGTCCGGCGAGGCGCCGCGCGTCGCGCCCTCGCGCGCCAAGGGGGCTGCCAAAAGGCCGCGCACCAAGCAACCGTTGATCACGGTCGCGAACTCGCCGAAAAAAGACGCCGCCCTCGCCGGCCTCGAGCGCTGGAAAGCCAAGTACCCCGAGGCCGCGAAGCTGCTCGCCGTCGATGACGTGCTGGTCGACGCGATGCGCGGTCGCTCCTCGACCTGGACCCGGATCCGCGTGAATCTGCGCCACGTGCCGGAGGCCGATCGCCCTCCCCAGGAGACGCCGGACCCGGACGACGATCCGACGCGCGAGTGGCGCGAGAAGTGGCGCGCCCACAAGGCCGAAAAAGCGGAGGAGTAGAGTTCCTGAGTGCTGGGACAGGACGATTTTTGGGGTGAGCCTTGGCCGGTGTTCGGCGTCGGCGGGACGGACGTTTGCGATGTGGATCGATCTAGCCGGAGCGGGAGTCAGCTGACGTCCCGCCGACGGCCATGCCGTCAAGCGCTCACCAAATCTTGTCGTGCTTTGGGCTTCCGAGACCAGTACGCCTAGCGATGCGTCGCGAAGATGTCGGCGAGCTCGTGCGCGGGTACGACCTCGAGCTGCGCGTAGGTGCAATCGCTCGGCTGCTTGTCCGTGCGCCACCTGCGAAAGTGTGCGGTGTGACGGAAGCGCGCCCCTTGCATGTGATCGTAGGCCACCTCGACCACGAGCTCGGTGCGCAGCGGTTCCCACGACAGATCCTTGCCCTGGCTCCAGCGGCTCTTTCCGCCGGGCATGCGCTGGCCGAAGCTTTCTTCGCCGAGGCCGGCCCACTCCTTCCACGGGTGCTCGGCGAGCGCGTTCTCGCGGTAAGGAGTCAGAAACTCCACCAGCTCGCGGCGCTTCTGCGCAGTGAAGCTCGCCGCCACGCCCACGTGATGGAGCTTTTTCGACTCGTCGAAGAGCCCGAGCAGGAGCGATCCGATCGCCGTGCCTTGGCCGTTCTTGTGCCAGCGAAACCCGGCCACCACGCAGTCGCATTCGCGCTCGTGCTTGACCTTGAACATCACGCG